>Ga0302324_100008488_pt1 | contig 21654 bp, 18 predicted proteins | sample Palsa_T0_1_FD_201949 | JGI IMG/M metagenome (GOLD analysis project Ga0302324, IMG submission 201949) | Peat permafrost microbial communities from Stordalen Mire near Abisko, Sweden - Palsa_T0_1 | ecosystem: Environmental > Terrestrial > Soil > Palsa > Peat permafrost | place: Sweden: Abisko...
CGTCGCTCATCGCCGCCTGTTGCCCGCCGCTGACAGGAGGAAGAAACGCAACTTCGTCCCCGCTCGCGAGAGGCGCTCGCCACGTGGCGTATTCCTGGTTCACCGACGCGGCGATGGACGTGCGGAATTCCACGAGCCGGGGAAAGCGGTTGCCGTACCGCGCGAAGAGGTCCTCCACACGCGCGCCTTCGGAGAGTTCTGCCTCCTCCTGGGCCACGCCGGTAATGTCTTTGAGCTGCCCGAAAAAGAGGACGCGCACCCGCATATTCACCATTCTATCCTGCAGCCGCACTTACGAGAAGCGATGCGGGCTATCGGTGGTGGTCAGTTTCCGGTTATCCAACTTATCGGGACTTAGGTGCGTGTGCCGCTCATGCAAGGTTCTCCAAACCTGAAGCTTCAAGCGGTGGAAGTCGATTCTAGAGCGACCTTTTCTGTTGCAGCGCGTGTATTCGCGATAGAAGGTCATGAATCTCAAAGGGCTTCATGAGGTAATCGTCAGCGCCGGCGTCGGATGCTTGCACTTTGTCTTGTCGATCATGACGGATGCTGATTACCATAATCGGTATATCAACGACTTCCCGAATCCTGCGGCAGGCCTCCAACCCACCAATTCCCGACAGATCGAGATCCAACACGATCATATCGACTGCGCCTCCGGCTTGAACCTTGTCCAGAGCCTCCTCACCGGTCGACGCTTCGACGACGACGCATCCCGCGCTTGTCAGAGTCACGCGCAACGCATGGCGAACCAGCGCGTCATCGCCTACAAAAAGAATCTTCGGGGCGATTACGTCGTATCCCTCTGGGGACTGAATGGACTTGCGCCTTCGCAAGTGTGGTATACGGACGGTACAAGAAAGTCCTCGATGATTCCTAAGGAGGGTATCAAAATATTCTATGTTTTGTGTATGCGCATTATTGACGTGCATCAATTCATGCAATCACTTTATTCAATGAAGTGCCCAAAGTAATTCTTCGTATCTTCGGGTGTGCGCAGCCTAGACGGTGAAGGACAAACGAATGAATCCGAACGGTTCGTCATGGCAAGAAGCATTTATGGATGCCGTCGTCGAATGTGATCGAGAAAAACTCCGGGGCAAAATCGACGCGGCTGAAATGGCAATTTCCCTACGCATGGACGGCGTGACTGAGGATTCGCAAGAATACCTCGACATGCGAGCCGCGATAGGGTCACTCAGAAGCCTATAGACTGAAATGCCTAATTACGAATCGTCTTGATAAACGCGCTTACTGGACAACGTTTCTTCTTGCAATTACCGCATTATTGGGCGCGTACATCAAGTGCACCCTCATGCTTCGTATGTGCAGCCAGCTCTTGCAGTTCGACTCTTGCTTTCCTCAGACCGTGGATGGTTCCGCGCCAAAGGACGTAGCCATCAGGGAACAGTTCAAAAAGGTCGAACGTGCGGGGTTCGGCGCCCCTCTCTCCTGCGAAGAAACCCACCTTGGAAATATCTCGATCTAACATGTCCGGGCTCCCGCGTTGGTGTCTTAATCTGGCTGCACTTGATAAGGCAGGCGCCGTGCCAGAGCGACACGGGATTTCATAAGCAGAGCAATTGAAGGAGTTAAGAGCCGCGGGGCCCGCTCGCACTGCAACCGATTCTCAGTCACCGCGTAAAAATGGTCGATCGAATTGAAAGATGTTCCTGCCATCAAGGGCTGTACCTTGGGCCTGGTTCGGCGGTTCCTGAGATTCCATGGAATGCCGACGCAGAGATTACGGATAGCGATGGAGGACGAGCGCCCGCTGGTACCACGTCCTAATTAACGCTGCCAGCGGAAACTGACCGAATTATCGCCCTTCCACCGGCGAAGCATTGGTCTGCCGCGCGAGATGGGCGATATCGTCCAGACGCCGGGCAGCGCGTTCCAGCGCTGCCGCAACGGCGTTCGCTTCGCGGCGCAGCACCGGCAAATCGTGGCGCGTCAGCGCTTCCGTTACTCCCGGCATCACTTCAGCGGAGTAGCCTGTGTAGCTCCCCGGCGCGAACAGTGTGTGCTTGAACCAGGGCCGGCCCGCGAGTCCTTCCGGCGCAAGGAAATCGCGCTCGACCTCGGCGAGGTTACGGTTGATTGTCTCGGTGACCTTAGGGTCCTGCGGGAACGAAGAAATCCCCGCTAGCGCCTGTGATTCCCGCGACGCCGATGCTGCGAACCGCGCGGCCGCATCCGTCACAATCTTGACGCTGGCGGTCTCTTCGGGCTGGCGTGCCGCGGCCGTTGCGAGATTCCTTGCTTCCTGCTCCATCTCCGCGCCATAGGCCGAATAGTCGAATGGCAACAGGTCGGCTTGGTCGAGGCGCAGCGCGACAGTGCCGAGCACGCGAGCCAGCGCCACTTGGTATTCGAAGTGTGGATCCCCAAAATGCTTCATCCAGTAGAAATCGTCGAAGACAGAGTGGTAGACGCCGTAATCTCCGCCAAAACCCATATCGATGGAAGCAACTCCGGCAAAATCCACGAACGGCGAAAAATCCGAACCCGCTCCGAGCGGAGTCAACGGAGGCTTGCCGGGGGGGTCCGCGGGAGGCGCCTGCCGCGTCGTGCCGGCCTCTTCTCTTTTCGCGCGCGCGGCCTGTTCGCTCCAGGCATCGTAGACGGCGCCCAGCGTGTCGGGATCCTTCACATCGCGCGTAGCGTCGCGCACGAGATCCTTCAGTGACGGCGTGGCCGAAGCAGCAAAGTTCGGCCCGGTGGCGCCCACGTCCGTATTGATATAGACGAGCGCCTTGGCCTGAAGCTCGGCGCGATGTTCCTCCACCCATTCAGTAGAACCGATCAGCCCAGGCTCTTCGGCGTCCCACTGGCAAATCACGATTGTGCGGCGCGGCTTCCATCCTGACTTGACCAGTTCGCCGAGCGCGCGGGCAGTTTCCAGCATGGCAGAGGTGCCGCTGCCCGGATCGGCGGCTCCGAAAACCCAGGCATCGTGATGGTTCCCGAGCATGACCCACTCATCATCGTTCGTGCCGTGCAACTTGGCGATCACGTCATAGATGGGGCGCTCGGCGTAGTCGATCGCTACCTTCATGTGTACCTGCGAGTCGCCCGGGCCCACATGATAGGTAAACGCCAGGCCGCCCTGCCAGCCGTGCGGCACATGCGCGCCGCTCAGGTTCGAGAGAATTACGCTGGCGTCCTGCGCGCTGATCGGTATCGTTGGGATGCGCGGGAGATTCGCCGCATCGGCGGGAGTGATGCGCTTGACCGTCGGGGTCGCTCCGCCTCCGGGCGTCAGCGGGTCGCCGGGATAAATCTGCGTGTACATCACCGAGCCGCGTTGCACGCCGCTTGCCGGACGCCACGGCCCGCCAGGGTAAGGGTCGCCGGCCGCGTAGCCGTCGTCTTCCGGATCGGAGTAAAGAATTACTCCAACGGCTTTGTGCTCTTCGGCAAGTTTGACCTTGATGCCGCGATAGCCGCGGCCGTAACGCGCCAGAACGATCTTGCCTTCCACGCTGACGCCCAACGATGAAAGATCGCGGTAATCATCCGGCATGCCGTAGTTGACGTAGACAACCGGCCCGCGAATGTCTCCCGAGGGCGAGTATGCATTGAAGGCCGGTGCGACTCGAGAGTCGTAGGTCTGGTTGTCTCCGGCGAAGGGCTGCTCCGGCGAAGCCAGCGATTTTGTAACCGGGGCGGTGAGCTCGAGTTTGATTTCGCGCGGCTCGGGCAGCCAGACTTTGTACGTCACCATTTCCGTATCGAAACCGAAGCTGCGATATTGGTCGCGCAGCCACTCGGCTACGCGATGGCTCGCATCGGTGCCGGCTCTGTGCGGCTCGCTGGTGAGATGCCGCAGATTGCTTTCGGCCCGGGCTGCGTCGGGAATGGCGCGAAATGTCTCTTCGAGCTGGCGCTCCGCCTGAGCATGCGCTGGCGAAAATCCGGGAATGCCGACGACGCTCTCCTGCCCTCCGGAGATAGCCACGGAAAAAAGAAGCAGAACCGCCATAGCGGCCGCCGCAATCCAATGTCGTAAGAAAAAGCTCACCCGCACCTCGCACCGACGCTGATTCTATCTCATCCCGCCCTTGTGCCGCTGTCGCGTGAGGCTTGACGCCCCTGGCCGCCGGACGTAGGGTGGAGATCAAACGTTGGGTAAAGGTCGAAGCGTCAGCGAGCAAACAAGTGCACAGATGCGAATCCTAATCTCGGGTGCGTCGGGCATGGTGGGAACAGCGCTCACCCGTACTCTCACCTCAGGGGGACGTTCCGTCGGGCACTTCGTGCGGTCGCCCGCTGGCACTGTGCCGAGCGGTGCGTCTTCCTCGCGAGATATTCCATGGGATCCGTCGGCATCGGACATCAGCGCGGATGCCCTAGCCGCCATAGAGGGCGCCGACGCCGTTGTGAATCTGAACGGTGCGAGCATCGCCGGCGACCGCTGGACGCCTGCGCGCAAAGCGTTGCTGCGTTCGAGCCGTATCGATTCGACGCGTCTGCTGGTCAGCGCCCTCGCAAAGCTGCAGCGAAAACCGCGTGTATTCATCGCCGCGTCCGCCGTGGGCTATTACGGAAACCGCGGCGACGAAATCCTCACCGAATCGAGTAGCTCAGGCAGCGATTTCCTCGCATCTATCGCGCGGGACTGGGAAGCGCAGTCTGCACGCGCCGAAGCGGCCGGCATCCGTACGGTGATTCTTCGCCTCGGCGTAATCCTGTCCGCCGAAGAGGGCGCGTTGCCGCAGATGCTACGCCCCTTCCGGTTTGGCGTGGGCGGGCGCCTGGGTGACGGCAGTCAGTGGATGTCATGGATCGCGCTGGCCGACGTCATCGGCATCATCGGCGCGGCGATCGCCGACGAGCGGTACACCGGACCGTTCAACGTCGTGGCGCCGAATCCAGTGCGCAACGCGGAATTCACGCGCATTGCATCTCGCGTCCTCCACCGGCCGGCCGTTTTCCCTGCGCCGGCCTTCACTCTGCGCCTCCTGCTTGGTGAAATGGCTGATCCGCTTCTGCTTTCCAGCGAGCGCGCCGTGCCCGAACGCCTCCTTGGATTGGGATACGGTTTTCTTTTCTCCGATCTGGAAGCAACGCTCGTGTCACTCCTCAGGCGCGGTAGCTAGTCATCACCCTCCGCTGGTTCCGAGAATCGTGTTCACCTCCCAAAACTGGTCGCGAACGTGCCGGTCTGAAACACGGTCGGCCATCCGTGCGATTCACTCAAGTGTTGTCAATGAACCACGTCCCGCACTGCCTTTGCTCGCAATCAACTGATAGGCCACCAATTAATCGCGGAAGCGAGAAAATCTCAGGCGCAATCGCAGCCGCAAAAGCCATGCGCCAGGATGACACAGCCCGTGCGTTAACCGCGATGCATGCAACTTTTCGAATCGCGAACGCGCTTAAGCCTCCTCTCTGCCGCCTTTCTCGGCGCGATCCTCCTTTCGCAAATTAATTGGGGATCGACAGGAGGATCTGACGGCTCGGGCAGCGGCGCATCAATAACCGCTCACCCACGAAATCGGCCACTGGCCGGGCTTCGATCACTCGGCTGTGTGGCGCGCCATTATGTTTCCGTTCGCGCTGCCGCCCGGCGAATTCCTGGGCGATCGCCCAACGGCGCAAGTCCCCGACGGCCCTCTCGCGGACGACGACCGTACCGGTATTCGCGTGCTTTACCCAGATCCAAATGACGCCGTGGACGTCGGCGAAATCCGCGGGCGCGTCCTCCCTGCGAATCCATTCGCTCTGGCTTTACTGCCGTCGCCCACGCCCGGATCGTTCGTCACCGGAACCTTCGGTGCGCAGGTAGTAGCCGTCGATGCCGGTACCGGGGCTGTGATCGCCGGAACGCTCTCCGGCTGGAGTTGCAACTCTTCGAGTCCACCTATCGAGTTCGATGGCTCCTACGACCTGGCGCGACTGCCGGTAGGCCATAGCTACGTGCTCTACGCCGAGCCGCTCTCGGGACTCGCCGGGCCGGGCGATTTCGGCGCCGCGTTCAGCGACCTTTGCAGCGAGAATGCCTCTCCTCCCTGCGCGACGCCCGCACCCAATACAAGTTTCAATGCCCGCATTTTGCCCGCACCATAAATGATCGTGCCTGCGCGCAAAAAAAGAGCGGCTCCCGGGTAGCAGGGAGCCGCTCTTTAGATCATGCGGGGTGAGGATTATTTTATTGCGTCGGCAACAGTATTTGCGTGAAGCCGATCGTATTGATCGTGCGCAACATCGGCGTCAGCGGTGGTAACAAGCTCGGCGTCAGGAAGTTCGTGTCGAAGTTGTAGCCGCGGGTCGGCGGGCTGTACACCATGTTGCAGCACTTGTAGATGCCCGTCGCCTGGTGATTGTAGTACATGGCCACGATGGAGCCCTCGTAAAACAAGGTCTGGCCGCCATTCGCGCCCCAATTCTCCAGGTAGCGCAGAAAGTTATGAGCCCCTCCATCGGTGCCGAAGTCCTGTCCGACTCCGCCAACAGTAGGCTGCGTGAACGGAATTCCCTTTCCTGCCGCCACGGCCAACCGATAGGTCGTCGTCACCGCATCGCGGCCGCCGTTGCAAACGTTGAAGCCGCCTGTGCAGCCGTTGCCGGGGTTCATGCCATAGGGCCATGCGAACGAGTTCGCGTCGTTCCAGTTGTCAGAGAGCAGCGTCACAGCGTCGGCGATCACAGAAGCGCCCACGGTCGTAGCGCCGAAACCGCCCGCGCTGCAGTTGCCCGAGTTGTTATAGCAGCCGTATACGTAAACCGGATTCTCGGCAACCACGGTCAGGCCGCAAGGCACGCTATTGCAAGTCCCAAGCGTGATCGTGCTTCCATCTGTTACCTTCAGCGCCCTGCGGAAAAGAACCGGCGCGTTTTCGCGCTGGTCCTGAACCTGATCGGTTAGTGCGTAGGGGAAGTTCACACTCGGTCCCGCGCAGCTCGGGTTCGTGCCCAGGACGCCTGCCGCCGTCAAGGCGGCGATCGTCGAAACGGATGCCGAGCCGGCGTTGTCGAATCGGGGCGTCCCGCCATACGTCCGAAGGGATGGAGTGCCGTCCACTCCGCTAGTGTAGTCGCCCTCCACGTCTTCTCCCTGGTTGAGCGTCCCGTCTGGGCATCCGTTTGCGGAACTCGGGTTGACGATATCCTCATAGCCGAACGCGCCAGTTAGGGCATTAGCTCCTCCCACGGACGGTGGCGGAGTGGGATCAGCTACGTCTCCGCGCCGGTCCGAAAAATAAACCGAATAGCCGTTCGTGTTGCTCACGCCCCCGGCGAAAGAGCACACGGCTGTGTTCGTGAAGCAATTCGCCAGGTTGGCCACATCAAGCTCCACGTAATGCATTGCGCCCGCCAATGGAAGTTGAGTGCCGCCCAGCGCGTTGTCTCGCAGAAGCGCTTCGCGGGTGTCGTAGAGAACGTTCGGCCAGTAATCCGTCCCGGATTGCGAGGAGCAGTTGACCGCGCTTGTCGTGGTCGCGCAACTCGACGTCTTAGTCTTAAGACCGGACCACGTGCCCACCGTATTACCTTCGTTGTTTCCACACCAATCGTTCCCGTTCGTTGCGCTGCTGCCACCGCTTGCGTTGGAAGGATTGTCCCTGACCCGCGCGAGCCGGATGACGGCGCCCGGGCTGGGGTCCTGGCAGCCAACCGTAGTAACGGTGGTGTTGCCCGTGGGACCCGAGGTTGCCGCTTGGGTATTTCCCGAGAATCCTGGCAGCGCAGGTGGAGCAACCCACGCTGGAACACCATTCGTCCCCACCTGGGGATTAATATTCCGGCCGGTATAGCCAAGATTCAGAATGCTCCACGTCACATCGTGCCAGGCAGGCGTAGCCGCGTTGTCCTGATATTCAATCTTGATGCAACCAGTGATGATCGGGTAATACTGCTTAACCCAATACCCGTTTGCCGCACTGTAGGTGGCGCCGGCATTCGCGTAGGAAACTGGCAGCGGGAAAATCGTCTTGCCAATGTTCGCCGCGGTTAGTGCCGCGGGAGCCGAGTAATAAGGGAGCGTGCTATTCGCATCGGCTACCGGCGCGTGTACCGTGTCCCAACCGAGTTTCGCCAAATCGACTGGCGTCGCCACAGGAACGGTGGCATTGGCCGCCAATCCTGGAAGGGCGGTACCACTCGAGCTGCTGATGTCGCTGTCCGTGCATCCGCCTGACGGACCGTAGTCGGACAGCAGAATCCTCAAGCTCACTTGGCTCCAATATCGCTCCGCGAGCTTGGCCGCATTCGAAGCGCTTTCGCCCTGCACTGGCCGCCGAATTAGATCGATGGATTGCCCGCCAATAGCCGGTGTCGCGATGGCCAGGTTCAGAGGCTTTACGCCCGTTTCGGCCACGGCAATATTGTTGTTGAAGATGCTGTTGGCCATCGCCTTGAAAGTCGAGGTATACGAGGTAATGGCCCCGTAGACATTGGTCGTGCCGCTCACACTCTGCTCCGGAGTCTGGGCCATCAGGTTCTGTACTCCCGATCCGTTGGTGATGTTCACAGCCCCGTTATAATTGGTGGTGGTCCCCCAACCATTCTCCAGGTTAGCGGTAATGATCTCGCCCGCCGCGGTTGTCTTCTGGCTCAGCGTCAGAGTATCGTTGTCGCCTTCCGCCAGCCATAGATTGCCGTTGGTGTGAACGCGCCCCCCGAAGTTGAAGTTCGGGCCGGCGAAAAACGATAGGTCCATCTGCGAGAAAAATCCGAACTGAAACACCGGAATTCCTACGGTTTGAACGTAGCGCTGCAGCCTCACTTCCGATCCGCTCAGCGTGTGCGCGGTCACCGTCAGGGTATAGGGTGTCATTAGCCCCACGAGACCCGAATATGTGCCGGAAGGAATCGTGCCCCAGCTTGTCGAAGGGAGGTTCGCATTGGTAGTGCTCGGCACGAACGCGATCTGATAGCCGGATCCTGCCGTGGTGCTGCCGGGAGCAAGATATTGCACTCCCAGTATGTTGGACGGCGGCCCGGGCGTGGTTAGCAGAGTATTAATCGCCGTCTGGTCCGGCGCGTAGTTCGCGTCGAACAGATTCTCGAGACTGGCGGTCAAAGATTCCATCCCCGCTTCCGCACCGTAGAAGGCTAGCTGGCGATCCTTGTTGTTCCCTCCCAGCTTCTGGTCTCCCAGCACCAACCATGCGATTCCCGCGATCATAGTCGACAGTAACAGCAGGATCATCATCGTTGTAGCTAGGGCGATTCCTTGTTCCCGACGATTCTTCACTGACGTTCTCCTTGTTGCCGGCTGGCCCATTCCTTGGTCATCGGCGCATCCACATGATGTGGCGCGGCTTTCTGGTATGCGGCTAGTTAAACTCATTAAAGAAATCCAAACCGCGAATGCTGACCACCGTCTCCAAATTGTTCCGGAAGTATGTCTTCGACTGGCTGTAAGGATTCTCGGAACGCGCATAGAGAATGATGTAAGCGTCGCGAATGTCCGGCAACTGTGCATCGGTCGGGCTCTCTTGTCCGGAAGTAACCGTGGCCGGACTCGATCCGGAATTCAGGATGTCGTAGAAAATTTGCAGGTTCTCGATTACTTCGCCCACCGCCTGCGGCTGGTTTAAATTGACCTGGCGCATGAGCTGGGGACGCGCGGGGTTGGTGTTGTCGATATAGTACGTGACCATCCAGAAGCGCGTGGCAGTCGTTGTCGGATAAGACTTGGAACCCGGGGGCGACTGAATCTGCGTTATCGTACCGGCGGTAGCGCCCGACGAATTCAAGCCAAACGCATCCCCCGCGTTAAACGTGATCGAGTTTGCCGCGGGGTTAACAGCCGAAACGGTCAGCAGCGCCGTGCTTCCGGAGCTGTCCGAGATATCTGTGTTCACGCCGGTGATGCTGCCGTCGCCAATCGTGTTGTTGTTCTGCAACATGATCAAATCGCCGACGTTAAGTCCCGTGTTTCCATTATTGATGACGATGCAGCTCGAATCGAACTTTATCGTGGTCGTCGTGCCCGCCGTTACTATGGTTCCGGCCGGAGCGGGATTTGGATTCGCTGCTGCGCAGCCCGTCGCGCCGCCATTCGCCGGCGCCAGAAAAATTGGGAACTCGTTCAGCCAGTGTTGGTTGGCATCCACCAAGGTCGTGTCGGCGAAAAGTAGGGTCACCAGATCTGACTTCACTCCAGACGTCGTCGTCAGAGGACCTAGCTGGTATCCCTGAGTGATCGCCGGCAGCGCAGTCCAGGACGTGGTGAATGTACCCAGTGAAGGACCGGGCCGGTTCACCGCTGAAACCCCCGCGGTGTTGGGAATCGTAATCCCACCCTGGGGAAGCCCTTCTCCGGTTTGGAGAAAATCTCGCACCATGTAGTTCAGCCCGGCTCGAAGGTTTTCCTGTGTGTCGGCCATCAGGGTGATGGCTTCCGTGGCGTGGATCGCGCTCGTCAGCGTTCCCAGCGTGGCTGCGATGACAATCAGCATCAGAGAGACCGATACGAGAACTTCGATTAGAGTGAATCCTTTTTCGCGTTTCATTCTGTCTCTCCAAGCCATCTACGAAAAGTTAGAAATGTAGGCGTTCAACGTATACGACCGAGCTTTGAATCGCCCGTTCGTGTAAGTCACCGTCACGCTGACCTGACGCAGGTTCGCAATAATGTTTCCGCTGGTGTCCAACGCATTGGTGATGAGCACGGTTCGCGTGAAATTCGAAAGCGGCAGACGGGTGCCGCCGCCGGCGTTCACGTTCACTGCGCCTGTCGAGCCCGGCACGATGATCGCGTCAGCTGCCACATTGCAGGCGGTACCGTTGTAATCATCCGCCGTGTCCACGATTCCGTCCGGCCCCGGATCACACATGGGCTCGGCCCCGTTGATGAAAACCCCGCTGCTGCACACTGCCGAACTCACATTACAAATCGTGTTCCAAGTTGCCTGACCGATATCTCGTGCGGTAAATATCGATTCCACCGCTTCCGCTGCCTTCTGCTGCGCGATGTAGTCGTCTTGAGACAGATCCATGTAAGCGATTCCGTCCGCCAGCATGGCCGCCAGCCCGAGAATGCCCACACCCAGCACCACGATGGCGATCATCGTCTCGATCAGCGTAAACCCAGCCCGGCGCTGCGCCTTGCGCCTTCGCCTCAGGATTTTCATCAGTCTCTCCATCATCGGAACCACGCCTTCCCCGTACCTCGATACGGTGATACCCGCCCTGTATTTCCCAATATCGTCATCGATCTCGCCGTCGTGGGGATGTTGTTCACACCGAGAAACAGAGTCAGGTTAATCGGAACGCCGTTGCCGTTTGTCAGCGTGCCGTCACTCTGGAATTGGACCCCCGATGCTGGTACTCCGGCCGCTGCGCCGGTGTAGATTGCATTCGGGGCGACAGGCGCCGAGCCAATGAATGCGTCAGGCGTATCCGGCTCCCCAGCAAAGCTCAAAAACTGCACATTGCTCTCGAGCGGAATCGTCAGAAACGGATTTGCCGCTTGTGCAACTGTGGGGGGGGTACCAGCGGTAACGACCATTTGAGTCAGGGATATGCAGTTCAACACGCCTGCCTGCGGGAGGCACGGCGTTCCGGCCGCCGGCGTCAAGAACTGAACGACGATCGAGCGGCGCTGGGAGATAGCAAGTTCCCGGGCCTGACGCAGAGTTCCCTTGGCTTCATCGAACGCCTCATTGGCTTGAAACTGCCGCCAGGTTGGCAGCATCTGGATGATTGCCATGCCCATGACCGTCATGGCGATAATGCAGACCGTCAGCAGCTCGACTATCGAAAACCCGCGCGCTCGCTTTTGCTTGATTCTTCCGATCGGCTCGTTGTTGTCTTGCTTCGTCACGCTTCACCCTCGCGCGGCCGTTGCTAATTCACGCAATGCTCGGCTCTTCGCTCCTACTACAGCATCTGTCTAGCCAGGGGAAGGCGTCGGTAACGTGATGTGGGGAAGGTCTTTAAAGGCGATGACAAACAATGTCAGCTTCGTTGAGGGCTGCAGCGGGGTAGAAACGTAACCGATTCGCTCCTCGGCTACCAGTTTTCATGTATCATACCGAGCCATGAGTCATGCCCGGACCCGCGAGAAGCGGCGCTCGCCGCGCATCGCTACCTCAACGGGCATTTGGGTATCCTGGCAAGCGGATGAGGGGCCACGCAGTGTTTCGCGCGTGCGCGATCTGAGCCTCGGCGGCGCTTTCGTCGCCACAGACACGCCTCCGCCCTCCGGCACGACCGTCAAACTTCTTTTCTCCCTTCCCGAAGGAGAACTGCGCATCGATGGCGTGGTGTGCTACTCGAAACTAAAGACCGGCATGGGTATCGAGTTCAAACGTATGGGCGCCGTCGCCAGCGCTCGATTACAGGAACTTCTGCGGCGCCTCAAAGCCTGACGGTCGGTCGTTGCGAACAAAAAAGACGCGCGAGCGCCCTTTTTCTCTTCTCAGATTGGCAGAGGACTTTAGGCGAGTTGCCGCCGCGCAGCTACTTCATCGTTTTACTCAGGAAGGCAACCGTTCGCGACCAGGCATCGGCCGCCGCATCCGCATTGTAGGCGCCCCCGCTCGCGGGATTTTCAAACGCATGGCCCGCCCCATCGTAGATCTTGACGTCGACGCGGTGCTTCAATCCCGTCAGCGTTTTCTCAAATGCATTCACGTCTGCGGGCGTCACCCCGCGATCTTCCGCGCCAAAATTTCCCAGCACCGGCGCGAAAATAATCTGCACGTCGTTCGGATCGGTAGGCAGCGGCCCGTAATTCACGATCACCGCAGCCATCCGCAGTTCGATCATCGCCAGCCGCAGCACGTGCCCTGCTCCCATGCCCCACCCGATCGCAGCGATGTGATCGCGGTCCACATCCTGCCGAGTCGCCAGATACTCATACGCCGCCTTCAAAGCACCCACCGCGGCGTCCTGCGTGAGCCCGCCGCTCAGTTCGCTCGCTTGCGTCGCGTCGGTGGTGACCTTGCCGCCGTATGGATCCACCGCCAGCACCACGTATCCTTCCGCGGCCAATTTTCCGGTTTGTTCCTTCACCCAATCCGTCAGTCCCCACCACTCCGGCGCCGCAACGATTGCCGCGAAGCGTCCCGTTTTTGCCGGCACGGCCAGAAATCCGCTGGTCGTTCCCTTGCCATTCGGAAAAGTTACCGTCTCGGTGTGCGGATCGGCCGCTCGCGCCGGTGCCGCCGTCCCCAAGAGAACGGACAGAGCAAGCACACCCGTCGCGATAAAGCCTCTAAAAGCGATTTTCATAAATGACCCCGTGTTATGCCCCACGCCATTCTAACGTGTCGCCCAAAGATAGCGAGGATCGAATCGCCGCATTCCATTGCGCCCGCCCTCGGGTCACTCTTAGGTCGCCCTCAAGTCACTCGTTCCACCTGCACCGCGGTTCCGTAAGCGATCACTTCCGTCACTCCCTGCATCACTTCCGTAGCGTCGTACCGCACGCCTACGACCGCGTTGGCGCCGCGCTCGGCCGCATGTTCCATCATTAATTCCAGCGCCTGTTCGCGCGTCTCTTCGCACATCGTTTCGAATAGAGTGATGTTCCCGCCGACGATCGTCTGCAGCGACGCGCCGAGCGTACCGATAACACTTCGCGACCGCACCGTAATCCCGCGCACCAAACCAAGGTTCTTCGCCACACGATACCCCGGCAGATCGAACGCCGTCGTCACCATCCCCTCATTCACGCTTACGTTCACGTTTCCCTCCGCGCTCGCCGAACGCCGCGCAAATCATATCAAAATCGCGTCAGTTGTTGCTGCGCAGCCCTGTCGTTGAGTCAGCCCTCGTTGGGCAATCCGCTACTGCGTCCGTGATACACTTTTCCGTCAGCGTTTCGGATTTCACAGCCGTGGCTCAACCCAAATCAGATCGCGCTAGCCTTTCGCTCATCATCCTTCTCGGATCGCTGACGGCCTTCGATCCTCTGTCGATCGACATGTACCTCCCGGCGTTCCCGCAAATCGGAAAAGACCTGCACACCGGCGCCTCGATGGTCGAACTTTCCCTGACCTCCTTCTTCATCGGCATGACTTTCGGCCAACTCATCTACGGCCCGCTTTCCGATCACTACGGCCGCAAAAAACCGCTCATCGCCGGCATGGGCGTCTATCTCTTGGCCTCTTTCGGCTGCGCATTCTCTCACAGCATTCAGATGCTGATTCTTTTCCGCGTGCTGCAAGCACTCGGGGGCTGCGCCGGCATGGTGATCGCCCGCGCCATCGTCCGCGACCTTTTTGATAAGCAGCGCGTTGCGCACATCTTTTCCATCCTCATGCTCATCATGGGCCTGGCGCCCATCCTCGCGCCGCTGGCCGGCGGTTATCTCGCGGAATACTTCGGCTGGCGCGTCATTTTCGGCGCCTTGGGAGGATTCTGTCTGGTCATTCTTGCGTGCTCCGCGCTGTTTCTTCCGGAAACGAAACTCGCTACCGAGGGCCGCTTTCTCTTCGGCTCGACCTTCCGCACGTACGGTGAACTCTTTCTCGACCGCCATTTTCTCGGCTATGCCCTCACCGGTGGCGCCATCTATGCTGGGCTGTTCGCCTACATCGCCGGATCGCCTTTCGTCCTGATCACTCTGTTCGGCGTCCGCCCCGAAAACTATGGCTGGATTTTCGGCGTCAACGCCTTGGGCATCATCGTTTTTTCGCAAGTCAATCGGCTGCTGCTCCACAAATTCGATTCCGAGCGCATCCTGCGATTCTTCGTGCGCGCGTCGGCTTTCTTCGCCATCGGCGTATTCATCGGGACCTTCTTCAACCATCATCTCTATGCCCTGCTGGTTCCCTTATTTCTTTTCACCGCCGTCAACGGCCTGATTTTCCCGAATTCTGCGGCAACCGCTCTCGCCCATCAAGGACATCGCGCCGGCACCGCCTCCTCGCTCATGGGGATGTTGCAATGGGCCGTGGCGTGCCTCTCGTCATTCCTGGTGAGCTTCCTGCACAACGGCACGGCGTTCCCCATGGCCGGAGTCATCCTCGCCGCCGGCCTATCCGGCTGGCTAATCCTGCTAACTATAGCCCGCAAGGAAACTCCAACTCCCCGCGTCGCCGTCGTCAGCAAAGACGCCGAGCTCTCCTACGACGGCGACTAACAATCCGGCTTTTGTGGCACAGACACTCCTCTATGCTCTTTGTGTTACGGAATTTTCGGGTGCCCCATCTGGCGCGCCCTTTGCGACAGGTGGGTCTTGCTTCTGCCGGGTGCCGCACTCTTCGCGCCTTTCGCGAAGGGTGCGGTTCTTGACTCTTCTTCCCAGATTCTCCAGACTCTCGAACCGCACGATTTTGCTTGGACGCTTCTATTATGCGTTTACAATTTGATTCACTCCCTGACACGAGGTATTTATGGAATATGCATCCGCGCTACGCGCTCTCGCATTCTTCGCAATCACGGCAAGCATGACGCTGCTCCCCACGCCCGCTCGCGCCCAGCAGTTACAGGGAAAAGCTCTTGTGAAGGCCCTTCAGCAGGGCGGCTACGTGATCGTCATGCGCCACGCCAGCTCGCCCGCCCAGAAACCGGATAAGCAATTGGCCGACCCCGAAAATGTCCATGCCGAGCGCCAATTGGACGAACTAGGCCGCAACTCCGCCACCGCTTTCGGCAAGGCCCTTCGCGATCTGAAGATTCCCATCGGCCAGGTGCTCTCGAGCCCTACCTACCGCGCCCTTGAAACCGCGCATTACGCGCAGCTGCCGGACCCGCGCATCGTCCCGGAACTCGGCGACAACGCGCAACCCCCGCAGGACGCGCCCCAAAGCATGCGCGCAAGTTCCGAGAGGCAGACAGTTTGGTTGCAGAGGGAGGTAGCCCGATTCCCGAAGGGCTCCAATACTATCCTCATCACTCACATGCCTAACGTCACCGCTGCCTTCCCGTCGGCATCCGTCGGATTCTCCGATGGCGAAGCCATCATCTTCGGTCCAGGCGCCAAAGGCGTCGCCACCCCCATCGCCCGCGTCAAAATCAACGAATGGCCCAAGCTAGCAGCGCGATAAGCATCGTCAGCCCGCCGCCACAGGCATGCCTCGCGTCTGTCATCCCGTACCCGGCTGCGCCGCGATGCGGTAAGCATCGCATCGCGAGTTCGCCTTAGCGAACGAGCCGAGGGGACGCATTTCCTGCGCTTCCTGCGCCTGCTTTGCTTCCTGTTTTGCGCTTCGACCCTACGACCCAGACCCGAACGCCTCGATGGACTCAGCACCCTCTAACTTATTCAAAACAAACAACCGGGGTCGAACCAGCCCGGAACTTTATTCCGACCCCTTCGACCATCATTTCGCTTGGTCTTTCATCCCCTCTGCCTCCTTTGCTTCCTCTGTCTCCCATTGTTTCTGTGCCTCTCTTCCTCCATGCCTCTGTGCCTCCGTGGCTGACTCACCGCTCGCACACTTTCGCCAAACAATGTAAGATTCCCTTTCTGCCGATACGTCCTCTCAAAGGAGAATCAATCCCATGAGCGCCACACCCGCCGCCGCACCTTCGACAGCTACCATCGACGCCATCAAGGAAAAGGCGCGCCGCCTGAGTATTCTTTCCATGATGGCCACCACCGCCGCCGGCTCGGGACATCCCACGTCCTGCATGTCCGCCGCGGAAATGATGGCCGGCGTTTTCTTCTACGCCATGAAGTTCGATCCCAAGAATCCGAACTCCAATGACGGCGACCGCTTCGTGCTCTCGAAGGGCCACGCCGCTCCCGTGCTTTACGCCGCGCTCGCCGAAGCAGGCGTCTTTCCCGATTCGCGCGTGATGACGCTGCGGCAATTCGGGAGCGAACTCGAAGGCCATCCCACGCCGCGCATTCCCGGCGTCGATGCCGCCACCGGCTCTCTGGGACAGGGACTTTCCGTGGGCACCGGTCTAGCCATCGGTGCGCGCATGGACAAAAGTCCCACGCGTGTTTACGTCCTGATGGGCGATGGCGAGATGGCCGAGGGCCAAGTATGGGAGGCCGCGGAAATAGCCGGTCACTACGGAATCGACAACCTGACCGTGCTCGCGGACATCAACGCGCTGGGCCAGAGCGAGCCGACCATGTATCAACACGATATGGAAGTCTATCGCCGCAAATTCGAAGCCGAGGGCTGGGCCGCGGAAGTAATCGACGGGCACGACGTCGCGGCGGTGCTTGCGGCGCTCGACCGCGCTAAAGCCACCAAGGGCCGGCCGCAGGCGATCCTGGCGCGCACCATAAAAGGGCACGGCGTCGATTTTGTCGCTGGAAAAGAAGGATGGCACGGCAAGGCGTTGTCAAAGGACGAACTGGCGAAAGCTATTCAAGAACTTGGCGGCGGCATCGACGTTCCACCCGATCCCGGGAAATCCTACGCGCGCGCGACGTTGCCCACCCCTCCGGATTTTCCAGCTCCGGCCGCCCCGGATTACGACCCGGCCAAACCCGTGGCTACGCGCGAGGCTTACGGTTTCGCGCTCAAGCGGCTCGGCGCCGTGAATCCGCACATCGTGGCCGTTTCCGGCGACGTGAAAAACTCCACCTTCTCGGAAATCTTCCAGAAGGCTTTTCCGGATCGCTTCGTTCAGGGATACATCGCAGAGCAAAACCTGGTGAGCGCCGGTGTGGGACTCGCCGCCCGAGGCAAGGTTCCGTTTCTCGATACCTTCGCCTGCTTCCTTTCGCGCGCCTACGACAACGTCCGCATGGCGGCCATCAGCCGCAGCAATATCAACCTCTGCGGCTCGCACTGCGGCGTATCCATCGGAGAAGACGGTCCATCACAGATGGCGCTCGAGGACATCGCCATGTTCCGCGCCGTTCACGGCTCGGCGGTCTTCTATCCGAGCGAAGCTATGTCCGCCGAACGCCTCACTGAAACGATGGCGCGGCGCCCGGGCATCAACTACCTGCGCACCTCGCGACCGAAGACCGCCATCCTTTACTCCAAGGAAGAAAAATTCCCGGTCCCGGGATTCAAGGTTCCGAGGCAGAGCGCTCAGGATCGCGTGACGGTCATCGGCGCGGGCATCACTCTGCACGAAGCGCTGAAGGCAGCCGATGAACTGAAATCCCAAGGCACGGCGGTACGGGTCATCGACCTCTACTGCGTGAAGCCTATCGACGGCAAGGCGCTGGCAGAGCAGCTTGCGGCTACCGGCGGCAACCTCGTCGTCGTCGAGGATCATTGGCCCGAAGGCGGAGTCGGCGAAGCGGTTCTGGGAGCGCTGGCGCTCGCCGGAGTCTCTCCCACGAAATTCCGGCATCTCGCCGTGACCGGCCTGCCACATTCCGGAAAGCCCGAAGAGCTTGTGGACGCCTTCGGAATTTCAGCGCGCCACATCGCGGCGGCAGTGCGCGAAATCGCCTAGCAGAAAAAACTCAAACGAACGAAGAAACGAGAAAAAACGAGTGGCTTCCGACAAAATGGTTCTGGTGGGTGTGCAGCCGGAGGTGATCGCCATCGATCCCGGCGATCATGTGGTGTGGTATTCGAACGCCGGGAACATCAAAATCGAATTCGATCCGCAGCGCTCTCCGTTCAATTCCAACGTATTTCAGGCGCCGCCCGGTGTGAGGCTTTCCAGCGGCGCATCGCGGCCCGGGCTGAATCCGGGTTCCTACAAGTATCGCCTCTCCATCAACGAGATGCTCATCTGCCAGGGCGAAGTGCTGGTCCGCGAGAAGTAACTCCGCAAGTTTTGTGACTTTGGCTTAGTCGCTCGCCAGGGCGGCGCGGTCGTACACCGGGCGCTCTTGCGCGACGGAATCCGCTAGAGCCTTGCGAACCGGCGCCAGCATCGAGGCCGGCACCATGCGCTCGCGGGCGATTCGGAGTTCGGCGGCCTTGCTGGGAAACTCGCGGCGCCGGTCGAGACGCAGGCCCGAGTCCCTCAGAAGATCTCCCGCCAGATTGGGATCGTCGCTGCGTTCGACACCCCAGAAACGCAGCCGCTCCTCATTCTTCTGGAGGAGCTGCAGCGACGCCTCGAGCTTCTTCATGGCCGCACTGAAAGACGAGGCCAGAAAGTAGACCGGCAGACTCCAGCCACGCTCCTGCTGGCTGGCGCGAGGGCGTCGTGCGCCATCGGAATTCCTGCCGGCGCCGAATGACGCGCGTATTCGAACGCTGTATTTGCCGTTCTGGTTTCGCTCAATCGTGCAAATGTAATCGTTGGCGCTGGTGGCCCTAGTCGCTCCCACGGCTGTGCTCCTGGCGGTCCATCCGGACCGCGATTGAGACGCGGTGCGAGCTTTCCTTCCACGTAGCGGAAGGGCCTCGTACCGGTTCCTGTTGTTCATGCGCTTTGTCGACATACCAATGCTCCTCAGAAGGGGAACAAAACTGCGGTTGATCGTCAAGCTGGGAGGCGAACTCCGTCCCAGAGCCTGGGCCCCGCTGGCTTCGGGGCAAGTTCTGCGGATGAACTATTGTAGCCGAGGGCAAAAGAAGAAGGCAAGAGCCGGAATGTATTTGTAAGCCTATTATTTACAGTTGTTTATGGATGATTGAGCGGGTATCCGAGCAAAGAAGGTTGCCCTAATTCAGGCGGCCCTTCATCTGCCCAAGGAAGGGATCCGCGCCGATTGTGCCTCGCAATTCGCTGAGATAAGCAGGAGAACTGACGCGAGCCAACTGGCTGCGGGCTTCCGCGATCCGTTCTTCGAGGCTGAAATCACATGCTGCCAGCGCGAGCGCCCCACTCTGCTGAAATTGAATTAAGGCCTGGACGTGGCGATGCCAGAGTGCGATGTCTCGCTCCTGCTTGACGCGCAGGCGTTCACGATACCAGTCGCTTGCGAGCACGGCTTCGCGGTCAAAGAGCTGGCGGAAATGCGGATCATCAAGGGCCATGCCTTCAAACGCACCGTGCACCATGATATGAAGAAGCGCTTTCAAAGGCGGGCACGCAGCCGCCACGCTGCCGTCCTCAAAATAGTTCAGCGCCACGCGGCGCTGGGCTTCCACGATGGCGTCCACTCCGGCGGCGAACAATTCGACTCCCTGCTTCTCCGGCCGGAGCATCTCTTCGGGGAAAACAACGTCAGGTGTTTCAAAGAGGCGCCCCAGGAACCGATCGACAAATAGCGGCGTGATGCGGTAACCGAGCCGGCTCGCCAGAATCCTTCGTCCAGCGAAGGTAAAGTCCTCGATACGTTCGAGCAAGCCCTTGGAGATCATGAAACGCGGGTCGCGCTCGTGGACTCGCATGCGGCACCAAATCTCCGGCACGAGCATGCTGATGTCATGATCGACGCGCACTAGCGGCCCCACGTATCCCGCCGAGGTGGTGAATCCAGCTGCCTTGGTTAGAATCGCGGACAACAGCGCGTTGTTCAGGTCGACTACGGGCCAAAGCGCATTGAATGGCGACTTTGTGAGAGCGCCCTCGCTGCCGAATCCGGTCGTCGACGGCGACTTTCCCGTCAGACTCGAAACGAATTCCATGAAAAGCTCGGGCAGCTCCTGGTAATGGATGGGATTGTAGACAGCCAGTGGAGGCAGCCCGATTTCGGGATCCGGCGGGCTGTTTCTACGTCCGGCCAGCACCGCGTTGACCGGAAACAAGACGGGATGTTCCGCGGGAATCTCCCGCTCCAGGCGCGCGGTGATTTCCGCCAAGTAGGTTTCGCGCGGATTTTCCAAGTCGGGACGCTTTTGCAGGTATCGCGGATTCTTGGAAGGCTTTCCATCCACAAGCCGAGGGTGCGCCGAGGAAACCGCGTGGGCCGTGGACGCTGTTGTAACAAAGGATTCGAGCAAGGTCTTCATCGGTTTGGTGAATCGGTCGAATTCCGCCACTTTACCGGTGATTTTCGCGGCTTGTTCGATGGTAAAGGGCTCGTAATTGGACAAGAATGTTCCCGGGCTGGCGATATCCGCCTCCGCCTGCTTGTCCGCGCCGCGGTGGATAGCATCGTCCGGACGCTGAAAGAGCAATTGCTCGCAATTGAGCACCAGTTTAACGCTGGGGTCGGAAATTTCCGAATCCAAGCCGCTGAGGCTTTCGCGGGGTAGGACGACGGAAACGGTAATATCGTCCTCAACCTGAACTTTGTCCGCGGGATGAAAGTCCGGCCGCAATTTATAGATGCGCCAGGAACCGTCGGGATCGAAGCCAACGCGCAGGTAGTAGTTCACGAGCTTCTGATTGTCGAATTTAAGTTCGTGTCCCGGCACGCCGTTGACGCGGTCGACGGCGAAGTGCTCTCGCCAGTTTTCTCCCCATTCGGGCCGGTAGTAACGCTTTACGGTAAACAGGAGTTCGCGAACCGTGTAAGGCACAGTGCCGATCCAGGCGTTGTGCTCGTCCGTATATTCGGGCAACGGTGTGAAGAGTTGAATCACCGAACCCATGGTTCGTTCAGGGCTAAGAATGGGCCGACGCGCACGATCGTCGGGAGGGCGGTTCCTGAAAATCCCCGAGAAATCCTTTTCGAATATAGCGGCTATTTCCTCGATATCGCGGTGAAAGTCGCCCACAAATACGGGGCCTTCGAGGATTAAGTTGGCGATCGATTTGGAGATCTCCGACTTGCCGCCGCCTGAAACGGTGCACGGCTTGTGGCACAGAGTTCCTCTAGGGCGCGCGCCGACGAGCCTCCAAGCCGAGCCACCCGATTGCTTCTCCATCCGCAGCCGAAAGCCGTTCGGGAGCACGTAGGTGGCGTCGGCGCGAAGGTTAAGAGTTTCCATCCCTCCGCCCTTCCATCGCACTAATCCTTCGCGAACGACAAATTCG
>Ga0302324_100008490_pt1 | contig 21650 bp, 28 predicted proteins | sample Palsa_T0_1_FD_201949 | JGI IMG/M metagenome (GOLD analysis project Ga0302324, IMG submission 201949) | Peat permafrost microbial communities from Stordalen Mire near Abisko, Sweden - Palsa_T0_1 | ecosystem: Environmental > Terrestrial > Soil > Palsa > Peat permafrost | place: Sweden: Abisko...
CTTGACGACGATTTGCCACAACTGCTCATGGGAACCAGGCGTCAAAGGCGCGTCGTTCTCAGCTCCTCGATTGTCTTTCATTGGTTCGGCTCACCTTCCTGTTTCGGGTTTGATTTGAGAAGCGCATGGGCACATCGAAGGTCACAGAGATAGTGATGCCGGATTCCTCCATATACTCCCGGACGAATCGACGCGCCCAGTCGTACCCGGGTACGGGAGAGATTTCGATATTTACCATCTGCACCTTCGACGGGGGCTCCACGTCAGTCGTAAACACCTCAATCCCGATGACCTCGACATTCAGAGCTTCACAGCGATCGAGCACGATGAGGAACTCCCCCGGAGAAAAGTGACCGATCAGCGGGGAGTCGAAGCCGGTGTTCAGGTCGGTAAGGCCTGCGTAAAGGACTTCCTGCAGAAATCGATCTTCCTTCTCAGACCTCAACTTCGACTCCGGTGTTTTCAACTCCGCAAACATCTGCTCAAACCAGTCGTCCGGTTCGGAGTCCTTCATGTTCTCATTTGCTGTCATCGTTCACCCTCGCCCGAGCCTGCAGCCAGCAATCCCAGCACAGGGTAGTTTTCGCGTACTCCACAACGAACTTCAGCGCTTCCGCAGTTGGTCTATCGTGGCCACGGGTAGAAGCAGGAAACGAGTGACTGACCGCCGCAATGGGGAAGCCCAGCGTACCGGCGCCTTCGGCCCTCGGCGACCAAATGTCATCCGAATGATTTCGTCTTGCGTCACGATTCCCCCCGCCTTCCTAACCGGAATTCTTCTTTTTTACCCGGCAGTGGTTAACGATTGCAGCTTTGTAAGGAGCGCTCGCTGAATTGGGTCATAAAAAGATTGAAGGTCTTCCACTGAGTCCTTAAAGACCCTTCCACCCTCGAAGTAGAGGCCCGGCTCTTCTGCCGAGACGACGGAGCTGTCAAGCATCAACGTCAGTTTGTCTGTTCCCGCCATCGGCAGTTCCTCATTGAGTACTGGCACCCTGAAATAAAGCGTATTTAATCGATCCTCGCAGCCAGGGTCGCCATGCCCGATCGTTACAGTGTGGGTGGCGATCGCATCACTGGGGTCGCTGGCAATCCACCATCTCCGCCCATTAACGCTCATCGCCTTTAAAACATCACGCAAGGTCTCCAGGTTGACCACGAATCCGAGATCAACTTCGTCCAAACTAAAATCCATGGCTACGCCTCCTTCGAATTTAATAATGAGTAGGTTCTATAAAGGCGATCATTCCCCGGTCGCCGCTGGTATGTCGTTTCTTTGGCTGTCGCGCACAAATCGAACCACGCTTGCACGCGACAATCCATGCTTCTTCGCCACGATGGTTAACGACATTCCCGACAGCCTATCCTTGACCAAGGCCGCGTGGTCCACATCGAGGGGCGTGCGCCCGATGCGCCGGCCCTCAAGTTTTGCTCTCCTCATTCCAGCCCGGACCCTTTCCACGATCAGGCTTTTTTCCAACTCAGCGATAGCGGAGATGATGATCACGATTGCTCGCCCGAGAGGACCCTCAGTGTCAATAGCCTCGCGCTGAGAATGAAACTGGATCCCAAGTGCGTTGAGCTCGTCGAGCACCTGCAGAAAATGTCTTGTACTGCGTGCCAGTCGATCACAAGACCAAACCAACACGGCATCGAAGCGGCGTCGATGCGCATTCTTGAGCAATCGGTCAAGAGCGGGACGTCTGACCTTGATACCGCTGACACCATGATCAACGTATTCTTCAGCGATTTCATAGCCACGCTGCCGCGCGAACTGGCGCAATTCGATGGCCTGTGTCTCAGGGTGTTGATCAAGTGTTGAAACTCTCGCGTACAGAGCTGCGCGTTTCATGGGGTCGCCTTAATGGGGAGGATGGTTCAAAATCCGGTTGGTCGTTGCGGCAGGAACCGGCCCGCGTCGGCACGATAGCAAGACGACCCTTCATTTCCTGGTCATCTCGAAAACAAATGGGGCTCGGTCCACAGCGCGGCGGCCGCCAAGTAGCGCGGCGTTTACAAAGATTGTGGATGCGGGGTTAAGGGTCATGGCGATACAGATCCTTCACCAGAGCCAGTATCTCGGCGCCACACTCGCGTCGAGCGATCAGAAAGCGCGTTGTGACCTCATTTATGTAGGGTGGGAAATGGAAGTAGTAATTCCACGCGATCACGGGATAAGTCAGCCGGTGGAATCGCAGGGCGACAGGGCAATCTCGCCACTTGAAATAGAGCTGCCATTCGCGTTTATCAGAAAATGCCGCCGAAGGCAATAATGAGCTTAAAGCGCGTTTGGGCGACTCCTTATTGAGTTCCAGGAGAGGCGGGAATCCAGGCGGAATCTCAGCAGAGGCGAGCAACGGACTCACCTTCATGACGGCTCCGCTGGTTGCAGCCGGCCGGTTGGACCACGCGAGGATTTTCTCCACACCAATCGGTACGAGGTTTAGTTCTACCCGGAAGATGACAATTTCCGCAAGAGCAACCCCCAACGTGGCCTCCGTCCAGTTTTGGTAGGAGTCGAGCATCCTGCGCAAGGGTGCCCAATTGGACTCAAATTCGTGAATATGATCTTTCATGGTGGTCTTATCTCCCGGTGATCTGAAGGACAAACGGGGGTTTGTCCGCGGCGTCATGCAGGCCGAGCCGCGCGGCGTTTATGAAGATTGTGTGCTCTGTTTGGAAGACCCCGTAGGCATCATGGATGTGGCCGAAGACGTGAAGCTTCGGGCGTATTTGCGTCACGGCGTCCAATAGCTCGCGACACCCTTGATGCAAACCGGAAACGGGTGCAGTATCAAGGATGCCGTACGGCGGCCCATGGCTGATCACGACATCGGTGTTCTGCGGAATCTCAGCGTAAAGTCTCTTGCGATCCTTTGCAGAACTCAGGCCAAACGCGCCACCGTACAAGGGATTGACCGGTGTGCCCCAGATCCGCAATCCCTCGATCTCGACGCCTTCGTTGATCAGAAGAGTGGCGTTGCTAAGCAAGGAGCGCTCGGATGGATCCGCCTCCAGAAAAAATTCGTGATTTCCTGGCACGACGATTTTGTGCCGATGTGGTAATCCACCAAGCCAATCATTGAAGTCGGCAACTGCCTCAAGGCTCTCGCTGAACATCGTGAAATCGCCGGCGTGGATCAACACATCGCCGTCGGGCACTTCAACCTCGCGATGAAGCTGATGGGTGTCGCTGATTAAGATAAGGCGTAGCGCCGTTCTCCCTGTGGAGGTTGGACTCGGCTTTTGGTTCGTTCCCATGCCTTGATCTAGGGAGCTGACTGAATTTTGGGGAACATCCGGCAAATACTCTTTTCGTGAAGACCCAACGGAAGTGGACGGTTCCCCAACGAAAAAGGTCCGGAATTCGAATAGTTCAAATGGCTTGTTGCGGCGGGCGTGCTAAATCGTTGAAAACAGACGCGGACCAAACCTCAAATTGACTGGTCCAAGTAAAGGTTTTGGACCGAGCTGCTCGTTGACGAACCAAGGATCTCTGCTTCGGTCTCCTGGCCGCTCCGACTCCATCCCGTGATAGTCGTCATGCACGCGGTGCCCGGGGGATAGTCTTAGTTATTACCCTCTGCATGGGAACAGGGTCATGGTCGCGTCGGCAGTCCAACGCTAGACTCGGCTTCCCCCAGGCTTTATCGAGGCAGACTGGACAGATGAACGCCGTCTTGTCTCGGCTCGATTGGCGCGTTTCTTCCCGGTCGCTTTCCCAGTGGAGCTGGAAACCCGATTGCTTTACCAGTGCCGCGTACGCTCTCGCATACGCACCGCCGGGTATGATGTAGTGACTCATGCTCTGACCCGTCATCTTGCCGCCCGGCTTGCCTGTTGAGGACGGTTGCAAGCCAAGCTCGACCATTTTATTCGCCCATTGCTTGTTGTGGTAACCGGGCCGTGACGGTTTCCCAAACTCGGTTTGCCACAGATGGACCATCTCGTGCAGCAGGCTTGAGAGGATCTCTTCATCGCTCCGCCCAGGAAAGCAATCCGGGTTGAGCGCGATCTCATGACTCGGGCCGTTGTCTTCGTTACGGGAGTTGTACCGGTCGGCGTGAAAGTAAGCCTTATAGTTTCGCCCGCGTTGAAAAGTGAACATCGGAATGGAAAGAGTTCCCTGGAACAGCCTGAAATTGAAAACGTCAAAGGCTCGCTGGATGCCGGTGTACTCGACCTTGATGATTTTCGGGGCCGTTTGCTGATGGTCGACTTTCGGGAGTCGGGGCACCGCTTCCAGATATGCCGCTTCCTGGAATTTTGTTGTAGCGTACGATACACCAGCTCCCACATAAACAAACACACTACCGCTCAGAATCAGTGCGATGAGCCGCCGCCGTCGTATTCTTAGTTGCAGTTCTGGGGTCATGGAAGTACCAAGGAAATGAATCATAATCCCTCCATGCTACGTCCTCCGCGCGGCTTTTCTTCCTCATGCCTGTGACTCTTCAATGAGCCGTTGGGCGAGGTCTGGACATCCTGGAGAGTTCGCACGGAATCGGAGGGGCGGGTCGCGTGAGCCCGGGCGATCAGAAGCCGAGCAAACGGCGGCGCGGCAAGGCGGTAAATAACTATCTTCATGATGCCGACCAGGTGGGGATGTCAGCATGCTGCCTACCTGGCCAATGAAGGGCTGCGCGTGAGCGACTCGCAGGTCATCAAGGCCGCACTGCTGTTGGCTCAGCCGGACACGCGGTTGCTGAAGGCCTACCTGGAAGTTAGGGGAGCAGATCAACGATACAAGCAGGAGCAGGCGGAGTAGCGGGTGCGCGGCGTGATGCCACGCAGCGGCTACTTTTCCCAGCAATCCAACTGGGTTGGAGATGGGTTCTCAACGGCCGGAAACTACGGATTCGTTGGCTCCTCTTATATGGTCAGCCAAATGCCAACCGTCGTCGCCTAGAAGCTGGACCAAGTCCCGGCGTGAAGATCACGGACCTGTCCGGGTTTAACATCATTCATCATCTTCCTCGCTCTGCAGCTCGATCAGCTCGATTTCCGCGTTTAAGAGATAGAGGACAAACTCGCATTCACGACACCTATCTTGCCCGTAAAGGTCGAGACACCTGTTCTGTTCGCATGCGTCGAGGAGATTCGAGTGCAAAGATCGCAGGAACTCTACGGTGCTTTCACGCCCGACAATGTACCTCGCCTTCTCGATATTCTCCTTAGGCCTGAGATTAGTTTGGTCTTCGTGTGTGTAGTGAGAAAGGAAGAACTCAACGTAATTCGTCAGGTGGGTACGCATCATGAAAAGCTGATCGTGCCCCAGATGCATCTTTTCGACGGGAACGACCTCGCCTGCGTGGGACGCTCCCCTGATCCGCGCATACGCGTAGAATGCATTTGCTACTTGGCACAGGCAATCGATATCGAGGTGTAGCGTTACACGTGCTTCGTTGCTCCTTACCAGCCGAGTGGATGCCACGTGTGAAGGGTTAACGGTGGAAACTTCGTTCTGAAGACTTTGTATTTCATCTCCAAACAGACTGGAGTAAATGCTCGGATATATCATGAACCTGCCTTGTACTGCGTGTTGCTCGAAGGTGTTATGCCCTATTAGGGGCACTTTCAGCGAGGACTAACTGCCGCGTCGCCCCAGGAACAGCCATTCTGACAGGTGCGAGAGGATCAATTGACGTATTGGTGATACTGCTCATCCGTTTCATATTCTTCACTTGGACTCCGGCCAATTCGCAAAAGAACTATGAGGATGGCATGCACCGATATCTCCATCGCTGCATCGGCCTGTTTCAAGGCGGAGTATAACTCACGAGAAAGTTGGCTGGCCTGCAGCGAATCGCGAGGATCAAGTGGTGGTGCTTTGCTGATTGAAGGTTGGTTGGTTTGCTTGTTGAAGATGAGCTCGACCGGTTTGTGTTGTTGATCAGCGAGTGAAGCGGAAGGGTTCCGCTCTGTTGCCTTTTGTCTGATCTTCTTTGCCATGATTATTGCTCCTTTATGGTTAGCTACTTGATGGATGGATGTGTGGTCAGGAACGAGGCGCTTACCATATCGAGCAGACTAAGCTTTCGTTTCCTTCAGGCCCAGCATCACGGACGGCGAGGTCTCGTCACAGGAAAGAAGGGGCATGGTCGAGAACCCATGCCCGTAGGTTTGGCCAGCTAGGCGGTGACCGCGACGGCATGTCGCGGCGGCCGGTAAAAAACCCGGCGAGCGCACTTTGGTAAGTTATACGGTTCAGCCTCGGGGACACGCCGGATGAATATGCTGCCGCCCTCGATTTGGGTTTGGACGGGTGTGAAGAAATTCGCTGCCTCACGGCGCGCCGCGAGTTTCTTCCTTTTGGGGGTTGAACCCGGAATGGCGCTCAACTCAGTGCAGACCCAATGGCCGAAAGGCGGCCTGGGGCGCGGTGAGCTGAAGGCTGGCTCGCCGGGTACGGCTGGCAATCACCAATAGAGCTGCCTTCTTGAACTGACCCCGAAAATAATCATCCCCTATCGTGGTGTAGTCGACCATCCTCTGGAGGGCCTTGCCTATCGTGGGCTCGATCTGATCAAAAATCGTTTCCATCAGGAGCGGTATCGGGCTGGGCATTTCGACTCGCACGTGACAAAAGTGCAATATGGCCTTATCCCGGCTATACCTTAACTCCAGGTCCTCCAGCCATGTCTTCACGCATCGAGTGGCGCCCTCGTGGACCGTGCCGCTCGTCAGAGTAAGGGTGACACGATACCCCTCGGACAGCCGCTCGGCGTTAGCCCGGAACCAGTCCCATAGTTGGGCCTCTTCTGAGTCAGCGTCGTCTGCGCCTTTTGTCAGTGAGGCAACCGAGACGCCGAGACCTGCGGCACAGTATTGAGCGGGGTTGGGGTAGTACTGGCAATGGCTGACGATGTAGTCCATCGCATGATCATGCTGGGCCGGGGTCAGGAGCTTCCCCGCCCGCACCCTAAGGAGGATGAACTCGATAGTCAACTCCATATCCTTTGGCTTGCCGAGGTTGCCATAGAGCCAGAGGGTGGTCAGATCCTCGACCCGCCGATCATGCTCGGCCTGCGGAAGCCCCGTGATGCTGTTGATGTCTTGCTGCTCAGCGTCGCCCGGCCCTCTTAGCTTGTTCTGCAATGGTTCGGGCTTTGTCAGCGCTAGAGCCTGATCTTCCGGTGGCGGCGGGGTTAGCGGTTTTTTTGCCATGACTGGACTCCATTTTCTTAGATGGTTGACTGTTGATTGATTGGGCCAGCAGGGATTTCTCACCGCCGGAAGAAATTCTGTCCTCGAAAAACGCGAATGGGTCGCGGCCTTTTTGCTGGAGCGCATCCCGCCAGAATTTGATTTTCATCGCGTAGGTGATCGCCCAGGTAAGGGTCGTAAGCGAATTCACTCCGAGCATCAGACGGGCGGTCCGGATCCAATCTGGACGATGCCTATGCGCGTCAGAGCACGCCCACGTAGGCTGCACGAGATCGAGGAAATGCTGAACCAGCACCAGGGCATCTTCCTGGGAACCGAGGGGCTGGCTTTTCACTGCGGGTTTAAACGATGCGTCGAATGGGTCGGCCGGGGCAAGCGGCCGGGGCGCGGCCGCAGCGGTTACCGATGGGGAAGACTTTTCTGTGGATTGAACAGGGATTGCTTTCGGTGGCTGCGGGAACACTTCTGTCGATCGGGGCGGAATGTTATCCAGCGGGAGATACTCTTCTCCCAATGCGTCATCACCATTGATCGAATCAGGCGTGTCCTGATTCGGGCTAGGGTGATGACGCTGACTCTCAGAGTTCAAACTGGGGTCGGATGAGTCACGGTGAGCTGTAAGCGAACCTGACCCATCCTCCACATACTCATCCTCAGACTTAACAGGCTCATTACCCTGTTCACCCTGTTCTTCTAAAACGTTAAGAGGATAAGAGAAGAAGAATCCTTTTTTTGTGGGCGCAGCCCCAACAACAACAACCCTGATTCCTTCCTGTTTACCTTCCCGTTTTAGTTCCTGGTTAAGACCCGGTTTCTCGGCATCTGCCGCGGTAGGGTCATGCAACGGCTGCAGCGGGGTAGTGCGGCTGCTGCAGGGGGGTAGTGCAGATTCTGCAGGAGGGTACTGCAACGGCTGCTGCACTCCCCCTCCCACTTCAGTATCCTTCTTCTTCAATTTCCTGTGCCGGGGTATGGCAATGACCTGAATCGGAGGCCGCTCCTGCCTGGGACGGTTGCCAGTGCGGGGCTCCTTCGGCGTGAGGATGAGCCTCGGCTTGTCTGGGGTGGCGTCCGCATGATCTGCGCAATGAATCCGGTAGAGGTTTGTGCCTTGTTCTACCGAACCCTCGATCCAGCGTTCGGTCCAGTCAATGAAGCCACCCCTCCATAATGCCTGGGTCGCGTCACCTATGGTCCGCACCGAAAGCCCGGTATCCTCTGCCAGCTTCGCGTGACCGGGGCAGCACAGCCCGGATCCAGTATTCACCCGGTTGGCTAGCCGAAGGAGTACGTGGCGGTCACTCGGCAGCAGTCCCCGATCAACTTGCATCTGATCCGCCTCGCAGACAGCACCCATGAGGAGGTAGCTCATAGGGTCGCCGCCGTCGGTTGTTGGTGCTCCATGGTTGGCAACCCTCTATTGCTGGGTGCGAAAGCGATGTCTTCCAGTTCACTCTGGTATCTCCACATAAAAGGTGAATACTGCCGCCATGGCCTCCACTCGACTAACCGATCAACAAAAAGTTTGGCAACTTCGCCGCGCGCCGGTCCTAATTCGGCGATGCGTGGTAGCAGGATGCTGGCTTGCTCAGCACCTTGCTTAGCCTGTTCCGTAATCTGCCCGATGCCCGCCAGGATGCTGTTGTACAGAGCCGCGAGGTCCGTATCCGTCTTAGTCATTCGCGCCGGGCTGCTTGCTGCAAGCGCCGCAGCCACGTGGGTGGGTATCGGGGCAGGTGGCCCCAGGCTGGTTCTCTTCTTGGTCGTCATCTCTCCCTCCTCCATAAGCCACTCCACCTCCACCGGAGTGCGTCATATTGAATCCATCGCATTACCTACGCAGTGGTGATCTCGCTACTATCTGTATCGGCCTCATCTGAGATTTGCTTAATTTTTTTTTCATGTTGGGCAGAACGGTTGGCGAAATCGACAGGGTTCGCCGTTTTGATTAGTGGAAAAATCAGATTTTTTGGGCACAGAGGTAATGGGCTCGCTTCAAGTACCGATCATCCCGTGATCGTTCACATTGAGTACTTAAGTCAGCAGGAGCTGATGGAGTCCGTGCGCCCATAGGATCGGAAACGCACCCGGAAAATGAGGCATGAACCGCCCTGACTTTCGGGGTGCTGTTGCCTGGACTGGATCTTTTGAAAAGATGGCTGAGGTCCTGGCATTTAAGGATTGGTTGACTCATGCCGACTGGTTGCAGTTGCTGGGTATGTTTTGGAATGAGTTCGACAATATTCGCGACTACCGGCTCGAACTGAGGAGAATCCTGGGCACCGGTGGGCCGCTCAGGGGAATGATGGATTGGGGGGCAACCTCCACTATGACAAGTTGCTAGATAGAATCACATGCTATCGGGGCTGCGACGCGTCGGTGCTGGTTGGAGCAAGCTGGACGCTGCACGAGGACACTGCAAGAAAGTTTCCAACTTTTAACCGGTACCGCGCTCGCAATCCCGTAATGATTACGGCAAGGGTAAAGAAAGACCATATTCTGGCAGTCAAGCTGAGTCGTGGTGAAAAGGAGCTCATCACCTTTTCTGCACGCAGAGTTGCGGTCGAGACTGGACTATGGACGAGCGATGGTCACATTTTGTGGCCCACGCGAGAGGCAGCATGACCACGTTGGATCTCTTCACCACGCGCCGAATGCTTGCCCAGGGTGGAGAGGGTCAGCGAGGCCATGCCATGGTGAGTGGAGTCCTGTGGTGATTCCCCGAACGGATTCACATCGAACAGCCTCGCCGCAGGACTCCCCTGTGGTCAACACCGCCGCTTTGCGGTCATCAAACTCAAGCACCCACCTATGGCTCTGACGCCAACTGCTTACCGGCGAGGTTGCAAAGGTGAGCGGGGGGCGTCACACCGGGCTGTTTGGTTTGCAGCGCGATAGGCACGCGAGGATCTGAAAAGGTTGACCAGTCTGACTTCGCCTCGCGCGGATAGATGTGCTCGCCCGCGGCGGCTCGACGGTGAGCGAGCCGTCAGGCCGCGTGGTTTGTGGCCCAGGCCCGTGCGCGGGTCGTTCCACACCCGGACCGCCGTGCTGGCCACCGCCCCGGGGCTGTTTCTTACCTTCCTTGGCGAGCCAACAATGCTGCGTTTGATCGAAGATTTTCGCCTTCAGGTTGACGTCGGCCCAGAGCCGGCCAGGACCACAGAGGACACGATAACCTCAGCGGCCGATGCACCGGCAATGGCTGCGGCTTTCGAGGATCTTCTGTTAGAAATTGACCGGCTGAGAAGTGTGAGTGAGCGCATTGAAACCTTGGCGGACAGGCATCCCGGCATGGAAGATGGCCTTGTGAGTGTTGCGGGAAACATTCGCAGTATAGCCACCGTTTTGGACGTTTTCACACTCATCCGAAGCAAGGCTGGCGACTCGCGAGAAGAAGCACCTATCCCGGAAACGAATCGCTATTTGAATTGAGTAACCGCCAATACTCCATCCAGAGCAATCCTGGATGTCGAACGCCCAAGCGCGGAGGCGCTTCAAGAGGGACGGAATCCCCGCACTGGCCCCAACGAAGCGTGCACCGATTATCGAAATCCGCTACACGGAAGAATGCACGGTTGCGCATGACGACTCCTCCCACAACGCGAGATTTGGCCCACCGTCTTCTTGCTTTCGAGGTCGTTCTGGCCAAGACCTCCGAGCCTTCGGAGTCCGCGACCCTTCGTGTCTATGAGAAGCTGCGCCAGGGTCTTGGTGAATTTGTAGGAGTTGCGGGTTTTTATTCGCTCGCCTCTCGCGCTTTGGCGTTGGCCAGAACCGAAGCTCCCAGCCTAAGCGCTGCGCGGGTTGCCGCGGATGGATCTTTACAGGGCCTGGGCGAGCTTGAACATCAAATGGACATTGACGAGGATCGGGCTGCCGAGTCCGCGACTGGCGAGGCGGGGATCATCCTCATCGCCCGCTTACTCGGCCTGCTTCTTCTTTTCCTTGGCGAAGCCTTAACGTTGAGCCTGCTCCGGATTACGTGGCCGGGCGCAACCCTGGACGATCGCAGTTCCGAGAACGGGAGAAAAGCGTGAGCATTCAAGACAAAGTGAAGATCAACAAACTACCCACCGGAGTTCCTGGGCTCGACGAAATTGTGGGCGGCGGCCTACCCGAATTCTCGTTCAACATCATCGCGGGAGCCCCCGGAAGCGGCAAGACGACGCTGGCTCATCAGTTTGTGTTTGCCAATGCTACCCCGGAGCGCCCTGCGCTCTACTTCACGGTCCTGGGCGAATCCGCCATCAAAATGCTGCGGTACCAGCAGCAGTACACATTCTTCGATCCGTCCATGCTGCCCGGCTCCATTCGCTTTATCAACCTGAGTCAGGTTGTCCTGGAGCAGGATCTGGGTGCGGTCTTGGAGCAGATTACCAAGGAAGTGGAAAAGGCCAACCCCGCCGTTGTGGTTGTCGACTCCTTCCGCACCATGGTTCGGAAGCCGGAAAGCGACATGGACCTGCAATCCTTCATTCAACGGTTGGCCCTGTTTCTGGCCAGCTGGCAAGCTACAACTTTTCTGATTGGTGAATACGCGGAGGAGGAGCTACGCGACAATCCCATCTTTACCGTGGCCGATGGACTGTTCTGGTTGCGCCAAACGGCAGAGCGCAATTCGATTGTGCGCAAGTTGCAGATCATCAAACTGCGCGGTCAGGATTCTGTGCCGGGGCTGCACACATTCCGCATCACCGATGCCGGAGTGCAAGCCTTCTCGCGCACCTTTGGGTTGAGCGCACACAAGAGAAATCCACCCAGCAGTCGGCGCCTTTCCTTCGGCATCGCAGAGTTGGATAAGATGCTGGGTGGGGGCGTTCGCGAAGGCGATAGTGTCCTCGTAGCGGGGTCTTCGGGAACTGGGAAATCGGTTCTGGCGACCCAATTCATCGCCGAAGGCATACGCCAGGGAGAGCCGGGAATTGTGGCGGTCTTTGAAGAGCGCCCGCAAGCATATGCGGAGCGGGCCGCCAGCCTAGGCTTGAATCTGGAAACGCCGCAGAAAGACGGGAAACTCACAATCCTCTATTTGCGTCCCCTGGATCTGTCGGTGGATGAGACCATGCACTCGATTCTCGACGCAGTGCAGAAGATTGGCGCCAAGCGTCTGGTAATCGATTCGCTGGCCGGCTTTGAAATGGCTCTGTCGCCCGGCTTCCGCGCCGACTTTCGCGAATCGCTTTACCGCATGATCTTCGCTTTGACCGGAATCGGGGTAACGATTCTAAGCACAGTGGAAGTGGATGAGTCCTTCACGGAATTTCCCTTTAGTACCTATTCAATTTCTTTCCTCACGGATGACATCATCCGGCTGCGGTACGTATCCATCGATGGCCAGCTTCGCAAGATCATGGTGGTAATCAAGATGCGGGGTGGAAATCATGCCAAGGATATTCGCGAGTATGAGATCACGTCCAAGGGCGTGGTGATTCTCGGCAAACGCCTCACAGAATATCAGGGCCTTATCAGCGGAATTCCAGTTCGATCAGACCGGCCCGACTCGACGGAGGAGACTTCGCTGGATACCGGAATCGAGCACAGCACTTAACGGAACATCTACGAAGTCGAAGCCGCGAACAGTAACGGCCTCCATTCGGATTGGTCCTGTTAAAACGCTCTTCTCGTCACTTGGCATCCCCTTACCCGCTGCGGCATACCCTCCCGGTCACCCTACTGAAACCATGCTTCCACCAGGCCACCCTCAGAGAGCTCCAGGTTTTATGTGCCGGGGCAAAGGCGCAGCCCACGGCCCGAGCCCTTACCCGCCCAACAGGGACTAGGAGGCGCTATCAAGAAGTGTCGCCCGAGTAGCTTGCGGTGAAGCTATACGCGCTGCTCGACAGACCGGTTGCTGAATACACCGCCGGCCGGGCATTATCGTTATGTTGCAAGTACCGTCGATCCATTCAGGAAGCCTCCCTTCAGTGTTCGCGGAGTTCACCTTGCCCCTAAAGACAACCGGCATGGTGGCCAATTGGGGGTGGGAGGGAGACCGTCAGCGCACTCGATGTGGAGGCCACGAACCCCGCACTCCCCGAATCGACTGCCGTGATCAAGTTGGTACCTGGGGGTATCCGGGACGATCCGATGCAGAGAACGGCGGCCACTCCGTCGTTGTTCTCAACTACCGCTTCTGGCAGCGCCACTTCGGCGGCGATCCCCACGTCATCGGGCGAACGCTCGAAATCGATCACGCCCCCTACACCATCATCGGGGTCATGCCGCGCAGCTTCGCATTCAATGACAGCCTCGGCGTCGGCGATGTTTACCTGCCTGCCAGTCTCATCCCGAGTTTCAACGTTCCCTTCCGGGCCTACGCACCGTGGATCAAGCTCCGGCCCGGCGTCACACTGGCCGCCGCCAACGCTGCGCTCGAGCCCATCGTGCGCCAGTTTGCACAACAGCATCCCGATCGTTTTCCCGATCACTGGCATCTCGCGCTGCAGCCCATCATCGTGCCTTACCAGCAGGGAACTGGCCGCACCCTGACGCTTCTTCTCGCAGGCGTTGTGCTCTTGCTCATCATCGGCTGCGCCAACTGCTCCATTCTGCTGCTGGCCCGTGGCCGCACACGCCAGCATGAGCTCGCCATCCGCAGTGCGATCGGCGCCAGTCGCTGGCGTATCGTCCGCCAGTTGCTCGTCGAAGCCGTCGTCATCTCCTCGACCGGCGCCGTACTTGGCGTCGCTGCGTCTTACTGGCTGGCAAAGCTTCCCTTGTTGCTTTCCCCGGATTCTTTTCCAGCCGAATCCGTCATCCACATCAACGCTCCCATCCTCGCGTTCTCTGTCGCGCTCGCGCTGCTCTGCGGTATCTTCTTCGGTCTTGTCCCCGCATTGCGTCTCTCGCGTCGCGAATCCGCGCGTATGCTCCCCGGCAGGCAGATTGGCGTTGTCGCTGCTCCCGCAAAGCGTCGCTGGAGCGTTCTCATCGCCGCGCAAGTCGCGCTCACGCTTCTTCTCCTGGCCACTGCCGGCACCGCCATCCGCGGCTTTCTTGAACTCATGCAGTTGCCGCTTGGCTACGATCCCGCAAATGTGATGAAGCTCGGCATCCTGCTGCACCTCCATGACCCAGGCGTGTTGAGCCGCATTCAGTCGCGCGAAGCGCGCACCGCTTACATCGAGCAGATCCGGGAGAAGATCGCATCCGTTCCCGGTATCTCCACTGTCGCTGTCTCCAGTGACTCTGCCGGCGCCGATGTCACGCCACCCTATAGTGGCGCTGAGAGCTCCTTCAACATCGACGGAGGTCGCGACCGGCAGCAGCTGCAGGCTCGTGTGATGATGGTCGACCAGAGATATTTCGCTGCGCTCCGGATCCCTCTGCTTCAGGGTCGCCTCTGGAATACGGATGAAAACACCCGCGGAGACTTGATTGCGGTCGTCAATCGCGCTTTCTCGACGCGCTATCTCTCCTCGTCTAATGCCTTGGGCCGACAGCTACGCATTCCCGGTCTCACACCTCAGAATCGCTGGGCGGTCACCTCTGCGCAAAGCACCGCCTGGCGCCAGATCATCGGCGTCGTCGGCGATGCGCGCAACGACGGCGTCGATCGCCCTGTCATCCCCGCCATCTACCTTCCGTACACCGCCGTGATACCGTCCAACGTGCAGTTCTTCGTCCGCACCCAGGGCGATCCGCTCACCTACCTGCACTCCATGCGCGCCGCTATCGCATCCGTCGCTTCCGACCAGCAGATCTCCAACAGCACTTTCAACGGCACCTTCACCCTCAACGAAGCCATCGAGCGCGATGCACAGTACAGCCGCCAGCGGCTCTTCTCCATATTGTTTGCCGTCTTCTCCGCCATGGCGCTCGCGCTCGCGCTGGTCGGCATCTTCAGCGTCGTCGCTTACAGCGTTGCCCAGCGCACTACGGAGTTCGGCGTGCGCCTGGCGCTCGGCGCGCCGCGCGCGCATGTCCTGTGGGTCGCCGCGCGCATCGCGCTGGTCAGCGCAGCCGCGGGAATTGTCATCGGGCTCGCCTTTGACAGCTTTCTCGGCACTGTCCTCGCCGACTGGATGCAAAGTGCCTTTGCCGCAGGCAGTCTGTTCGCAGCCGCCGCGCTCCTCGCTCTCAGCGCACTCCTCGCCTGCTTGTTGCCCGCCCGCCACGCCATCGCCGTCCCACCCTCCGAAGCTCTCCGTTATGAATAAAGTTTGTCCCAGTTGACCAGAGCGCGGGCGCCCTATGCGCGAGTTACTTCCGGCCAACGCGCGCATCCAGGCAGGTTGAACGTCAAATCACGGGTTCAGGTCGAATTGTCGCCAATCCGGAAATTACTACTCAGTACACCGTGCGAGGATGACTCACGCGTCGGCCGCGGGACGATCGATGCTGTTGTGGCCCGTTTCTCCTTGGCTGTCTTCGGACGGTCCACCGCTTGGAGAGAAACCGTTGCGTGGTCGGGTGCTAACCCGTCGTCGAGGCAGTGGTAATGTGGAAATCCTGAAGGGACTTATAAAGAGTGTGGGAAGCGTGGAAAGCCGGCTTTATGGCCTTCCATGCTTTCCATACTCTATCGTTTCCATGGCCTGCCTTAGGGGCCGGGATCAGAATGTGAAGTTGCCGAAATCCCCGTTTCGCTAACCTTATTAAGGCGAAGACATCAACAACAGCACATTGTTTAGGGATTGCAGATGATCTGGGGTGTAACCCATTCTGTTCAATGCGCTTGTGCGGCCAGCAGTCGTTGACTTCGCGATGCCTCGTCCCTAAGATTGAAGCCAATCCGAAAGCCGGGTGTCTTCCAATGATCGGCCAGACCGTCTCGCGCTACCGCGTCGTTGAAAAGCTGGGCGGAGGCGGGATGGGTGTTGTGTACAAGGCCGAAGACACCTCGCTCGGCCGGTTTGTCGCGCTTAAATTTCTCCCTGAGGCACTGGCCCGGGATCCGCGGGCGCTGGAGCGATTTCGGCGGGAGGCACGTGCGGCGTCCGCGCTGAATCATCCGCATATCTGCACGATTTACGAGATTGGCGAGGTGGATGGCGAAGCGTTTATTGCAATGGAATTCATGGAAGGCGCCACGCTGAAGCATCGGATTTCGGATAAGCCGCTGCCGCTGGAAGAGGTGCTGGAGTGGGGGAGCGAGATAGCGGACGCGCTCGGCGCAGCGCATAGCAAGGGGATCGTTCATCGAGACATCAAGCCGGCGAACATCTTTGTCACCGAGCGCGGGCACGTGAAGATTCTGGATTTTGGCCTGGCGAAGTTGATGCCGGCTGACTTGGCGGTGAATCTTTCGGCGATGCCGACGGTCAGCCAATCGGACATGCTGACGGAACCGGGTGCGGTGATGGGCACCGCCGCGTATATGTCGCCTGAACAGGTGAAGGGCGCTGAGCTGGATGCGCGCACGGATCTGTTTTCCTTTGGAGTTGTGCTCTACGAGATGGTGACCGGGGTTCTGCCGTTTCGCGGCGAAACGATTGGGATGGTTTCGGAGGCGATTTTGAATCGAGCGCCAGTCGCGCCGGTGCGGCTGAATCCCGACGTACCGCCGAAGCTCGAAGAGGTGATCAACAAGGCGCTAGAAAAGGACCGGGGGCTGCGGTATCAAAGCGCCGCGGAGATCGGTACGGATTTGCGGCGCTTGAGGCGGGATTCGGATACGGATCGTGTGAGTGCTGCGGCTATACAAGTTGAATCGAAGCCTGCCACGAAGTTCCCAAGATGGTGGATGATCATCGGCGCGGCCATTCTTCTTATCGGACTGGCCGTGGGGGCACGTCTGTTTTATCCCCACAAGGTCCGCGCGTTGACCGACAAGGACACCATCGTTCTCGCTGACTTTTTGAATACGACCGGAGATCCTGTGTTTGACGGTACGTTGCGGCAGGGCATGATGGTGCAGCTGGAGCAGTCGCCGTTCCTGAGCCTGGTCTCAGATGAGCGAATCCAGAAGACACTGAGTTTGATGAGCCAGCCGGCCGAAGCGCGCCTGACGCCGGAGATCGGCCGGGAGATCTGCCAGCGCACGGGAAGCGCAGCGGTGCTGGACGGCTCTATTGCTAGTCTCGGGACCCAATACGTCCTCGGACTGCGCGCGGTGGACTGCCGCACCGGCGAGTCGATCGATGCGGAGCAGGTGCAGGCGGCGCATAAGGAAGATGTGCTGAATGCTCTTAGTCAGGTGGCGAGCAGGTTCAGGAGGCGGTTGGGAGAATCGCTGGCGACTGTCAAGGAACACGATACGCCGCTGGTTGAGGCTGCGACGCCGTCGCTCGAAGCGTTGAAGGCGTACAGTGCGGCACGGAAGCTTCATTTCTCGAGTAATTCTGCCGGCCCTCAATCGCTTTACAAGCGAGCAATTGAGATCGACCCGAACTTCGCGATGGCCTATGCGATGCTGGGGCACACGTACGGCGAAATGGGAGAGTCTGACCTCTCGGCAGAGTACCTGGGAAAGGCCTACGCGCTGCGCAACCACGCCAGCGATGGAGAGAAGTTCTTCATCGCGGTTTCCTACGATCTCCGCACGACGGGAAACCTTGAAGACGCACGCCAGACCATTGAAGCCTGGTCGCAAGCGTATCCTCGTGAGTCGATGGGCCCTGGACTCCTGGGTGCATTTGTGTACCCGGTCTTCGGCAAATTCGAAAAAGCAATCGAGGAAAGCCAGAAATCGATCGATCTCGATCCCGATATTTCCTTCACGTATTTCAATCTCGCCGGCAGTTACATCAATCTTGTCCGCCTCGGAGAAGCCGAGAAGACCCTGCTGTTGGCCTCCGAGCGAAAACTGGAGATCAGTAATTCCTGGGTATTGCCGTACGAGATAGCCTTCTTGAAAGGCGACGAGGCGGGAATGGAACGGGCGAAGGCGGCAGGTCAGGCAAGACCCGCATTGGACGGCGGGATTCCCTACTACGAGGCCTTTACCCTGGCTTACCAGGGTCGCCTGCAGCAGTCGCGAGGAATGTCCCAGCGGGCGGTGGACTTTGCGCAACAGTCTGGGCAGAAAGAGACGGCCGCCCTATTTGAGGCCGGAGCGGCGCTGCGCGAGGCATTCTTCGAGAAGGCGCCCGAGGCCAGACGAAGCGCGGCGGCAGCACTCAGGGTTTCCAAAGACCGCGAGGTGGAATATGGCGTCGCCTTTGCTCTGGCCCTTACCGGCGATTCTAAGAGGACGCAAACCCTTACCGATGATCTGGAAAAGCGCTTCCCGGAGGACACGTGCGTCAAATTCGAATATGTCCCGGAGCTTCGCGCTCTTCTCGCTCTTAATCGCAACGACCCCGCAAAGGCCATCAAACTCCTGCAGGTCGCCGCTCCGTACGAATTTGGCGCACCGCGCAGCAGTTTTCATGCGATCTACGGGGTGCTCTATCCAATCTATGTGCGCGGCGAGTCCTATCTTGCCCTCCACCAGGGCGCCCAGGCCGCCGCCGAGTTCCAGAAGGTCCTCGACCACCCTGGGATCGTCATCAGCGACCCCATCGGAGCGCTGGCACGACTACAGATCGGAAGAGCCTACGCGATGTCAGGCGACCAAGCAAAGGCAAGAACTGCATATCAGGATTTCCTCAAGCTATGGAAAGACGCGGATCCTGATATTCCTGTCCTGCGACAGGCCCAGGCGGAATACACGAAGTTGCATTAGATAGAGGCACTCGTGTGGGCTACTTTCAGCTCTCGCAAACGTGACTGAAACACTCCTCGGTCGGCCGCATGACATCCTTCGGCCCGAATCTGAGGTAGGCTTCAGCTAATCCATCCGACCACTACCCCTCTGCGGACTAATTCTTGTCCAGACCGACCTGGATACAAGCGGTCTTGGAATGAAGCACGGCCATGCCTTGCATCATTTCTTCCACGACACCTTCGCGACGGTTAATGAACTTTTATGTCGCCCGTTCTGCTGCGGCCTGCCGGGCTGGATGCGCTCATGCACGATGCCCAGCTTCATCCAGCCAAGAGACAACTTCGACAAGCCCAGTAGACCAGCTCCTGCGAACGGAGCCCCGTTATCTGTCCTAATTCGGTCCACCGCTTCCAACGTGCGACGGACCTCGTCCCACGTGATTGACCGGGGAACATCGGCCAGACGGTATACCTGCGGCATACCGACCGCACCTCTGAGGTCCCGATCGGTGATTCCTTCGCGATGGCAGAACCGCAGCAGCACTTTCAGATGGCAACAGAGATCGCGACGCGTGCAGGGAGCCATTCCCGGCGCACATTCGACGATGAAAGATGCCAGGAGCGCGGGCGACAAGTCTCCGAGCGAAGTGATCCCAGCTTTCCGCAGGTATTGCCCGAACTCGTGGAGATGATGCCGGTACCCGTGGATCGTGCTCTCCATCAGTCCGCATTCAGTGCGCAAATATTTTTGGAACCCAGGAACCTCTGACTCAAGTGGAAATGGGCGGCGGTGACGATTATGCCGTACCGGGCCACCACTGGCCAGCCGCAGCATCTGACGTGTCGCATTCCCAATATCGATTGCATGTTTTCGCAGCGAGGCCGATGTCTTTGCCTCCGCTCCGTGCCGAACCAACCATTCGGATACAAATTCATCAACGAGAGAAAGGGCAGAAGTGACATCTATGCAGCCCCTCCTCTGCGCGAACTCAGCGAAGCAGAATAGCGGGGGCAACCGGCGAAAGACGGTGCGGGAAGAATAGCCGTTCGCTTCCATCCATCCCGCGTAGTCATCAATTTGAGAGCCAAGCCAACTGTCACGGATTCGGTCGATGGTTGAAGGTTTAACGTAATAGTGTTCGAGCATGACAATCTCCATTCGGAAATATCCGATGGAAAACAATCATGCGCCTGGTTGCGTCAAACCAACAGCCAGACCGTGGCGATTCCGAGCAGCTCAGAATCGAAAGAGAAGCGAGAGTTGCTGTTTATTGGGGCGGAATGCATCCACGAGAATCCAATGTTTCTTTGGCTGTGACCGATTCGCTGCCTGTGTCAATGGAATCCGTCGAACGTGAAGTCCGGCGCCGGGAGTTTGACTCACTTTATGCCGCGGCTTTCAATGGTTGGTCCTTTGCCCCCCTAATCAAAAGCCACAAGATAATAGCAGGCTCGCCCAGCGTTAGCGGGATGTTCGCGATTCGGCCCACGAGGTTCGCGTAACTCGGCAGAAGCAACGGCGCAAGACTATCCGCCACGTAGCCGAAACACGCCGCCATCAGCAGTACGCCTAGGATGCGGGGAAGGAAACCCGACTTAAAAACAAGCAGCCCGAAGAAGAAAAGCCAAGGGCCAAAGATCCAGCCGATAATGTACCCGTAGCGATGCAAATCGAGGAACAGCATGGCCATGGCTTCGCGTTGCGGCTGGCCCAACACCGACGCGAAGTCCGCACCGCGCAAAAGCGTGAGGGCAGCGATCTCGTTTAGCACATTCACGCACATAATCGGAACGAAGGCCAGACCCATAATCACCATCAGCGAAGCATGCGTCTTGTTCACCCCGCCGAGTAATCGGTACAGAACCCAGAGCAGGAAGATAAATTCGACCGCACAGATCAGTTCAGAGACGATGCCCAAGCGGAAAAGCCTCTCGGAAGCGAGGATGTTTTGGGCGGTCGCAGCCGCGTTACCAGGTACCATCAGTTTGCTGGGGACATAGATGATGCCGAAAAAGCCAGTCACCCCGTTTACCAAGTACAGCACGCCCGCGATTCTCGCTGTCTGTTTGGTTGAGTTCACATTGGTCTCCTTTGCTCATGACTCTTGCCTGAAAGATGGCCCTTCGCTGCAACCTCCTCTACTATGGCACCTCCGGGGGTCGTTACCACTTCGGCCATAATGTTGTCCAATTAAACTTCGAGGATTTCAGTTCTTCCGAATCCTCCCGTAAGATGGCCCAACCGCAAAATTGAGCACCTCGTCGATTGCCGTCACAGCATAGTTCATGTTGGGTTTGGTCCCGTTCTTTCGTTATGTGCCCTCGGAGGGCGGATCGACTTCTGCCAATGCGCCTTTTCGCGTGCTCGGGCACAAAACCGTCAACGACACAAAATGCGGATTATGTTCCTGGGCACATAATCTGCCAGCTCCCGCAGCTTACCTTCATCAAAGGTGCGGCGCGGGTTTGTGGTGGACTCGTGGATGGTATCGATAGCGAGGTACTGGAATGCACTGCTGTTTTGCATGACGGCCCTCCTTGGGCGGGTTGAAACGTGCGGTATTGTTGGAGCGGGACGGCCTGAGCCGTCCGGCCCATGACGGAGAAAACTCGAACTACGCAGCCTGAGCTTGAATCTGCGGGGCGGCAAAGCCGCTGGCTGCGGCCTCCTCCTCTCGCTCCTCTGTTTCGGCTTCACTCTCAAAGGTCGTGCCGAGGATCAAATCGACGGCCTTTTGCGCGTTGGCTGCGGCCTGAACGATCAGGCGGTTGTCTTCCTGCAACTGGGAAATCCAGTTCTGGAGGTAAGCGGTGGTGTTGCGGTCGGTGTGTTCGTTGGCGATACCGGCAATTGCGGAAAGGAAGGCGGCGCCCATTTCTGCGATCAATTC
>Ga0302324_100008493_pt1 | contig 21647 bp, 22 predicted proteins | sample Palsa_T0_1_FD_201949 | JGI IMG/M metagenome (GOLD analysis project Ga0302324, IMG submission 201949) | Peat permafrost microbial communities from Stordalen Mire near Abisko, Sweden - Palsa_T0_1 | ecosystem: Environmental > Terrestrial > Soil > Palsa > Peat permafrost | place: Sweden: Abisko...
GCATTGAATCCAGAAACTCCCAGTTCTGGCGCTGGTGCTTTAGTTCGGGTAGCCGGCTTATTTTGTTCAGGTTAGATCGGTTAATCAGGCATGTCAAGGGTGAAAAATTGCCTTCCTGTCCCGCCGGGCTGAGCGCGCTTCGCGACTAACACCTTTGTGTTATTACGGTCCACTCGCGGTAACAGTATTCGAGGTGCATTTTGTATCTGGATCCCTCCGGAAAAGTGAATTGGCATCGCAGTTGCTACGATTCGGAGAGTGACTAGGCGACAAAAACTTGAGATTTCGCTTCTTGCTGGCGCCGTCGCCGTCACCCGCCTCGCGTTTCGCAGTCGCGATCTCTATGACCTTGACTCGGTCAACTTCGCCCTCGGGATGGACCATTTCGATACGCGCATCCACCAGCCGCACCCACCGGGTTACTTCCTCTACGTTTGCATCGGCAGGCTGGTCAACCTGCTCGTCCACGATGCAAATCTGGCCCTGGTGCTGGTCAGCGTTGCGGCCAGTATGGCCACCGTGGCCATCATCTATCTACTTGCGCAGGAATGGTTCGGCTCACGCACGGCCCAGGTTGCCGGAATGCTGTTTCTGTTTTCGCCTCTCGCCTGGTTCCACGGCACAGTTGCCCTTACTTACAGCGTTGAAGCAGCATTCTCCGCTCTGCTCGGCTATCTTTGCTGGCGGATTCATCAAGGGGATGCAGCCCTCGTGATTCCGGCGGCCATTGCGCTTGGGGTTTCCGCCGGCATTCGTCCGTCGTCTCTGCTCTTTCTCGGTCCGCTGTTTCTTTTCTCGCTATGGTTTGTGCCGCTCAGGAAGAGTCTCCTCGGCATCGGCGTTCTCGCGCTTACGGGCGCTGCCTGGTTCGTGCCCATGATTCAAATCAGCGGCGGCTTCGCCAACTACTTCGGAGCTCTGGTTTCGCTGTGGCAGATGGTTCCCGCGAAAAACACCGCCTTCAATTCGCCGTTGGCCAACTCACTTGCCCGGGCCTGTTTTATCGCTTTGATCTACTTCCTGTGCTTCGGACCGGCATCTCTGGCTCCATTGCTGGCGCCCCGCGAGCCAGAGTTCTCACAGAAAGCACGCACTCTCTTCACCGCCGTTTGGGTAGTTCCCGCGCTTTGCTTCTTCACCTTCATCTTTCTCAAGTTCGTCAACAGCGGATACCTGTTGCTTGTCGCAGTGCCTGGATGTGTTTGGATTGGTCACTGGATCGCCGATTGGTACGATCGCGTCCGTTGGCCGCGCGCAGTGCGCCTTGCCCTCTTGACCCTCTGCGCGGCAGTTAACGTCGCCATCTTTCTGGCTTTTCCGGCCTACTGTTCTTTCCGGTCGGTCCGCCACTTCGAGGCCGAGCTCACTGGGGTGAAGGCGGCGATGCCGCAAGTGGGCACGCCCAACGATCTGCTCGTGGTCAGCTTTGACAATCACTTCCTCGGCTATCGCCACGCCGGGTATTACCTTCCGGGTTACCTCACGCTCGAGTATCCCGAGGCCCATCTCCCGGGGGGCGCCCGCATCTTCGCAATGCACAACCGAAGCACTGAGCTCTTGCCGGCCGTGCCTGCGGGCACCTGGTCACGGTTTGTTCTCTTCCCTCTTCCGTCGGGCAACGCGGAGTACGCGCACTACATCGACGATGTCGTCAAACTATTGCCTGTCAACGATTTACATACTACGTTTCTCAACGGTCACGCTTTTGTAACGGCACCCATTCGCGATCTGGCCTTACTTTTCCCTCCCGGACCCCTCGCGGTGCGCGAGAGCATTCTTCGAAATGGTGTACCCGATGCCACAGGTCCACGACCCTAAGGCCGGGTTCTCGCCAGACGGGGCTCCTTCCGTTGGGTCGAGGGAGCAGCGTCTTTGCAAAACGCATGGCGGGATATAGTATTTCGGAAAATGCCGTAAATTCTGCGTATGCTGGTGTATACGCCCTGCTCCACTCCCCGGATTTGCGTATACACCCGTGTACACTTCCTGGTCCGGAACAAGCTATTTTCTTGATTCTAAGCAACTTGACAGTGGTACTTTTTGGTTGGGCGATTGCACTGTTACCTTTAGTTGTTACTTGGTCCGGGAACCATAGGAGTTTTGAAGCATGCACTCATTCGCCTGGTGGCCAACGCTGATTGTGCTCGCAGTGGCGACTGTCACTGACCTGCGCAGCCGTCGCATCCCCAATTGGCTGGTGCTTCCCTTCATGTTGGCAGGGCCCGTCGCTTCGGCATGGATCGGTGGGTGGCATGGGCTCGGACACAGTTTTGCCGGACTGGGCCTGGGAATTCTGATTTACGGGTTTCTTTTCTGGGTGGGTGGCATGGGCGCCGGCGACGTCAAGCTTGCGGCCGCAATAGGCGCATGGATCGGCCCCGACCAGTTGTTTATCGCCCTGATCGTCACCTCCATGGCAGGCGGCGTGATGATTCTTGTTTGGGCTGCCTGGGCATTTGGCATTAAAAGGCTGATGAATCGAAGCAAAGACTCCGATGAGGAACAGAAACCCGCACTCTCTTCGTTCCTCAAGCGCAAAATGCCGTACGCGCCGGCGATTGCGATTGGAACGTTAATCTCCTTCTTTTCTCATTGAGGTTGCAATAGAGAAATGTCTGAGAACGACAAAACTTACCAGTACTTCACCGATCCGGTGAAAGCGCCCCGACCGGCGAGAGGCAGCGGCCCCATGACGCCCCATACGAACTCGTCTGTCGACTCGCCGTTCGCAGATTCGTTATCGACCGAAGCGCTGACGATCGCAGTCGTCGGGCCCGAGGAATTGACCCGGCGCACGGCCTGCGATGCGCTGCGCCAGGGACGAGGGAACGAAATCCGGGAGTTTGATGCCTATCCGGCCGATTTGGATGAAGTGCCCAAGCTTCTCGACCAGCAATTCGACGTCATCATCATCGACCTCGACTCGAATCCCGAGTACGCCCTGGAACTCGTGGAGAGCCTCTGCGCTAACGGTTCGGCGACGGTGATGGTCTTCTCTTCAAAGCCGGATTCTGAGATGCTGGTGCGTTGCATGCGCGCAGGGGCGCGCGAGTTTCTGACTCCCCCCTATGCACAGGCCACCATGGCCGAAGCGCTGGTACGCGCCGCGGCCCGCCGGCCTGCCAGCCGCACACAGAAAAAAACTCGTGGCAAGTTGCTGGTTTTTCTCGGCGCCAAAGGGGGCTCCGGGGTCACCACGGTAGCCTGCAACTTCGCTGTGGCACTGGCGCAGGACTCCGGCCAGAGCACACTGCTCATCGATCTCGATCTGCCGCTCGGAGACGCCGCGCTCAACCTCGGCATCATAGCGGAATACTCCACCGTCAATGCACTGCAGGATTACAACCGTCTCGACCCCGCGCTGCTCGAAAAGCTTATCGTCAAGCACAGCTCCGGCGTGTGGGTGCTTGCCGCTCCGGGCAGGTTCCCCGCCTTCAATCCCTCCATCGAAGCCATTGACAAGCTGATCGCCGTCGCCAGGATGGGATTTGACAATGTGGTGGTCGATGTCGGCTCCAAGTTCGACTCCACCGGGACCCTGCTCTATCGCGAAGCCACTGGGGTCTACCTGGTGACGCAGGCGGGCATTCCAGAATTGCGCAACTCGAACCGGCTCATCTCGCAGTACTTTCCGGCCGGCGACAAGAAGCTGGAGATCGTGCTGAACCGCTATGAGCCAAAAGCGCTTGGCGTAACCGACGAGCACATCACCAAGGCGCTCACCCGTCCGGCACAATGGAAGATTCCCAACGACTATCCTGCTGTGCGCCGCATGCAGAACACTGCAACGCCGCTGATCGCCGTGGACTCGCCGATTTCGCGGCTCATCAAGAAGATGGCGAGGACGGTTTCCGGTGTGGCCGAAGAGGAACCAAAGAAGAAAGGCTTCAAGCTGTTCGGAAAGTAACGCTGGTGTATCCGGCACAACCGCAATCCTGGGTGGGACGACGTGGAACTTCTCAATCTGGAAAACTACAAATCGGAAATCCATCGAACGCTGATCTCCAAGCTCGATCTCGAGAAGCTGTCGCGCGTGAATTCCACGCAGGCGCGCCAGGCAGTTTCGGGCATCGTCAAGGAGATCATCGCCGACCAGCGCGTTCCTCTCAATTACGACGAGCAGGAGAAGATCCAGTCCGACCTTCTGGACGAAGTTTTCGGCCTCGGGCCTCTCGAGACTCTGCTGCGCGATCCCAAGATCTCCGACATCATGGTCAACAACAAGGACCATGTCTTTATTGAAAAAAGCGGTCTCCTATCGCGCGCTCCGGTTTCATTCCGCGACGACCGTCACCTGCTGCAGATCATCGACCGCATCGTCTCGCGCGTCGGCCGGCGCGTCGACGAGTCCTCGCCGATGGTTGACGCCCGGCTGCCCGACGGCTCCCGTGTCAACGCCATTATTCCTCCACTCGCGCTGGACGGCCCCTCGCTCTCGATTCGCCGCTTCGGCACTGGACCTCTCGGCGCAAATCAGCTGGTGGAATTAAAGACCATTTCGGCCGAGATGATGGAAGTGCTTGCATGCGCGGTAAAAGCGCGCATCAGCATCGTCATCTCCGGCGGCACCGGCTCCGGTAAGACGACCCTGCTGAATATCATGTCGCAGTACATTCCAAACGGGGAGCGTCTGGTCACCATCGAAGACGCGGCCGAACTCCGTCTGGCGCAGGAGAACATCGTCCGCCTGGAAACTCGTCCGGCAAACATTGAAGGAAAGGGCGCCATCATGCAGAGGCAGCTGCTCATCAACTGCCTGCGTATGCGTCCCGACCGCATCATCATGGGCGAGGTCCGCGGCGAAGAAGCCTTCGACATGCTGCAGGCCATGAACACCGGCCACGAAGGATCCATGACCACGGTTCACGCCAACACGCCGCGAGATGCCATTTCGCGTCTGGAGTCGATGGTGGCCATGGGCAACATGAATATGCCCGAGAAGTCGGTTCGCCAGCAGATCGCTTCGGCCATCACCATTGTCGTGCAAGCCACGCGCCTAAGCGACGGTACGCGCAAAGTTACCAGCATCTCCGAGATCACCGGCATGGAAGAGAACGTCATCAGCATGCAGGAGATCTTCGCATTCAACAAAAAAGGTATCGGGCCGGACGGCAAGGTGATCGGCATCTTCCAGCCCAGCCGCATTCGCCCAAAGTTTCTCGAACGGCTGCGGGTCTCCGGCATCATTCTGCCGCCCGCGCTCTTCGAGAAAGACACGCCGGTCAATTGCTAGCAGGAAGGAGGATCAACAGTTATGGGATTGGTAATTTTTTTGGTTTTTGTCGGCGTCTTCGCGGTAGTTGCATTGCTGCTGATCGCCACGGGCAGCGGAAGGGCGCAGCAGCAAAAGCAGGTTCTTGCCACACTCGACTCAGCGCTGGCGACGGAGAGCAGAGAGACTCGCGAGCAAATCCTCAACCTGCGCAAGCGGGACTCCATGAGCGGAATTCCATGGCTCAACCAGAAGCTTCTCAGCGCCCAACTTGGTCCATATATCCAAAATCTGCTTCATCAGGCCAACCTGAAATGGACTGTGGGCGGCCTGCTCTCGATGTGTGCCGCCAGCTTTCTGGTACCGGCCTTCCTCGTCAACCTTCGCGTTGGTTCCATTCTCATTGCGTGTGCTGTGGGCCTGTTAACCGGCGCTATACCCTTCATGGTGGTCTACTTCAAGCGGGGAAAACGCTTCAATTCCTTCCAGGAGGGACTGCCGGAAGCACTCGATCTGATGGTGAGCGCGCTGCGCGCAGGGCACAGCCTGATCGCAGCCATGGGACTGGTTTCGCGTGAGTGCGCCGACCCGGTTGGAAGCGAATTCAAGGCGTGCTTTGAAGAACAGAACTTCGGCCTCGAACTGAAAAACGCGCTCGACAACTTCATCATGCGCGTCCCGCTTCAGGATCTGCGCATCGTATGCACCGCCATCATGATTCAGAAGGAGAGCGGCGGCAATCTCGCCGAGGTACTGGACAAAACCGCGCATGTAATTCGCGAACGATTCCGCCTGAAGCGGCAGGTAGCAACGCACACGGCGCAGGGCCGGCTCACCGGATGGATTCTCACCCTGTTGCCGGTCGCCCTCGCATTCGCGCTCTACACCGTGAACCCTGAAATGATGAGCATCCTGTGGAAACGCGACATCGGGATCAAGCTCATGGAGATCGCTACCGGCATGATCATTGTCGGCGGTCTCATCATCCGCAAGATCGTCAACATGGACGTCTAAGGACGCACTATGGGATTTGCAGTTACAGCGTTTCTCGCCATCTTCGTTTTGATAGCCAGTGGGGGCCTCCTGCTGTTTTATCGCGAAGCCATGTTGCAACGCATTACCGAGGTGATCAATCCTTCCGCAAAGAAGAAGGGATTGATCGGCCAGATTCAGGAGTCAGGATTCACCGTTGGCAGCCTTGTTGAGCACTTCAACAGTGTTATTCCCAAATCGCAGGCCGAAGTCTCGGTGGTCAAGGCCCGGCTGATCCGCGCAGGCTACCGTACAGAGAGCGCGATCAGAATGTTCAACGGCGCCAAATTCCTGACCCCCATTGCCTGTTGCACCGTTGCATGGGCAACCGGCCTCTACAAGCTGTCCCCGTTCTTCGTTTATGCATGCTGCCTCGGGCTCGGATTCCTGCTTCCCGACTTCTGGCTGGGCAATCGCATCAAGAAGCGCCAATCGTTGCTTCGCAAAGGTCTGCCTGACGTGCTCGATTTGCTCGTCATCTGCATCGAGGCTGGCCTCAGCCTCGACCAGGCCACTGTCCGCGCAGCCGAGGAGTTGAGCTACGCCCAGCCGGAACTCTGCGATGAGCTCGGTGTGGTGGTGCTCGAGCAACGCGCGGGCCGCCCGCGCGACGAGGCCTGGAAGCACCTTTCCGAGCGCACCGACGTCGACGCAATACGCAATCTAACCTCGATGCTGATCCAGTCGGAGCAGTTCGGAACCAGCGTCGGAAAAACCCTTCGCACCCACTCCGACACACTCCGGACCAAGCGCGTCCAGCAGGTGGAAGAGGCTGCGGCCAAGACCACTATCAAGCTCATTTTTCCGTTGGTGTTTTTCATTTTTCCCGCGTTGTTCCTGGTTGTACTCGGACCTTCGGTCATCATCATGATGGAGTCGTTCAAGACGTTTTTCAATAATTGAGCAGGGGGCACGATCAATGGACAGCAGCTCGATGATTCAGCTTGTCTCCGGCGCTCGGTTCACGAACGTGCTGGGCATTCCGATCCGCCGGCGTCGCACCACGGTCGACTGACCGGCCGGCAAACACAAGTTTTGGGCAGGGCTCTGGGGTTCAATGCTCTGCACATTGCAGCAAAATCTTTGAGAGAAAGGGGCTCGATATGGACAACGTTACGCTCATCCGGATTATTTCCGGCGTCCTATTCGTGATCGTGCTGGGTATTCTCATCCAGCGCCGTCGCACTTCAGTGAAGTAAACCAGGATTGCCTGGTTTCTCCGGCGACTCGCAAACTTCGACCAGCTTCAGCGTCGGCTCCGCGTCCTCCGTGAGATAAGATCAGCGTCGCTTCGGCGGCAACGGTTCTTATCTTCAGGACCAAGCCTGGGCAAGTGAAACCCTTGCGTCGAATGGAAAGGAAAATCCAAATGGATAACACCACCATTATTCGCATTGTCGCCGGTGTGTTGTTTGTGATCGTGCTGTTTATCCTCATCCAACGCCGCCGCACTCGCATCAAGTAACGGCGGCTCCGGAGGGATTTTCAGTAACACTGCTGTACTGGGCTGTTGCCGCTGGCTTCACTTGCTTGTGCCGCAGATCGACTTGGCCGCTGCAATTGGGGTCTTGAGTCCATCGGACCAGGACAGGCCGGCTGTGCTCCATCAATGGCTTTGATCTCGACTTCGAGAGAAAGGAACGCGTACACGAAGGTGCCACGCGAGTGAGAACTGCGAACAGCGCATTGATTGGCGCTGCGCAGGCAAGACTCATTCGCCGTTGCTCGATCCAGCCCGGCTAAAACAGGCCCGGCCGGACTCAGGGCGGATTCGTGGTCCTCTTCAAGCAGCCGACCAACTCCGGGGTCCCCGCAGACAGGTGTTCGTCCGTGGGGTGGAAACTCGAAATCCCGTTGGCTGGGACCGGACGGCGTGATTCTCAAGCGTCTCCGTCTTATGCTCTGGCAACGGGAACGGGGTTTTGTGGCCCAAATTCGGTTGTCCTCCGGCCGCTTTTGGAGTTTCGGAGGATAGTCTGCCTCGAGGCAAGCAAGGGCAGAGAGGAATTGCACCAATGCAACAAGTCTTTGAATTCGAAAAGTCATTCGGCACGACAGTCCGGCGCCAGGCAGCCGGGCAACCGCCTGGCGCGGGAGGCAACATGGATTTACAAAAGCTTTGTGCTTATAACCAGACGCGTGAGTGCTTTCTGGGCCTCGAGGTACATCTCGCGGACCTTACCTATTCCAACCTCAATGAGAGGATAGATTCCCTCACCCTAAAATCGGGTCAGGGTCTCTGGCTCAATCCTTTTACCGGCCTTCCCGAGGCGGGTTTGCGCGTCGTGCTTGATCTGCTTTATCTCGATCAGGATTGTCGTGTAACCGAAGTGATTGAATCCGTGCCATCGTTTCACGTGAATGCGACCAACCCCCGTCCAGCGAGTATGCTGGCCCTCCCGGCGCATTCCATCTACTTCTCCCAAACTCAGCCCGGCGATCAACTGGTAGTTTGCAAGGCTGATGAAATGGAACAGCGCCTGACGCATCTGAATAACTCCGCCTCAGCGGCAAAGCCGGGGGCGACCTCGACCGTCGTGAACAGCGCGGCGTTGTTGAGAAAGAGCCCGCTCTGGAGCGGGGGACCCGGCCTGCTCGAACTTGAAGACCGCTCCGGCGAAGAAAACCCTGCACACGAGAAACCGCATGTGATGGGACTGATCCAACCGGGGATGAAGGCAACGAAGCCACCAAAGAAGTGGCTGGAGCGCTGGTGGTCGCCCGATCCGCGCAAGGCGCCCCGCGAAACTGGAGAAGGACTGGCTGCTTACTATTGGACCGGGGGACCCACCGAGGCACATCCAATCCGCGATGTCAGCGCCACAGGCCTCTATGTTGTTACCGAAGAACGCTGGTATCCCGGAACTCTTGTGATGATGACGCTACAGATCGTGGATGGCGTCGAGGAGATCGAGGAACGCTCGATCACGGTTCATTCACGCGCGGTTCGATGGGGAAACGACGGCGTCGGCTTGCAGTTCGTTCTAGCCAATAACCAGGATGTTCAGAGCCCGGGCGGGCCGTCAGTACAGCTCGCCGACAGAAAGGAACTGGATCGCTTCCTGCAACGACTGAAGAAGAGCCGAGGCTAAAACTCGGGGCTGGGAATTTTTCCGGCCTCATTCAGGGCGGCGCTGGCGCGGCTTCAGCTGATCGTCGGGAGCGATCTGAGAACGTATTATGAATGTGTTCAACGAAATTTTGATCGCTTCTCGGGCGCGGCGACATGCCGGGGCCCGCACTCTTGCTCGCTATGCCCATCGGCTGATATCCGAGGAAAAAGGCGCGTCGCTGGTCGAGTTTGCACTCGTCTCGTCCATGGTGCTGTTCCCGCTGGTAACCCTCATGATGAGCATGGGCTCGTTCATGTCCAATCAGATGCAACTGATCAACGCGGTCGACATTGGAGCTCGCACGGTCGCCGTCAACGGAGGCATCACGCTCGACCCATGCAGCGTTGCTTCGTCGGCAATCATTGCCGCCGCACCGGGGCTCAAATCCTCGCAGTTGACCTTCAGCTATTCGTTCAACGGAACCTCCTACAGCGGAACGTCCTGCCTGAGCACCTCCCTGGTTACGGGCGCGGCGGGCAATCTTGCCGGCGGCACGACTGCCTCAGTCAGCGCGAGCTATCCCTGCAACCTGATGATCTTCGGCCGGAGCATCACGCCGGCTGGCTGCGCAATCACTGCGACAACCGTGGAGATGGTCCAATGAAAGAGAAGATCTTTTTCACCGCACGCCGGCTCCTTCGAAACCAGAGCGGCCAGGTCCTACCCTGGATTGTGCTGATGAGCACAATCCTGCTAGGGTTCACCGGAATGGTTCTCGATCTGGGAAGAGCCTACATCGGCTATCGCTTGCTGCAGTCGGCCACCGATGCCGCCGCGCTGGCCGGAGCTCAGAACCTGAAATCGAGCAACGCCTCGACGATCGCCAAAAACTACAGCGCCTTGACCGGCTCAAAGAACGCTCAGAGCAGCTTCTTCACTTCAGTGACGGTGCTTCCCGGATACCCCGATTTCGAGTGCCTCGGTAGCATCACCGCAATGGGCGTTGGCTGCATTACTCCCAATAACGCCCCCGTCGGCGCAAATGCAGTTCAGGTTATCGAGCAGGCTACCATTCCCACCTTCTTCTCTGAGGTCTTCGGCATCGGTCAGATGACATTGACTGCGACCTCGACAGCCGCCGTGGTTGGCGCGCGCGCCACTCCGATGAATATAGCGATCATCATCGACACGACTGAATCGATGAACACTGTGGATACCAATTGCGGAAACACCCGTATTAAATGCGCCCTCAACGGCGCACAAGTCTTGCTGGCAGGTCTCTCCCCGTGTTCCCCCGCTGCCGGCACCTGTACAGTCACCAATGGTGTGGCCGCGGGTGCGCTTGACCAGGTAAGCATCTTCACCTTTCCCAACGTGACCGTGGGAACGGTCGCGGACGACACGAATTGCAGCGGGACCAACCCCACCATCGTTCCTTACGCACTGCCGACCTACAACGCCACATCGTATGCCCCTTCAGGCAACAACTCCCCGACCTACGAAGTCACCAGCTTCCTCAGCGACTACCGTTCCTCCGATTCAGCATCCTCCATCAGCACCAGCTCCGCTCTCTCCATGGCAACCGGAGCGGGCGTGAAGAACGGCAACAACTGCTCTGGCATGGCCGCGCCGGGCGGGGATGGAACCTACTACGCCGCGGTGGTCTATGCCGCGCAGTCCTCGTTGACGGCACAGTACACCGCCGAAGGCGGCGCCAACGCAAACCCGGTCCCGCAGAACATTATGATCATCCTCTCGGATGGCGAAGCCAATGCCAACGCATCGAAGATGGCTTCCTCCTCCAACTCGGCCTGGAACACCAATGGCACTTATCCTTCCGCCAAAGACCAGTGCCAGCAGGCCGTTGAGGCTGCCGACTACGCCAAGGGTCAGGGCACCATCGTCTACGCGATAGGATATGGTTCGGAGTCCTCCGGGTGCACCACAGATACGACCAATATGTCCCCAATCAACGAGGCCAACATCACTCCCTGCCAGGTAATGTCGCAGATGGCTTCCGGTCCGACGTATTTTTATTCCGACTACAACCAGAGCGGATCGAGCAGCACATGCGAATCGACCGGAACATCGGTGACGGCCCTCAACGACATCTTCACGGCAGTCCTGAACGACTTACTGGTGGTGCGGTTGATCCCAAACGGTACGCACTGACGCACGAGCCCGAACTGCAAAATTGATGCAATCATTCAAGGCATCGAACTCGACGCAGGCAGGCGGCGCGGTCCGATTGGACGCTGGATTCGCTTCTACTCATCCACTTCCGGGATGATGAGAACGACTTCCACTTTTGCCGGGCGGCCGTTCTCCGCAGCAGGCCGGAACTGCCATTGCGAAAGAGCGCTGAGCACATACTGAGCCTGCGGAAACTCCGGCGGGAAAGCCACTGCCAGCGATTCAAAGCGGCCCGCTTCATTCACAAATCCGTGCACCATCAGAGCATCCGCGTTGATGGCGCCGGCGGCCAGATTCGGGCGCACGATGTCGTAGGGCCAGGGTGCTTCAAGTCTTGGTGTATTGCCACCCGCCTCCGCTTCCGCCAACCTCGGAATCGAATACTGCAGGATCCAGCTTTTTTCCAGGCCCACATGCAGGTAAACGGTATAGGCCATGCGTCCGCCCCACATGCCTGAAACCTCGGGATACTCCTCCTTCATCGATGCTCCCACGACCACCGCGCCGAACTCACCATCCTTCGGCAGCGTAAAGTAGGAGGTTGGAGGATCGCTTCCGCCTTTGCTTTCGCGACCTAACTGCGTCGGATAGGTCTTTGCATCGTTCGAGGCTGCAGTCCGCGGGATCGGGGCAGCGGGTGAATTCTTTGCCTCAGCATCCGTTGTTGTGACGGCAGCCTTTGACGGCGCGCCAGTTCCGGCCCCATTCCCTCCTGAAGTACTGTCGGGATTGCCTCGCCCTGTTGTCGAGGGTTTCTCTGCCGGCCCCTCCGTCAGGGGTCCCTCCTGCTTTTTGTTGGCCGTCTCATTCACTGGGGGTAGCGTGACAGGGCCATCCTTCATCTTCAGATCGGAAAGCGACACGACGTCGGCAGGCGTCGGGGTTGCCGAGGTCTGTGATGCGGTCACAGGAGGCAACTGCGGCTTTTCCGGTCCTTGCACCAACAGGGGCGAGGTCGTGCTGGGCACAATGAGCTGGACCTTCGACGGCGTGTCGCTGGCCGATACCGAAAGGTCGGCCAGGTTCACTTCTTCATTCGGAGCTTGAACCGAGGGCTTCACGTCCGACGCCGTGGCGGGCTTGGGCAGCGGAGCGACGATGTTCTTAACAATCTGCTTCTTCGGCGTCAGGATCACCACGGTCGGAACCGGGGTCTCCTCTTTCACATGCGCGGGGTGAACAATATCCGGTTGAAGGAGTGTCTGGGGTCCCGGCTCTGCATCCGCAGCCTGGCGGAACGCGGCCTCGTGCGGCGTCGGATTGCCGGCTGTCGTGGTTATCTGCTTCACCACATGTGGACCGGGATAAGGAACCTCCCCTTTGTTCGATGCCTGCTGTTTTGGATCGGGCGTGTGGAGATCAAGATGGCGAACCGTATAGTGCTGGGTGGGCCCCGGGTCTGTAGTCGCCGGTGAGTAGAGGATGCCGTACGACAGCGCGCTGGTGGCCGCCGCGTGGACTAGAACCGAGACAAGAAATGAGGAGGATCGCTGGGAGAGTTCAGGGCGCTCGGAGAAGAGTGTGATTGTGCGGGAAGATCGCATGCCCAGTTGAACCCTCGCGCCGTCTGGTTCTTGTTCCTATTATGCTGTCGCGAACCCGGGAAGGGATCACGACACTTCACCAGGAATGGAAATTCTCGAGTCTGTCTCTCTAGTCTCTTCCCGGAATTCACTTGCGCTCATAGCACTTTTGGTTCCCCACCGCGAATCAACCTCTTTTTCTCGTATTCTTTGGGGGTTAACCGAGGAATACACTAAAGTTGCACATCAACTCTTGCTGGCTTTCAGTAAACTCAAACCCTATCCGGAGCAATTTTGCCGTGTGCCCGAAGGGATTGAGCATTGCCCCTAGGGCCAGAAAAGTGGAGCTGGCCGGGTAGCCAGTTCAGACAGGCTTCCAGATGAACAAACGACTGCTAACAATCCTTCTCCTGGCCTTCATAATTGCTGGCGCCTGTGCCTTCCTGGTCTATCGCATCATGGGAAATCGCATTAATGCTTCCCGCCCCACTCCCACAACCCGCGTTATCGCAGCCGCGCACGACATCAAGCTTGGTACCGTCCTGGCTGCCGGCGACCTGACCTCCATTGAGGTCTCCGGTGGGGCCCCGAAGGGTACCTTCCTTGAAAAAGACAAGGGAACCGTAATCAATCGTGGTGTGGTCTCCGACCTGTATCAAGGGGAGCCCATCCTCGAAAGCCGGCTTGCCCCGGCAGGTTCCGGCGGAGGTCTGGCCGCCACCATTCCGCCGGGCATGCGCGCGTGTGCCGTCAAGGTTGACGAAGTGGTTGGCGTTGCCGGATTCGTAACTCCAGGCCAGCGCGTAGACGTTCTTGCTTCTGGTAACCCGCCCAATGGAAACCAAACCGCTCAGATGCAAGCAGAAGGCACGCAGGTCCGCACCATTCTTCAGAACATCCAGGTGCTCTCGGCCGGCGTCAACATCCAGAAGGACGCGGAAGGCAAGCCGCAGCAGGTTCAGGTGGTCAACCTGCTTGTGACGCCCGAACAAGCTGAGATGCTCAGCCTGGCCAGCAGCAACAACGGAGTCAAGATCCAGCTCGTACTGCGCAACCCGACGGACACGAAGACAGATCCGATTCCGGGCTCTGCCATGCTGAACATCTTCGACCAGAATGCCGCCCCCTTGAAGAGCGCGAATAAGCCAGGGATCGGCCGGGTTGTGAGACAGAAACCCAAGCCAAAGCCTTTTTCAGTCGTTGTGATTAACGGATCGAAGCAGAGCGTGGAGAAGTTTCCACCTCTCGAGGACAATAAACAGTGAGAGCCAAGGCCGCCATATCCATCGCACGTATCAGCGCTCTGTCGCTCGCTCTGTCCGCCTGCCTGGGACTCGCCGCCCAGAACGCGCCCAGCCCTGCTCAATCAGTAGGCGCGCCCAACCAGGACTCGGCCAACGAACTTTCCGTCTCCGTCGGCAAGACAGTCCTGATCGATTGCGCCAAGCCCGTTTCACGGGTGGCAATCGGCGCGGCGGAAATTGCTGAGGCTTCCGCCATCAGCCCCACCGAGATCATGGTTGTCGGGAAGGCCGCGGGCGAGACCAGCCTGATTCTTTGGGACACCAAAGGCAATCGTCAGTTCTTTAACGTCACGGTCCGGCCGTCCTCCGCGTTCTCCAACGACCGAGTAGAGTCGGTTCGCCGGCAGCTGCAGATGGAACTGCCTGGGCAGCCGCTGCGCATCTCTGCCGACCACGACTTGATCTTCCTTCGCGGCACAGTCAGGGATCTGACCAGCGCTTCGCGCGCCGCCCAAATCGCCGGAACTGCCGGGAAGGTCATCAACCTTCTGAATGTCGAGGTGCCTGCCGCCGATCCACAGATTCTGCTCAAGTGCCGCTTCGCCAGTATCGACCGTAACAAAGGCATCCAGGCCGGGATCAACTTGTTCAGCTCCGGGTTTGGCAACACGCTAGCCGGGATCAACACCGGCCAGTTTTCTCCGCCCTCGATCATTCCATCGACTGGCGGTACTGCGACTCCACCATCCATCTCGAATGAGCTGAACTTATTTGCTTTTCTGCCTGGCCTGAACCTGGGCGCCACGCTTGAGGCACTGGAGACCAAAGGCATCGCTGAAACGCTCGCCGAGCCGAACATTGTCGCTTCCAACGGCAAGCAAGCCAGCTTTCTGGCCGGCGGCGAATTCCCAATTCCCATTGCGCAAGGGGGCTCGGGGGGATCGACAGCGATTACCATCGAGTTTAAGCAGTACGGCATTCGACTGAATTTCATCCCCACCATCACACCACGCGGCACCATCCGGCTGCAGGTGGCGCCTGAAGTCAGCGCTCTGGACTACGCGCACGCCGTCGAGATTGGCGGCGCAGAGGTCCCGGCGCTTACCTCCCGCAAGGTCACTGACGAGGTTGAGCTCGCTGATGGACAGAGCTTCGTGATCGGCGGCCTGCTCGATAACGAAGAGACCGAGACTTTCCAAAAGATCCCCTTTCTCGGCGATATCCCAATTCTTGGCAAGTTCTTCCAGTCGATGTCGAGGAACAAGACCAACACCGAACTCATTGTCATCGTGACACCCTCGATCGTGCAGCCGATTCCAGCAGGCGTTGCCCCGCCGGAACTCAAGTACCCGACTCCGTTCCTGCCGCCAAATACCGGCATTGCGATGCACCATCCGGACGAGAAGCCCGCGGGCGCAACAGCGGCTACTGCGCCGCCGTCGATTCCGCTTGAGTCGCTCATCGAAAGTCTGTCCAATGAGAAGCCGCTGTTGGTCGAGAACGCGTCTGGCACCTTCGGCACTGGGGGGCAAGGAGGATCCAGCAACACTAGCGCTCCAGCACCTGCGCCTCCGCCCAGTCATTGATGCGCTAGTCGAAGGAATTTATCTCTGACGCTTTCGATGGCAAACGCAGGCCCAAGCGTGCTGAAACAGATCTGGCGGCTGACCTGGCTCATCCTTCCTGATGGCTAATGCGAGCCTTCCCCCCACCCCGCGCAGGGAGGTCCCAGGACCACCGATGAATGGAAACGCAACAACCGAGCCCGCCGCCGAGGCGCGCCTCACGGTGAGAAACCTCACCCGCCAGACCGTGCTCGCGACCGGACTCGAAGTTGCTGACAGTGGGCCCAAGCGGAACAAGGGACTGCTCGGCCGCAACGGGCTGGAGATGGGCGGAGGGCTTTGGATCGTTCCCTGTGAATCTGTCCACACATTTTTCATGCGGTTTCCCATCGACCTCGTTTATCTGGATCGCGGGAATCGCGTGCGTAAGGTGCGCAGTGCGGTCGGACCGTGGCGAGTTTCCGCGTGCCTGACTGCGCATTCCATCCTCGAGTTGCCCGCAGGCGTCGTGCTGAAATCTCAAACCCAAAAGGGCGATATCCTCGAGTTTTCTCCGGCCGCCGCCTGAACGCGGGGCCGTCTACGGCGTCAGCCCTGCTGCAACGCTTCTGGGGCTCGTCCTGAGGGCGGTTGCCAAGAGATACCAGCACAGCCACACTGGAGCGGTCCAGACGAAGAGTGGCGATGGCAACTTCACGCCCATGATCAGCGCCGCTTCAATCGCTACGCTCCCCAGCGCAAGCGCCGCCAGCAAAAGGCGCGAACGCGTGATATATGCGCCGTAGAGCAGTGCCGGGATTGCCAGCGCCTGATCGAAGAGCCAGCAATACGGTGCGCATGCCAGGGACACCAGTATCAGCAGGTTCCCATCCGACTTCCAGTCCCAGTTGCCGCGCTTCCTCCAGTACCACACCACACCCCATGAGCATCCGGCGATGGCAGGCAGATACTGCAGCAGCGTAGTTTGCGGATTGACCCACAATCGCAGCGCCACGCCCAGGCAGGGGATGAACTGCTCTTCAATTCCCGAAATGCGAATCATCTGCTCGTATTGCGCCCACGCCGCGGGGGCAATCAGCCATGTGATGCCCAGGCTCACCACCATGGCTACCACCAGCCCAAGCACCACAGTGTAGGACCTCTCCAAAACAATCCAGATCGCGAGCACCAGCGCGAAAGGAAGAAACAGATGCGGCTTCAGCGTGCAAAGCCAAAGAGCCATGCCGGCCAGGAACGGCCGTTGCGCAAGAAGGCGAAGAAACAAAGCCAGTCCGAGAAGCGCGAACAGCGAAGTTTGGCCAACGATCACGCACATGAGTGCCGGTGCGAAGGAGTATCCAAGCCAGTTGAGCAGGCTTCGCGGCCGTCCGTGCAGATCTGCAAGAATGCGCACGGAGAGCAAAAGACATCCCAGCAGAGTGAGCGACCATAGCAAAGCTCCCAGTCGTACCCCCACCAACCCGAGCGGCAGGGTAATCGGAAGCCCCCATGGCGGATTCCTCATATAGAGGACGCCGTAGGGCGGGTCGAGCCCAGCCCCGCGTTCAAGCCGCCCCATGGCTTCGGTTTCGTAGGGGTTGGCGTGATGCGCCAGTTGCTGTCCGGTGGCCCAATAGACCACAAAATCCCGGGCGCCGGCGATCTTCCCGGTCAAGGGCGCTACGCAGAGAAACAAGGACGTCAAAGTGAGCGCCAACCCACCCGCAAGCGCGATCGCGAGCTCGGCAAAGTCGGGTTTCTGCCTGGGTTGAAGGGTGTGGGTGGTACCGGCCATGAGCGCTATTGTACGTGCGCACTGGAATGGCTATACCCAGCCGACTGCCCTCTTCCGCCTCGGGGAGTGCCTTTCGAATCAACGGCCAAACCCTTGATTTATCAGGGTAACCTGGCCAATAGCACTTTCATGGCATGTATACGGCTTTCGCGGCTTGCGCCGGATAATGTAAACGGCTGTTTACACCTTCTTTGCGCGGGCCGATCCATTCGTCGTCTCTAAGTTATTGATTCTTCTGGAAACAACTGTGAAGACGGAATTGGCACGTCACTTGCAAAGAAGTAGGTGACCCGGCTCAGGGCTGGGAAATCAACCCACGGAGAGAATCAAACATGAACAAGATGCTTCTCAAGCTGTATGTGAAGTACCAGGACCTGGCGAGCCGCGAAGAAGGTCAGGATCTGGTCGAGTATGCTCTGGTCGTTGCTCTGATCGCATTCGGCGCAACAGCAGGCATGAAGGCTTTGGCCGGCGGCCTCAACGTCGCATTTGACAACATCAGCTCCACGCTTGCCACCTACATCACGTAGTTTTTTTGGCAAGATCAAGGCTTACACCCACACCAACTGTCGATCCTCTCCGGGGGAGATGCGCGCTCCACACCCACAGGTCGCATTCTCTCCCGATTAGAGGATCGTTTCACCATTTCATCGTTTAACCATTTCACAGTCACAGGAGAACCGCACATGGTTAAGAAGTTTTCCATTCTTGTCCTGCGGTTGAAGGGACTGCTGGCGGAAGAATCAGGCCAGGACTTGGTCGAATATGCCCTCGTCCTTGCTCTGGTCGCCTTCGGATGCACGGCCGGCATGCAAGCTCTTGCAGGCGGCATTAACACAGCCTTCAACAACGTCAGCTCGACACTGGCCACCTACATCACCTAGTGTCCGATGTTGCCGTTTTTGCATTTTAACCCCACACCGATACAGCCCTCTTCGGGAGAGAAACGCCTAAACCACCCGGTTCCAAGCCGTATCTCTCCCGAGTGGCAGCACAGATTTAGTTCGCCTGTTTCAAATATTTAATTTATCGCTGGGATATCAGCTCGATGCAACGGGTCATTCGTCAAATCAGCTCAAAACTAAGCGCTTCTTGACCGAAAAACCCGGGCAAGAGCTAGTGGAATACGCCCGCGGGGTTGCTTTCATTACCTTTGGTACAACCGCAGGGATGAAAAACCTTGCCGGTGGGGGCAAATAACGCTTATGACAACATCAGCACGGGTCTCAATTCGAACGAAACATACCTTCCTGCCTGCTTCCTGCTCGCGCGGTTGACTACGCTGAACCGCTGTTGGATTCACTCAGTAGAGAGATTTCCACCGGTCATCTGACGGCGTACGAAACTCCTTGGCCCGGCCCGACACGGCCTGCATTGAAGGGAGGTTGCCGGTTGCAACCGCGACGTTTCCGCTTCGGGTCATTTCTGAAGTGCCTGCTGGCCCACGAGCATGCACAGAATATGGCGGAGTATGCACTTGTTGTGTCCTTGGTCAGCTTCGCTGCCGTGGCCACCATGCAGAGCTTTGCCGGCGGGATAAGCAATGCCCTCTCAAGCATCAGCACCACACTTGGAAGCTACATCGCATCGAGCGGTTCCCCGTCTGGCCAAGGCAATAGTGGCGGAGGCGATAGCGGCGGCAACGGCGGCGGCAACGGCGGCGGCAACAACGGCGGCGGCCGTGGTGGCGATGGTGGCGGGCGCGGTGGCTTTGGTGGTGGTCGGGGCGGTGATGGCGGCGGCGGTGGACGGGGTGGCGATGGCGGTGGTGGTGGACGCGGCGGCGACGGTGGTGGTGGACGCGGCGGCAATGGTGGTGGTGGACGCGGCGGCGACGGTGGTGGTGGACGCGGCGGACGCGGTGGGTTCTAACTTCGCACTTTAAGTCGCTTGGCTTGAGACCCACTCCCAAAGAGGCCAACTTTGCGTTGGAAGCGCAGAGTTGGCCTTTTCCTTTTCATGTTGCCTAGCCATGCTCTCCCGGCTGTTTGCCTCTGGCACAGCGCACAAATCATGCTAGCTTCAGTTCTGGGAACGCTCGATTTGGGGCGGGCGCTCGCTGGCCTCACGTGCTCGCCGATCGGGCGTGCCGTGCTCACATCGGCCAGATCCTGCTGTGACCCTTAACTGCCATGCTCGTTGCCTCGTCCTCTGATAACTCCGGCATCTCCCTGATGCTCATCGAGAGCGGCCTGACCGTGATCTCGCTCGGCCTTGCCTTTGCGCTTCCCAAACTTGGTTCCTCAGTTTTCTCGCAGGTCGAGCACGCGTTCATGGCATTGGCCCGCCGGCGCGGACTGGCTGTTGCAGCGGTGGGCATCGCCGCCTTTCTTATGCGGCTTGCGTTGTTTCCCTTCATTCCCATCCCGCTGCCCTTCGTTCCCGACGACTTCAGCTTCCTGCTGGCGGCTGACACTTTTGCACACGGTCGCCTGGCCAACCCAACTCCACCTATGTGGGTCCACTTCGAGACCATCCACGTCTCCATGCAGCCCATGTACATGTCGATGTACTTTCCGGCTGGTGGACTGGTGCTCGCGGCTGGGAAAGTTCTCTTCGGCTGCCCCTGGTTTGCCGTTCTCCTTGTTACGGCGCTCATGTGCGCTGCCGTCTGCTGGATGCTGCAGGCCTGGCTACCGCCAGGATGGGCATTGCTGGGTGGAATCCTCGTCATTCTGCGCATCGGTCTCTTCAGCTACTGGATCAACAGCCACTCCGCGGCAAGCTCGCTTGCCGCGCTGGCCGGAGCGCTGGTGCTGGGCGCCGCGCCACGACTCACGCGCAAGCCACGCCCGCTGGAAGCAATTCTGCTCGGCGTCGGAATGGGTTTGCTGGCGATTTCGAGGCCCTACGAGGGCGTGCTGCTGTGCCTGCCGGTGGCCGTGTACCTCGGCCGCTGGGCGATCATCGGCAACAACCGCCCCTCCCACACACAGGTTGCGCGGCTCGGCGCGCTGTCTGTGCTGATTTGTCTGGTTGCGGTCGCCTGGCTGGCATTCTACGACTATCGCGCATTTCAGAATCCTCTAACGCTGCCCTACTCCGTCAATCGCGCTCAATACGCCATGGCCCCCTACTACGTGTGGCAGCCGCCGCGTCCTGCGCCGGCCTATCACCACGATGTGATGCGACGCTTCTATTCGTTTAATGAACTGGAAGCATTCAAAAAGATTCATTCCGTCGCCGGCTTCCTGCCCGAAACTCTCGCCAAGCTGGTCCGCACATTCGAGTTCTTCGCCGGGATTCTGCTCCTCGTCCCCCTCATCATGATTCGCCGCGTCTTTCTCGATCGCCGGGTTCGCTTCCTGGTCCTGTGCACGCTCGTCCTGGCTGCCGGAATGGTGATTGAGAACTTCCTGATCGCTCACTACCTGGCGCCGTTTACAGCTGTCTTTTACGCCATCGGCCTGCAGGCAATGCGGCACTTACGCGTATGGCGGCCGGGAGACCAGCCCGCAGGCCAAGCCCTGGTCCGCTTCATGGTGGTCAGCTGCCTGATTCTGGCGGCGCTCCGGCCGTTTGCCGGCCCCCTGCACCTGGCTTTGCCCGAGTGGCCGGCATCTAATTGGACTGATCGCTGGTACGGCCCCGACCACTTTGGAACCGAGCGAGCCCGGGTGCAGGCCGCACTCGAGGGCCAGCCGGGCCGCCAACTGGTCCTTGTGCGGTATTCTGACAAACACAACCCACAGGACGAATGGGTTTACAACGCGGCAGATATAATTGATTCGAAAGTCGTATGGGCAAGGGAGATGGATAGTAAAGATAATCGGGAGTTGATAGATTACTTCCGGGATCGAACTGTATGGCTGGTCCAGCCCGATTCTCTTCCGGCCATCGTTTCCCCCTGGCCGGCGTCTGAGTCCCCGGCTTCTGCCGCACACTGAGCCAACTAGCCTAGTCAAGAAACAGAAGATCTGAACAGCACCAGGAGGTCCCCCATGATCAACGGGAAGCGCATCGCGGTTGTCATGCCCGCTTACAATGCCGAGAGAACCCTTGAAAAGACGGTCCTTGAGTTGTCCGACCTGGTGGACATCAAGATCCTGGT
>Ga0302324_100008494_pt1 | contig 21644 bp, 25 predicted proteins | sample Palsa_T0_1_FD_201949 | JGI IMG/M metagenome (GOLD analysis project Ga0302324, IMG submission 201949) | Peat permafrost microbial communities from Stordalen Mire near Abisko, Sweden - Palsa_T0_1 | ecosystem: Environmental > Terrestrial > Soil > Palsa > Peat permafrost | place: Sweden: Abisko...
AGAGAGCAACTTGACGTTGGTCGACGATCTAAAGTTGAGCTCCGTCACTCGGATGCGACAGGAGGGAACCCAGCCGGCGGCGGTAGTGCAAACATCCCCTGGTAACTTTCAGGCTTGGATCAAGCACTCCACTCGACTCGACAAGGAACTGGGGACAGCGGTGGCGCGCGAGTTGGCGAAGCGTTTTGGCGGCGATGTGAAAGCTGCCGACTGGCGACACTTCGGCAGGCTGGCAGGCTTTCGAAACACCAAGGGTCGATACAGGCAGGTAGTGCCAGTGCCGGATTACGACGCGTGGCGCGGCCAGAACTTCCACCGGGATTTAGAGGGCCGCTGGGTCGACCGAGACGGGAACGTTTACACCGAGGAGCGGTTACGTGAGATCCACAGCGGCCTGGCGCCCAGGACGCTGTTCCCGTTCGTGCGCTTGGTCGAGGCCTTCGGCGTGATCGCTCGCGAGAGCGAGCGGTTGATATCGACGGTGCGAGCCGGGTTGGAGCGTGAACGCGCGGAGCGAGCGCGAGCGCAGGTCAGGTTCGGGACGCCGGCAGCGGGGCAGAACTGGGGGCCATTGAAGGGTATCGAGGCGTTCCGTGCCGATGCCAGGTATGGCGGCGATGGAACACGGGTGGATCTGGCCTACGCAGTGTACGCGGTGACGCACGGAGCGGCGGTCGAGGATGTCAAGGTCGCGTTGCGTTCACGCGATTTGAGCCACAAGGGAAATGAAAAGCGGCAGAACGACTACATCGAGCGCACGGTCAGAAAGGCTCTGGTTAGCGTGGAGCAGGCGAGGGGACGATGAGCAGAAGACGCAATGTGTATCTGAGGGTGCGCCTGACGGCTGAGGAGTGTCGCCGGTTAACGGAGGTCGCACAGCAGTGGGGCTACGAGACGAGTGCGGAATTCGTGCGGGCCAGCTTGGGAAAGCAAGGCCAATTGACAGAGGAGGTGCATAGCCTGGAGAAGCGCCAGGCCGCCACGATGGCGACCATGCGCACGGAGATCGCGCGCTTGCAGCGCACCGAGTACGTGCTCTTCGCCATGCTGGAGAACCTCGCCAAAACCATCCTGACGTACCTGCCGCCTCCTGCAGCGGAGAACAAATCGTCCGTGATTGCGCAAGGGCGGGCCGGCTACGAGCGGTATCTGAAGGCGGTGGGGATGAGCCTCCACAACGGTTCGAAGGCCGCCTTGGAAAAACTCGCTGAGGGATGATCAAAGGGTGGACGCGCTCTACATGGATTACACGATGGCCACGAATGCACTGCTCGAAGCCCCGCGGTTCACACCTGCCGACACGGCCGCAAAGCTTGGCGTGTCCGAGGCCACGCTTGCGAACTGGAGGAGTCAACGAAAGGGACCGATCGCCGTGCGCATCGGTCGGGCAGTTTATTATTATGCAGATGATCTGGAGGCGTATCTCCAGGAGGAGCGAAACAAAGCATATGCCGATAAGAAAGCGCGGACCCCGGTGGCACTACCGGTTCAACATCGCAGGGCGAGAATACGCAGGTTCGACGGGACTACTGGCCACCGAAGACAACCGGAAACGCGCCCAGCGCTACGAGAAGACCCAACGGGAGTTGGCTAAACAGGGCCGTGAAGCTGAAACCCCAAGGGACTTCGCGACGGCTGCGGGCGAGTTCGTTGGCTGGTGTAAAGACGTTGAGTACCGGCAAAAGGCGAGCACGGCCGAACGAATCCGGGTGAGCTTTGCCTCGCTCGTGAATTTCTTCGGCAACATGCCCGTCGTGTCGATAGACGCAGGCGAGATCGAGAGGTACAAAACCCATCGCGTCCAGATCAATGCCGTGAAGGACGTCACGCTCCGCCATGATTTACACGCCCTCAGTCTGTTTTTTCAATACGCGCAAACAATGCGTTGGCGAGACGGCAACCCCGTGCGAGAGGTCAGCATCCCTAGCGATGCGGACGCCGTGCGCATGCATCCACTGTCGGCCGAAGAGGAAAAGGCATATTTCAAGAGCGCGTTTGAGGTAACAGACCGGGCCGGCGCCGCAATCTCTATGACGTGTCGAAGGTTCTGATTGATCAGGGCTACCGTCCGGAAGAGATCATGGCTGCCGCGAAGTGCGATTTTGACCCGGAATCGGGCACGCTGGCCATTCGCGGCGGCAAGAGCCGCGCGGCAAAACGTACGCTTTACTTAACGCCGGAAATCCTGGCGATCCTCTCCGCTAGGCTGAAAACAGAAGGGCCGTGGCTTTTCCCGAGCGAGCGGTATCCCGGCAACCACATTACCAAGCTGAACAACAGCCATGACCGAGCGTGTCGGGAGGCAGGCGTTTCCTTCGTCCTTTATGATCTGCGGCATACCTTCGGAACCAGCGCAGGGTACCGAACTCAAAACAGACCCTTTTACGTTAGCCGCGATCATGGGTCATGCGAACCTGCGAACGATCATGCGGTACGTCCATCCGGACCAACCGCAGCAGAAACAGGCTATGGAGCGGTACGCCGCAGCGATGCGCCGGCGAAAGATGCGGAGGGTAAAGTGAGTTTTGTCCGGTGCCCAAACCCATTTTGTCCGTCCGGTTTAGGACATTTCCACAGGGAAGCCGCAGTAACCACCGAGAATCACGGTGATCGAGCGGTAACGAAAATGACGATTGAAATCAGCCGGCTACGGCTAAAATGTTGGAGGCGCGGGTCGGAATCGAACCGACGAATAAGGGTTTTGCAGACCCTGGCCTTACCACTTGGCTACCGCGCCGTCTACCGCTATAACTGAAAAATACCGCGCCGGCCGACCCGAAGTCAATCCGCATCAGTCTTCGAGTACCGGCAGAACCACGTAGGATGGCCGCCGCGCATCGTGATAGACCGTCTGCGAAGCCTTGCGCAACTCGGTGGCATCGGCGACCGGATCGCCCGTATTCGGGTTGCGGTCGAAGCGCGGAAAATTGCTGCTGGATATCTCCATACGGATGCGATGACCCTTCTGAAATACGTTGCCGGTGACGCCCGCGTCGATCGCCATTTTGCAGATTTCACCAGGCCGCGCGAGTTCCGGCTTTTCGAGCGATTTGCGGTACCGCAGCCGCAGGATGCCGTCCGTCAGGTTCTGCGCGCGCCCGTCCGGAAACACATCCACCAGCTTGGCAGTGAAGTCCGTGTCGCGCGCGGAAGTGGCGGCGTACAATACCACGCGCACGGGGCCGACCACTTCCAGGTCTCGTTTCAACGGAGCCGAGGTATACACAAGCACGTCCCGGCGCCGCTCCACGGCCCGTTGGTCCTTGGGCCCCCAGGGAAACACCTTCGGATTGCAGCAGGCTGCCCCACCCGCGGTGGGGACCGGGTCGTGGGGATCGAAAACGAACCGGTCGGTAGCGCGCGCCGAAGATGCCGGATCGGCAGAGGCGCCCAGGCGAAGCCAGCCATCGCCGCTGAGCGTGTTGGCGTGACCGCGGCTCTCCAGGTAGAACCGCTCCCGATGCGCAGGCGGCGGCCATTCCCGTTCGTCGCGCCAGCGGTTCGCACCCATCACAAAAACGCGCACGGGAGCCTGCGAAAGCAGCGGCGTGTCTTTGCCCTTCAGAAACTGGTCGAACCACTGCATTTGAAGGCCGCGCAAAGGTATGTCCGCATCCGGCCCGAAGTCCACGCCTTCCATTTTCGCGGCTTTGTTGTGGGGCCACGGTCCGATCAGGATGCGGTGGACGCCGGAGTTTTTGCGCAAACGCTCGTAAGCTTCCAGATCGCTCTCCACGAAATTGTCGAACCATCCGCCCACCGAAAACACCGGCACACGGATCTTGTCCAACTGCTCGCGCACGCTGATGGACTTCCAGAACGAATCGTAGGCGGGATGCGCCACGGCCTCCTGGAACATACTCGAGGTCTGTCCGGTAGCAGCCGTGTCGGCGGTGCGCAAGGGCAGGTGCAACACGAACTTGGCGAAGTCGGGATGGAAGCGCGGCGCACGGAGGTTTTCCGACATCCACAGCAGGCGCTGGCCCAGCTTCATGGCGCCGCCCGGCGAATAGAACCGGTCGAGGTAATCGTCGCAGCCGGAGACGGCAGGGAAGATGGCTTTCAAATGCGGATTGTTCAGGGCCGCGACTTTCCACTGCACGATTCCCAAATAAGAAGCGCCCAGCATGCCGATTTTGCCATCCGACCAGGGCTGGCGCGCGATCCAGTTGAGCGTATCGTCGCCGTCGCCCGGCTCCTGCTCGAGCGGGCGGAAGACGCCCTCCGATGCGTAACGGCCGCGCACATCCTGCACCACCACTGCGTAGCCGCGCTCCACGAATGGCGAGTAAGTTGGCGAGATGCCGGTCCCCTTGCCGTATGGCGTGCGCACCAGGATGGTGGGGTAGCGGCCCGGCGCCTCCGGGCGGAAGACATTCGCGGAGAGGCGCACACCGTCGCGCATGGGTACGGCAACATCGAGGCTGGCGGCGATCTGGTCCGGCGCCGCGGATAAAGCTCCGGTGCACAGAAGTAGCACTACCGGCGATAGGCGCACAATGTGTCCCAATACTGTTCGGCGATTTGAACGGCCTGGTGGCGCTCGACGATGTGCCCGGACGCGCGAAGTCCGATTTCACCAGCACATTCTTTCATTGATGTTAGCAGAAACATGCTGTTGCGGAGCGAGTCTTCTTCGGCCAAGCCCGGCTCGATGCGCAGGCAAGCGGCCGCCGGGTAGCGTGAGTTTTCCTCCCCGTTGGTGAGCAGGACGGGCTTCGCCACGCCCATCAGCCGGATGGCAACGCCGGAAGTTTCGCCGGCGGCGGGATAGCGCAGGTTGATGCAGGCATCCACCGCCAGTGCGGCGCGCCAGAAGCCGCGGTCGGTGAGATACGGCAAGCGCAGGATTCCGGGCCCGTGCAATAGCGGAGCGGCCGCCCGCGCCAGGTCGGAGGAAACAAATGGCCCCACGATCAGCAGCCTGGCATCCGCCGCGGCACGGGGGCAGGTTTGGCGCAGCCGATCATATGCGCGCAGCACGGCGCAGAGGCGCTTGGATTCCCGCAGGTAGCCAAACACCCCGAAGAGAAATGCGTGCGTCGGAACACCCAGGCTCTGCCGCATGCGAACGACTTCCCACGCCGTCGGCAGCTCCGGCGGGGCGAATAAATGCGGGATCTCGATCACCCCCGCGCCGGGCGCATGGGCGCTGACCATGCGCGCCGCGGCAGGATTGTGCACTACTACGGCGCGCGAGCGCTCCGCGATACGCCTCAGCATCGGGTAATCGAAGTAGCGCCGGTCGGAGCCCGAACTGGCCCGGCGCCGCCACAGATCTTCGGCCAGCGCGCGATGCCATTCGCCGTAATTGTAGACGAACTCGTCGATATAGGCGGCGTGGCCGAGCGAGCCGAGGAAGAAATGATGCAACACGGCATCGTGCAGCACTACCACACCCGGCTCCGCTAGCGCGCGCTGGTAGATCTGGCGGTGCAGTTGATTGTTGCCCAGGTGGTAGAGCGCAACGTCGCCGTGGCGCGCGTGCGGTTCCACATTGCCATGCCGGCGTAAAGCCTCCAGCAATGCCGCCGCGTAATCGGCCACCCCGGTGCGGGCGGGAGGCAGCGGAGCGTAGTATGCGACTTTCACGGCTTCTTGCGCTTCCCGAATAGTGCCGTTCCCACGCGCACAATGGTGGCGCCCTCTTCAATGGCCGCTTCCAGATCGTGCGACATACCCATGGAGAGATGCGGCATACCGTATTGTGCGGCTAGTTCGTGCAGGCGCCGGAAATAAGGACGCGAGTGCTCCTGGTCGGCGGACCATGGCGGCATGGTCATCAGGCCGAGCAGTCGCAGGTTCGCGCAGTCGCGCACCGCTGCGATCAGATCCGGGAGTTCTTCCGGCCGGGCGCCGGCCTTGGCCTGCTCGGGCGACAGCTTCACTTCCAGCATGACGTCGAGGGTCTTGCTGGTTTCGTTGAGACGCCGGGCCAGCTTCGGCGAGTCCACGGTCTGGATGCATTGAAACATCTCCGCCGCGCGTCCGCTCTTGTTGCTTTGCAGGTGGCCGATCAGGTGGAATCGCGCGCCGGCGAGATCGCTCACTGCGGGCAGCTTGCCTTCGAATTCCTGGACGTAGTTCTCGCCGAATTCGCGCAGCCCCAGCGCGTACGCGTCACGAATGACCTGGGCCGGGAAGACTTTGGTGACGGCCAGCAGCATGATTTGCGCGGCGTCGCGGTGGGCGCGGTCCGCCGATCTGGCGATCCGCATGCGGACGTCGGCAAGCCTCTGTTCGAGCGTGTCCATTTATCGCTTCCAAAATGAGCGCTTGGGAATCTCGATTCCCAGCAGCCGCCTATAGCCTGCGGCCTCGGCTTCAGCGAGCGGCTTCGAGCCGCGCAACACATCCACCACTTCCAGCAGGCGGCAATAGCGATCCAGGCAATGCCAGCAGCCTTTCACGTGCCTTTCCATTTCCTCGCGGCCGCGCCAGGTTGCGCGACCGTCGATCACATCCAGAAATGTTTTCGCGGGCACGCAGTCCTCGGTGGACATTGCCGTGGCTGCCCGTCCCAGCAACGTTCCGTTATCGGCGAGCAGCGTGCTGCGCCACGAATCCACGCCGGCGCGGATCAACTCGGCGCCGCGCGCGCGAATCTTTTCCGCCGTTTCGGGCGACATGCGCAGCATGCGGCCCGCATCCGCATCGCCGTAGCGCATGGTTTCGAACCAGATCACCAGCTTCTCGGTAAGCGTGAGAGGCTCCAATGCCGCCCCCAGCGCCTCAATATCGATCGGAATATCGGGCGGCGCGCTGGCGGAACCGCCTTCCACAACGCTCACTACGCGCTGCCGCAGTTCGGCTACAAAAGCCCGCTCCGGCGCTGGATCGAGCGACTGGAAGAGGCTGGATTCAGGCTGGTACAGCTCAACCAGCACGCGCTCGATAAGCGCCCCGCTTTCGCGCTCCGGGAAATAATGTTTCAAAAATCTTTGAACTACCGGGACATACTGCGCCAGAAAGTACGACCAGCCTGCGGGACGGCCGGCGCGGCAATCCCGTATCATTTCATAGCAGGTGTAGATCATTAAACGTTGAACTCGATGCCCTGCGCCAGCGGCAGTTGCGACGACCAGTTGATGGTGTTGGTCTGGCGGCGCATGTAGGCCTTCCAGGAATCGCTGCCGGATTCGCGGCCGCCGCCGGTGTCCTTCTCGCCGCCGAACGCGCCGCCGATCTCCGCGCCGCTGGTACCAATGTTAATGTTGGCGATTCCGCAATCGCTGCCGGCGTGGCTCAGAAAGCGCTCGGCGGATATCAGGTCGGTCGTGAACATGGCCGAAGACAAGCCTTGCGGCACATCGTTATGCCAGTGAATCGCCTGGTCCAGATCGTCGAATTCCACCAGATAAAGAATTGGGGCGAAAATCTCTTCGCGCAGGATGGGCATGTCCGGCTTCGCCTTAACCAGGGTCGGCTCCACGAAACAACCGCCCAACCGTCCGCCGCCGTAGAGCACTTCCCCGCCCTGCCCTCGGACAGTGTCGAGACCTGCCATCATGTCCTCGACGGCGCGCGCGTTCACCAGCGGACCCATCAGCGTGTGCGGGTCCAGCGGGTTGCCGATGGCGACCTGCTTATATGCGCGGACCAGCGCCTCCGTCATCCGGCCGGCTATGCCCTTTTGCAGGAACAGGCGGCGTGTGGTGGTGCAGCGTTGTCCGGCGGTGCCCACCGCGCCGAACAGCACCGCGCGCAGGGCCAGATCGAAATTGGCATCGTCCATTACCACGATGCCGTTATTTCCGCCTAGCTCCAGAATCGTGCGGCCCATCCGGTGCGACACGGTCTCCGCCGCGCGGCGGCCCACCTGGGTGGAGCCTGTGAAGCTGATCAGGGGCACGCGCGCATCGTTCAGCATGGCTTCGCCCACGGCATCGCCGCGTCCGATCACCAGGTTGAAGATGCCCTTCAGGCCGTGGCGGTCAAGCACGCGGTTCGAAATCTTTTGCACGGCGATGGCCGTCAGCGGCGTGTCCGACGATGGCTTCCACAGCACACAATCGCCACAAACCGCCGCGATCATTGCATTCCAGGCCCACACCGCCACGGGGAAATTAAATGCGCTGATTACGCCCACCACGCCCAATGGATGCCACTGCTCGTACATGCGATGGCCGGGCCGTTCGCTGTGCATGGTCAGGCCGTACAACTGGCGAGAAAGGCCCACCGCGAAGTCCGCCACGTCGATCATCTCCTGCACTTCGCCCTGGCCTTCGGCGCGAATCTTGCCCATCTCCATGCTGACCAACGCGCCCAGATCGGCTTTGACGCGGCGCAACTCGTCGGCCATTTCGCGCACGATCTCGCCGCGCTTGGGCGCCGGGATCATGCGCCACTCGCGGAAGGCGCCGGCGGCGTGCGCAGCCACGCGCTCATAGTCCTCCCGCCCCGCCATGCGCACGCGCGCGATGACAGAGCCATCCGCCGGGTTGATGGAGGCCAGTTCTCCGCCCGCGGGATGGGGAAACCAATCGCCGTCGCACGCGCCGGAATTAACCGGCTCAATTTCCAATCGTTCCAAAACTTCGTTCGCAGTTGCCGTTGCCGTCATTGTCGATCTCCGCAGTCTTCTCTGCAAGCCAGCCGAAAGCCGCGACGCCGGTGGCGAATCGCCGCCCAGCCGCGGCGGCTCTCTGCCGCATCTTTTCCACTACCGCAGTTTGAAAGGCAGGGTCGTGCCATTCCGAAAAACCCTGGGCGCAGCTGATGCGCACGCCAGCGTCGCGCGTGGTGGCGCCGCACTTCTTCACCGCGCGCACGTGAAACGGATCGCCGATGATATCGCGGTCGGTGGCTTCGAGCGCCAAGTCGATGAGCGCTTCCGGATCGCAGGGCAGTAGCGGCGCCAGCGTGGCGTACGTGGCGATGCCTGCGGCGCGCAGCCGCCCCACCGTTTCCAGGCGCTCGCCGATGGGCGCACAGTGCGGCTCGTACAGCCGGCGCACGCGATCGCTATCCGTGGTGATGGAAAAGCTCACCCGCAGCGTCGTCGAAGCGGCGAGGCGCTGCAGCCGAGCCACATCCCGCAGGATGAGCGGGCCGCGCGTCTGTATGGCGAAGACCCGCGGCGGACGCGCGATTAGCTCATCGAGCAGCCGCGGCATCATGTATTCCGTTTCCTCGGCCGGCTGATAAGGGTCCACCAGGGCCGAGCAATAGATGGTCTGGTGAGGCCGCAGCGACGCGCGCAGCAGACCGGGAGCGTTGCTCTTGAAGGTGGTGAAGCGGCCCCAATTGTTCCAGTCGTCCGGTTTCAGCCCGCCGTAGACCCGCATGGTGGGGACGTAACAATAAGTGCAGGCGAAGGTGCAATTGCGCGCCGGCGAGAGCGAGTGCGTGAAGCCCGCCTGGGCGATGAAGCCGGAGGTGGGGGAGAGAATGCCGGCGGACTCGGCGCGGTAAATCTCGAAACGCACAGTTACTATTGTACGTGGCGCGCGTACGCCGGCGGTGACACGTCGAGCGGATATTTAACTCGTTGCCCTTCAATCTGCTGGCGCTTTGTTGCGGCGTTTCTCTTCCACCGCCGGGCTAAGATCGAGTGTGAAGGAACAAACTGCTTCGGCAACCCGGCGCCTCAAGTCGTTCGCAGGCGAATTCGACCGGCTCAGCAGCCTGACCATGGCTGCCGGTAAAGACTTTAACGACGAACTGACTTTCATTCTGAATTACGCGGACGTCTCCCTCGATATGCTCGGCCCGCAGCACCCTGCCAGCGACGGCATCGTCGAGTTGACGCACGCTGCCATGCGTTGCGCGGAGACCACCCGCTGCCTGTTGCTGTTGACGGTGCGTGCGCGTGCGTCAGTGCGGCTCCGCTAGTATTTCGTTTCAGTAAAACATATCCATAGCACTCTTGCGCGTCATCTTTAGGGCGCGCGCAGTCTGGCTTACGGTCTCGCCGGCATGATATCGCACAAGACTTGCGCGCGCGGGACGTCGCGGAAACCCGCGCTTTGCGACTGGCGAAGCTGATCGAGATGTTTTTTCTCCTCGTCGGTAAGAACCAGCTTGGCGCCGGAATGCTCGTGCCATGTACCCAGCATCGCTTAAAACAAAGTCTTATGGATATGTTTTACTAAAACGATATACTAGTACACCCAGTTAGATTAGTGCATAGCGAGAAAAGGCGGCTCGTTGAATGCCAACACATGAATCGTGACGCAGCCAAATGTCTGTCCGGCCGGTCAGCGGCGCTCCGATCCATTCGAAGCGGACACTCCACAGGTGAATGCGTGGATGGAAGAGTCGGATGAGCTTGCTTGTCTTAGCGCTTTCGAGCAACGTGGCGTTTCGGGAGCCTGGAAGGCTGCTCTTCTCTCGCGCTAGGATCCGGCCGCAGTGCTCAATTGCGCGCCGGCCTTCGACCAGATGGTGTTGATGCTGTGCCCGGCGCCCACAAACAGGGCCGCCGAAGCCAGCGCCACAAAAGCCAGCATAAGGGTATATTCGATCAGGTCCTGGCCGCCGTCGTCGGCCCAGAATCGCGTCCAAAACGGAGTCACAGTTGTTTGTCCTTCGGGTAGACGGCCGCGGATTAAGTTCCGCCGCCGGAAGATGCTCCAGCTCCCATCCACTTCCTATATCGGTTGAAGGGCTGCGAAACCTTATGTTGGACGACCTCGTTCACTGCCGGATTGCGGGGAGCGAATCCCCAAACTTCTTCGCGGCAACTTCCGGAAGCGAATCTGGCGCCGTGCGGCAGATCGTAGATACCAGCTTAGGATCCGTTCCCGCGATGTTCGGGCCTTAGTACCGGTTGCGGTGGAGGCTAGGTGAGGGCGATTTCCCGGGGACAGGCTGGCTTCCATGCTGACGGGCAACGATGCGCGATCGAGATGAAAGGGCAAACGATTGAGATACACGGGAAGCGCTCCGGGGTTCGCTCGGTATGCGTAGGTACGCGCTCGAGGACCTAACGCTTCGCTCGGCCTCCAGGTGTACTTTCTGCCAACGCCTGCCGAAGCGTTATTTGGGTTGCCTTTGGTTTATTTTGGACGGTGACGGTCATGGGAATAATGTGGGTCTATTTTCTGTGGTATAGCGCGCCGACACTACCCCGGCAGGCCACCAACAACGATGGCCTGCCCGACGGCTAAATCCGCTGCCCAGCTGCTAGCCGCCCTCCATGGATATCGTGCGCGAGCGCCACAATGTCGTCTTCCATGGGGCGGTCGCTCTCCAGAAAGGGCGCCAGCCTTCGCACGCCGTCGTAGATACGCCGGCTTCCCTGCCCCAGTTGTTCGGGGCCGCCGCGCAGATCCACGGCCTGGGCCGCGGCCAGCAGCACCATCGCCACCGCGTTGCGCAGGCACTCGATGGCGTCGGCGGCGGTGACGGCGGAATGCATGCCGAGGCTGACCACGTCCTGGTTGTACTGCTCGGTGGGCAGGGAGTGGATGGAGCTTGGGCCGGCCATCTGGCGAATGGCGCAGGTGAGACTGGTGATGCTCAACTGCATGCCTTTGAATCCGGAATTCATGCCTGGGTCGGGGACCAGGTTGGCCGGCAGGCCGCCGTTGAATTTATCGTCCACCAGCACGGCGAACAGGGCGTTGGCCCAGTTGCCTTCGATGGCGAAATCCAGCTTGAAGGTGTCGAGCAGGCGGGAGATATGGCCGCCGTAGAAGTTGCCGGCGCGATAGATGTCGCCGGTTTCGGGGTCGATCAACGGATTGTCGTTGGCGGAGTTGATTTCGCGCTCGACCACGGCGCGCGCGGCATCCAGCGCTTCCCAGGCCGGGCCGAGGCCTTGGGGGACGCAGCGCAGCGAGTAGCAGCGTTGAATATAGGATTCGGTGACGAGTCCGCTGCCGCCCAGCAAGCCGAGGAGATGCGCGGCGACGGCGATCTGGCCGGGATGGCCCTTGCTCTCGTGCACCCAGGGCCGGTAAGGCTCGGAGGGGGCCTGCAACGCCTCAATGGCCAATGCCACCGCGCCGAGGAGAGCCCGCAGCACGCGCCATGCGTCCAGCCAGACGAGCGCGGCGAAGGCGGTCATGCCGGTAGTGCCGTTGATCAGCGCCAGGCCTTCCTTGGGGGCGAAGCGCACGGTGGCGAGACCAGCGGCGCGCAAGGCCTCACCGGCCGGCATGCGGCGGCCCTGGTAATCGACCTGACCCATACCCAACAGCGCGCGGCCGATGTAGGCGGAGGGCATCAGGTCGCCGCTCGCGCCGACGGATCCATACCGCGGGACCACCGGGACGATGCCGCGATTGAGCAAACCCTCGAGCGCGGAGACCAGCTCCCAGCGCACACCCGACGATCCGCGGGCGAATGTGGCCAGGCGCAGGAGCATGGCCGCGCGCACCACATCGCGCGGCAAGGGGGCGCCGGTGCCGCAGGAAAGGTGATTCATCAGGTTGTGCTGGAAGCGTTCGGTTTGCTCGGCGTCCAGGGAGAATTTGATGTTGCCGCCCACGCCGGTATTGACGCCGTAGATGCGGTCGCCGGCGGCCAGACGCTCCTCCAATTTGACGCGGCCCTGGCGGATGCGGGCGCGCGCCGGCTCGGCGAATTCCACGGGCGCGCCGTGGCGGGCCACGTCTTCCACATCTTCGATAGAGATCGGGCGAAGGCCCAGAACAAGGCTGTTTGGCATGTTTATATGATTCGACGGCGGGGGCGATTATTCGATTGTAAAGCTCTGGCGGGCCTCGAAGGTCTGACTACCCAGGCCGTCGTGGGCCGTGAGTAATAAAGTGTACTCGCCGGGGTGCGTGTCGCGCCGGGTGGCCAGGCTGAAAACGGCGGGCACATAGCGCTTGGGATAGAACGACGGAGTTTTATCCGAGCCCGCCTGCGGCTGGGTGTAGAGCACCTTGCCGCCGGAGGCGAGGACGGCAACATCGTAGCTGACGTCGATGGCATTGCCGTCGCCGAACTTGTAGCCTATTATATCGAAGCGCGCCCAGACGGCGTCTCCGGGCCGGTAAGCGGGCTTCGATAGAGCTTCGCGGTCGTCCTCGGCGCGGAAGAAGCGAATATTGCGAATCACCAGCGTGGGGCTCGGTTCGACGCGGCGTCCGTGGACTTCGAAGGGGACCTCTTTGGCGGCGGTGGCGTTGCCCACCACGTCGGTAACGGAAATGGCGATTTTGTAGGTGCCGGAATCGGCCAGCGGCGGGATGACGATTTCCTGGCGGACGGAGGGCTTCCAGTTTTTGTCTTCCGGGGCGAGAGTCTCTTCGATTTCCGCCGCGACCGGCTCCATGATGGGCACGCCGTGCGGATCGAGAGCTTCCAGCTTGTAGCTGAGGTGCACGCGCTCGCCGGAAGAAGGCGTGTAGCCCTCCACTTGGAAGCTGAAGAACATGGTTTCGCCGGGATCGTGGACATAACTACCGGGCACGGCGGCGCCGCCGTCGCGATCGGAGACGGTGGGCCGGACGACGGCCAGGGGCACGGTGGCGCCCCAGAGGGTGGCGGCCAGGAGCGGGGCTAACAATGCGGGGCGCAGGCTGTGCATGCGGGACTGGGAGTCCCGCGCAGGCTGGGAGCCTGCCCCACTAAGGCTGTTCATACTCGTATTGTCCATTATTGTTGTGTCGGTATGGCGGGGGTGTCCGGCACAAAGTTCAGCGGGATATCGATATCGCGGGTTTCCTGGCTGGTCTCGTCGCTGGCGCGCAGGCGATAGTGCTTGGGCGGGACATCGAACACCACGTTACCTTGCAGTGTTTCAGCCGGTTTGACGCGCCGCAGGTAGCCGGTCCACTCGGGGACCTGGTCGCCGTTCGAGATCTCGGGGTATGTTTGGCCGGCGTCGTCGACCAGGGTCAGCGCGGGGACCATCAGGTCGGCGGAACCGCCATTGACGACGCTGAGGCGGACCAGGAAAAAGCGGTCTTTTGGCACGCGGGTATCGGCGCCCTGGCCGAGTTGGGCCTGCCACTGGTCTTCGAAGACGTTATAGACTAGGGAGCCGACGGTGACGCGCTCTCCCATGCGGTGAAGCTGGGCTTCGGGCGGCGCAGCGCGGGAGCATGCGGTCGCGGCCGCAAGGCAGGCGAGGGCGGCGGCTGCAAAATAGGACTGCACAGTGGGCATACAGGAATCTTGCGCCGCGGGGCTGGGGGCTGTCAAGGCGCGGGTCAACTACGCGGGCGTTCCTTCAACATCTTCTCGAATTTGCGCTTTTGCTCGTCCGTCAGGATGTTCAGAATTCGGGCCTTGCCATCCGATAAAACGGTTTGATAGTATTTCGCGAAATCGTCCAGGATGCTGGCCATCTGGGAGGCCTGATCGGGAGTCAGATCGAGCTGCCTGGTGACGCTCTTCAGGTATTCGGTTTTGCCGGTATTGTCCCAAAAAGGATGGGGATGCAGCATGGTGTGCGCGCCTAGGTTCATGGCCACGGCTCCGGCCACGGCACCGCACAGGAACACCAACAGCAACACTCCAGCGCCGGCGAATTTGGGAGACTCCCAGAATTGGACCTGGGTGGGCTTGGCGAGCAGATTATGGCTCATAGTTGGCTAGCGTCACCAGCATCTGGTCGGCGTTGGGAGATCCGGCGGCGTCGGCCATCACCGCTTCCGGCGTGGTTGGATTGGGCGCGTAGGCTTGTTCGCGCGACACCAGGACGGTGCCGAGCACCGCCAGCGTGAGCAACGACGCGAACACCACGCGGCGCCCAAACGCGAAATCGCCAAGAGAATTCCAGTATGACGGGGCCGGCTGCCCGGCGACGGTGCGCATGAGCTGTGCGACGAAACTTGGAGGAGGGTCCACAGGCGCCGGCTTCAACAAGGCCAGCAGGCCGTTCGACTCCTGGATTTCGTCAACTTCCCGGCGGCACTCGCCGCAGATTGCCAGGTGGGCTTCGAAGCGGTTGAGAACCGACAGCGGCAGGTGACCGCTCAAGTACTGCTCAAGATCTTCAATGATTACCGCATGCATAGCTTTCTTCCCTCAAAAAAAGTGTTACTCTTCCCCCCGCGAGTCTTTTCCTGCTTTGCCCGCTTATGGGGAACCAAACGCTTAACTCAATCAGCCAGCGACCAGGCCGGGAGACCGATCCAGGCGTTGCGCCGCCTTCACCAGTTTCTGGCGGGCGCGGAACAATTTCACCTTAATAGTGTTTTCGTTCATTCCGGTCATGGATGCCAACTCTTCCACCGAATAGCCCTCAACCTCCTTCAGCATCAACAACATGCGCTCCTCTTCGGAAACCCTGCTGAGGAGTTTCAGCACGTAATCCCGACGCGCCAGATTCAGGTCCGCAGCCGGCTGGCGATCAATCGCGGGATCGGCATTCTCCACGCGGCGCACTTCGTCTTCGCTCAAATCGCTTTCGTATACCAGTTTGCGCACCTTTTTCTTGCGCAGGTAGTCGAAACATTCGTTTACCGTGATCTTATAGATCCAGGTGATCAGGGAACTGCGGAAATCGAAATTCCGGATGGACACGTAAACCTTGGCAAACACTTGCTGCGCAATGTCTTCCACGTCGTTGCGCTGGCGCACGATGCCGTGAATGATGGAGAACACCTTGGATTGGTACTTTTCCACGATCTCGCGGAAAGCCGCCTCCTCGCCCGACTGCGCGCGGCGGACCAGTGCGCCTTCCTGGGTATTCAGGTAATCCACTCTCGTTTTCGTCGCAATCCCGGTACCGAAGGCGGGGAGTGGTAGCGCGCCGCTCAGTGTTCCCATACACCGATTCCGACGCGGACTGCTCATCCGCGGTTTCAACTTCCCATCCCAAAAATAGCAGATTCCCGCAACTTAAGAGCCTGGAGGACATCCATTTAGTTGGTTGTCCCGATCCAGCTCGGGTATAATGGCAGGCGTAGCGGGGCAAGATCTCAACGAGGAGCTAGAAACTTCTATGGTGCAATTGACGGAAAAGGCAGTCGGCAAGGTGAGAGAGATTCTGGATTCGCAGGAGCCCAAGCCGGCCGGACTGCGGATTGCAGTGGTAGGCGGGGGATGCTCGGGCTTCAGCTATTCGATGGCTTTCGAGAACCAACCGAACATGCTGGACAAGACCTACAGCTTCAGCGGCCTGAAGGTTTTTGTCGACCAGGCCAGCCTGCTGTACCTGGACGGGGCCGAAGTGGACTACGTGGAGACCCTGGAAGGCTCCGGGTTCAAGTTCAGCAATCCGCAAGTGAAATCCACCTGCGGGTGCGGCAGCTCGTTTAGCGTGTAGCCGCAAAACCGCGCTCTGGCAGCTTTAGACCAGCGCGGACAGCCGTTCCGCGACGCTTTGCAGACCTTCCGATTGCATACTAAGTTCCTTGCCGGCGGCCGCATTTTCTTCGGCGCTCGCGGCTGCCGTCTGGGTGACCTGATCGATTTCGATGAGCGCCCGCGAGATCTGGTCGATACCGCGGGATTGCTCCTGCCCTCCAGTACTCACCTGCTCGATCAACCCCTTTACTTGTGCCGCGCTTCCGGTGATAGCCCGGATGGCTTGGGCGACCTGATCGAGCTTGGCGCTGCCTTCGCCTGACCGGACAATGGATTCCTCAATCAAGGCTGCGGTATCCTTGGCCGCCTGGGCCGAGCGTTGCGCGAGATTGCGAACCTCATCCGCCACCACCGCGAAGCCCATGCCAGCCTCCCCGGCGCGGGCGGCTTCCACCGCGGCATTCAAGGCCAGAATATTGGTTTGAAAAGCGATTCCATCGATCACTTTAATGATATGCGAGATTTTGGCGCTGGACACGTTCATGGCGTGCATGGAGTCGATCATCTGGGCCAGACTCTGGTTCGCCTCGCCCACCTGCTGGTTGACCTGTTCGGTGACGGCGGACGCGCTTTGGCAATGCCCTGCATTGCTGCGGGTGGTGGAGTGCACCTGCTCGGTGGCAGCGGAGGTCTCTTCCAGTGAAGCGGCCTGTTCGCTCGCGCCCTGGGCCAGAGACTGGCTGCTGGCCGCAAGCTGCTGGGCGGCTCCGGTGACCTGTCCGCTCACGGCGGCCATCTCAACGGCGAATTGCCGCAAGACCCGATTGACGCCACGCACGATCCAATACACACCGCCTCCAACGAGAAGGCTTAACGCGATAAGCAGGTAAGCGACCACGCGGCTGCCGGAGACCCGCGCGCCAGCCTCCCGGCTAGCGGCCGCCAGGAATGTCTGCTGTTGGATGGCGAGCAGTTGGGCGGCTTTATCCATGGTCTCGATCAGCGGATCGATCTTGTCCAGCACGACATGGTGCGCGCCGGTATAGTCGCGATCGGCCATAGATTTCAGATACTGCCGGTAAAGCGAGGGCGATTCCGCGATTCCAGCGTCTAACGTCTGCACAGCTTGCCTGCCATCGGCGCTCACAACCAACGGGCGTAACTGTGCCACCTGTGCGCTCAACCGGGTGGCCACGCCTTCAAACTCTTGTCTGTGGGTATCCACGGTGTCCGAAGTGTGACAACTGCCGCATGGGACTCCGTCGTTGAGCCGGTGGGTGTCCAATTCTCCGATGATCGCATTGAGCAACGAAATCTCCGCTTTTGTCGCGTCGGCGCGCATCTCCTGGAAACCGGTCTGCAGGTCTCCAACCAGCCGCAGTTTTTTGGCTGTCCCGTTGACGGCAACGTCCAGGGCGCTGCCCAACCCTCCGATAGAAGTAAGGGACGAATAACCCAATCCCATCACCAACGCCAGCACAGCGGCGAAGGACAGTAGCAGCTTTACGCTGATTTTCTTGGTTGACTTCATGATCTTGATCTCATATCGGCGGGATGGCGGCGAAGCTTGAGGTTGGCGGTGATTTGGTGGTGGACATAAGTGACTATATGTGGCTATAATGGGGGAATGGTAGAGGTAGAGGAAGCGGAAGTCGGGATTGCCGAATTGAAGGGTAAGCTGAGCGAGTACCTGCGGGTGGTGCGCAAAGGCGTGGAAGTCGTGATCAAAGATCGCGACACGCCCATAGCGCGGCTAGTGCCCTACGCGGAATCGCGCCCGCGCCTGGAGACGACTCCGCCGACCATGTCGCTGAAGGAAATGGACAGGCTGCCGTACTTCCGGCCGAAGGGGTTGAAGCCGGGCGCTCTGGAAGAAGCGCTCCGTGAAGAACGCCAGGACCGGTTCGACGGCTTGATCGAGAAATTTCCCGAATGACCGCGTTCGTGGACACCTCCGTATTCCTGCGCAGGCTGTTGAAACAGCCGGGCGCGTTCACGGACTGGTCGACCTGGGGCGCGGTGGCTTCGAGCGAACTATTGCGCGTGGAGGCCCACCGGGTTATCGACAGGCTCCGCCTGCAACGCGCCATCGGGGATGCCGAACTGGGGGAGATCGGCGGGCTGCTGCAAGCTTCGTTCAAGGCCCTGGACTTCGTGCGGCTCAGCCGCGCCGTATTGCAGCGCGCCGCCGATCCGTTTCCCACCGCACTCGGGACGCTGGACGCGATTCACCTGTCATCGGCGCTTCTGTGGATGGAAGAGAAGGGCGCGGACATGACGTTCCTGACGCACGACACACAGTTGGCGATCGCCGCGCGGGCGTGCGGTTTGGACGTGCGGACAACCCCATAACGTATCCACCCGTATGCACATTGAAACTCTGGCTGTTCACGCGGGACGCCATGCAGACGTCGCCACGGGCGCGGTCGCCCCTCCCATTTATTTGTCGACCACCTACGAAAGAGCGCGGGACGGGGAGTATCCGCTGGGATTCAGCTATTCGCGGGATGGGAATCCCAATCGCGCATGCCTGGAGGAGTGCCTGGCGGCGCTGGAGGGCGGGCGGGAAGCGCTGGCGTTTTCTTCAGGCATGGCGGCTGCGAACGCCGTTATCCAGGGGCTGGAACCGGGCGATCATATCATTGCGCCCGACGATGTGTACTACGGATTGCGCAGGCTCATCGGCGAAGTGTTCGGCAAGTGGCAGCTGGAAGTCGCATACGTGGATTTGACCGATCTGAACGCGGTGAACGCCGCGGTCCGTCCGAACACGCGCCTGGTTTGGGTGGAAACGCCATCGAACCCGCTGCTGAAAATCACGGACCTGGCGGCCATTGCGGCCATCGCCCGCCGGGCGAATGCGATGAGCGTGTGCGACGGCACCTTCGCGACGCCCGTGCTGCAGCGGCCGCTCGAATGGGGCATCGATATAGTGGTGCATTCGACGACCAAGTATATCGGCGGGCATAGCGACGTGCTGGGCGGGGCGCTGATCGCGAAAAACCAGAGCTATTTGTTTGAGCGGGCGCGCAAGTCGCAGCAGATCGGAGGCGCGGCGCCGTCGCCGTTCGATTGCTGGCTGACGCTGCGCGGCGTGGACACGCTGCCATGCCGGGTGCGGGCACAGACGGAGACAGCCGGCCGGATCGCCGCATTCCTGAAATCGCACGAGGCGGTTGAGGCGGTACATTATCCGGGGCTGGCCGGGCATCCGGGCCATGAGATCGCCGCACGCCAAATGGCCGGGTTCGGCGGCATGCTCTCGATGCAGTTGAGGGGCGGGCGCGAACAGGCGATGCAGGTAGCGGCCAGGGTCCGGCTGTTCACCCGCGCCACCAGCCTGGGGGGCACGCACAGCCTGATCGAGCATCGCGCATCGGTGGAAGGGCCGCACACGCGCACGCCGCAGAACCTGCTGCGGATTTCGGTTGGGCTGGAGAATGCGGAGGACCTGATTGGGGATTTGGCGCAGGCGTTGGGGTGAGTGCCTCGGCGGCGCTAAGATAAGCATTCTCGCTAGGACTGGTTAGCATTGGCGCTCAAACGGGACTTACTCGCTGTTCCCGTCGATCGGCCCAGCAGGCCGGTTTCCGGTCTGCTGACGTTACGCCCGTTGGCCCATGACCGGGCCGCGCATCGCTGGTTCCACGGAAAGTGTTTCTCAGTATCGATCGTATTTCAAGTCCTGCGGACCTCTACGATTTCGGATGTTTCCAGGGCTCAGCACAGCGAATGCGCCAGGCAATTCCAGCCCATGCTCTTGGATCGATTCGGAAACCACGGCTGCCTTCATAGCTGGTCCCAGACCCATAAGCGCATCAGCAGAACGCCGGTCGACGCTTGCCGCTGCCGGAAGACAAGTTCGCCGAAATCCTTATCGGCCGTAATCAATACGCTCTCCGAAACCCGGCTCTCCGTCAGCACGGTTTCATCCATGATTCCAGGCGACATCTCGGCTACGTACGCAACCCGATGGCCGTCGAGGCGTAGGCGCTCGACGATTTGGCGGTCGACGCTCTCATCGGCTACGAACGTCACCGAAGAGTCGTCTCAAGAGGGTAGATGACATCGGCGCGCAAGGCGTCAGCCGCAAACGCAAGCGCTGCCCGGACCGCGTCCGCGCTGAGCCGCGGATGCGCCTCACGTAGCTGTTCGACCGTTTCTCCGGTGGCCAATTTCTCCAGGATCAGCTCGACGGTGATACGGGTGCCTGCGATTACAGGCTTGCGCATCGTCACGCCGGGATTGGAAACAACCATCGCCCGGTAATCGCGCACATGTTCCCCTTCAATCAGCGTACCGCGCCGCGGGAGCACGCGACAAATCGGCGGCTTCCCAGATCCGGACTGCACCTGCCTTTGCCTCCACTGCTTCGGGTCCCGCGATAGACGGCAACTGGCCGATATATCGTAGCGTAGCTTTCCGCGGACTATCCGATGAGGTCATCCCGCGTGGCTGGTCAATAAGCTTCACCCCGGTTGTCAATGCTGAGGACGCGGATCAAATCAGGTGGCTCGAGGCAGAAAAAGACACGCCACTTGCCGACCCGCAGGCGCAGTTCACCGGTACGATCTTTGAGGGACTTCACATCGCCGTGGCCTGTCGCGGCGAAACGTACGAGGGCTGCATCGATCCGTGCTTGGACGACGCGATCGAGACGCGCCAAGTCGCGCACCGCGGCAGGTCGAAAACTACGCGGCGGATCACAGCCCGAGCCGGCGTCGGACTTCGTCCAACGGAACGTCGTCGCCCGGTTCCGCGCGGGCCAGATCCAGCTTGGCCACAGTCTCGGCATCGAGGACTTCCTGCTCACCCAGTTCCGCCAGAAAAGAGATGGCCACCCGCACCTCACTGTCCGGAAGGGCATCCACAAGCGATTGAAGGCGGCTGCGATCGGGGGACATACCTCAATTATAACTTCACGGGTGGACAGCCATTTCCGGGCCGAAGATTCAAGCGCTCCGGCCGGAGCCCGGATTTGGCGCAGGCGTTTGGGTGAGCGCCTCGCCGGCCTGCGAGGCTGGTTCACTCGTAGCGCAGCGCCACCATGGGATCCACGCCGGCAGCCCGGCGCGCGGGGATATAACACGCCAGCAAAGCCACGCTGGATAGGACCGCGGCGACCACCAGCAAGGTGACCGGATCGCGCGGAGAAATGCCGAACAGCAGGCTGCCGAGCAGCCGCGTGAGCGCCAGCGCGCCGGCCACCCCAATCGCTAGTCCGATGGCCGTCAATTGCATGCCGCGTCGAATCACCATGGCCAGCAGGCTGGCGCGGCTGGCGCCCAGAGCCGCGCGAATGCCCAGCTCGTGGGTCCGCTGCGTTACGGAATAACCGATCACGCCGTAGATGCCGATGGCCGCGAGCAACAATGCCAGCCCGGCGAAGATAGCCAGCAGCATGGTCTGCATGCGATCGCTCGATACGGTTCCGGACTTGATTTGATCGAGCGTCTGCAGATCGGCGATGGCCTGATCCTTATCGACTCCGT
>Ga0302324_100008496_pt1 | contig 21641 bp, 21 predicted proteins | sample Palsa_T0_1_FD_201949 | JGI IMG/M metagenome (GOLD analysis project Ga0302324, IMG submission 201949) | Peat permafrost microbial communities from Stordalen Mire near Abisko, Sweden - Palsa_T0_1 | ecosystem: Environmental > Terrestrial > Soil > Palsa > Peat permafrost | place: Sweden: Abisko...
TCTTTTCCGCCGGATGATACGTGCCCGGACGGGCAGCGCTTATAGAGGGTTTGGGATCCAAGATGCTAGAGAGACTGCATAATAAGTTGGGCTGTTCAACCGTCATTCATTTACGTTGCAATGATTGTCCGTTTTTGGCAGATAGCGGAAATTCAATGTCTAAGCTAATGTGTGTTGCTGTGGCAACAAGGCATGTGGCAACAAGGCAAAATCTGAGCACGGCGGTAGGCTCAGCGGTTCACAAGTATAGCGGGTACTGCGCATACCATCACATTGGAACCACAGTCGGGCGGCACTCTGCTTGCAGCGGGCACCCAGCCTACCACTGCCAGTACTTGGACTTGCAGTTCCTCTACCGGAAGTTCACCACGACAACGGACATGCCAGCCAAGTATCTGCCGGCGAACTGTTGCTGATCTAACGTAACACCGGCGGCCTGAAAGAGATGAGGGCTACTGATAATAAGAGAACAGAGAAACGGGCATTGCAAGATGCTCGTTTTTAATGCTTCCCCGGCGAGGTCAAGGCTTCCACCTCAAATCCCGGCTCACGATTGGGAATTTTACTGCGGTCGGTTTATCATAGTGGCGTGAAAATACACAATTTCCTGCTTGCGCTGGCACTGTTTTCTGTTCCCGCCGCCTTTTCCCAGAATCTTCCTGATCTCGGCGACGAATCGCAGAGCCTGATGTCGCCTTTGCAGGAACGTCAAATCGGCCGGCAAATCATGCGCGAAATCCGCGCCGATCCCAGCTATTCCGATGATCCCGAAGTCACCGATTATCTAAACGCGCTCGGAAGCAGGCTGCGGGCAGCCAGTCCCGACCCGCACCAAGAATTCAACTTTAATTTATTGTTCGATTCAGAGATCAATGCTTTTTCACTGCCTGGCGGTTTTGTCTGTGTCAATTCGGGCCTGATATTGAATGCGCAAAACGAATCTGAATTGGCCGGCGTGTTGGGCCATGAAATGGGGCACGTCGAACAGCGTCATTTTGCGCGGCAAATGGCAGAACAGCAACGCGGGCAGTATTTGTCGCTCGCGGTGATGGCGGCTTCATTACTCGCGGCCCGCGCTAACCCACAGATGGCGCAAGCGGGCATGATGGGGTCGCAAGCAGGCTTTGTGCAAGCTCAATTGAGTTATTCGCGCGACAAGGAACGTGAGGCAGACCGCATAGGTTATCAAACTATGACGGGCGCTGGATTCGATCCTCAGGGCATGGTGACGTTCTTCCAGCGACTGCAACAGGAGACGCGACTTGAAAATGACGCGCCGGTATATTTGCTCACTCACCCACTGACCTATGAGCGGATCGCTGACATGCAAAACCGAGCGCAGAATGCTCCCTATCGCCAAGTCCCGGATAGCATCGATTTTCAGTTGGTACGCGCGAAACTAAAATCTGAGATTGGGGATCCGAAAGATAACGTTGCTTTTTTTGAGCAAAGCTTGAGCGAAAAAAGGTATTTGAATGAGACGGCAAGTCGCTATGGTTTGGTGTCATCGTTGCTGATTTACAAACAATACGATCGTGCAAAGCAGGAGTTGCAACTCTTGCGTAAGATGTTGCCGAACAATCCGATGGTAGACACGCTGGCTGCTCAAATCTACGATGAATCGGGAGATACTGATACCGCGCAGCAAATTTACCGCGAAGGGTTGCAGGCCTATCCCGATAACCGTGCACTAACTTACGACTATGCCGATGTTTTGCTGCGTCATGATCGCCCCGCTGCGGCGCTCAAACTGATCGAAAAACGTTTGCAGTATTCACCTTCCGATTATCATTTGTATCAATTGCAGGCTAGAAGTTATGCCGCACTTGACAAGCACCTGCTTGAGCATCGCGCCCAGGCCGAAGCTTATTATTATGTCGACGACATAAAAGCAGCAATTGATCAATTGCGGTTTGCAGAAAGAAGCGACGACGGCGATTTCTATCAACTGGCAGGAGTAGAGGCACGTCTCAAAGAACTGCAAGCGCTATTGCCACCGGAAGACGATCGCGACAGCCGTAAAAATCGTCAGTAATGACGCTTTTCGTAACTAAACTCGCCAATCTGACGGGCCGGAGTTTTTGCAGCATTCAATCGGGAAACGAACGCAAAGGTGATGCATTATAATTTCGCACTTTGTTTGTAAACTGACGACCATAAAGCGACTAACGTGAAAAGAATTGGCAAATACGAAATCATTCGTGAACTTGGCAAGGGTGCAACGAGTGTCGTGTATGAAGCACTCGACCCGTTCGTAAACCGACATGTCGCGGTCAAAGTCGTGTTTGCTGAAGCGCTCAGCGACAAGGAACACGGGCGGCGCTATCGAAAACTGTTTGTGACCGAGGCGTCGCTCGCCGGTAAGTTGTCACACCCCCATATCGTCAGCATTTATGATGCGGTGGCTGACGATGAAGCCAGTTATATCGTGATGGAGTATGTTGACGGCACCACGCTTGAGCAGCATAGCCGCACGGGAAATCTGCTGCCGATCAACAGGGTGATAGAAATCATTTTCAAATGCACCAAAGCGCTTGATTATGCGGCGAAACAGGGTGTTATTCATCGGGACATAAAACCAGCCAACATCCTGTTGTCGGGGGAGAACGATATAAAAATCTCCGACTTCGGCGCTGCGTTGACCAATGCGACTGAAACCACTCAGGTTACTGGTATCGGGTCCCCAGCCTATATGTCGCCGGAGCAGGTCAAAGAGCAGCTGCTGACGCACCAGACCGACATTTTTTCGCTTGGCGTTGTGTTGTATCAGATGCTGACCGGCAAATTGCCGTTTCAGGGGACCAACAACTACAGCATGGTTTATCAAATCATCAATACGGAACCGCTACCCCCCAGCAGCGTTCGCCACGAAATTCCACCGCAACTCGATGCGGTCGTAATGCGCGCTTTGCAGAAGAATATTACTGAGCGCTATCAAACATGGGAGGAATTCGCCCATGAACTTGTCGCCGTATTCGGCAATCTGCAGCTGCCGGAAAAAAACATACCCGACAGCGAAAAATTCGACGTGCTACGCAAGCTCACTTTTTTCAAAAGCTTCAGCGACACCGAGCTATGGGAGGTCTTGCGCATTACCACCTGGCACAAATATCCGCCTGGCACAGTGCTGATCAAGGAGGGGGATGTGGGTCAGTCGTTCTTCATAATGGTTGAGGGCGAAGTCAAGGTGATGATGCAAGACAGACTGCTCAATTTGCTGAAAACAGGGGAATGCTTTGGTGAAATGGCCTATCTTGGTAAAAAGCAGTTTCATCGCACCGCAAGTGTATCAGCCTCTACCGATATTACCGTCATTGAAATCAAGTCAGGATCATTGAGCCATGCCAGTGAGACATGCCGTCACCATTTCAACGGCGCCTTTCTTGAGATTCTGGTTGACCGGCTTTCAATGGCCAATACGCGATTATCGAAATTGCTCGCCGACCGTAATATCAGCGTATTTTGAGTTTTGCCAGGATTACAACCGATATGCAGTTCGACAAAGAGCTCGATGTGCGCGGCCTCAATTGTCCGCTGCCGGTGCTGCGTGCCAAAAAGTCCCTGGCCGACATGGTCTCGGGGCAAGTTCTGAAAATTCTCGCAACTGATCCGGCTGCAGACCTCGATTTCAAAGTGTTTTCGATGCAGACCGGAAACGAACTGCTGTCGTCACAGTCGACCGATGCTGAGCTCATATTTTTTATGAAGAAGCGGTAGTTTTACCGCAAGCGATCTAGCTGGGCGCGCAATTTGTCGAGCGTCGAGGTGTGGTCAGCAAGCCGCTTACGTTCTTGTTCAACCACCGTTGCCGGCGCGCGGTCAACAAAGTTTAAATTTTTTAGTTTAGCTTGCGCCTTGCCGATTTCGGACTGCAAACGTTCGATTTCTTTATCCAGTCGCGCCCGTTCTGCAGGAATATCCACCTCGATGGCTAGCATCAGATGTGCGTTATCGATGATGGCGGTCGGAGAGTTTGACTGCGGCAAGGAGTCGACTTTTTGAAACGAGCTTAAACGTGCAAATAAGCTCAATGCGGCAGTAGTCGTCGCAACGTCGGATACGGCAGGATATGCGGTTGCATAAAATGGGACGGATTTCGAGGGCGGCACATTCGCTTCACCCCGAAGATTTCTTATCTCATTTGTCCAAAGTTTTAACACCCGCATGTCCCGTTCCGCTGCCTCGTCTATTTTTTCGGTTTGCGCCCTAGGGTAAGGGGCCAGCATGATGGTAGAGCCGGATTGTCCTGCAAGCGGCGCCACCGTTTGCCAAAGCTCCTCGGTGATGAATGGGATGATCGGATGCGCAAGTCGCAGTATTGTCTCAAGTACATGTACCAGAGTGCGGCGTGTCGCGTGCTGTCGCGCTTCGTTGCCGCTCTGCAACTGCATTTTCGCAAGCTCGACGTACCAATCGCAGTATTCGTCCCACACCAGTTCATAAATCGCGCGCGCTGCGTTGTCAAATCGGTAATCGGCAATGCTTCGCTCGATCTCAGCCTCGGCGCGTTGCAGCCGACTGATGATCCAGCGATCGATGAATGAGTAATCTAGTGGCAGGGAGTTGTCGAGGCCAACATCCTTGCCTTCGCAATTGATCAATACAAAACGTGTCGCATTCCATAACTTGTTGCAGAAATTGCGGTAACCTTCACAGCGACTAAGGTCGAAATTCAGCGTGCGGGCAAAGGTTGCGATTGACGCAAACGTGAAACGCAGCGCATCGGCACCGAACGAGGGAATACCGTTCGGGTAATGCGCACGAATGTATTTCTCGACCTTACCTTTGTGGCTTTCCAGCAAAAGGCCTTGTGTGGATTTTGCGAGCAGCGCATCGAGCGCGATGCCGTCAATCAGATCGATCGGGTCGAGCGTGTTGCCCTTGGACTTCGACATCTTTTGACCTTCGGCGTCGCGTACTAGCGCGTTGATGTAGACGTCGTGGAACGATACCTTGCCGGTGAAGTGTAGCGTCATCATGATCATCCGTGCGACCCAGAAGAAAATGATGTCGAAGCCGGTCACCAGCACGGAAGAGGGAAGAAAAATCTTCAGGTCGGGCGTGTTTTCCGGCCAGCCAAGCGAGGTAAAAGGAATCAGCGCTGACGAAAACCAGGTATCAAGCACATCCTCATCACGTTTCAGATTGCCTTGGTAACCCTTTGCAACGACCTGACTCTTGGCGTCTTCCTCATTGCGCGCGACATACGGAATGCCTTGCTCGTCATACCACGCCGGAATCTGATGGCCCCACCAGAGCTGACGCGAGATGCACCAATCCTGAATGTTTTCGAGCCACTGGTTGTAGGTCGATGTCCAGTGCTCGGGGTGGAACTTGACACGACCGTCGGCGACGGCAGCGAGTCCATGCTTGGCGAGGGCATCCATTTTGACGAACCATTGGTCGGTCAACATCGGTTCGACGATAACACCAGTGCGACCCGAGCGCGGCACACGAAGTTTGTGCAGTTTTTCGGAAGCAAGCAGTCCTTGAGTACCTAAGTTGACGAGTATCCGGCTGCGAGCTTCAAAGCGATCCAAACCTTGGTAGCATTCAGGGATGTATAGACGCAGAACTGAAGCTTTTGATTCTCTTCGATTTAATTTATTGATGTCATCAGTAACAGCGGCGATAAGATGGCGATTTTGATCATTTAGATTTGTGATATCGGCAACGCTTAGAAAGTCTGTCGCTTTCGACAGTGTTTCGACCGAATAAAGTCGTGCCGCAGTATCGAAAATCGATATTTGCGAGACTATTTTGTCGGTATGGCGCATCGCAACAATATAGTCATTAAAATCGTGGCCTGGTGTGATCTTGACGCAGCCAGTACCGAACTTGCTATCCACGTATTCGTCAGCTATTACCGGAATCGTGCGACCAGTCAGCGGTAGCTGTACTTGTTTGCCAACGAGATGCTTGTAGCGTTCATCCTTGGGGTGCACTGCGACTGCGACATCGCCAAGCATTGTCTCCGGTCGTGTAGTTGCAACGACCAGCGATGTATTTGCATCGTCGGCAAGTGGGTAATTTATTTCCCAAATCTTGCCGTCCTCTTCTTCGCTTTCTACTTCGAGGTCGGATACTGCAGTCATCAGTATCGGGTCCCAGTTGACAAGCCTTTTGCCTCGGTAGATCAGCCCCTTTTCATGTAGCTGGACGAATGCTTCAACGACCGCGTGCGACATGCGATCGTCCATTGTGAAGTAGCCGGCGTGCTGGCCATCGCTACTTGCATAGTCCCAATTGGCCGAGATACCAAGGCGACGCATTTGGCGCGTGATGGTCGAACCCGATTGCTGCTTCCATTCCCAGACGCGCTTGATAAAACCATCGCGACCAAGGTCGTGACGCGTTTTACTTTCAGCCTCGAGCTGACGCTCGACGACGATTTGGGTGGCGATGCCTGCGTGGTCGGTGCCGATGATCCAGTTGACATTGTTGCCGCGCATGCGGTGATAGCGGATTAACGTATCCATCAGTGTCTGCTGGAACGCGTGGCCCATATGCAGCGTGCCGGTCACGTTCGGCGGCGGCAACTGAATGCAATAAGCAGGCTTGCTGGTGTCTCCGCTGGGTTTGAAATAGCCGCGCTTTTCCCATTCGGAATACCAGCGTGTTTCAATCGCGTGCGGCTCGAAACTTTTTGTGAGACTCATTACTTGGGTGTCGGCGAGTCCGGAGGAATAGGTGTTGTGGTCAGCGCGTCCTGTGGCTCATTGTTACGTGAGCGCAGCGCTGCCTTAACCGATGCGCGCACCATCGCATCAATGTCCGTTTTCAAGTTGCCGCTGAGCTGCCGCAGCGCCTGATCGAACGCAGCGGCAACCTCGGGCGCCGACAGTTGTTGCGACATCCCGGCGACACTCTGATCAAACTGCGATTTCAGTTTACGGTAGATGATTTGTTCGAGAGTTTGTCCGGGCAGCTGCAGAATCGCGTCGTTTGTCGGCATTGCAGACGGTTGGAGTGCCACGATTTCAGTCAATGTGGGGATACTCGTCGTGTCGACCGAGACGGCTGCAGAACCGGCTACTTCAGTCAGTACGGGAATTGCCGTGACGGGAGCGGTTTTGCGCCGAGCGAGTAGGGTGTCGGCACGGTTTAGCAGTGCGGTATTGTCGTGGACTTTGTGGTCAATGTCGTCGGACACGGGTTATTGCACCTGTTGGCTCAAGTCGTGGGTACGAATATCGTAACCGCGGTCGCGGTAAAACTTGTATCGCTCACGTGCCGCGCGCCGGTCACCTTCGTCTATGGATACAACTTCAATCAGGCGCTGGAAGCGGCTGAAAAACTCTGGCAACTCCGGTTTCAGGTTAAGCAGCACCTGATCGTGCACCAGATTAGTTGCGCTGTGATCCACGATCACTGGCGTGACCGCAGCCAAGGTGTGCTCTGGGCCACAATGTGGCACGAAGCTAATTGCTGGCGTTGTCCACAACATGCGATCGAGTTTGTAGCGGGTTTCCTCATCCGGGCAAACCGCGAATACCCGCAGGCCGCTGGCCACTGCTTTTGCACTCAATTTGCAAGCGGTCTGTAACTTGTCCTCGACATGAAAATAAAAATCGATCTGCGTCATCGTAGCTTATTCATCGGTTTACGGGGAAATCGATCAGAAACTGTATGAGTAGCGGCACTGGCCGTCCAGTGGCACCCTTTTCCTTGCCTGATTTCCATGCTGTGCCCGCGATATCGAGGTGTGCCCATTTGAATTTTTTGGTGAAGCGTGCGAGAAAGCAAGCAGCGGTCACGCTGCCACCGGCACGTCCGCCGATATTTGCGAAATCGGCAAAATTGCTGCGCAATTGTTCCTGGTAATCGTCCCACAGCGGCAAACGCCATGCACGGTCGCCGCTGGCATCTCCCGCAGCGAGCATCTCATCGGCCAGCGTATCGTTACTTGTGAACAATCCGCTTGCGATATGCCCGAGGGCGATCACACAAGCACCAGTCAATGTCGCGATATCAATCACCAATTGTGGATTAAAGCGTTCGGCATAAGTTAGAGCATCGCACAGAATCAACCGTCCTTCAGCGTCGGTGTTGAGGACTTCGATCGTCTGTCCCGACATGCTTTTTACGACGTCGCCGGGCTTGGTGGCGCTTCCGCTCGGCATGTTTTCAGTAGTTGGGATAATACCGACGATATTCAGCGGCAGTTTCATTTCCGCCGCCGCTTTGAGCGTGCCGAGCACACTGGCCGCACCGCACATATCAAATTTCATTTCGTCCATCTCGGCCGCAGGCTTAATGGAAATACCGCCGGTGTCAAAAGTGACACCCTTGCCGACCAGTACCACCGGCTTGCATTTACGGTCGGTGCCTTGGTACTGCAGTACGATCAGTTTAGGCGGTTCAGCGCTGCCGCGTGCGACTGACAGCAGAGCGCCCATCCCAAACTGCTCCATGTCGCGTTTTTCAAGTACGTGCACCTTCAGTTTGTGCGATTTGGCCAGCGTCTTGGCTTGGGATGCGAGATAAGACGGCGTGCAGATGTTACCAGGCAGGTTGCCGAGATCCTTGGCAAGGTTGATGCCATGCACGATCGCAGTCCCACGCTTGAGCGCTGCCGCGGCGCGCGCGGACTCGGTGCGCTCGACCAGCAGAGAAAATTCGTGCAGGCCATGTCGCTGTTCCGGTTTGCTTTTCATGCGATCAAAGTGATAGGTTGTATCGGCCGCGACCAGCACTGCTTGTGTTACACGCCAACCGATGTCTCGTCCTTTACTTGTGGCGCTCAGACATAACACGGCGTCCGTGATGCCAGCCTGATCGAGGGCACGCACCGCGGCACGCACCGCGGTGCGGAATGGTGGGTCGCCGAAATCTTGCTCACGTCCAAGTCCGATCAACAATACGCGCTGAGCGGTAAGTTGCGGTACGCGCGGCAGCAGTAAAGTGCTGCCGAGCTTTCCTTCGAGATCGCCGCGATTGATCAGTGCCGACAGGTAGCCGCGCGAGGCACGATCAAGCATCACGCCTGCTGGACTTAATTTGCGAGATTCGAACACTCCAACCACTATGCAGGCGACGCGAATCCGCGCCGGACTGCCAGTTTTTATGTTAAATTGCATGAGGTTTTCCAAAGGTGCGGGATGTTGTCAGAAGCCCCTGATTATCTTCGTAGTCCGCTCAAAAATCAAAACATGTTCCAGCCATGATTTTCCGCACATCACTGCTGCGTGAAATCACAACTTCGGCGGTCGCCACTTTCATCGTGCTGCTTGCGATTGCGATTGCGACCCAATTTGTGCGCTTTCTTGGATTAGCTGCGGATGGATCAATTCCGCTTGAAGGCATATTTGCGCTACTGGCTTTTACCTTGTTCAACTATCTACCTGTGTTGCTATCCCTCACGTTGTTTATCTCCGTGCTGATGACGCTTACGCGCAGCTACCGTGATTCGGAGATGGTCGTTTGGTTTTGCTCGGGTGTTAGCCTGACGGCCTGGATGCGGCCGGTGCTGCTTTTTGCCCTGCCGCTCGCAGCGATTATTGCAGTGATAAGCTTGGTGTTTTCGCCCTGGGCGATGATGAAGAGCGAGGAATTTCGGCAAAATTTGGATTCACGCAACGACGTGTCGCGCATGGCACCCGGCGCTTTTCGCGAGTCGAAGCAGGCGGATCGTGTATTTTTCGTCGAGGATATTAACGAGCACGATGGCGTAGTTGCCAATGTTTTTGTCAGTTCGGTAGAGCACCAGCAGATCGGCGTAATGGTCGCCCGGCGCGGATTGCTCCAGACCGCTCAAAATGGCGACCGTTTTCTGGTGCTGCTTGATGGCCGGCGTTACGAGGGTGTGCCTGGAACGACTGAATATAAGATCGGCGAATTCAGCCGCTATGCAATGCGTATTGAACCCAATGAAGCTACGCTGGCCGCGCCTTCGCCCAAGGCACTTTCGACCTGGGCGTTGCTAATCGACCCGACCCCCGTGAATCTTGCTGAATTATCGTGGCGCATCAGTTTACCATTGTCGGCGTTGATTCTGGCGATGCTTGCGATACCCCTGTCCTTCGTCAATCCGCGTGCCGGCCGCTCGCTCAATCTGGCACTCGCTATCCTGATCTATATGATTTACAGCAACTGCGTGAGTATTGCCCAGGCATGGGTCGCGCAGGAAAAAATCAGTTTCATGGCAGGTCTATGGGGAGTGCACGCGATAATGTTGGCGTTGCTCGCGATAATGGTTTTTCGGCGCTTGACACTATTTTCGGTTGCCCGGTATCTCGAATGAGAACGCTCAAGCGTTATCTGTCGACCGAGATCACCATGGCGGTGCTGTTGGTGTTTGCGGGGTTGTTGATGTTGTTTGCATTACTCGATTTGATTCATGAACTCGAAGATTTCGGCAAGGGCCAGTACCATCTGCTGCGGATGCTTGCTTTCGTGCTGCTCAGCATGCCCGGGCATATCTACGAATTGTTTCCGATCGCGGTGCTGATCGGGACATTGTTTGCTTTGGCGCAGCTAGTCGCAAATTCTGAATACAACATAATGCGTGTTTCAGGTGTTTCACTATGGCGCATGGCGGCGATGCTAGTTCAGATCGGACTGCTGTTTGCGGCGTTGACTTTCGTTTGCGGTGAATTTATCGCGCCGTGGGCCGAACGCACTGCACAACAGCTGCGCGCACAGGCACTAACTGGTGTGATTGCGCAGGAGTTTCGCTCGGGCCTGTGGGTCAAAGACGAGGGCAGCTTTGTCAATGTGGCACAGGTGTTGCCAGACTCAGTGTTGCTCGGGGTGAAAATCTACGAATTCGACGCTGAGCACCGTTTGCGCACGATCAGTCTGGCTAGGCGCGCAGAATATAAAGGCGATCACCAGTGGTCACTGCAAGAGGTCGAGCAAACCAACTTCGATGAATTGAAAACTACGGTGAATCATATTCCGGAAGCGCAGTGGCATTCCGTCATTGACCCAGGCTTACTCAATGTGCTGTTGGTGACTCCCGAGCAAATGTCGGGGACAGCGCTGCTTTCATATGTACAGCATTTACGCGAAAACAATCAGCAAACAGAACGTTATGACATCGCGCTTTGGAATAAGGCAGTTTATCCATTTGCGGTGTTGATGATGATGGTGCTGGCGTTACCGTTTGCGCACTTTCGGCAACGGATCGGCAATATCGGAGCGAAAGTATTTTCTGGCATTATGCTCGGAATCGGCTTTCACATGCTGGGGCGCCTGTTTACCTATTTCGGGTTACTTCGCAATTGGCCGCCATTTTGGTGCGCATTATTCCCGACCCTGACCTTTCTCGTGATCGCTCTCGGCATGATATGGTGGGAAGAGAAAAGATGACGAAGATTAGGCACCACCTGCTACCTTTGGAGCAGAGAGAATTACTGCGCGGCGGGTTGCGCTGAACTGTTCCCAGACTTATTGACCAAGGACTGCTGGTATTGTGCTTTGAGCCGCGCGCGCTTTTCCGCAGATAATTTGTTGAATTCCCTGTATTTTGAACGAGCAGTTTGGCGCTGTTCTGGCGTTAGCTTGACCCATTCCTGCATGCGCGCCTGAAGTCGCTGCTGTTCTTCAGGCTTCATTTTTGGATAACGGCTGGCGATCTTAACCCACCTCTTACGGCGCGTGGCATCAAGCTGACCCCATTCCTCCTTAAGCGGGGCGAGCACCTGCTGCTGTGGTGGCGTCAGCTCCGACCACTCAGGTTTGACTGGCTGTGATTGAGGTTGGGGTGGAGCGGCGAGTGCCGGAAATGAAAAACATAGGCATAAACCTATTCCGAGGAGCGTTTTAGCCATGTTTGAAATTCGTTGTCGAGATAGGCGTTGATCGGAAGTTCATCGGTGAGCAGGCTTAGTTCAATATCCGTATCATCGTCACTGGTCATTTGCCAATAAGTAATACCGACTGCACTTACTATTAGTAAGGCAGCCGCTGCCAGATAATGAGAAATAGTGATACGACCACGGCCAAAGAACGAACCGATATCACCAGCCCACGCCATGCCGAACACCAATTTCGGCTGCCGACAGCGCGCGAGCGCAACTAGCCGCCCCGCCTGCAGGCGGTAGCGTGTAGCCGATTGAATTCCGTCCACCCCATGATCAAGGTGCTTGGCGATTTTGCGCGCCAACTCCTGTTCGTTCATAACGTAACGCCTTTTTTCCTCATTATCACGGCCAGCGCATGTGTTGCCCGTGAACAGTGAGTCTTAACGCTGCCCTCCGAGCATCCCATTGCAGCCGCTGTTTCTGCAACATCCATCTCCTCCCAATAACGCAGCAGGAAAGCTTGGCGTTGACGCAGTGGTAATTGTTGGAGAGCCTGTTCAATGATTTCAAGAGTTTGCGATTGCTGTAACGATTTGTAAGGGTTGTTTTCCGACTGCGAATCGGTGTCAGACTCGAGCGTTTCTAGGGGATCGTTCTCGGCATCTTCGTCGGATGTCAGCGACGAAATCTGAGTAGTCCAGAGGGCTCGCACTTTCCGACGCCGGAAGTAGTCGCGGATGGTGTTTTGCAAAATACGCTGAAACAACAACGGCAATTCGGTGCTTGGCCGTGTTGGATATTTTTCAACGAGCCTAGTCATCGCTTCTTGAACCAGTTCGAGCGAAACCTGTTCATCGCGTACGGAAAACAATGCCTGCTTATAGGCGCGTCGCTCAGTAGCGATGAAAAAATCCGAAAATTCTTTGTGGGTAGCCAGAGAGTTTGCAGTGCTGTTTCGTTAGGCCAGGTGCGCCTTCAATTGACTAACATGGTATTACACAGAGACAGTATCTTACACGCGCACCATGTCGATATCATCGCCAGCCATCACACACCATCGGTATCATGTTGTTTAATCGAAGATTTGGCTTGACCAAACCAGATGTGAAATGTATTGTTAATGGTTATCTGTTGCATCTGAAAACCGACAAGTATTGATATGGAATTAAGTGGTGCTGAAATCGTGGTGCGATGTCTGCAAGAAGAGGGGGTCGAACACGTGTTTGGCTATCCTGGCGGCGCAGTGTTGTACCTCTACGACGAATTGTTTAAACAGGACAAGGTTAAGCACATTTTGGTACGGCATGAGCAGGGGGCGGTACATGCCGCTGACGGCTATGCGCGCTCTACCGACAAGGTCGGCGTTGCACTGGTGACGTCGGGGCCTGGTGTGACTAACGCGGTGACCGGTATTACGACTGCCTACATGGACTCGATACCGCTGGTGGTGATTGCCGGCCAGGTACCAACGTACGCAATCGGAGAGGATGCATTTCAGGAGTGCGACACAGTCGGCATCACGCGGCCGTGCGTCAAGCACAATTTTCTGGTCAAGGACGTGAAGGACATCGCGCTCACGATCAAAAAGGCGTTTTATATCGCTGCTACCGGGCGTCCAGGGCCGGTGGTAGTTGATATTCCCAAGGATATTACCGCTCCTACGCAGAAGGCCGAGTTCAAGTATCCGCAATCGATCACGATGCGCTCCTACAATCCGGTCGTAAAGGGCGATAGCGGACAAATCAAGAAAGCGGCGCAGATACTGCTTGCGGCCAGACGTCCGATGGTTTACGCCGGCGGCGGGGTGATTCAAGGGCGCGCCGCCAGTGAGTTGACGGAATTCGTTAGGTCGCTCGGTTTCCCGTGCACCAACACGTTGATGGGGCTGGGGGGCTATCCCGCGACCGACCAGCAGTTCGTCGGCATGCTAGGCATGCATGGTACCTACGAAGCCAACATGGCAATGCAACACTGCGATGTATTACTGGCGGTTGGTGCACGTTTCGACGACCGAGTAATTGGCAACCCCAAGCATTTCTTCCAGGAACCGCGCACCATCATTCATATCGACATCGATCCATCGTCGATTGCGAAGCGCGTCAAGGCTGATGTACCGATTGTCGGCGATGTGCGCGAGGTACTGGGTGATCTGATCCAGCAATTGAAGGCAACCAAGGAAAAACCTGACCCCATTGCGCTCAACCAGTGGTGGGCGCAGATTGAGCAATGGCGCGGCCGTGACTGCCTCAAATACGATCGCACGAGCAAGTTGATCAAGCCGCAACACGTAGTGGAAGCTCTCTACGAAGTCACCAAAGGCGATGCTTTTGTGACTTCCGATGTCGGCCAGCATCAGATGTGGGCCGCACAGTATTACAAATTTGACAAGCCGCGCCGCTGGATCAATTCGGGCGGACTCGGCACGATGGGCTTCGGCTTGCCGGCGGCGATGGGAGTGCGACTTGCCAACCCCACGGCCGATGTCGCTTGTATTACTGGCGAAGGTAGCATCCAGATGTGCATTCAAGAACTCTCGACCTGCAAGCAATATCATTTTCCGATCAAGATCGTGAACCTCAACAACCGCTATCTTGGTATGGTACGGCAATGGCAACAGATTGATTATTCGAGCCGCTATTCCGAGTCCTATATGGACGCATTGCCGGATTTCATTCGATTAGCAGAAGCCTATGGCCATGTCGGCATGCGGATTGAGAAACCTGCCGATGTCGAGCCGGCGTTGCAGGAAGCATTTAAGCTTAAGGATCGACTGGTGTTCATGGATTTCATCACCGACCAGACCGAGAACGTTTGGCCGATGGTGAAGGCGGGTAAAGGCTTGAGCGAAATGCTGCTCGGCTCGGAAGATCTCTGAGGTAAACGAGGATGCGTCATATCATTTCGATTCTACTTGAAAACGAAGCCGGCGCGCTGTCGCGTGTCGCCGGCTTGTTTTCGGCGCGCGGCTACAATATCGAGTCGTTGACGGTTGCGCCAACCGAGGACTTCTCGATGTCGCGCATGACCATCGTTACCTCGGGTTCAGACGACATCATCGAGCAGATCACCAAACAACTCAACAAGCTGATCGACGTGATCAAGGTGATTGATCTGTCGGAAGGTGAACATATTGAGCGTGAGCTGATGCTTGTCAAGGTGCGTGAAACTGGCAGGGATCGGGCAGAAATGAAGCGGGTTACCGACATTTTCCATGGCCGCATTATCGATGTGACTGACAAGGATTACACGATTGAGTTAACCGGCACTGGTGCTAAGCTGGATGCTTTTTTAAGTGCCATAGACCACAGCATGATTCTGGAGACGGTGCGTACCGGCGCATCCGGCGTTGGCCGCGGTGACCGGATATTGAGAATTTAGTGAACATAGCAGCTCTACCGCGCTTCGTTCCAGCGTGTTATGTTTAAAAAATAAAGAGGGAATCATGAAAGTTTACTACGACAAAGATGCCGATCTGTCGCTGATCAAAGGCAAAAAAGTGACTATCGTTGGTTATGGCTCTCAAGGCCATGCCCACGCGCTCAATCTCAATGATTCCGGTGTTAAGGTCACGGTCGGTTTGCGCAAAGGTGGCGCATCATGGGAAAAGGCGAAGAATGCTGGACTTGCTGTAAAGGAAATTGAAGCTGCGGTCGGTGACGTCGACATTATTATGATGTTGATGCCGGATGAGCATATCGCCGGTGTTTATCGCGATCAAGTCGAACCCCATATCAAGAAAGGCGCAACGCTGGCATTTGCTCACGGCTTCAATATTCATTACGGGCAGGTGGTGCCACGCGCCGACCTCGACGTCATCATGATTGCGCCCAAAGCACCTGGGCATACGGTGCGCGGGACTTATGTGCAAGGCGGTGGCGTGCCGATGCTGATTGCGGTACATCAGGATCCGTCGAAAAAGGCACGCGATATCGCTTTATCGTATGCGTCCGCGATTGGTGGCGGCAAAGCCGGCATAATCGAAACTAATTTCAGGGAAGAAACCGAGACCGATTTATTCGGCGAACAGGCAGTCTTGTGCGGCGGCTGCACGGCGTTGGTGCAGGCTGGGTTCGAAACACTGGTCGAAGCTGGATATGCGCCGGAGATGGCATACTTTGAATGCTTGCATGAATTGAAACTGATCGTGGATCTGATGTACGAAGGCGGCATCGCCAACATGCGTTATTCGATTTCTAACAACGCCGAATACGGCGATGTTACGCGCGGGCCGCGCATTATTACCGAGAGAACCAAGGACGAGATGCGCAAAATTCTCAAGGAAATTCAGACCGGCACATATGCGCAAGAATTCCTGCTCGAAAATCAGACTGGCGCGACCAAGCTTAACGCGCTGCGTCGCATCGGTCGGCAGCACCCGATCGAGATCGTCGGCGCTAAACTGCGTGACATGATGCCGTGGATCAAGAAAAACAAACTGGTCGATCAAAGTAAAAATTAGGGGGGTCGTGGTGCCTCAATTCACGTATGAGGCTGACGCAGTGATGCTCGCCTTGATGGGTATTGCCCGTTGTGGTGACAAGGTGCTGGAATCCGAGTTAGAAAAACAGATCTACAACATTCCAAAGCAGACCCTTGATAAGGTGCAAAGTGACCTTGTCAAGTCCGCGCAACAGGACGCTGAGCGTGCGAGCGATGCAGACGATAAAGAAAAATGAGCGACGCCAATCAAAAATACGCGCATCCGATCATTGCGCGCGAGGGCTGGCCGTTTGTGGCGACTGCTGTGGGGGTTGCCCTATTGGTCACAATCTTCGTGGATTGGCGCGGGGCGCTTGTGTCCTGGTCGATTGCGTTATTCATTCTGCAATTTTTCCGTGATCCGCCGCGCGCTGTTCCAGTCAACCCAAAAGCTGTGTTGTCGCCCGCTGACGGGCGAATTGTCGTCATCGAACATACTCAAGATCCCTATCTCAAACGGGAAGCCCTCAAATTGAGCGTATTCATGAACGTGTTCAACGCACATTCCAATCGCAGTCCAGTAGATGGCGAAGTGCGCGCGGCGTGGTATCACAGCGGGCGATTTTTCAATGCGGCATTGGCCAAAGCCTCAAGCGAAAACGAGCGCAACGCATTGTGGATCAAAACTGTTGGCGGTGTTGACGTGACATGCGTCCAGATCGCGGGGCTGATCGCGAGACGTATCCTATGTTATGTCAAAACCGGTGACCACCTCACTCGCGGGCAGCGCTATGGTTTCATCCGCTTCGGTTCGCGTGTGGACGTTTATTTGCCTTTATCGGCGAAGCTACGCGTCAGCATTGGAGACAAGGTCCATGCCACTTCGAGTGTGTTGGCTGAATTGGATTGATTATGTATGAACCGCATGACAAATGGGTCAACAAAGGACGGTTGCGGCGGCGCGGCATTTATTGGCTACCCAACCTGTTTACGACGGCCGCCCTGTTCGCAGGGTTCTTCGCCATCGTGCAGGCGATGAACGGCCAGTTTGAGCGTGCGGCTTTGGCGATTTTCGTCGCTCTCGTATTCGACGGTCTCGATGGCCGTGTCGCCCGCTTTACGCGCACTCAGAGTGCCTTCGGTGCCGAGTACGACAGCTTATCCGACATGGTATCGTTCGGCGTCGCCCCCGCGTTGGTGATCTACGTGTGGGCGCTGAAGGATTTTGCGATCGCGAAAAACATCCCACTACTCGGGCCATGGTTGACGACTAAACTCGGCTGGATCGCAGCGTTTATTTATTGTGCATGCGCGGCTTTGCGGCTGGCGCGTTTCAACACGCAGATTGAGGTTGCCGACAAACGCTTTTTCCAGGGACTGCCGAGTCCTGCCGCCGCTTGCCTGGTGGCCGGAATGGTGTGGGCGTTCAATGAATATCAGGTTTACGGTGCAGATGTGAAATGGCTGGCGTGGGGGCTGACGGTGTTCTCTGGACTCACCATGGTCAGCAATTTCAAGTACTACAGTGGCAAGGACATCAACCTGCGCAAAAGCGTACCATTTAGTTCCGTGGTGTTGATTGCGCTGGCGGTGGTGGGGCTGGTCACGGTGTCGAGCACGTTGCCGGAGATGCTATTCTCTTTATTTGTTTGTTATGCGTTATCGGGCTACTTCTTGGCGGTGTGGGAGAAGTTTCGCCCGCATGGCCACAATCCGCCGCCAGTGCTCTAATCCCTCTTGTCAGCAGCCGGGAAAGCCCTTATAGTTTCACCTATGAATACGCGTCAGGCCAACTTGTTGTTCTCTTTTGCCAGCTTTCTGCTGGCCGGCCTGCTGCTGCGCCTTGCGCGCTAAATACTCTACTTTCCTATTTTATTTTTTGTGTCCGGGTTTTCGAACCCCCGGTGTTTTTATATTGCGACCTGTGTCTCGGTTGCGGTAAAGCAAATTGGAGGCGGCCATGAACAAAGATAAGTTGATCATATTCGATACTACAATGCGTGACGGCGAGCAAAGCCCTGGCGCAGCGATGACGAGGGACGAGAAAATGCGTATCGCACGCCAGCTCGAACGCCTGCGTGTGGACGTGATCGAAGCGGGATTTGCCGCGGCGAGTCCCGGCGACGCGCAGGCAATCTGCGCAATAGCCAGGGTGATTCGCGACTCGACAGTCTGTTCGCTCGCACGCGCGATGGAGCGCGACGTGCGCGCGGCGGGTGAAGCGATCAAGCTTGCTGTATCGGGCCGCATCCATACCTTTATCGCAACCAGCCCGATCCATATGGAAAAGAAGTTGCGCATGACACCAGAGCAGGTGCTGGAGGCAGCGGTCGCGGCGGTTAAGCTCGCGCGTCAGTACACCGACGACGTTGAATTTTCTGCTGAGGACGCGGTGCGCTCCGATATGGACTTCCTGGTGCGTGTCTTCGATGCGGTGATCAAGGCTGGTGCCAAGACGCTCAACGTGCCGGATACTGTCGGCTATAGCATTCCGGCGTTGTGGGGTGAGCGCATTCGGCAATTGATGGAACGTGTGGCGGGTGCGGACAAGGTGGTGTGGTCCACGCACTGTCACAACGATCTCGGCTTGGCGGTTGCCAACTCACTCGCTGCGGTGATGGCTGGTGCGCGCCAGGTTGAATGCACGATTAACGGCCTTGGCGAACGTGCGGGCAACGCAGCGCTCGAGGAAATCGTGATGGCGGTGCGTACGCGTCCAGATGTATTTAAGTGTGACACCCGCGTTGACGCTACACAGATCGTGCCGACCTCAAAGTTGGTCTCGACGATCACTGGATATCCGGTGCAGCCGAACAAGGCGATCGTCGGCGCGAACGCGTTTGCGCACGAGTCCGGCATCCATCAGGATGGTGTGCTCAAACACCGAGAGACTTATGAAATTATGAGCGCACAGGAAGTCGGTTGGAACACCAACCGACTGACACTCGGTAAGTTGTCGGGGAGAAATGCGTTCAAAACACGTTTGCAAGAACTCGGCATCAAGCTTGAGTCGGAAGACACGCTAAATGCTGCATTCAAGCGTTTCAAGGAGCTTGCAGACAAAAAGCGCGAGATCTTCGACGAAGATTTGCAGGCATTGATTACCGAAGAAAACCTCGAACACGTCGAGAATGAGCATTTTAATCTCGTGTCGCTGACCGCGCATTCAGAAACTGGTGCAGCGCCGTATGCAAAAATCGTGCTGACGGAGGATGGTGCGGAAAAGCCGGCGCAGGCCGAAGGCAGCGGTCCGGTGGACGCGTCTTTCAAAGCAATCGAAAGCGTCGTAAGCAGCGGTGCCGAAATGCTGCTTTATTCAGTTAACAACATTACTAGCGGTACCGATTCCCAGGGTGAAGTCACAGTTCGGCTTGCGAAAGACGGGCGCATAGTCAACGGCCAAGGTGCTGATACTGACATCGTTGTTGCGTCGGCCAAGGCCTATATCAACGCGCTCAACAAGCTGCGTTTGAAAATCGAAAAACTGAATCCGCAATTCTAAGAGACGCGGAAGCAATCGTGGCCAGGTGCCTCGTCATAATATTTGATTGCGGTGGGCGTGCTTTGGCCATGGATTGCTAAGCTCGGTCTGGTAGCCTGCCAGGAGACATTAGAGTCGAGCGCAGAGTGGCTACGTTTTATTTTCCAGTGATCAGTTATATCGTTGTGTCATTGGTCATAAGTGTTACTGTTGATTTTTCGGCGCTAACCCGATCTGGGTTCTTATGCACTTTGTCTCTGTTGATAAATAGCTGTTCATCGTTTCCAGGGCAATTGGATGGAAGGTACGGTAAGGATTTTTGAATATTTATACGATGTCCTGAACATCAAAGTATCAAGGAAAAAATCCCAAATAAGATTTTAGAAAAAAGCATTCGAAGTGAGCTGTGGAACAGTCGCTTCGTCGTGGTAATTGCCGCCGACATTGCCGTAGCGTTTACGCTATTCTATATGGCGACGACAGATGTCCATTATATGATTGGGCTTGCGCTCAACTATGCATCATCCGATGCTCACCGTTGAAGCGCGCAAGACATTGGGCGACGATACGATTGCCCATATCGTTGAAGTTGTGGATGACTATCTCTGCCGCTAGGGATGCTGATTTTCGGGCTTGGAACATGAACTGTTCGTGAGTGATATAGACGAAGCGCACAGAAGCAAAGCGTCGAGCAAGATTCTGGCGATAGAAGACCTCTGCGAGCTCAAAAACGGCTTGCCAAGGTAATACTGATGATCCTGATTGTGTTGCTGTTCGAACATGGGCCCAAGGTTGGGCTGACAACGACGCTCGACCTGCTAAATCGCGGTGCCAGTATTGCACTGATCGGACTCGCACCGTATCTGACATATGCCGCGAATAAGCAATAGGAAAAACGGCAGCGCACGAATAAGACGACTTTTTAGCTACAACTTTTACCTGCCGGGGGATATTTCCAATGTCGGATGCAGGCGCGCAGCACGCGGTTCGGGTAACTGGCATCTCCCAGGCTACCGTTGTAACGTCCGAGTACACGGAATAGATCTCCGTTTTCCATATCCATATAGTGCCGCAGAATCCAACAACCATAGCGTAGATTGATACGCACATGAAATAGATTATCTTGGGCTCGATTGGCTAACTGGGGCCAGAATGGCATCACCTGCATATAACCGCGCGCGCCAGCATTTGATACCGCATATTTATTGAAATTACTTTCGACTTCGATCAATCCCAGTACCATTTGCGGACTTAGTCCCGCGCGTGTTGCCTCATAGTGTACAGTGACTAGAAACTCCTCGCGAGAGCGTTGATCTGGTATACGCGCTACAAGCTTTGGCGACATCGCTTCAAGCCAAGCATGTTCTTCCTCTAGACTTTTGAACGAAGTGTGTGGTGAAGGAAAATCACTGACCGCTTGATTAAAGCCGTTTCTCAAAGTAGTACTGAGCTCTTCATATTTTTGCGTTCCGCTCAACGCGACCGCGGGCAATAACACGCAGCAAATGGCAAAAATCAATCGGCGCATACGCGTAATTTAAGAATGGTGACCGCGTCAAACAGAGGAATTTTCTGGGCCGTAGCGTCGCGCCGACCCTGATATTCGAGTTGTTCTTGTTTGAGGTTACGCTCACTGACAACGACGCGATGTGGAATCCCGATTAATTCCATGTCAGCAAACATCACGCCCGGCCGCTCGTCGCGGTCATCGAGTAGTGTTTCAATGCCGGCAGCTTCAAGTTCATCGTGGAGAATCCTCGCGGCTTCGCGCACCGTATCGTTGCGGCTGGCTCCGATCGGCACGATTGCAACTTGAAATGGTGTCATCGGCAGTGGCCAGATAATGCCGCGCTCATCGTTGTTCTGCTCGATCGCGGCGGCGACGACGCGGGTAATACCTATGCCGTAGCAGCCCATCTCCGTCAAGCACGATTGCCCGGACTCATCGAGAAAAGTCGCGCTCATCGCCTGTGAATACTTGGTGCCGAGCTGAA
>Ga0302324_100008500_pt1 | contig 21635 bp, 20 predicted proteins | sample Palsa_T0_1_FD_201949 | JGI IMG/M metagenome (GOLD analysis project Ga0302324, IMG submission 201949) | Peat permafrost microbial communities from Stordalen Mire near Abisko, Sweden - Palsa_T0_1 | ecosystem: Environmental > Terrestrial > Soil > Palsa > Peat permafrost | place: Sweden: Abisko...
GCCGAACTCGTGAACGGCGAGGAGCGTGCAACGCAGATTCTCGCCCAGGAAGAGGAGCGATTTGCCGAAACTTTGACCACCGGCATGGCGCTGCTCGACGCGGAGGCCGCCAAGTTGACGTCCACGGTGATTCCCGGCGAAACCGTGTTTCGCCTGTACGACACCTACGGCTTTCCGCTGGATTTGACGGCCGATGTGGCCCGCGAACGCGGTCTCACCATCGACCAGGCGGGTTTCGACGCGGCGATGGAAGCACAGCGCGGCCGTGCGCGTGCGGCCAGCAAATTCGGCGCGGAGCTGCGGGATTCGGTGAAGCTGTCGGGTAAGACGGATTTCCTGGGCTACGATCGGTTGACCGACCGCGGTGCGGTAACGTCATTGATTTTCGACGGAGCGTTGATTGATGCGCTGCGGCCGGGTCAGGAAGGCCGGGTGGTGCTGGACCACACGCCGTTCTACGCGGAGAGCGGCGGCCAGATTGGCGATACCGGCGTGCTCGTCAGCGGCGCTGCGCGTTTCACCGTGCGCGATACGCAGAAAATCGGGGCTTCATTTGTGCATGCGGGAGTGCTCGACGACGGCGAGTTGCGGGTCGGCGATGTTGTCGAGGCTCGAGTCAACGGGGAGCGCCGCACCGCGATTGCGCTGAATCATTCGGCCACGCATCTGCTGCATGCCGCCCTGAGAAAGGTGCTCGGCCTGCACGTCGAGCAAAAGGGTTCGCTGGTGGCTGCTGATCGATTGCGCTTCGATTTCTCGCATACACAAGCGTTGTCGGCCGAGGAACTGCGTCGTGTCGAGGAACTGGTGAACACCGCCATTCGCGGCAATGCGCCCGTGGAAACCCGGGTCATGGCGCTCGACGATGCGGTCGCAGCAGGCGCAATGTCCTTATTCGGCGAGAAGTATGAGAGCGATGTCCGCGTGCTTTCGATCGGGGATTTTTCGATGGAACTCTGCGGCGGCACTCACGTCGAACGTGCTGGCGATATTGGATTGTTCAAGATTTTAAGCGAATCGGGCGTCGCGGCCGGTGTGCGCCGAGTCGAGGCGGTAACGGGCAAGACGGCGTACGACTGGGTGGTGCATACGGATCAGGTACTGCGCGATATTGCTGCGCTGCTTCGGGGCAGCCGCGAGGATGTGGACGAGAAAGTCCGCGAGCTCGTAGAGCGCTCCCGCAAGCTGGAAAAGGAGGTGCAGCAGCTCAAATCCAAACTGGCGAGCGGTCAGGGCGGAGATTTAGCTTCCCAGGCAAAGGATGTGGGCGGAATCCAGGTTTTAGCCGCCCAAATCGACGGCGCGGACGCAAAATCGTTGCGCGATGCGGTCGATAAGTTGAAGATGAAGCTCGGGTCCTCGGTCATCGTGCTGGCGACGGTGCAGGACGGCAAAGTAGTGTTGGTGGCGGGCGTTTCGGCGGATTTGCTGAATCGCATGAAGGCTGGAGAAATCGCCGGTGCCGTTGCCGCGGTGGTCGGCGGAAAGGGCGGAGGCCGCGCCGATTTTGCTCAGGCGGGCGGCACACAGCCCGAAAATCTAGGCAAGGCATTGGAAGGAGTCGAGTCCTTGATACGCAGCCGCCTGTCTAATTGAACGGTTCGTTTTTTTGGATAGCGAGTTTTGTTTTTTGCGACACGAAGTTGCAACATTCGTTGTATGGATTCTTGTATTCTCCGATTGATTCGATTGCAAGGGTCGGTTGAAGGCGATACGGTATCTGAGGCGGTAGTTGTCGTCGCTGCAATGGCAAGGAAGTAGGAGTCCCATTATGTTGATATTGACCAGGCGTGTCGGCGAGACCGTGATGATCGGCAACGAGGTCACCGTGACCGTGTTGGGTGTCAAGGGCAACCAAGTCCGGATTGGAGTCAATGCACCCAAGGATGTGGCCGTTCACCGCGAAGAGATTTATGAGCGCATCAAGCGCGAAGAAGACCAGGATGCACGCTCGGGAGCTCCGGTCGCCAAGATCGTCGATGACGCTTGAAGCCTGAACGAGGCGATTGGACCCTTTAGCCTTTACCTGGACTGCCCCGGGCGGGTATCATCCGGCGCTCCGCGATTAGGGCGATTTCCTGACCGGAGAGGTGGCCGAGTGGTCGAAGGCGCGCCCCTGCTAAGGGCGTATGGGTCAAAAGCCCATCGAGGGTTCGAATCCCTCCCTCTCCGCCACACGTCCATTCAATTCTCGCCGGCTTCGTTCAGCCTATGGCGGCAGCCACGAAGCGGGGGTTCGAACCCGAGATATAAAAAAGGGGGTTCGACAAAATCGCCGCAGGCGATTTTGGACGACGCGAACGCGTCGCCCGAAGGGCGAGGGCCGAAGGCCCGAGTCAATCCCTCCCTCCGTGCCAGACGGCACATTAATTCTCTCCCGCCTCGATCAGTTTACCGTGGCAGCGACGAGGCCGACCAGGTGAAATACCAGCTGCGGAACTGCCGACAACGAACTTCGCATCGACGTAAGAGGCATTGACGAAAACGCTCAATCCCGAAACGATCAGCGCGGAGAGCTCAACCTCGACGCCCCTGACCTCCGCGTCTCCGGCGTTATCGTTGTAGGGGTAGCCGCACGCGAGTGGAATGTATTGCTGCGTACCGTTCCAAGTCACGTAGTAGACGGCTGAATTAATGGTCAAGCGCCCATCGAGCATCCTCACCTTTTCGCCCAACTCGTAACTCCACACCGAGTCCGGCTTGTACGACAGGGGGGCATTGACAAAGCTAGTCGTATTGTACTTTTCCTGTAAGTTCTCTTCGCACTGTTCCCCAAGCGGCCCAGATGTCGGAATCGGTTGATTGCCGCCACCGGGTCGAAATCCTTTGGCAACTGATGCATAGACAAGATGGTTCTTGTCGCAAGGCTGTTCCGAGTTGAAAGGGTGTACCAAGTTCTGCGGCCATCTAGGGATGCATGAGCCTTTGTGTGGCGCGTCCGCCGAGGAGATTGACACCCTGACGCCGCAGCTTTCGTGCGCTTGAGCCCGTTAGAATGAACTGTGCTCCTGTCTTGCGCTCGAGTAGCAGATGGACGACCTCGAGCAGCGCCCACAGCTTTTTTATTTCATCTATGACAAGGTGCTTTGCCTTCGCGTTCTCCTCGAGAAGTTCGATGAGATATTCGGGCGTAGCAGAGTACCGACGCAGAACCGCCGGGTTTAAAAGGTCCACGCGCAGGGCATCCGGACATTCGTGCCCGCACCAGAAGGTCTTGCCGGTCCCACGAGGTCCGAGAAGAAAGAAACTATCTCGGCCGCCGCACACAAATCGCGGAATGAATGACATTCCGGTGCTCCACAGAATGGCGATGCTACCGCCATTATGTAAGGCGATATTAACGGTGGATGTAACCTCACTATAGTAAAGGAACCTGCGATCCGCGGCGGCAGAGCGCAGTTTCCGGAAGTCGAAGATTCCAAGCAATGGGGGCTAGGCGATCACGCCGCTTTCAACTTTTCGAGAATCCCCGGGGTCTAGGGAATGTGGCGCGCGTAATCCATACGCCCATGCAAGATGCGGACAATATCAATCCCGTCGGCGGTGAGGCGATAAAACAGGAAGTGCGAGCCGCAGGAAATTTTGTAGTAGCCCGCGCGTATGTCAGAGCAGTCCTGTCCGGTCGTCGGACGCGTTGCTACGGCCTCGATGCGCTGCCAAAGGTCGCGGGTGTACGTCTCTGCCTGGTCAAGTCCCCAGCGATCGACCGTGTAATCCCAAATATCGCCAAGATCGGTTTGAGCGCGCGGCGATAGGACGTAGCGGCCCGTCATTGAGTCTTAGGCTTTTCGCTCCGTTTGTGCGCAATGAAGGCCTCGAAATCAAACGGTGTTGATGGGCCGCTTTCCTCGCCCTCGATAAGTGCGGCGCGCAGCGCGGTTAGCTTGGCTTCCCGCTCCTCAAGAAGTCTGAGAGCGGCGCGCATGACATCGCTCGCGTTGCTGTAGCGTCCTTCCTTGACCTGATCATTGACGAAACCCATGAAGTGTTCGCCAATACTAAAAGACGTATTCTTGCCGGGCATACAGGCCTCCTACCGCCATTAATACCAAAGTTTGGTACTGCAAGCAACCCGCAGGTAAGCGCGCCAAGGGGTGCGCTTCAGGCGGGGAAGTAAGGGGAACGCAGGGGACCGCAATTTGTGGTGAATCAGTAAATCGCTGATTCATAAGGGCTTTCCGGCGGGTCAAAAGCCCATCGAGGGTTCGAATCCCTCCCTCTTCGCCATAGGTCCCCGCAATTTCCGACGTTTTCGATCACTCAGTCGTGGCAGCGACGAAGCGCGGGGTTCGAACCCGAGATATAAACAAGGGGGTTCGACAAAATCGCCGCAGGCGATTTTGGACGACGCGGACGCGTCGCCCGGAGGGCGAGGGCCGAAGGCCCGAGTCAATCCCTCCCTCACACGATCGGGGCGATGAGGCGTCCTGCCGCGATTTGGGCCGGCGTGACGTTGCTGAGTCCGATGTGGCGGATCAGTCCCTGATGCTTCAGTTCCGCGAGGGCAGTGAGCGGGGCCTCAAGTCCCTGCCTCGGCTGTAGTAATCTCAAAACCAGTCGACCACGCCGCACACAAAGCATTTGCCGCTTCCATAAGGACCATTCCGCCTGATCGGCGGTAGCAGCAAAATCCAGCGCTAACAGAGGGCTCATTTCACGCCATGAACCGAGCGCGATAATCCTGTGGAGTTACTGCCAGTAGCCGCAGGAAGCTGCGGCACCCTAGTGACGGCAGTGAAGGAAAGGATCGTCCGCATGAGATTCGCGGATGATTGGAAATAAGTTCCCGACTCGGACGGTCTCACTCTACACCTTCACATATCCAAGGATGAATTCATTGGTTCGTTGGTTGAGCGGCTGGCCGAACGTGTCGCTCAACACCTGCGGCGGAAAGTAATCAGCAAGTCGGGTCGACGAGGGAGAGAAGGGAAGTCTTTCCCTCCTTCGAGCGGCTCGAAGGAGGAGCAAATGCGAGCGCAATTCGCCGGCAGCCATAAACCTTCGTATCTCGCCAAAGCGGCAGCAGCGACCCGGCTAATCCCGAAAATCTGGACGTTTCTCTTCGGCGGAATAGCGTGGCCGTACATCGAATTAGCCATTCGCCTCTGGATCGCCAAGCTCTTTGCTTTCTTCGGCTTCATGCAGATGCTGAACTGGGTGACTACGCTGGCGTTGGCGAGCCAAGAGAACCCGATCCCATTCCTCGCGCCGAACTCGGCGGCCTTTCTGAGCACGGTTATTTACATCGTGTGCGCAGCACTGCTGGCGATTGGCTTCATGACTCGATACGCCGCGCTCCCGCTGCTACTGCTATCGTTGATCACGCAACTTCGCTACACCCCATTCGATACCCAGCTCTTTTGGGTGGCGCTGGCAGGTTGGTTTGCGATTTACGGTGCGGGCCCGATATCGGTCGATAACTTGCTGCGCCGGGGACTGAACGACAGCGCCGTCCCACTCATTCCACGAATTATTGACTTTTCCAGGCGCCTGAGAAGACACGGCACGCCGCTCTACATCTCTTTTTTCCGGGTGTGGTTGGGAATCGCATTGCTCATCGCGGCTTTATCGCGTTCCTCGGGCGCTCAGTTCAAGGACCTCGAGCGATGGCTGCCGTTGGACGTAGCCCTGCGCGTTCCGCAAGCCGCCGCCTGGGTGGGCGGCCTCTTACTCCTCACGGGGTTGGCGACGCGCTATATCGCCGCAGTTCTGTTCTTTGGGCTATTTGGCTATTCGATGATCGACCCGCGAGTCACCGACTCGATCTATTTGCTCATGTTCCTGGCGATTCTCGGCGTGTACGGCGGAGGATTCGTGTCACTCGACGAACTCCTCGTGCGCTTGCGCGATCGCGTTTTCCCTCCGACCAAGAGGCATGGTCTCGATGGTCTTCAAGGATTGCCGAGAGTCGTCATCGTCGGAGCGGGCTTCGGCGGCCTGCGATGCGCACAAGGCTTGCGCGACGCCTCTGTGGCAGTGACGCTCATTGATCGCACGAATTATCACCTGTTCCAGCCGCTGCTTTATCAAGTCGCCACAGCGGCCTTGTCTCCGGGTGATATAGCGACGCCGGCACGCCAGATGTTCCGAAACTCACCGTCGATCCGGGTGCTCCTCGGCACCGTCACCGGAGTGGATACGGAGCGGCAAACGGTGTCGATGCAAAATGGCGATATTCCATACGATTATCTGGTACTCGCCACAGGAGCCACCCACAGCTATTTCGGAAAAGATGAATGGGCGCGCTTCGCACCGGGCATCAAGCGCATCGAAGATGCGTTGGAAATTCGTCGCCGGATCTTGACGGCATTCGAACGCGCCGAGGCGGCGTCTCTCGAGCAAGACCGTAAGGGATTGTTAACCTTTCTGATCGTGGGCGGTGGCCCCACGGGCGTGGAACTAGCGGGCGCGATCGCGGAATTGGCTCGTTTTGGGTTGGAAAAGGATTTCCGTGCGTTCGATCCGGCGCAAGCCCGCGTGATTCTCGTCCAAGCCGCCCCGCGATTACTGCCGAGCTTCCCGGACCGGTTGGCGCAGATCGCGCAACGGTCGCTGGAGCAGCTCGGAGTGGAAATTCATCTCGGTAGCCGGGTTGATCATATCGATGAAACGGGAGTTGCCGTTGACGGAACTCGCATCGAAGCGAGTACCGTCCTTTGGGCTGCCGGAGTGGCCGCATCGCCGGCGGCGGCGTGGTTGAATGCGCCCGCCGATAAGGCGGGACGCCTCATCGTGGGCGATGACTTGCGGGTACCGGGGCTCGCCAACGTATTCGCGATCGGCGACACCGCGGCGAGCAAGGCTTGGAAAGGTGAAATCGTGCCGGGGTTGGCTCCGGCGGCCAAACAAGGCGGAACGTACGTGGCCAAGAAAATTCGGTCGATGGTCGAATCGCGTAGGCCAGTGCCGGCATTTCGTTATCGCCACTTGGGCTCTCTTGCCACCATCGGCCGCAGGGCCGCCGTGGCGGATTTCGGCATCTTTAAGCTGTCGGGCGCACCCGCATGGTGGCTGTGGGGAATCGTGCACATCGCCGTCATGCTGGGCGTCAGAAATCGCGTCGCGACGTTGACCAACTGGTTTTGGGCCTACCTTAAGTTTGGTGGCATCCGCTTGATCACCGGTGGTACGTAGCCGGAACAATAAACCAGCCGGCCGGTCGATCGCTCAATTGTGGTCAGGTAAGCGCGGACAGCCTGCATCTCAACCCCGTGCGATCGAACCGACCGCACAGTCGCCGCAATGCGAGGTTAGGATTCATAGGCTACACCTTTTGCACCCCTCAAAGCTGCTGGGGTAAATGCTTCATGCACCTTCGTGGCGAAAGATACAATAGGATCGTAGCGGCGGCGGCGACGCCATCAGCGCCTGAAAACTCCCAAAGAGACCAAGTATCTTTGGACGAGGAATGATTGCGCAGCACATTGCAAACTCACAGGTCTTAAAGATCATCGAAATCTCTGCGCAATATTCGAATTTGAAGTCGCCCATGGTCGCTACAACTTTGATGGATGATGACGAGAGTCGACAATTGCCCCTGGCGCGGATCTCCGCTTTGGCACTGGGTCTGGGTGTAGTCACCGGTCTCAGCGCCGTGCTCTTCCGTGGCCTGATCGGCCTAATTCACAATCTGTTCTTTACCGGCCATGCGCTGATCCACTACGACGCCAATGTGTTCACCGCGCCTGCACCGTGGGGCGCGCTCGTGATCGTGGTTCCGGTGCTGGGCGCGGTTGGCGTTACCTTCCTGGTGACACATTTTGCCCCAGAAGCCAAAGGCCATGGGGTTCCCGAAGTGATGGACGCGATCTACTACAAGGGCGGCGTGATCAGACCCGTTGTGGCCCTGGTGAAATCTCTGGCCTCGGCCCTCGCGATCGGCAGCGGCGCATCTGTGGGGCGAGCATCACGATGCCATTATCACGATTACCTTTGCGGTCGTGGCCTTTTCCGTGTTCGCCCAAGGGTTGACGATCACTCCCCTGTTGCGCCGTCTGGGAAAACTCAAATAGGGCCGTCAGGGGCGAGCCTTTTCGCGAGCGGTGCGCACGTCAGGGCGGCGAGGAATATGGTGACCGGCTGCATTCTCCGGATATGTCGAAATTGCGGCATGTGAGCTTCCTCCTCCAGAAGTTTACAGCTCATTGGGCTGCCGATTACGCGGTGACTCTCCAATAGGACCGCGGAATCGCGTGGATTATTTCGCTATTTGGCCTACGCCGGCAAAGGTGTGTGAGGCCTAATTCGGCTCTCCGTGGTCCACCGCACATACAACGGCTGAGAATAAGCGGACGGTGAGGCAACTGGATGCCCTTCGTTCAATTGTCATCGCGACCGATGTTTTAGTACGCCCGGGCCGCGCCAAGGAATGGAGACCGCTAGGAGATCTACATTACTGCCCTGGATCACGGCGAGCATGATGTCGCGCGGGGCCGATTCAGTCGCCGTGGGTCCCGCGCCGCAACGAACAAGCGCGCTCTGTTCAAATTCCGGTTGTACACGGCGGATCACACGATGAACTCCACGGAGGCGCTCGCCGATCACCCGGTAACGGCACCTCGTCGCTTCGGGAGATCATTGGAGAGACTTACATGAATGCCGACTCGCCCCCCGTCACAGCCTCCCTCGGCTTTGACGTTAAGGAAAAGGCCTCGAAACTCCGTAACAGCGCTCACGGGCCACGGGTCGTTCGCCCTAGAATTCTGGTTGTCGACAATGATCGGGCGACGTGTCGGCTCCTCAGTATTCGACTTGGCGCCGCGAACTATGAGGTGGAATGTGTGAGTAGTGCCCGGGCGGCGTTGGATGCGTGCGTACCATTGCGCCCGAATCTGGTGATTAGCGATTTGCGCATGGACCCGATAGATGGGCTCGGTCTGCTGAAGGAATTGAAGAGCCGCTGGCCGGAGATGAGCGTCATCATCTTGACCGCCCACGGCACCATTCCCGCGGCAGTGCAGGCCACCCGATGCGGCGCGTTCGGCTTTTTGGTCAAACCGGTTGAGAAATTGGAATTGTTAGGACAGGTTCAACGGGCGATCGCGTCGACCACGCTCACGCCCAGCGAGGGTGGCTGGCGCGCGGACATCGTCTCCCGCAGTCAACTCATGGAGGACCGATTGAAGCAAGCCAATAGAGCTGCGAGCACCGAGTTGCCCGTCCTGTTAACGGGCGAAAATGGCACGGGAAAGGAACTCTTTGCGCGTGCCATTCACTTGGCCAGTGGGCGTCGCGATAAACCATTCATCGTCGTCATCTGTCGAATGCCGGTCGACGACGTGCCCGAATCAGAACTCGAAGCGGAGCTCTTCGGTCGGGAAAGCGGCGATGTGGGCGGTGAAGGCGCGTCGGATTGCGGTGCATTTCAAGCAGCGCACGGAGGCACTTTATTGCTCCATGAAATCGGCAATTTGCCGATGGGATCGCAAATAAAGCTCATCAATACGCTGTACGACGACCACGAATCCACGGGCAAGAATCGAGCACGCGCCGATGTGCGGCTCATCTGCACCACCTCTCACGATCTGGGACAACTGATCGATACCGGACAATTTCGTGAAGATTTGTACTACCGAATCAACGTTTTGCCGATCGAGGTACCTCCCTTGGGGCGGCGTCGCGAAGACATTCCCCTGTTGGTCTCGCACTTTCTGCAGCAATCGATGGAAGAGGGCGGCCTCGCCAAAATATATTCACCGGAGGCGTTGGAATTGCTCATGACCTCGGATTGGCCGGGGAACGTCCGGCAGCTCTCCGATTTGGTAAAGCAGAACGTTTTTCATTCGCCGGATAGTGTCATGACGGAAGAATGTGTTCAGCAATCGTTGGGAAGCGATTCAACTCGAATCGCTTCCTACGATGATGCGCGCGATGAATTCTCGCGCGGCTACCTTGTCAAGAATTTACAAAGTACCGCGGGCAATATCACCCAATCGGCTCGTCTCGCAAAGCGCAATCGCACCGATTTCCACAAACTGATGTTGCGCTATCGCATCTTCGCGGAGGATTTCAAGAGGAGGCTGCCTCGCTAGCTGCCCACCGGTACAAGTTCGTCTGTGCGATGCCCGACAGACCATGATCCGAAGGTTTGATATCGTTAGCGACCGTTGGAGGCGGTTACCCCTCCGGTTCGAAACCAAGGATGCTGGTCGTTAAGCCACCCAGAGTTCACGGTCCCGAGAACGAGCGATCGGAACCGAGCGCCCGTGAGCTCGCGCAGGTACTCGAACATAGCGGCGAAGCCGTGATCGTCAAGGACCTGAACGCGGTGGTCACCTACTGGAACCGGGAAGCGGCCTCTTTGTACGGCTTTTCCGCGGAGGAGGCCATCGGTCAGCCGTTGCGCAAGCTGCATGCCGCCGAGCTCTCAGAGGCCGACTATGCATCTCTCCTCGCGCGAATTCGCGCGGGACGTCCGATCTCTTCGACCGCCGAGCGGCGCAAAAAGACCGGCGAAACCGTGCGCGTTACGCTCAATACGACCCCGTTGCTGGACGAACAAGGTGCGTTGATCGGCGAGATTACGATCGCACGCGACGTCACCGCAATGTTTCAGAAGGAAGAAGCCTTGCGCCGGGCAGAGCGAGAGCTGCGCCTGCAGGCCGAGGACGCTATTCCCCGGTTGGCCGTTCCATCGAACCCAACGAAACCGGCTCAAATTCGATGGGCGTTGAACAAAGCGCCGTTGAACGAAATTCTCGTTGGATTGGCATTGCTCGTGTCCTCCTGCATATCCATTTTACTGACCCGTGTTCCGGGAGGTATAACGCTTTTCTGGCCGGGCGGTGCGATAGCCGCGGCACTCTTGATCCGCCTGCCACGGATTCGATGGATCAGTGCGACGATTTCACTGGTGGCTGCGCTCATGATCGTCAATGTGGTTGCGGCCCAGCGGTCGTGGTCCGTCGCCGCATTGTTTGCCGGGGTCGGCCTCTCGGAGATCGCCATGATGGTGGCGGTGTTTCGCAACTGGCGATTTCCGTATCCCGATATCAGGGTCAACCAAGCCGCCATCATGACTGCGATCTTTGGCGTTGCGATCCCAGGGGTCGCTGCGATCGGTGCGGGGCTTGTCCTTCATATGAATTTTGCGGTTCCCTTCATGGCGGGCACCCTCCAATGGTGGGCATCCCACGCCATTGGTGCATGCCTACTAGGCCCTCCGATCATTTTGTTCAGCGTCAAGGGATTCAGGCGCCTGCTGCAAGGAAAATTTCTTGCATTCAATGCATTGACATTGCTCGTGTGCCTCATCGGCGGCTACTTGATGATTCGCTATGTGAAATTCCCCTTCGTCTCGGTGAGTCTTCTGCTATTGATTGCGGCCTTCCGTATGGGTGCCTTGGGTGCCTCGCTGATGAGCCTGTGTTTTGGACTCATGATTACGACTCTCTGGATCCTCGGGATTCGGCCCCTGGGTCTTGACCCCACTGCATCGACCAGCGGTACTTTGCTTGGACTTCCGGTGATTGCACTACTCGCCTGCGTGATGCCGCCGATCGCGGTGGGCTTGGGGAGCGACGCGCGTCGCGCAGCCGCCCGAGCACTGCGAACCAGCGAACGCCGTTTTCGCGAATCGATGGAGCATTCTCCGATCGGAATGTTGATATCCGATCTGAATGGCGTTTGGACCTACACCAACATCGCATTGCAACAAATGCTTGGCTATACCGCGGAGGAGTTCCAAGCGCTCCCGCCGGGAGGTCCCTCCAAGGCCGAGGATTGGAAGGAAAGCGAAGGTCGCTGGAAGCGGCTCCTGTCCGGCGAGATTGATTCCTACGGTATCGTGCGTAGTTTTCAACATAAGGATGGGCACTGGGTGTGGACGCAGGTGGCCGTCTCCCTCCTGCGCGATGAAGAGGGATTGCCGATCCACCTGATTGCGCAAATCGAAAGTCTCGAGGCGCGGCGACACGCGGAGGGAAAGCTCGCCGAAGAGCGCGAACGATTGAGGATTACGTTGCAGTCCATCGACGATGCCGTCATCACCACGGATGCGCAAACGCACATTACCTATATAAACGCTGCGGCGGAATCCCTGTTGGGCCTGGCGATGAACGCGGTTGAGGGTCGCCGCGTCGAAGAGGTGATCCATCTACTGGATCCTGAAACCTCCAAGGCCGCCGCGAATTTGATAGGCCAAAGCACGCTGCATGGAAAGGTGTTTCGGCGCGAGCGGGCCTGTTTGCTGATTCGGGCCGACGGAACCTTTTGTCACGTGACCGACATCGTCTCTCCTGTGTTGGAAACGACCGGTGTGGTGAGCGGCATGGTCATCGTGTTTCATGATGTGACCCTCGATGTCGATCGCACCCGCGACTTGCAACACCGTGCCATGCGTGATCCTCTCACCGGGCTCAGTAATCGGGCCGAGTTTGAGGAGCGGCTTCGCACTGTGTTCGGGAGGGCTCGTCACTTGGACCGCCCGGCCGCTGTCATGGCGATCGACCTCGATCGATTCAAAGCCGTGAATGATGCAGCGGGCCATGCGGCCGGCGATGCGGTGCTGTGCAAGGTCGCCGAGGCGTGCCGGCTCGCGCTGCGTTCGTCAGACGTTGTCGGGAGACTGGGAGGCGATGAGTTCGCCATCATTCTTGATAACTCCTCAGAGGACCGCGCGACGGACATTGGCCGGCGAATCTTGCGGGCACTGAACCCGTTGGAATTCGAATGGAAAGGAACGCGTTACACCATCGGTGCGAGCATCGGCCTGGCTATGAATAGGGACATGGCCGACGAGAAGTCTTGGTTAGACGCCGCCGATAAAGCCTGTTATATCGCCAAACGAGACGGACGCGGGCTGCTGCGAATCGCCACGACTTTCGATAACGCCTCATAGCCGGAGACGACCTCGAAGAGCTCCTCATCGATGGACTCCTGCCTGATCCGATGGAATTTACGCGTAAGTCCCCGCAGAACGTCGGCGATATTCTCCTCGGCACGTTGCATCGCCGCCAAACGACTGGCATTTTCGCTTGCCAGCGATTGCGCACAAGCCTGAAACAATAGGACAAAAAGATATTCGCGGACGATCGCCTGCAGTGCGGTCCCGGTGCCACCAATGACTTCCGGTACTGCCGGAGTGACCCAGCGAAGCGCCGTCAATTCGCGTTGCCAGATCGCATCGAGGGGCAACAGACGCTTGCTGACGGGTCGGTAACCCGCGGATGCGAGCGGTTGGTTGTGATACACATAAATTTCATTGACGTGACTCTCCGCTCGGGCGGTCTCGATGCCGATCAGGATCTGATCCACGAGCGGCAGGATGCCATCGATTGAATGGGGAACGGGCAGGTAAGTCGGTGAGGGTAATCCCGCTTCGGTCACGAGTTCCCGCATGCGATCTCCCGCGACCCAGACACAGTGAGTATCGCCCGGCAATGCGCGGAGTGTGCGGGCAGCGAACTCCATGAGCACTTCGTTAAAGCGACCCACGAGACCCTGGTCCGAACCAAAGAGGATCGCACCCCGGGTGAGGGCGCCCGATTGGCCTGGCGCATGAGCCGTCGAACCCATCTCACGAAGGCACACGGACAGGGCGAGCTCTGCGGTGCGGGCGTAGTCCTGCAGGGACTCGACCGACTGTTCGTATTGCGCGATGCTCGACGCGGCGAGCGCCTTCATCGAGCGGACCACGGCGGAAAGATCCTTCGCGCCCTTTATCTTTCGACCGAGAGCTTCTGAGCCGTGACTCACGACGCGACCTGGGCAATGGGTGTTGTCGGCGCAACGGAGTGAAACGGTGTCAGCGCCGACGCGGCAATGTCCAGTACGGCTTTCCTATCGACATCGCTCAAGTGGGATGCCGAGGTCAATCGGTCGACGACCTCCACCGCAAGGCCCGTCGTCGCCTGACACAGCGAGTGCTCGGCGTCGGATACTCTGTCCACTGGTATCGGATCAAATAGGCCCGCCGCCAATGCCAGCAACACCGCTAACTGATCGGTGAGCGACACCGGCCGCGACTCGGGTTGTTTGAGGCATTCGCGGATGCGTCGTCCATGCTCGATGATTTTGCGTGTCGAGTCATCCAGCCGTGTACCAAATCGCGAGAAAGACTCCAGTTCCTCAAACTGAGAGTAGGAAAGCTTGAGGTCGCCGGCAACGGCACGATACGCCGCGCGTTGCGCGGCGCCCCCCACGCGAGACACAGATTGACCGACATCGACTGCCGGCAGTACTCCCAGTTCGAATAAGGTGGGCGATAGATAGATCTGACCGTCCGTGATCGAGATTAGATTCGTCGGAATGTAGGCTGAGATATCCTGCGCTTCGGTTTCTATGATGGGGAGAGCGGTTAATGAGCCGCCGCCGCGATCCGCGGACAAATGCGTCGCCCGCTCCAGCAGGCGAGAATGAATATAAAAGATGTCCCCCGGATACGCCTCCCGGCCCGGTGGCCGGCGCAGCAATAGAGAAAGCTCACGGTAGCTTCGCGCGTGATGGGTGAGATCATCGTAGACAATCAGCACGTCACGCCCCGCTTCCATAAAGAACTCCGCAATGCTCGTGGCAGCGTAGGGCGCGATATAGCTAAGACCGGGAGCTTCGTTGCCTTCGGCCACCACGACAATGCAGTAATCCATGGCGCCGCTCTCGCGCAATTGGGCCACGACCTTGGCGACCGCGGATGCTCTCTGACCGATGGCGCAGTACACACAGATCACGTTCGTGCCGCGTTGGTTCAAGATTGCGTCAATGGCAATGGCGGTTTTGCCCGTTTGCCGATCGCCGAGAATCAATTCGCGCTGCCCGCGGCCGATTGGGATCATCGCATCAACGACGGTCAGGCCCGTCTGCAACGGGACAACCACGGCGGCCCGATCCATGATGGGGGGGGCCGGACGCTCGATAGGGCGTCGTTCCGTCCCTATGAGGGCGCCCCGATCATCGAGCGGTTTACCGAGCGGGTCAATCACTCGTCCGAGCAACCCCTCGCCGACAGCCACATCCATTACACGACCGGTCCGAGCGACCTGATCTCCGACTTGAATGGTTTGGCAGTCCCCCAAAAGAATGACGCTGACTTCCGTTTGATCGATGTTGAAGGCGATGCCGTATGTGCCGCTGGGAAATCGCACCAATTCCTCGAATCCCACCTCCGGTAGCCCCGAAACGGTCGCGATCCCGGTGGACACCCGGATGACCAACCCTACCTCATGCGGCGCGAGTTCCGGTACGAATGTCTCTCGAGCTTCCCGGAGCGCCGCAAATGTGCGTTCAAGAGCGAGGTTCGCGGGGGTAGGCGCCGTGGTCAAGGTACCGCACCTGACGGCTTGATTTGAGCGTTTATGAGAGCCTGCGCCTTCTCTTCCAGCGCCCCTAGGTATTCCGCGATGCTCCAAGAGAGTTTTTGACCACCCACCGTCAATTCAATGCCGCAAATGCCGTCCGGCGCGGTCTCGAACGCCAAGCGGATATCCGCGGCAAACGTTTCGTTGAGCGCATTTTGTATGGTCGTTTTCTCTCGCGTGGCCAGGGAGAAGCGGCTGCACACGACCGCTGCAGCGTGCGGCGCTTTTAGCGCAAGGTTGAACAGCTGTTTCGCTTCTGGCGTCATCTCCCGCAGGCGACGCGTGAATATTTCGCCCAACCGTTCCTCGAGTGTCGTGGATGCAAGATCGCCAAGCGCCCGGCGTGCCACTTCATAGACTTCGCTGGCCGCCAATCGCATCATCTGATCCATGAGCGCCGTGGCGTCGTTGCGCGCAGCGGTGCGCTGCCCGGACAGCAGGTCGTTCGCCGCCTTGCGAGCGCCGTCCAATAGGCGTTCGTGCTCTGCTTTGATCTCGAGCGAGGCCTTCGCCATCAACGCGTCGCGATCTTGGTCGAATTGCTTATTTTTCTCGTCAAATTCATCGTGCGACTTTCGCGCCTGGGCCTCTCTAGCGCCAGCCACAGCCAATTCTGCCGCAATGCGTTTCTCGCGGGCGTCGATGGCATTCAGAATGGGCTTGTAAAGAAAGCGCTTGAGCAACCACACCAAGATGATGAAGTTAACCGCTTGCGCGCCCACCGTGAACCAATCAATCAGCATGGCTCATTTCCCCGGCACTTGAGCGATGACATGCGTCCAAAATGGGTTGGCGAATATGAGGATCATGGACACGACAAAACAGTAAATAGCCAGTGACTCGATCATCGCCAGGCCCACAAATAGGGTCCGAGTGATCGTGGCCGAGGCATCCGGCTGCTGGGCCAGCGAACTGAGCGCCACCGCCACGGCCCGTCCTTCCCCTAAGGCAGGACCCATGCAGCCGATTCCAATGGTCAGGCCGGCGGTAACTATCGATGCGATCGCAATCCAGGTACTGCTATCCATGTGAAATCTCTCTTGTTCGGGTACGGGTGGCGGCCGCGATGTAAACCGCAGCCAGAATAGTGAAAATGTAGGCTTGGACCATTCCGGTGAGAAGGCCGAGCGCCAGCATCACGAGCGGGAACAGTAACGGCGTGATCGTGAGCAAGATGCCAACGATCATCACGCCGCTCATCATGTTGCCGAAGAGGCGCACGGCGAGAGCCAGAGTGCGCGAGAGTTCACTGATGATGTTGAACGGCAGCATGAGGATGGTGGGTTCGGTGTAGGTTTCCAGGTATCCCCGCACGCCCTGTTCCGCGATCCCGAAGAACGGCACGGCGAGAAAGACGCACGCGGCAAGCGCCGCCGTCGTCGACAGAGAGCCCGTCGGGGGTTCGAAGCCTGGAATCATCGTGCACAAGCTCGACATCGCGACGAACAGGAACAGAGTGCCCAGGAACGGTAAGTACTTTTCGGCGTGGCACAAGCCTACTTCTTTGATTTGCGCTTCGATCGTGGTCACGATGATCTCGAGTGCGCCCTGCCACCGCGAAATGGGGCCTTCGGTTGCCAGCGTGCCGGTAATGACCTTGGCCCCAATCCCCATGACGATCATCATGACCCATGTGGTTACGATGGTTCCGTTGAGATCGAAGAAGCCGTGATGCCACAATACTTGTTGGTCCGAACTCAAATTCATGATGCCGCCTTTCTCAGCGGCGGCGCTGTCGTCCCTTTTGGCCTTGACCTGAGGCGCTGGATGGCAATGCGTGCCATCAGGAATCCGAACAGACAGGACAGTGCGCGGCGCCAATCTCCGTGCGAAACCCAGTAAAAGGCAGCCATCACCACGATGGTTCGGAGCAGCAGACTACCGAGGAACCACACTGCCGGGGAGTTTGACGCGAAAGCGCGGCCAATCGTCCACCAAAGACCTCCGAAATAAAACACTCCGAGCGGCAGCCCGCAGACAAACGCCACACCCATCATCTCGATCTCCCTAGGGGTCATCGGTGGGCTCCTGGTGAATGGCCGCGTTTTGATCGGAAATCCAATGCCAGGCGTTGGCACACCCCAAAATGAGCCCTGCGACCAGCAACGCGAGAGTCCAAGAATGAGCGCCCGGATGATGTCGATCCAGCCACAGCCCGAGCATCGCACCGAGCAATGTCGGCACTGTCACTGACCAACCGATCACGCCGAACATGCCAAGACCGAACCACGGGCGTGGGGTGCCGGCACGCTGAGCCTTCAGCTTTCGAGCCGCTTTGATCTCGATTTGCCGGCTGAATGGTGGCTCACTATCGCCCATGTTGGAATTCTGCAAATCGACCGAGGAGGGCGCCTTCCATCCTGGCAACGGCCGCGCGAACGTCGCGCTCCTGGCGATCGAGCGATAGATATTCACGCTTTACGGTCTCGTGTAGTTCGCTCAAGGTCGTGCCTTGGATGGCTTGCCGCACCGATACCATGACATCTGCGCCACTCTTGACCAGCACTCCTTGATCCACCGCGAGATAGGCGGTGTGATCGCCCAGCGTGTACGTCAGAACGCCCGGCACCAGCGCCGCAACGCAATCGAGCCGGTGAGGGAGTAGTCCAAAGGATCCTTCACGAGTTTCGGCGACGATGCGGGAAACTCGTTCCAGGTCGAGGAAGATCCGAGAGGGGAGAAGAACCTTAAGATTCATGAGCTGTCGCGCTCGGGCGCTCCGGTGTTGCGTCCCGTTGGCGCGCCTCGCCGATTGCACCGATCATGTACAGGGCGCTCTCCGGATAATCCTTGAATTCATCGGCAAGAATCCGCTCGCAGCCATCGAGCGAATCGCTCAAGCTCACCAACTTGCCTTTGATGCCTGTAAATTGCTCGGTCGCAAAGAAGGGTTGCGTCAGAAACCGCTCCAAACGACGTGCACGGGCGACCGCCTTACGGTCCTCGGGCGAGAGCTGTTCGAGACCCAGCATTGCGATCACATCCTTGAGCTCCTCGTACTGAGCCAGGGTGCGGCGGATCTGCTGCGCCACCGCATAGTGCCGGTTGCCGACAATGCCGGGTGTCGCCATCTTGGAACTGGATTGCAGCAGATCGATCGCGGGATACAACCCCTCGCTTGCCCGTTTGCGTGACAACACGATGGAGGCCGACAGATGCGAAAACACGTGTACTGCTGCCGGATCGGTCAAATCATCCGCCGGTACGTAAACGGCTTGAATGGAGGTGATCGCACCTGCAGCGGTGTTGGCGATACGCTCTTCCACGGCGGATAGTTCCGTACTCATGGTCGGTTGATAACCCAACTGAGAGGGCATTTGCCCCATCAGCCCCGACACTTCCATGCCGGCCTGGATGAACCGGAATATGTTGTCGATCAACAGCAGTACGTCCCGGTGCTCATCGTCTCGAAAGTACTCGGCCATCGTCAGTGCCGTCTGGCCGACGCGAAAGCGGCTGCCGGGAGGCTCGTTCATCTGCCCGAATACCATGACCATGTCTTTGAGCACGCCGGCGGCCTTCATGTCACGGTAAAGCTCTTCCCCTTCACGGCAGCGCTCGCCGATACCGCAGAAAATGCTGACGCCTTGCCGATGACCGATCATGTTGTGGATCATTTCGGTGAGGAGTACGGTCTTGCCCACACCGGCTCCGCCAAACAAGCCGGCTTTGCCGCCGCGCTCGAGTGGTACCAATACATCGATAGCCTTGATGCCGGTCTCGAAGACTTCTGAGCGGGTTGAGCGTTCCGACAGTGGCGGGGGTGCTCGATGGATGCTGCGCCACTCGACATCCTCGGGGTCCGGCTGGCGATCGATGGTGTGACCAAACACGTCGAACATGCGCGAAATGATGTTCTTGCCCACCGGCGCTCGCAGCGGCATCCCGGTGTCCTCGACCGGTATTCCTCGGTATACCCCTTGAGTCGGAGTCAGAGCGATGCCGCGCACGTGTTTGGCATCTACCTGCGTCATCACCTCGATGACGATCTGCCCGCTTGCCCCGGTGCGCAGCACCGAGGAAATCAAGGGTAAGCAACTCTCGAAACGAACATCGACGACACTACCGCGCACGGCCGTCACCCTGCCGCGGTTCGGCGTCTTTACCTCATCCGTCATGCGCGGTCTCCAACTCCGCCGGCGGCGTCAGCACAATTGATTGCATGCGGTAAGGTTGTAACCCCTGTAAGGGGGGCGAGTCTGTACGCTACCGCGCACAGGGGGTGGCACAGCGCGTTACAGAATGCATCGCGATTACCCAGGTTGTGGAATCTTGCAAAGTATGGCCAGGATTACACTGACGATGAGTGTAGAGACAGGCGTTCCCCGATGGTGTAGGCAAACTATGACACTTGGCTGTGTGAGCCGAGTGTCATTTCCGCGTTAAGCGATTGCATCACTCTTTGTGTTTCAGTTGCGGCGCAACTTGAGCGCCCTACATTTTGAGACCTACCACAATGAAGCGCATATATTGGGATGGCGGCAATCGCGGCGCGATTGCTCTCGCGGCAGTCGCGGTGTCGCAGATTGCGCTATTTTCGCCGGTTCATGCTCAAGCAGTCACGTTTCTCGACCTGTCCGGAGGTCTCACCGGCTGGACGACTGCGGGCACTGTGTCCGTGCTGAGCACGACGGACGCCTACGATATCAATGGCACCCCCTATTCGCTCACGCCGGCCGCGGGCAATAGCATGGCAAAGATTTCGCCGGAGGGCGCCGCGATAGGTTCGGTGGATTCGTTGTTGGGCCTCAGCGCTAACTCCATTGAGAGCCTGGTCAATAACGGCAATGGCCAGGTGACAAATTTCGGTTTCATCACGAAGTCTTTCTCTTTCAATCCGGGGACGTATGAGTTTGCGTGGGCCTATGCAGCCACGGACTATGTTCCATTCAATGACGGCGTGCTGTTCTCAGTGGCCGGCGACGGAACCCAAAGCGTGGTGAGTCTTGCGCGCAACGGCAGCGGCGGGGGCGACACTTCCGGACCATCGCCTGGAACGTTAGTCCTGGGGAGCTATGGCACAGTACCGTGGCAGACAGCCACCTTTACGGTTGCCACGGCAGGCAGTTACCAGGTTAGTTTTGCGGACTACAACTGGGACGACACGGATCTCGATCCCATCTTCTATGTGAGCGGCACGGCGGGCGGTAGTACGGGCGCACCGCCGCCAATCACCGGCGGCGGACCCACGCTGGTGATAGGCACGACCGGCGGCGACGTATCGGCCTCTGTCTTCGATACGGCGAGCACGGCCTACAATCAGCCCGCGCTCACATTCGATGGCGGCACTCTTCAATATGGCGCGAACACAGTGACTAGTGTGGACGGCGTGCTGACCAGCAATGGCGGAACGATTGATACACAGACTTATTCCGTGAACTACTCCGGCGCGCTCTCTGGGGTGGGCGGGCTGACGGTTATCGGTAGCGGGGCTCTCGCGCTGTCGGCCGTCAATTCATATACGGGCGCGACCGTGGTCAATAGCAGCGCAACGCTGGCGTTAACCGGCGTGGGTAGTATCGCCGCGTCGAGTAGCATTGCCGATAACGGCATTTTCGACATCTCCGGTACGAATTCCGGGACTTCGGTGCAGTCGCTTTCCGGGGGCGCCGGCGGATTGGTGGTCCTGGGCAATCAAACACTCACCCTCACCAATGCGGCAGATACTTTCTCGGGCAGTATTGCCGGGGCCGGTGGTCTTACCATCGGCGGCGGTACGGAGACGCTGGCGGGCACGAACAGCTACACGGGGGTCACCACGATTGCCGATGGTGCGACGCTTGCCTTGTCGGGCACTGGAAGTATTGCCGCGTCGAGCAGCGTGTCCGATAACGGCATTTTCGATATCTCAGCGACCAGCTCGGGAGCTTCGGTACAGTCGCTGTCGGGCGGTGCCGGTGGATTAGTGATGTTGGGAGGTCAGACTCTTACGCTCACGAACGCCGCCGATGCTTTTTCGGGCAGTATCGCCGGTACCGGGGGTCTTACCATCAGCGGCGGCGCGGAAACGCTGGCGGGCACGAACACCTACACCCGCGCCACGACGATCGCCGGTGGTGCAACACTCGCTCTGTCGGGTGCGGGCAGCATTGCCGCATCGAGCGGTGTGGGCGATAACGGCACTTTTGACATATCCGCGACTACCTCCGGAGCGTCCGTGCAGTCGCTGTCGGGCAGCGCCGGCGGATTGGTGGTGCTGGGTAGCCAGACGCTCAGTCTCACCAATGCATCAGATACTTTCTCGGGCAACATCGTAGGTGCGGGCGGCCTTACTATAAGCGGCGGCGCCGAAGCATTGGGTGGCGCGAACAGCTACACCGGCGCCACGACGATTGGCGGTGG
>Ga0302324_100008501_pt1 | contig 21634 bp, 15 predicted proteins | sample Palsa_T0_1_FD_201949 | JGI IMG/M metagenome (GOLD analysis project Ga0302324, IMG submission 201949) | Peat permafrost microbial communities from Stordalen Mire near Abisko, Sweden - Palsa_T0_1 | ecosystem: Environmental > Terrestrial > Soil > Palsa > Peat permafrost | place: Sweden: Abisko...
ACGCCCTCGATTGACATCGCGAGCTCCTCGAGGCGCTTGAGCCTCTGGATGTAGCTCTCCATCGACTCGGCGCGCGCCCCCGGCCGGGTCGCCGAGATCGTGTCGGCCAGGATAACGAGGCCCGCGTAGATGGTCTCCGGCTTCACCTCCTCGTGGTGCGCAGCCACCGCGTTCACGACGATCGGCGTCTCGCCGTGGCGCTTGATGAACTCGGCGCCGATTCCGGCGTGGCTGCCCTCGAGCTCGCCAGAGACGGCCTTGCCGATGTCGTGCAGGAGCCCGGCGCGCTTGGCCAGGTTCGGGTCGAGGCCGATCTCGCTCGCTATCAGCGAGGCGAGGAACGCCGTCTCGACCGAGTGGTCGAGCACGTTCTGGTTGTAGGAGAACCGGTAGCGCAGCTTGCCGAGGAGCTTGATGATCTCGGAGTGCAGGCCGTTGATGTTGAGCTTGTTCACGGCGTCCTCGCCGGCCTGGGTCGTCGAGAGGTCGATCTCCTCCTGGGCGCGCTTGACGTATTCCTCGATGCTCGCCGGGTGGATGCGGCCGTCCTTCACGAGGGCCTCCAGCGCGTTCCGGGCGATCTCGCGGCGGACGGGGTCGAAGGACGACAGGAGCACCAGCTGGGGCGACTCGTCGATGAGGAGGGTGACGCCGGTCGCGGCCTCGAAGGATTTGATGTTCCTGCCCTCGCGCCCGATCAGGCGCCCCTTCATCTCCTCGCTCGGCAGATGGACGAGGGAGGCCGTGAGGTCGGTGTTGGGCTTGCTCGCCAGGCGCTGCATCGAGGCGATGAGGATGCGGCGAGACTGGGTCTGCAGCTCCTGCTCGGACTTCTCGAGGGTCTCGCGGCGCATCGCGCGCAGCTCGTCCTGGCACTCGAGCAGGACCTCCTCGCGCAGCTGCTTGCGGACCTCCTCGCCGTCGAGCTGCGAGACGCCCTCCAGTCGTTTTCGGACGTTCTTGGAAAGATCGCGGATGGCGTCGCGGGCCTGCCTGATGGCGGAACTCTCGCGGTTCAGGCGCTCCTGGCGCTGCTCCAATTGGAAGTCGAGGAGGGCGAGGGACTCCTCGTGGGCCTTGATCTCGCGCAAGCGGACGTCGGACTCGATCTCTCGCCGGTCGAACTCGCGGTTGAGCTCCGAGCGCTTGTCCTGGATCTCGGACTCGGCCCGCTGCTTTGTCTCGCCGGCGGCCACCGCCGCCTCGCGGCGGGCCACCTCGATGAGCTCGGTCGCCTGCTCATGCGCCACCCTTCTTGAGTAACGGGTTACGAACCAGACTACGATGAATCCGACCAGTCCCCCGAGGAAGAGGGAGATGGGAAAGGCCGCGTCATTCAGGCCGCTTGGCTGGTAGGATGCTGTCTCGGATACGGTTGCTAATACCAAGGCTAGGGTTTGCTTTACATAGGGTTTGGTCTGCAAACCTCAAGTCTCTTTCCCCGCCCCCCGGCGGCGGTTTCTAGGCGTGCTTTTGGAAGGCCGGGAGCGTCCCGTCCAGGATCGTCTGGAGGCGAGCGAGGGCCGCCTGTTCCCCGTCTGAACTCCCTGTCTGGACAACGACATAGGCCCAGCGGTCGCTGCGGCCGTGGGCGATGCGGTCCCACGAATCCCTTCCCAATCGCTGCCAATGGGTGGCCACGGTGGCTTGCGACCCGACGAAATAGTAGGCGAAGAGCTGGGGCTCCTCCACCCTGCCCCTGGGCGTGATGAGTTCCTTCTCCACCCTCAAGACCGTGGCCGGGAACCCCTCGGGAGCACCCGGGTAGGCGAACTGGTGGGCAAAGGAGCTGCGGATCGTCCATCCCTGGCCGACGAGGCAAAGTTCCGGCCGGTGAATCGAGGTCCGGTCCCTGCCGCTCAGCACCACGGAGAGGAAGACCTGCTTCGTGGGATCGGACAATGAGACATAGACCTTGCGGGAATACCCGGTGTCCGGTGGGAGGACCTGTCTTTCGATCTGGGTCACCTCCGACCGGCGGCCGATCCAGTCATCCCCCAGGAAGGTCGGAAGGGAGACGGGATTGACGCCGTCCTCGGCCAGGACGATCCCCGAGCCCCCCGTCGCGGGCATACCGGCGGCGCGGACAAGCAGGCCGATCGCCACAGCCGACGCGACGACGACGGCGATCGCCGCGGGCCAGGGTCCCCGGCCGGAAGGTGTGGAGTATTCACGGGGTGTCACAACGGGGCCGCCCGGCGCTTGGACAACCCACGCAGGGCGCCACCGCGAGAGAACCTCCGCGATGCCGAGGACACCGCCCAGGACGATGGCGAAGACGACGAACCCCATGGCCTCGTGGACGCGGTCGCCCCAAGCCTGGCCACCCCTCTGCGCCGCGCCCACGATCGAGACGATCCGCACGACATTGCCAAGGTACACCAGCGGAAAACAGGCTGCGAACATCACGACCCAGAGCGCCTTGCGGTTGAAGCGCAGGTATCCCACGAGCAGCGACAGCGCCGAAAGGGCGACCAGCGACCGGACGCCGGAGCACGCGGCCGCAACGTCGTAGTCGTAGGTCCCGTCGGGGGACAGGAGCTGGGTTCCATTGACGAGCACGTGGATCCCGAGCGCGTGGAGGAATGCGCCGCTTGTGCCGACCACCCACATGCGCAGCCAGAATCCGGCGGAATCGAGCGCGTTGAGCGGGATCGCAAACACGAGGAAGAGAAGGGGGAAGGCCGAGGCGCGCGCCCACCTGCTGCCCCCCGCGAAGGCGAGGACGCCCCACATGAAGACAAGGAGGCCCGCGATCGACAGGCGCGCCTGCTCGGCCGTGAAGCCGAGCACGTGGAGCCCCAGGCCGAGGGCCATCGCGCACGCCGCGGGCAGGAAGGCCTCGCGGGAGGACGCTGCGTTTCCCGCGCCCTTCAGGTTGCGGTGGAGGAGAAAGGCGCTGATCCCGAGGATGAGGAATCCATGTTGGGTCTCGGAGGCGGGGTTCACCCACTGGAATCCCCACCAGTAGAAGAGCGAGTTGGACACGATGTACCCGTGCGTCGCGTTGCCCCAGAACTGAAAGATCGCGGCCCCTGCCAGCGCGCACAGTCCGGCCGGAAGGTAGCGCGTCGGGCTCAGGGGGGGCGTCATGGGGTGCCTGAGGCGAGGACGTTCAGGATCGCGCCGACGCGCTCCCGGGCCAGCCGGTCAAAGCTAAATTCCCGCGCGCGCGCGATGCCGACCGCGGTGAAGCGGGCCCTCAGCGCCGAATCCGTGCAAAGGGCGCGAAGGGCCTCGGTCGCGGAACCCGTGTTCGCGAAGTCCGTAAATTGGGCGCATTCTCCGGCCACCTCGCGCAGCACCGGCAAATCCTGGAGGGCGCTCGGGCAGCCGCAAGCCATCGCTTCCAGGACGCCCCGGCCAAAGGTCTCTTGCGATGTGGACAGGACGTGGGCGATCGCCCCGCGGTAAAGCCCCGGCAGCGCGTCGTCGGCCACCCAGCCGCGGAAGCTCACGTTCTTCTCGATCCCGAGGCGGCGCGCCTCGGCCTGCGCGAGCGACCGTCCACCGTCCCAGTCGCCCCCGACCAGCACGAACGGAAATTCCGAGCGGAGATGCTCGGGCAACCCGGCATAGGCCCTCAGCGCCAGCTCCGCACGCTTGTAAGGATAGAAGTTCGAGACCCAGAGAAAATACCTTCGGACGTCCCCTCCCCCGTCCCCCGGACCCTCGGCGGTGAACAGGTCGTGGCGGATTCCCTCGGGACTCACGAGGACCGGAGCCTCGCTTCTTCCCAACGCGGCACCCGCCCATGCGGAATTCGTAATGACGAGCGAGGCTTTCGCCAGCCCCCGGGCCACGGCCCAGCGCCTGTAGGCCCCACGCGCGCCACCCTGGCCCGGGTCGCCCGCGGCGAACACCTGCATCACCACAGGCAGGCCGGATGGGAGGACCGGATAAAGGCCCACGGTGACGAGCGCTGCGGCCCCGCGCCTCCTGGCCTCGGCGCCGACCCGGAAATGGTCCGCGAACAGGCGCACGCAGGGCCTCTCGTTGGACGGAAAATCCAGGCATACCCGGATCCCAGGATCGTCCTTCGCCTCAAATCCGCCCCGCCCGGCGAAGACGATCCAACCCACGTCGGGAAAAATCCTCCGGGCGTTGTGGACGAACTCGGGGAAGAGCGTGCTCAGGCCGGTCCTGCGATCGGGGTTTTCGCACAGAGTCGAAAGCGCAAGCGTGACGCGCATGGCGCCATTCCAGACGCCCGGGGCCTTTCGCCAAGCGAAATTGCCGCCGCCGGCCTCGCGCGAAGTATTGTCACCAGCCGACTTCGGCATCACCGTGGGCCGGCGTGGCCGCTCCGAATTCACCCAACGTAGTCCGCCGGGACCTTGCCATCCGGCAAACGATCGCGGCCTCGATTGGGGCGAAGGCGTTCTCGGTCGCGTGCACCTTTGTCCAGGTGCCGCTGGCCCTCCACTATCTCGGCACCGAGGCCTACGGGTTCTGGATCACGCTGGTGACCATCGTTACGATCCTCAATTTCGTGGATTTTGGGCTGGGGGTCGGCATGCAGCACACGATGGCGCGCTCCTATGGCGGCGACGACATGGGCACCATGAAGCGGGTGTTCTGGACCGGTGCCACGGTGCTGGGCGCCCTAGGCCTCGGGGTGCTGGCCGTGGGCCTGCCGGTGGCCTACCTCGTCCCATGGTCGAATGTCCTCCACCTCCAGGATCCGGCCCTCAGGGCCGTGACGGGGATGGCGCTGGCCGTGTCCATCGCCGCGTTCGTGGCGGCACTCCCGTTCAACGCCGTGGCCCGGCTCGCGGCCGCCGCGCAGCGCGGCTGGATCCACGCGGGCTGGATCGCGGTGGGCAGCGCGATCTCGCTCGGCCTCGTCGCCTGCGCGGCATTCGGGCACTGGGGCTTCCTCTGGTTCCTCGCCGCGAGCCTTTCCGTGCCCGTGCTCCAGGGAGCGGGCCTCTTTGTCCATCTCCTGCGGGTGCTCGGCTGGGACCTGCGCCCGTCGGCACTCGCGCCGGTGGCTGAGTTCAGGATGATGCTCAAGTCGAGCCTGCTGTTCGCGGTGCCGCAGATCGGACTCGCCCTCGTCCAGTCCGTTCCCGCGCTGGCGATCTCGATGGCCGCGGGTTCGGCGGCGGTGACCGGCTACACGATCATGATGCGCCTGTTCAGCCCGTTCCAGCAGGGGCAGATCCTCCTGCTTGCACCCGTGTGGCCGGCCTACACGGAGGCCCACACGCGCAATGACAATGCCTGGGTCAGCCGCACCTTCTGGCACACGATGGTCGCCCTCGCCCTCCTGGGCCTCGGGATCGTGGCGGTGTCGCTTGTAACGCCGCTGATCCTTCGGCTCTGGCTCGGATCGGCCGGAAACATCGTCGACAGCAAGCTCACGTACCTGTCGGCGGCGTGGAGCATCGCCCTGATGGCTCCCCAGCCCTTCATCTATTACCTGATAGGCGTCGGGAGGCTGCGCTCGCTGGCCGCCGCCGCGTCGCCGGGCCTCTTTCTCACCGCTCTGGCCCTCTTCTGGGGATTCGGCGCACGCACGGTCGACGGGGTGCTCGAGGCGGGCACCGTTTGCCTGGTCCTGTGCCTTCTGCCGCCCATGGCATGGGCGACCGCGGGCGCGTTCCGCCTCCTCGGGGCAAGGAGCGTGGCGGCATGAGGCTCGTCATCTTCAAGCTCAACAAGCTCGGGGACAATGTCGTCTTCGTTCCCGTCGTCCAGGCGCTCCGCCGGCGCTTTCCCGACTGGAGGATCACGCTCCTGACAACACCGTCCGAGGCGGAACTCTATGGCGGACCGCTCGCCCCTGACGAGGTGCTGGTCTTCCCCAAGCAGGCCTTCGACAAGGCGTACCGCAGGCCGTGGGTCCTCGCGCGCTGGTATCGGGAGGTCCGGGCCCGGCATCCCGACGCATGCCTCGTGCCCTTCGACCAGGGCCGCGTCGCCCATCTCCTGGCGAAACTCAGCGGCGCCCCGACCCGTGTCGGCGCAAAGCTGAACCCGCCGCGCATCAGCGGCTCACTCACGAAGGAGGTCCCCGTCCCGGGCGACGGCAGTGCCGTGACCTGGAGTTGGTCGATGGCCCGAGCCCTTGCGCAGGGCGCCGGCGCCGCGGACTGGGAGGGCGAACCGCAGCCACCGGACTTGGGCCACCTGCTCGCCAAGGAGGCGCGGCGCACGGGCACCCGGCGGCGGGTGGTTGTCCACGCCGGCGCAAGCGGTCCCCTGAACCAGTGGTCCGTAGAAAATTTTGCCGCGGTGGCCGAGTCGCTCGCGCACGATTGCGAGGTGGATTGGATCAGCCATGGCGGCGCAACGGGCCCGGCTCCCCGGGGTACGAACGACAGGCCCGTGGCCACAGTCCGCGAGCTTGCCCGGGCCATATCAGGGGCGGACCTTTTCCTGGGAAACAACTCCGGGCCGATGCATCTCGCCAACGCCCTCGGCTGCGCCGGGGTCGCCGTCACCGGCTCCTCGGCCCGCGGCTGGGACCCCTACTGGCACCGCGAGCGCTGGACCGTGCTACGCCACCCGAGCCTGGCCTGCGCGCCCTGCGAGGCGATCGACCGCAGGCCGGCGGCGTGCGCCAATCTGGGGAGCCCCATGGCGTGCATGACCTACTGGACGCCGGGAAACGTCGAGGCCGCATGCCGCGAGCGCCTGAAAATGAGGGATTCCATTCCGGCATGAGCCCCCGCGTCAGGCTCATCCTTTACCTCGCGGCTGGGATCGTCCTCGGCATCGCGATCGGCGCGGACATTGCGGACGAGAGCTTCGGCCTCGCGACGCTGGTGGCGATGGCGTGTGGCTGGCTTATCCTGCGGCGCGTGAGCGCCGCGGACCCCGACGCGTGGATGCTCGCCGTCGTCATCTTCGGCTACGTCGTGGGAAACCGCGGATTTGCCCAGCTCCAGCCAGCGAACCTGATACCCCTGCTCCCGGCCGAGGCCGTGCTCCTGGTCGCCGTTCCCGCGCTGGTGGTCCGGATGACCCTCAAGACGGATACCGGCTTCCGCCGCGACGCCCTCAACTACGCGATCCTCGTGTGGCTCGCGCTGGGCGCGATCCGCCTGCCGCTCGACATGGAGAATTACGGGGTTCTCGCGCTGCGCGACTTCGCGATGGTCTATTACGCCGTCTTTTTCTTCGTCGCTCAGGCGTTCGCCGCCCGCCCCCAGAACGTGCGGGTCCTGAGGGGCGCGATCACGCTGGGATACGTCTGCCTGATCCCTGTCGTCATCAGCATCCTGATCTGGCCGGACTTTCTCGTCGACAACCTGACCTGGCGGGGAATCCCGCTGATCTATCACAAGAGCGACCTGATCGCGACGTCGCTGGCCGCCGGCTTCTTCTGGCTGTGGACGCGGTGGGAAAGGGACAAGCGCCGGGTCTGGCTTGTCCTTGCCGCGGCCAGCCTGCTGCTTATCGGCAAGATGAGCTCGCCACGCGCGGCCATGGCCGCTGTCGCGGTCACGACCCTCCTTTGGCTGGCCATAGGCCGGTGGCGTGTTGCCGCGGCGCAGTTCGGGATCATCGCCGCGGCGGCCGTCGTCGGCGTCGGCGTCCTCACGTTCACGGGAGGCGACATACAGACCTCGGTGCCCTACTCGATGTACGAGCATGCAGTCTCGATCTTCGACCCCTACGGAAATGGAAACTACATCAACGGCGAAAGCGGCAATCCCGCGGACAACAACCGCTTCAGGCTCGTGTGGTGGAACGACGTCATCGGTGACACCATGGCGGAAAATCCCGTGTTCGGACTCGGGTTCGGGACCGACCTGGCCGCGCGCTTCGCGGCCGACTACGGCCTCACCACGGATGAGACATTCGCGGCGAGGAGCCCCCACAGCATGATCGTGACGACCTTTGGGCGCATGGGGTTCCTCGGCCTGGCGAGCTGGCTGCTGGTCTCCGCCCTCGCCGCGCGCACGGTGTGGCGGCTGTTTGCCGAGGGGGACCCCGACGCCCTCGGGTTCTGCTGCATTGTCACTGTCACCTGGATCAGCGCATGCGTCGGCGTCGTCCTCGAGTCGCCCATGGCCGCGGTGATCTTCTGGACTGCGCTCGGGCTGGCCCACGGTCGTCTCAGGAGGACCGAGCCGCCGCAGCCCCAAACGGGCCTCGCGGACAAGTCCGGCGACTGGCCGGTTGCAAAACCGGCAGCGGTCGATACTCAATCACTCCTTCGGTGAACCTCCGGCTGCCCGTCGACACTTTCAGCATCTTCAAGACCACCACCCGCGAAAGGTGGGACATGCTGACGCCGATAGCCATCGTCGGGCTGGGCGCCTTCAGCATAGCCTTCATCTACTCGGCCCAGCTCCCGATCCAGGGTCGCAGCTGGATGATCCAGCTCCTGTGGCTGGTGCTCGGGTCGGGGGTCTACGTCACGGTCTCCCTCATCGACTACCAGTTCTGGCTCGGGTTCGCCCACTGGATCTATGCCGTCTGCCTCGTCCCGCTCGTCCTGGTCCTCGTCCCCGGGATTGGCACGGAGGTCTACGGATCCCAGCGCTGGATCCGCCTCGGGGCGTTCCAATTCCAGCCCTCGGACACGGCCATCGTCGCGGTGCTCCTGATCACGGCCAGTCTTCTGGTGCGCAGCGAGATAGGCACGGTCAAGCAGTCGCTCGGGGTGCTCGGGAAATTGGCCCTTGCCGTGGGTGTTCCCATGCTCTTGATTCTGAGACAACCGGACCTGAAGTCCGCGATTGTTCTTCCGCCAATGGTGTTCTCGATGCTGTACGTGTCACGGCTCTCCGGGCGTTTCTTCGCCGGCGCGTTAGCGGCGTTTCTCCTGATAACGGGGCTAGTCGCTTGGGACACAGCGCGTTACATGCATTTCATGGACTCGAATGGGTTCTCCTACCAGAACGACCGGGGTATCTATGAGAAGCACAGCCTGCTGCCCCTCCATGACTACCAGCGCAACCGCATCTTGTCGTTCGTTGACCCCGACAAGATCGACCCGATGGGCATCGGCTGGAACCAGCGCCAGTCCCTGATCTCCGTCGGCAGCGGCGGCCTTTATGGGAAGGGATGGACCGAGGGGACCCAGGCGAGGCTCGGGTACCTGCCGCGCTCGGTGGCGCACAACGATTTTATATTCTCGGTCATTGCCGAGGAAAAAGGATTTCTGGGAAGCATTACGGTTCTCAGCCTGTTTGGTCTAATGCTGTTCAACGGCATCCGCATCGCCGGCCTCTCACGGGACCGGTTCGGCACGCTGCTCGCCCTAGGCGTCACCGTGCTCTTCATGGTGCATGTGTTCGTGAACATCGCTATGACCATCGGGCTCGTGCCCATCACGGGCATACCGCTTCCCTTTATAAGCTACGGTGGCACCTTCGTGCTCAGTTGCTGCTTGTTGCAAGGACTGGTCCAGAGCGTCTATCGCTTCCGGAAGGACTTCGCATGACCATGCGTCCGACCCGCGATAACGACCGTTCTGCCGGAATTTCCTGCGCCGCAACCCGCGCCCGAAGGGGTCCCGATTCCAACCAAGACAGAGTCCCCCATGAGCGAAACAACACGCCCCAACACCGACGCCACCCAGGACGTCGCCCAGAAGTATGACTCCGAACTCGCGAGTCCCCCACTCCAGAGAGAGGTCGCATCGGTAAGCCCGAGTGAGCTGAAGGCCGGAGCAGTCGAGCGCGCCCAGAACAGGCCCCTCCTCCAGAAGATCGTCGCCGCGTTCAAGAAGGAGAAGGGCTCCTACCGCGAACTCATCATCAATTCCGAGCCACTGGAGAAGCGCGTGGCGCTCCTGGTGGACGGCCGCCTCGAGAAGTACGAGATCGAGCGCGAGTCCGACGACCGCATGGTCGGCGGCATCTACAAAGGCAGGATCAAGAACCTCGACCCGGGCCTCAAGGCGGCGTTCGTCGACATCGGCTACGCCAAGAACGCCTTCCTCCATTACTGGGACATGCTTCCCGCGGCAGCCGACTCCTCGATCGAGGTCGTGCGCGTCAACAAGAAGCGCGACGCGGGCCCCAAGGGAGAGGTGACCGTCAAGGACATCCCCGGCCTGTACCCCCCGGGCTCGGACATCGTGATCCAGGTGACCAAGGGCCCCATCGGGACCAAGGGGCCCCGCACGACGACGAACCTCTCCGTTCCCGGCCGCTACCTGATCCTCACCCCCTTCAGCGACGGCTGCGGGATCTCACGCAAGATCGAGGATCCCCTCGAGCGCAAGCGCCTCAAGCAGCTCATCAACGAGCTCACCATCCCCGAGGGAATGGGCGTCATCGTGCGCACGGCCGGCGAGGGCAAGAAGCCGCGCTATTTCGTGCGCGACCTGCACCTGCTCCTCAAGAAGTGGGAGGAGATCTCCCGCAAGATGCAGAATGACCGCTCGCCGTGCAACCTCTACATGGAGCCCGACCTCGTCGAGCGGACGGTGCGCGACTTCCTCACCGAGGACGTGGACCGCGTCCTCATCGACAACAAGTCTGACTATGACCGCACACAGGACCTCGTGGGCCTGATCTCGAAGCGCTCGCGCTCAAAGATCGCGTTCTACACCGACAGCATCCCGATCTTCGAGCGATTCAACATCGAGAGGCAGATCGAGCAGACCGGCCAGAGGAAGGTCCCGCTCCCGAGCGGCGGAGAGATCGTCATTGACGAGACGGAGGCCCTGATTGCCATCGACGTGAACACCGGCTCGCACAAGAACCGGTCGGGCGACGAGAAGAACACGCTCTACGCCGTGAACCTCGAGGCGGCCCAGGAAGCGGCGCGCCAGATCCGCCTGCGCAACCTCGGCGGCCTTATCATCCTCGACTTCATCGACATGAAGGAGCGGCGCCACCGCAACGCCGTGTATGAGAAGATGGTCGAGCTCATGTCGGGCGACAAGGCGAAGAACCACATCCTCCCGATATCGCAGCTCGGGATCATGCAGATGACCCGCCAGCGCCAGCAGGAGTCCCTCTCGTCCAACCTCTACACCGACTGCCCCTACTGCCGGGGCCGCGGCATCGTCAAGTCGGACACCACCATGTCCGTCGAGCTCCAGCGCCGCCTCTCCTCGGTCGTCCGCCGCCTCCAGGCTCGCAAGGACGGCAAGATGTACTCGATCCGCGTGCTCGTCCACCCCGCCGTCCTCGAGCGCCTCAGGAGCGAGGACGCGGACCTCCTCGTCAGGATGGAGAAGAGCTTCGGCGTCCAGCTCGCGTTCCGGGCGGACCCGAACTACCACATCGAGAACTTCAAGATCATCAACGCGACGACGGGCGAGGAATACCGCTAAGCCGCCCACGCCGAGGGTCAACGCCGATGAGCGACCACGATCATTCCCACGACCACCACGAGGGGCGTGACCACGATCACGACCATGCCCATCACCACCATCACGGGCACGGGCACTCCCACGCCCCGGCCAGCTTTGGGATGGCCTTTGGCGTCGGCGTCCTCCTCAACTCCGGGTTTGTGATCCTGGAGGTGGCATACGGGCTGATGGCGCACTCGCTCGCCCTCGTCGCCGACGCCGGGCACAACCTGAGCGACGTCTTCGGCCTGCTGCTCGCATGGGGGGCCATATCCTGGGCCAAGAGGCCGCCGACGGCGGTCCACACCTACGGGCTGAGGCGGTCGACCATCCTCGCCGCGTTCTGCAACGCGGTCTTCCTGCTCATCAGCGTGGGGATCATCGGCTGGGAGGCGGTCATCCGCCTGGCCCATCCGGCGCCCGTGGGGTCCCACATCATGATCTGGGTTTCGGCGGCGGGCATCGCGGTCAACTCGACGACCGCCCTGATGTTTATGGCAGGCCGCAAGGGCGACCTCAATGTGCGCGGAGCTTTCGCGCACATGGCGGCGGACGCCATCATCTCCGCGGGCGTCGTCGTCGCCGGAATCGTCATCAGCTTCACGGGTTGGCTGTGGCTCGATCCCGTCACCAGCCTCGTCCTCGTCGTCGTTATCATATCCGGCACCTGGGGCCTGCTCCGCGACTCGGTCAACCTGGCCCTGGACGCCGTCCCAACTGGAACGGATGTTCCGGGCATCCAATCCTACCTTCGCGGGCTGCCGGCCGTCGTCGACGTCCACCACATGCACGTCTGGGGCCTGAGCACGAGCGAGACCGCGATGTCGGCCCACCTCGTGGTCGCGGGCCACCTCGAGGACAATTCCCTCCTCGAGTCGATCAACCACGAGATGCATGAGCACTTCGGGATCGACCACGCGACGATCCAGTTCGAGGTTGCCGGCCAGCCTGTCTGCGCGAGCAAGGACTGCGACTGCTCGGCCGGGGACTGAGCCCGGGGTCCGGAGCACCCTCCATAAAAGCGCTCATCCAGAGGATCCTGCGCGGCCTCGGACTCTACGTCTGGTTCAAGGAGGAGTCTCTCCTCCAAGACGCGTACCGGCGCCTCAAGGATGGCCGGCCCATCTCCTGGCGGGGCCTCGAGGTCCGCTTCTACCGGGCCCTGCTCGGAGGCGGGCCTTCCGGGTTTCTCGTCTTTGACGTCGGAGCAAACCGGGGCCAGAGGACGGCGGTCTTCCTGAGGCTTGGCGCCCGTGTCCTCGCCCTGGAGCCCGACCCCCTCAACCAGCGCGTTCTCGCTCGCAAGTTCGGCGAGCCCGTCCAGACGGGGAGGCTGACAATCGTGGGCAAGGCCGTGAGCGACACCGCGCGCACCGGGACATTCTGGGTGAACTCGCCCGGCTCGGGCCTCAATACGCTGAGCGAGAAGTGGGTCGACACGCTGAAGGAAAACAGGAGCAAGTTCGGCATGACTGTCCCCTACTCCACGCAGCACGTGGTAGAGATGACGACGCTCGGGTCGCTTATCACCGCCCACGGCATTCCCCGCTATATCAAGATTGATGTCGAGGGCCACGAGGTGCACGTCCTGCGCGGCCTCCCGCAGCCCGTGCCCTTTGTGTCATTTGAGGCGATCCTGCCCGAATTCCTGACGGAAACGCGCGAATGCATGGAGATGCTCGGCCGCCTCTCGCCGCAGGGGCGCTTCAACTATGCCGTCAATTGCTACGCGGGCCTTGTCCTTGCCGCATGGCTCAGCGGGCCCGAGATGGGCGCGCTGCTGGAGGGGATCGGGGAGAAGACCGTCGAGGTCTTCTGGAAGAGCGTGTAGCGCTCAGGAATGCGCAGGCAGCGCGTCCTGCGCCGACCCGCTTGGGGCCGACGTGGGCGAAACCGGGCCGCCCGTGCCGTCCCACTTCCAGTTCCGCACCTCGGGCAGGTCGACGCCGTTCCGGTCTATGTATTGACGATGCTCGACAAGCTTGTCCTGCAGCTGCTGCTTCAGGTAGACCCCCCTTTCGCCGCAGTCCGGGACGCGGTCGATCGTATCCATCACGAGGTGGAAGCGGTCGAGCTCGTTGAGCACAGTCATGTCGAAAGGCGTCGTGATCGTCCCCTCCTCCTTGTATCCCCGGACGTGGATGTTGGGGTGGTTGGTGCGCCGGTAGGTAAGCCGGTGGATCAGCCAGGGATAGGCGTGGTAGGCGAAGATGACGGGTTTGTCTCTCGTGAAGAGCTCGTCGAAATCCGTGTCGCTCAGCCCGTGCGGGTGTTCGCTCTTGGGCTGCAGCTTCATCAGGTCGACGACGTTGACGACACGGATCCTCAGGTTCGGGAGGCTCCGCCGCATGATCGAGACGGCAGCCAGTGTCTCGAGCGTGGGAACGTCGCCGCAGCATGCCATGACGACGTCGGGCTCCGCCCCCTGGTCGCTGCTGGCCCACTGCCAGATCCCGATGCCCTGCGTGCAGTGGATAACGGCGGCGGCCATCGTCAGCCATTGGGGCGCCGGGTGCTTGCCCGCGACAATGACGTTCACGTAGTGCCGGCTGCGCAGGCAATGGTCCATGACCGAGAGCAGGCAGTTGGCATCAGGCGGCAGGTAGACGCGCACGATCTCGGCCTTCTTGTTCATCACGTGGTCGATGAAACCAGGGTCCTGGTGCGTGAATCCGTTGTGGTCCTGCCTCCATACGTGGGAGGACAGCAGGTAGTTCAGCGAGGCTATCTTCCTGCGCCAGGGCAGCCCCAGGGTCACCTTCAGCCACTTGGCGTGTTGGTTGAACATTGAGTCCACGATGTGGATGAACGCCTCGTAGCAGTTGAATATCCCGTGCCTGCCGGTGAGGAGGTAGCCCTCCAGCCAGCCCTCGCACTGGTGCTCGCTGAGCATCTCCATCACCCGGCCAGCGGGCGCAAGAAACTCGTCGTTGGGCTGGGTGGCGGCCTCCCACTGGCGGTTCGTCGCCTCGAAGACTGCCTCCAGGCCGTTGGAGAGCGTCTCGTCCGGGCCGAAGATCCTGAAATTGCGCTGCTCCGCGTTGGCCTTTTCCACGTCCCTGAGGAAACGGCCGAGGACGTGCGTGTCGCCCGGTCCGGGAGATCCCGGCGAAGGCACGGCAATGCCGTAGTCGCGGAAATCGGGCATGCGAAGGTCCCTCAGAAGGATTCCCCCGTTGGCGTTCGGGTTTGCTCCCATGCGCCTCACCCCAATGGGGGCGAGGCTGGCTATCTCCGACCTGAGTTTCCCGCCTACATCAAACAGCTCTGCGGGGCGATAGCTCCTCATCCACTCCTCAAGGAGGGCCAGGTGCGCCGGAGGTGAGCTGTCGGATATCAAGATCGGGACCTGATGCGCGCGAAAGGTTCCCTCAATCTGGAGCCCGTCGACGTACTTGGGACCCGTCCAGCCCTTGGGCGAACGCAGGACTATCATGGGCCAGCGTGGGCGCACGAGCTTCCCGCCGGTCCGCGCCTCCTTCTGGATCCTCCCAATTTCCTCGATCACCATGTCAAGAGTCGAGGCCATCGCCTCGTGCATCAGCGCGGGGTCGTCGCCCTCGACAAAGTGCGGGCTCCAGCCATAGCCCCGGAGCAGCTGCTCCAGCTCCTCGCGCGTGATCCGGGCCAGTATGGTGGGATTCGAGATCTTATAGCCGTTCAGGTGCAGGATCGGCAGGACGGCTCCGTCGGTCGCCGGATTGAGGAACTTGTTCGAGTGCCATGCGGTCGCCAGCGGTCCGGTCTCCGCCTCGCCGTCTCCCACGACGCAGGCGACAGTGAGCCGGGGATTGTCGAACACCGCCCCAAATGAGTGGCTGAGCGAGTACCCAAGCTCACCCCCCTCGTGTATGGAGCCCGGGCAGTCAGGGGAGGCGTGGCTCGGGATGCCGCCCGGGAAGGAGAACTGCTCGAAGAGTTTCCTCATCCCGGCCTCATCCTGGCTGATGTTCGGGTAGACCTCGCTATAGGTGCCCTCAAGGTAGGTGTTGCCGACCACGGCCGGTCCCCCGTGGCCCGGCCCCGCCACGTAGATCATGTCGAGGTCGTACTTCTTGATCACCCTGTTCAGATGGGCGTAGATGAAATTCTGCCCTGGAGTGGTGCCCCAATGGCCCAACACCATCTTCTTGATGTCCGACAGCGCCAGCGGTCTGGTGAGCAGCGGGTTTTCGCGCAGGTAGAGCTGGCCGACGGAGAGGTAGTTCGCAGCCCGCCAGTATTGGTCTATGTGGCTCAGCTGCTCGGGATTCAGTGTCGGATTTTTCATAAGGTTGTTCTTCCGCCGGGCCGAAGCCGCAGCACGTCCACGATCGACGACGCGATCACGCTTTCCTCGTCGGTCCTGATGACCCTCACGGTCACCCGGCTCCCGCGCGAAGATATCACCTTTGCGCCCCTGGAATTGCGCGCGCCGTCGATCCTTATTCCAAGGAAACCCAGTCCGGCGCATATTTGGCGGCGGACCGGCGCCGCGTTCTCGCCTATTCCGCCCGCAAAGACCAGGGTGTCGACCCCGCCAAGCACTGCGGCAAACGACCCGATCCATTTCTTGGCCTGGTAGCAGAAGAGTCCCACGGCCTCCGCCGCCCGCGGATCGCGCGATGCCCGAGCCAAGAGGTCCCGCATGTCGGGGCTCGTCCCTGAAACACCCAGAAGCCCCGACTCATGGTTCACCATCGTCGCCAGCCGCGCCTCGGTCAGCCCGCCCTGCCTCCCAAGATAGGAAAGGACCCCGGGATCCAGGTCGCCCGTGCGCGTGCTCATGACCAATCCGGACGCGGGTGTGAACCCCATGCTTGTGTCCACGCTCCTGCCGTTCAGCACCGCGGCGAGACTCGCGCCGTTTCCAAGGTGGGCAAGGATCACCCGACCCCTGAGCGCGGCAGGGTCGCCCAGCCGCCTGAGCTCCCCCAGCAGGAACTCGAACGACAATCCGTGGAAGCCGTAGCGCTCCACGCCGTCCCTTGCGTAGCGCCTTGGAATGGGGAGCAGGCGCGCCAGTGCCGGAAGGGTCCTGTGAAACGCCGTGTCGAAGCACGCGACCTGGGGCACAGATGGAAAATGGTGCCGGAAGGCCTTGATAAGTGCTATTTCCGCGGGCAGGTGGTCGGGGGCAAAGGGGATCAGGCCGCGAAGCTCGGTGAGCAGCCTCGACGTGACCCGCTCGGGCGATGAATGCCGCATCCCGTGCACGACACGGTGGCCGATACCAATGACGTCCGGGGCGGCCGGCTGCTTCCCGAGCCAGCGCAGGAAATTGCCGGCCGCCGCATCGTGGTCGTGGGCGTCAAACCTGACCGAACCCAGCGCCTTCCCGGCCCCGTCAAACGCCGTGAGGCGCGTACCGACGAGGCCGATGCGGTCGATCTTTCCCCGGAAGAGAGGCCGGGGCGGAGCTCCGGGATCATATGCGGCAAAGCGAATGCTCGACGAGCCCGCGTTGACCGTGAGGATGCAGGTCTCAGCGGCTTTCACGGTTTGAGGGCCTCAACATTTCGCAAGCCTGCCGGGAGCATGTGAAACTGGACGATCGCGAGCTTTGAGCTGCAAACCCAAATTATCGCACGCCCCGTTACGATTGAGAGCGCCGCGGGATGTGATGCCTTGAGTTGTTCGCGGGGCCCGCGACGGTCTGCGTGGCCGCCATGCGTCGGCGCATTGCAGCGTCCTTCGATGCCGGCTGGTTGGTGAAGTCATGAAGTTCCCTTAGTCTCAGTGTGATGACCGCGGGTTCCAGATTCGGGCTTTTATTGACCATTGGAGTTCTTGTTGGAGTAGCGGGTTGAAAGGTCACTGCTTTGACGTATTCAGGCCTGAAATGACAAGCGCGGCCGCTTTCCGGCGGCCGCGCTGTCGTAAGTTAGCTGTCTAACAATCAGCTCTTGATCGTCATGTTGTTCGTCACGGACTTCGCTCCGCGCACGTCCTGGGCAAGCTTCGTGACCAGCGCCTCTTCGGCGGATGATCCGGCCTCGCCGGTGATGACAACCGCGCCGTCCGTGGTCGTGACCTTGGTCGAAAGCGCGCTGGTCGCCTTGTGGCTGAGGAGCGCGAATTTGACCTGGCTGGTGATGGAGGCGTCGTCGATGGTCACGGAGGCGGTGTCGCCCATGGACGGCTTGTCATTGACGACAATGTTGTTCGTGACGGATTTCACACCCTGGACTTCCTTGGTATAGATCTCCGTGAGCTCCTTCTGCGCGGAGGTGTTGGCCGTGCCACCCAGGGTGGCCACACCGTCGAGCACTGCGACCGTGGTCGACGTCGCGCTCACGTTGCCCTTAACGAGCAGGAGGCTGCGGATCTTCAGGGCGACCCACTCGTCTGAATGCTCGGGGTAATCCGACTTGATCATGATGTCGTTCTTTACGCTGACGACACCGGGGATGTTGTTCACGGTGTCCTCGGCGAGCGCCTTCGCGTCGTTGTCCTGGACCGTGCCGGTAAGGGTGACGGCACCTTCAGTGGACTCGATGGACACCTTGTCATTGAGGACCGTCTTGAAATTATATGATGACGTCGCCGATTCCTCGATCTTGTGATCAGTGTCGGAAGAGGAAGAAGCGAAGAGGCCGATGGGGCTGGCCACGAGAATGAGGGCTACTAGCAGGTTTTGGTATTTCATGTGAGGCGCCACTATAGCCGCGCAACCGCATCGCCGATATGGGGCAAGAACCTACCGAAAGCCCCATAACTCATGGGGCGAAATGCGGTAGCATTTCACCCCATTTCGGGAAACGGGTGCGAATGATATCCTCTGCCCACTTCCATGATCTTCACAAACGAATCATCCGCAACCGGAGTCGAATCCGCCGCCCTCACAGACCGCTCCGCTCGCGCCATCGCCTCCCGCGCGGAAGCCCTACACGACATCGAGCTCGTCCGCCGCTTCAACGCCGGGAACGAGGCGGCCTTCATCGACATCATGTCACGCCACAAGGAGCGCGTCATGTCGGTCGCCTTTGGGATATTGAAGAACACCGCGGACGCCGAGGAGATTGTCCAGGACACCTTCATTCGCGCCCACCGCGGTCTGGCCAGGTTCCGCGGCGACTCGTCGCTCGCGACATGGCTGCACCGCATCTCGATGAACCTCTCGCGGAACCGCTATTGGTACTTCTTCAGGCGCCGCAGGCACGTGACGCTCTCCCTTGACTACACGTTCGGTGAGGACAGCGCCTCGACCATTTCCGACCTCGTAGCATCCGGCGCCCCCGATCCGGCCCAGGAGGCCACGGTGGGCGAATTCACCACGCTAGTCGCGAGCTGCATGAGGCGGCTTGGCCCGGACGCCCGGCGGATCCTCGTGCTTCGCAACAGCCTCGACAAGTCATACGGTGACATCGGGCGCGAACTTGGCGTGAACATCGGCACGGTGAAGAGTCGCATTGCCCGGGCGCGCAAGTGCCTTCGCGTCCTCCTCAGCGAGGTCAGTCCCGAGTTCGCCGAGACCGACAAGCCCACAAGCTGGTTTGAAACGGTTCGAAACGTGAAGAGGTCCGAGCTCATAGTGGCCTAGGACCAGGAGCGGGGCGGCAATGCCTGCCGCCCTGCCTCGTTTTCGCCGCCAGGGCCCCCTGCCCGTCGCGTTGCGGCCGCTCAGACGATCGTGAACTGGACGCCGCCCTCGATGACGCCGTGGGATATGGCGTATCGGGTAAGCCCGGCAGTCTCGTGGATGTTGAGCTTGTCCATCAGACGCTGGCGGTGCTTCTCCACCGTCTTGATGCTGATCCCCAGCACCGAGGCGACCTGCTTGTTTGCCTGGCCCTCGGCCACAAGCTGAAGGACCTCGGTCTCGCGCGACGAGAGCCGCGTGCGACTTGCATTCGAGACGCCCTCGCGGTCCCGCGACCGGTCCTTGCTCGCAGCCATGCGCTTCGCGATGGTGGGGCTGAAATAGGACCTGCCTGCGGCCACCTCGTGGATCGCCTTCGTGAGAACCTCCGCGGAGGTCTGTTTCTCGAGGAAACCCATTACCCCGGCCGCGGTAAGATGCTCGATATACTCGTCGTCGCTGTGCGCGGACAACACCAGCACCTTGGCGGCGCCATTCGCCTCCAGGATCTGGCGCGTCGCCTCCAGGCCATTGAGCTCCGGCATGGCAATGTCCATCAGGATCACGTTGGGTTTGAGCTTGGCGGCGAGTTCGACCGCCTCCCTTCCCGTCCGCGCCTGGCCGACGATCTGGAACGTGCCGTCAACCTCCAGGAGAGTGAGGAGACCCTGGCGCACGATGGCATGATCCTCCGCGAGGATGATCGTTATTTTCCCCTTATTCATCACGAGCCTCCTTTGCCCATTAGAGGAACCTCGGCGCGAACGGTGGTCCCGAATCCGAGGGCCGACTCGATCGTCAGGATTCCCCCCACCATTTCAATGCGCTCCCTCATTCCAAGCAGGCCGAGCCTGTTGTTTGTCTTTGATGACAGCCTCTGGAGGACTTGAAAGGATTTCCCGTTGTCATGGACCTCCATGCGGACGGCCCCAGGAACCTCGCTGATGGTCACGTTTACCAGGCTCGCCTGCGCGTGACGTCCGACGTTCGTGAGGGATTCCTGTGCGGTCCTGTACAGCGCAATGCGCTTGTCCGAGCTCAGTTTCTCGACGCCCGCGAAGGCGACCATGTGGATCTTGAACTTCTTCCTGGCTGCTAGATTTTTCATGAAAAGCTTGAGTGCTGGTATGAGCCCGAGGTCGTCGAGCGCGGCCGGGCGCAACTCGCGGGCGAAGTCGTGGACCGCCGTAACTGACTTCTCCACGAGGCGCTGAGTGCGGGTTATCTTCGCCCTGAGGGCGCTTATGCCCAGCGATGACCCCTTGGAAAGCGCCGCCAACTCGACGTTGATTCCCACGAGCGTCTGCACGACCTCGTCGTGAAGCTCGCGGCTGATCTGCTTCCTCTCGTCCTCCTGAGCCGTAATGATCTTTCGGGCGAGGCTCCGCAGTTTTTTCTGCATGAACTGCGAGTGCTGGTAGAGCTCTAAATAGCGCTCCTTTACCTTCCTGACGGCCTCCTCGCCCGCCTTGCGGCGGCGCACCTCGCGCTCGAGCCTGCGATTGCCGGCCGCCAACGAAGCCGTGTGGACAAGGAGCGTGGCCGCCTTGGCTTTGAAATAGTCGAAGGACTCGCGGTTTGTCCTGTGGTCCCTCTCGATGGGGACAATGGCATCCGAAAAGAAGCTGCCGGCACGCCCGAGCATCGATGCCTTCGATTCGGAGAATTCGTGGGACGAAGCGGTCGAGACAAGGGCTCGCTCGTGCGACCTCGCTAGGCCAAGCGTCTCGACGCCCGAGTCCGGCGCCTTGCGGCCCAGGTCCGTCGGGGCAACCGAGCCTCCGGAACGCTTTGCCCGCAGGTGACTGCGAAGCGAAGCGAGGTAGCTTAGGTCAAAGTCCTTTCCTTTGATTGTCATGTCGTGATAACCGTTGTCGGCCCTCCCGTCCCGGCGGAGTCTTATCCAGGGCAATTAAACGCCGGAAACAGGCGGATTACGATAAGGTATTACCCTACCTTTCCGTCCCTTCATGGGCAACCCTGCCCATAAAAAAGCGGCCCTCCCAGCGTAGGGAGGGCCGCTGCACTGGAATCTATCGGATTAGCCGAGAAGTGTCTGCCACTGGCGGTCCTTGGCGTGGCTGGCCGCCTTGAGGGCGCCTTTCGCCACGTAATCCTTGTAGTTCTCACCGAGGATATTGACCTTCGGGTTGGCAAATCCCTCGTTCTGGAGCTTGGCCTGGAGCGCCGGGCCGAAGCCCTTGATCAGGCTGCCGCCACCCGTGACGATGATGTTCTGCAGCAGCTCGGCGGCCGTGTCGGGATTGGCGCGGGCGATCAGCTCGCGTGTCATTTCGTAAACGCGGTCGAGCAGCGCCTCGCATCCGGCCTGGATGGCGCGGGTGAGGTCGATCTTCCTCACCTTTCCGCCGACCATCACGGTCGCTATCGCGGATTTCGGGGAGTCGGGCGTGTGGACGAATGAGAACTGCTCCTTGATCTCGCGAACCCGCGACAGCGTCAGGCCGCAGTCGGGATACGTGGCGATCGCCGAGTCCAGGATGATCTGGTCGACGGCATCCCCGGCAAAGGGGAGACTCAGCTGGTCGTCAATCGTCGGGTAGTGGCCCTGGACGAGGCAGACGTCCGAGGAACCCGCACCGATGTCAATGTAGAGGGAGTTGAGGACAGGGTCGTTGTATTTCGCATCCGCGAGCTTGGTCTCGTCGCGGAAGCCGAGGGCCGCAAGGAAGGGCTCCGGCACGAAGATGACCTTCTGGAACACGCCCTGGACGGCGTTCCGGGCGTTCTCGCGGGCCACCAGGTCGGAGCTCGCGGGCATGCCGATCACGGCGCGGATCTCGCGC
>Ga0302324_100008502_pt1 | contig 21633 bp, 22 predicted proteins | sample Palsa_T0_1_FD_201949 | JGI IMG/M metagenome (GOLD analysis project Ga0302324, IMG submission 201949) | Peat permafrost microbial communities from Stordalen Mire near Abisko, Sweden - Palsa_T0_1 | ecosystem: Environmental > Terrestrial > Soil > Palsa > Peat permafrost | place: Sweden: Abisko...
GGCTGTGGACATGGCTGACGCTGGCATGGGCCTATGCTGAGGGAGAGCGTGCGGGAGTACTGCAGAAATTCGTACGCCGCGGCTGGGTCTGCAAAACTCGCGAGGGCGAAATCGCGCTCTACTACGGTGGCGGCCAGTACCTGGGTTCCGGAGCATCGCCGCAACTATGGGACTTCAGCGTGCGCGACAATTCCGTCGCGGAGGACCTGAGCAAGGCCGTCGGGCATCGGGTGCAGCTGCACTACACCGAACACCCGGGCATTCCCACCAGCTGCTTCGCCGAAACCCGTTTCTTGGTGGACAAGGTGACGGTGACGGACAATGCGCCTGGCAATCAGGCTACTCCGGGACCGGCGTCGGGCGCTCCCGGCGCTACGGCCGCACCGCCGGCTACGGGCGCGCCGGCAAATCCAGGTGCGGCGCCGACCTCCCCCGCTCCGACTCCGACCTCACCCTAGAAGACTTTCCTGGCTAGTGCCTCGGCACCCTATCTGCTCCCTAGACGGTGATGTACCTCCTGCGCGGTGATGTACCTCGGCCAGTGCGCACGGTCAGGGGGGATAAGGAGTTGGACGCCAACTGCTGCCTTTACGTTGGCGTCCAACTCCTTATCCCCCCTGACCTTGTGAACCGGTCAACATCACCGTGCAGATGTCTAGGAGAATCGCCGGCGAGAATTCGCCACTTGCTCGACGATGCTCACCGCGGTCCGCAACGCGAGAAGTCCGTCTTCCCCGCTCACCGCCGGAGGGCTGCCGGTGGCTGCGGATTCGAGGAAGGCGGCGATCTCATCTTTGAGCGCGTCGCCCTGCTCATAGGTATTCTCTTCGATGGCGACCTGCGGAACGCCGTCCGCGCCGACGCCGGCGCCCTTGCGAATCACCGTCAGCACCTTCTGCTGCAAATCGACCGAGACGTAGGCGTCGTCCTGAAACAGGCGCAGCTTGCGTTCGGTCTTCATGCTGACGCGGCTGGCGGTTGCGTTCGCGACGCAGCCATTGGCGAAACGCAGCCGCGCATTCGCGATATCCACCTCCTGTGAAAAAACGCTGCTGCCGATGGCGTCGACCGCCACCACCGGCGAGCGCACGATGCTCAGGATCAAGTCGATGTCATGAATCATCAGATCCAGCACCACATCGACGTCCGTGCCTCGATGCTTGAATGGGGCCAGCCGCGCCGACTCTATGAAGCGCGGTACGGTCAAAGAGGGCTGAACCGCCAGCACCGCAGCGTTGAAGCGCTCGAGGTGACCGACTTGCAGAACGCGGTTGGCGCGGCGCGCCAGTTCGATGAGGCGCTCCCCCTCCGCCACCGTCACCGTCATGGGCTTCTCAACCAGCACGCTCGCTCCGGCGTCGAGAAAGTTCTTCGCGACTTCGAAGTGCATGGGGGTCGGTGTCACCACGCTGACGGCATCGACGTGACCCAGCAATTCACGATAATCGGCATAGGCCGCGACACCCAATTCGGCCGCCACTGCCGAGCGCGCTTTGGCGGAAGGGTCCGCCACACCGACCAAGTGCGAGTTGGGCAGACTCGCATATTTCTGCGCATGAAATCGGCCCAAATAGCCGACTCCGACGACCGCCGTGCGCATCAAGGCTTTGAGTCCCGCCGCCACTTACTGCGGGCGCGGTAATCTTGGCGTAATTGCTGGGTGGCCCCACCGACGATGGCGAGCGTGGCGCCGCCGAAGCAGAGCAGCCCGCGCCAGACCGTCCAAAGGCCGGCCGACAGCGACCACAGCATCGTACCGACCGCCAAAATCACCCCGATGCCAATGAAGGCCCAAGGTTTCACGTCGTACAGCATCTGCGGAGTCCAGTGTCGCACTTGCTGATTCTACCGCGCCTGCCGGTCGGCGGCCGGATTCGTTTACAATCCGACATATGACAACACGGAGCCTTTTCGGGCGCATCGGGGTGACCAGTCCGTGGTCCATGGAGCTGGGGCTGGCCGTCTTGGGGCTGCTGATCGGCGTGGGCATCATGCCCGGCCTGATCTTCTACGTCGGCGCGGCCAGTCTCGGGCGCTACGAGGGCGCCAGCCTCGGCCGGCTTTATCACACGCTATTCCTGGGCCTGGGGCAGGCGTCTATCGCCGCTTGGGCGGTATTTCTCGGTCCCTACGGGCTGTATCTTCTCTTCAGGGGCCTTCGCGCCTGGTGGCGGGCCGGCACCTAGTTAACGCGATTCAAGTTATCCGCGGCGCTGACGTTAACTAAGAACATGTGGATTTAGATCCGATTGTGACCGTTGGAGCGCGCGCCAGTGAACCCCGAGATCGAAGCTCAACTTCGAATGTCAGTGAACTTCCCGTCGCCCCCGGGCGTGGCGACGCACATCATTGAACTCGCGCAGGACCCGGACATCGAGATGGGGAAGGTCGCGAAGGCCTTGAGCATGGATTCGGCCCTGTCGGCGAAAATTCTGCGTATTGCCAATTCGCCGCTGTACGCCCAGCGTCGCAAGAGTGAAAACCTGCGCCAAGCCTTGGTGGTACTGGGACTGAACGCCACTCTGACCCTGGCCTTGAGTTTCTCCCTGGTCAAGTCCTTGCGGGGCGGTAAATCGAATGGCCTGAGCTATGGACTGTACTGGCGCCGCGCCCTGCTGGCGGCAACCGCGGCCCGCGCCCTCGCCGACGTCATGCACCAATCCTTGGCAGAAGAGATTTTCCTGGCAGCGCTGTTGCAGGATGTGGGCATGCTGGCGCTGGACAAAGCCGTGCCCGATCTGTACTCCCAAGGGGAGCAGCTGCAGCGCAACCATAGCGCGCTCGCCGAGCACGAAAAGAAGCGCCTGCAGGTGGATCATGCGCATGTCGGCGGCTGGCTGATGAAGGGATGGAACTTGCCCGCGCGCCTGTGTCACGCCATCCAGCACAGCCACCGTGTGGATCTGAGCTTTAGCGCCGATCCCGCACGGATCTTCGACCGCTGTGTGGCGCTGTCCGGCCCCGTGGCGGATCTCTTCTTGGTGGAAGCCGAGCAGCGGCAATTCGCCGAAACGGCCCTGTGCGCAGAACGCAGTCTTGGCCTCGACAAGATGGCATTCGGTCAGGTCTTGGGCACCATCGGCGCCATGATTCCCGAAACGGAAGCCATTTTCGAAGCTGATTTGCTGGCTCGGCAGCATCCGGAATTGATCCTCGAGCAGGCTCGTGAAGTATTGATGCTGCGCAATCTGCACACGCTTCGTGAAATCAACACATTGCGGACCGTACGGGACGACGCTCCGGCGCGTACGCTGGAACTCGAGGAGGAAACCCGCCGCGACGAGCTGACCGGCGTGTACACCCGAGCGCATCTGGACCAATTCCTGGGCAACGAATTCGACAACTCGACGCGCCATAAATGGCCGCTGAGCGTGGCTTTCGCGGATCTGGATGATTTCAAGAAAATCAACGACAACTTCGGCCACCAAGCCGGCGATCGGATTCTGCAGGCAACCGCACGCATACTTCGAGCGAACACTCGCGAAACGGACTTGATCGCCCGCTACGGAGGAGAGGAGTTCGTCGTGGTGCTGCCGGCAACCGATGCCGAGACGGCGCGCGGCATTTGCGAGCGCATCGTGACGGCGTTTCGCACTACCGGACATGTCATCGGTTCCGATCACGCCACGGTGACCATCTCCGTCGGCTGCGCGACACACGGCAGCGAGACCCTGTTCAATGGCGTCGCCGAATTCGTGAAGGCAGCCGATCAAGCGCTGTTCACGGCCAAAATGCGCGGCCGCAATCGCTCGGTGCCCTTCGACCATCGGCTATCCGCAGCGCTCATCCGCAGCGGCTGAGGCGCCGCGCCCCGATTCACGATCCGGCGCGACCGGCGCACACCGGCGCAAGCTGCACCGGCGCCGCCTTATGTTCACATCGACTTGATGCGCGTCACATTTCCGAGATGTCGCAGGCCGCTCGCTGTCGCAATTTGGGAACATGAACCTGTCGGCAAACTCAAAAATACTGTCTGAGCCATTGACGCATGGGTTTTTATTTGTAGAGGGAAGATGACGATGAGCGACCGCAAAACCGGAAATGATCCCGAATCAACATTCAGTTTCGGCGTGAGTGAATTGCGGCGGGCGAACGCTGTGCGGGAACTCAGCCTCGATGAGGCACCTCGCAAGGCCACGAATGGAAAGTGTGGTTTCGATCCGTACAACACGTCCGGCAGCTTCGACCGCAAGAAAAACTGGATGAGGGTCGGCAAGCGCTAGTCAACGAGGCAATGCACGCCGCGTGAGCGTGCCTGCCGCGCAAGGCCGCCTAGCTCATCAAGGCTCCGCCTGATGATCGCGGCTCAGTCGAAATTCGCTGTTCGGATACCAGCGCGGGAATCGCCGCGTGCGCGCCACTCTGTTGCCGACTTCGTCGTAAAGCATCAGATCATCGAGCGCGCCGCGCACATCCCAGTCCGCGGAGTATTGGTCGCCGGGTTGGCGGTAGCGATGCATCATGTAGTCATCGAACTGCGCACGGCCCCAAACGGGTCCGCGGGCGGAATCGTCGAAACCGCCCATGGCGTACAGCGGCGGCACCCCCGCTTTCGCGAAGCTGAAATCGTCCGAGCGATAGTACAAGCCCTGCTCAGGAATGGGGTCGGGGGTCACCGTGCGGCCCTGCAGTAGCGCCTCCCCCCGCGTCCATTCCTCGAGATCGGTGTTTCCCGAGCCCAATACGGTGACATTGCGCGTCCGTCCGCCAGGGCGTAGGGAATCCAGATTGAGCGCAGCCGCCGTATCCCTCAAAGGGAAGATGGGGTTCGCAACGTAGTACCGGGACCCGAGCAGGCCGGATTCTCCGCCCGTCAGGGCTAAAAACACCATCGATCTGTCCGCAACCGGCTTGGTCCGAGCGAATGACTGCGCCAACACCAGCAGCCCGGCCACTCCGCTCGCATCATCCACGGCCCCGTTGAAGATGTTGTGGCCGGGGCGCGCAGGATCGCGGCCCAATCCGTCCCAGTGCGCGGTGTACAAGACATATTCCTTGCGGCGGCTGCCTCCCGGCAGCAGCGCGATGACGTTTGCGGAAGTGAACTGGCGAACGCTGTTGTGCAGAGCCGCGTCGACAGACAGACCCATGAGGACCGACTTGAATCCTGAATGGGCCGCCGCCGCCGCCGCCGCCTCGAAATCGAGCCCCGCTGCGGCGAACAATTTTCGTGCAGCGTCCTTTTGAATCCAACCCTCGACGGTTGCGTGTCCGACATCGCCGGCGGACGCGGACAAATCCAGTTGCGCGCCGCCCCAAGTGTTCTGCACCACATTCCAGCCGTAGCCCGCCGTATCGCCATCGAAAACCAGCAGCACGCCCGCCGCGCCTTGCCGCGCGGCTTCCTCGATTTTGTAGGCCCAGCGCCCGTAATAGGTCATGGCGCCGCCCTTGAACACCTTGGGGTCCTTCGAGCCATACCCCGGGTCGTTGACCAAGACCATGACGGTCTTGCCGTGCACGTCGATGCCGGCATAGTCGTTCCACGCGTATTCAGGTGCGACGATGCCATAGCCGACGAACACCAGGTCGCTGCGCCTGAGCTCGGCCCCGGGCAGCCCGGGCTTGCTCCAAATGACCATGTCTTGGCCGTTGGCGAGCCGGATCGTGCCGCTGCGCCCGACGACGGAGAGCGCCGTATCGGCGCCGGCCACGGTCTCGACCATCGGTACCTGCTGCACGAAGCTCTGGCCATTGCCGGGTTTCAAGCCCAATTTGCGAAACTGCTCGGTCAGATAGGCGACCGTTTTTTCCTCCCCCGGTGTACCGGGCTTGCGGCCTTCGAAGTCATCGGAGGCCAGCTTCCACACGTGGTTGCGATACGCTGTTTCATCGATATCGGTTGACGGCGGCGGCACCCGGGGTTGACTCGCACAGGCAACCAGCAACACGCCGGCGCAGGCCAAAATGCCGCAATTGCCCCAAATTCGCATGATGTTGCGCACTCCTCGTTCAGTTTCGGCGCGGCCAATACAGCAAAACCACGCCGCACAGGGAGATGGCGGTCGCCAGGTGGGCCCAGAGGCGCCAGGAACGCTCTTTGACCTGCCCGAGGAAACTCCCGGCGCTGGCCGCGGTCAAAACGGCGAATGCACCCCAACCCCATAGAAGCTGCGGCATTTCGCGCGCCAAATCAGGGTGTTCACCGGCCAGGATGCAGAACACGATCAGGACTGTTCCCAAGCCGAAAGTGATCGAAGCCGCGGACCCAAGGACAATGCCGATCAAAACAGTGAACGGACGCATACCTTACGGCTCATATACACTTGCTAGGGGGCACGGGGTTCTCTAGCCTTGAAGGGAACTGGGGAACAGAGTTTACAGGAGAACTGGTACGGTGATGACTAATAGGCCTTGGGCGAAGCGTTCGCGGTGGATCACCGGCATCGCCGTCTGCGCCAGCGCAGTGGGACTTGCCGCACTTTTGGGCGCGGCCATGACCCCCTCGCCCCCCGTTCCGGCGGCCACCGCCCCTCTCGCTCCCACGGAGCAGGAGAACTACGTCGCACGCCGGGTCGCCGACATCATCGCCCGCGAACATTACCGCCGCGCGCCGCTGGACGATCACTTGTCGAGCCTCATCCTCGATCGCTACCTCGATGCGATCGACGGCGGCCGAAGCTATTTCTACGCGAGCGACATCGCAGAATTCGAACGCTATCGCTACGAGCTCGACGATGCCATCAAGGCCGGCGACGTGGAACCCGCGTTCGTGATCTTCCGGCGCTTTCAGCAACGCAGCCGCGAGCGCATGGCCTATGCCATCGACCTGCTCAACAAGAAGCCTGATTTCGACATAGAAGAATCGTTCAATTTCGATCGCGAGAAAGAACCCTGGCCGGCGAGCACCGCGGAGATGAACGAGCTGTGGCGCAAGCGCGTGAAGAACGATGAGTTGTCGCTGGTGACCGCGGGCAAGACATGGAACGACGCGGCAGACATTCTGCGAAAGCGCTACGAACATGTCGAGAAGCGGATGGACCAGAGCAAACCCGAGGATGTGTTCGAGGCGTTCATGAACGCCTTCGTGCTGTCGCTGGATCCGCACTCGAATTATTTCTCGGCGCGCAATTCAGAGGAATACAACATTCAAATGAGCTTGAGCTACGAGGGAATCGGTGCCTCGCTGCAACTGACGGACGATTACGTCACCGTGATCGACGTCATTGCCGGCGGTCCGGCGGCGACCAGCGGCAAGCTAGCCGCGAACGATCGCATCACCGCGGTCGGAGAAGGCAAGACCGGGGAACTCGTCGACGTGATCGGCTGGCGTCTCGATGACGTCGTGCAGAAAATCCGCGGACCGGGCGGCACGGATGTGCGCCTGCAGCTGCTGCCGGCGGGCGCGGCTCCCGGTTCGCCGCAAAAAGTGGTGGATTTCACCCGCAACCGCGTGTCGCTCGAAAATCAGGCCTCCCACAAGGCCATGCGCGTGGTGCAGCGTAACGGCCATGACGTGAAAGTCGGCATCATCACCGTGCCGAGCTTCTACCAGGACTACGATGCCAGCCGCGCGGGGGCGAAGGATTACCGCAGCACGACCCGCGACGTGCAGCGCCTGATCACCGAACTGAAAAAAGACGGCGCCGACGTCATCATCATGGATCTGCGCGCCAACGGCGGCGGCTATCTTCCCGAAGCTGAATCGCTGACCGGCCTATTCATCGACCGTGGACCGGTGGTGCAGCTGCGCGATACCACCGGGCGCATCGAGGTGGACGATGACCCCGACCCGGCGGTGTTCTACAGCGGTCCGATGATGGTGCTGGTGGATCGCTTCAGCGCCTCGGCCTCGGAGATTTTTGCGGGCGCCATGCAGGATTACGGGCGTGCCCTCATCGTCGGCCAACAGACGTACGGCAAGGGAACGGTGCAGAACGCGCATCCGCTCAACTACACGATTTTCGGACATAAGCCCGAGCTGGGCCAGCTCAACGTGACCATAGGCAAGTACTACCGGATCACAGGCGAGAGCACTCAGGACCGCGGCGTGACCCCCGACATCGCTCTCCCGTCACTGATCGACGCCACCGAGGTCGGCGAGAGCACTCGCGATCGCGCCCTGCCCTGGGATCACATCGAGGCCGCCTCGTTCCATCCCGAGGGCGACCTGAAGTCGCTCACCGCGACCCTCGAAAAATTGCACGAGGAGCGCACTGCGAACAGCGCAGACTTCCACTACTTGCACGAAGATATTGCCGCTCTGGACGCCATGCGCAGCCAGAAGACGGTGTCGCTGAACATCAAGACGCGCGAGGCGGAGCGCAAGCGCTTGGACGATGATCGACTCCAACGCGAGAACGCCTGGCGGACGGCACATGACGTCAAGCCGGTGAAGTCTCTCGAAGAAATCAAGGACGACGCGGCCGCGGGAATCTTGCTCGATGAAGCCACGCAAATCGCCGCGGATATGGCGGTGGCGACGGGGCATCACGTCACCCCTACTACAGCGCGTCGGGCTAACTAGTACGTCTGCACGGTGATATAGACCCGTCACACGGTCAGGGGGGATAAGAGGCTGGACGCCAACGAAAGGCAACAGTTGGCGTCCAGCCTCTTACCCCCCCCTGACCGTGCGCACCTGGCCGACGTACATCACCGCGCAGACGGAGCAGTTCGAGTGGCCTTTGGCGCCCTGATGTGGACTGGCAGGAGACTTCGCCCGGGAGGCTAAGATGCGGCCCGGCAACTGTTCCCCGTTGCCGGGCCGCATCTTAGCCTCCCGGGTGAATGCCACTAACCGGTCAACATCAGGGCGCCGAGGTCTAGCGCAGCAACAGGGTATAGAGGTCCCAGTAGTCTTCAGCCAGGACGTTCCAGGCGGCCGCGCTGGGGGCCTTCGCTGGCTTGCCTAGATCGAGTTCGGCGGGCGCAGGGGCCAGCGAGTCGGCTGTCGGCACGGTGTCGGCGTTGTTGCGGTATTCGCAGGTGCCGCGCAGTCGCTCCAGCTTGGCCTTGAGCGCGGCGGTGACCTGTTTCTGGCCGGCCACCGCGGCCTGTGCTTGCTGTACCCGCTGCATGTAGCCCTCGCACTCGGCCCGGCTTCCGAAGCTCATCTCGTGAACTCTGCGCGCCACGGCCTCCTTGGCGCGGGCGGCGAGCCCATAGGCATCGACATTTTCGCACAGCAATTCGGCATAGCTGATGATGGCAAGATTGATGTTGCGGCGCGCAGCAAGCGAGATTCCGGGAAAGGCAGGCGCCGCCTCATGATCGACGGCACTGCGTTCGGCATGCAGATCGCCGACTGCCGAGTCCGCCAGCACCACGCGATGGCGCAACACCTCCAGGGATTTCTGACTCCGCCGGCGCTTGAAATAATGCCAGAAAGCGGTCAACCGGCTCAGCTCGCTCTGTGCGGCGGTCAGGTGCTGGCGCTGCACGTCCGCCTCGGTCGCCGCAGCCTGCAAGCGCCGGTCGACATCCGCGAGCCGCGCATTCTTCGCCGCCTCGATCTCCGCCTTGTGCTTCGCCGTCTCTCGCACCTCCTGCTGGCGCGTCAGATCGGTGGCGAACGTCGAGAGCTGCTGATGACAGGTCTTCCACAAGGTGCGCAGTTGAAAGAACACCAGGGCACCGAAACCCGTCTTCGGGTCGCCGAGCAGATCGCCGAGCGCATCCAGCTGCTCCTGCACTCGGATGGTCGCGCCTTCCTGCTGTTTGAGGCGATCGCGCAGCAGATGAAATTCATCCTTGAGGTCGGCATACGCTTTTTTGAGGCCCGCACGATTCTGGAAGAGCTGCATGAGCCGCTCTTCGTCGGGACTCACAGCGCCCCCCTCCGCACCTCCCTTGAGAAAACTCAGCTTATCGATCAAAGTCCCGCCTTAGCCTCGAGAGCGATTCGCAGGACATCCCCGGTAACGAAGCGCAAACGTCCGCTAGAAGTAATGCCCACGCTCGGCACAATATTCCAGCCATTTATTTAACATCATGTTGCGGGTCCAGCGCTGATCCAGTTCACGCTTGAGTCCTAACTGCAGCTTGGAGAGTTGTGGATGGCGCTGGAATCCGCGGAAACTGCGCACCTCGGCGAGCCTGGCGTCGTGATACACGCATACTTCCAAGTCCGGGTCGCGAACCGGTGTCGCGCCGGATTCGAACTCATATGTGAGACGGAACACACTGGTATAGCGGCTCAACTCCTGGGGGATGAGATAGAGATCACAGTCTGCTGCCACGTGCGACACGCGGCGCACCGTCACCGCGCGCAGGTCGCTGACCAGCCAGCCCAAACGCACGAAATTGCTCTCGTAAAGCGTCATCAGGCTGACGAAGCTGCCGGGCTTCGCTCGCCAAGTCGTCTCGCACCATTGATCCGCTAACATGCCTCGAACTATACCACGCACGTCCCGGATATCAGGGCCGCAGTCGCCGTTCGATCCCGGTGCGGTCGAGAATTCTGGTCGAAATTTCTTCGATCGAGACTTCCGTCGCGTCGAGCACCGGCACCCCATGTCTCTCGAACAGAGACTCCGCCGCCCTGACTTCGAAGGCCACCTGCCTCGCCGACGCATAGCGGCTGTCGGGACGCCGCTCGTTGCGAATTTGTTGCAGTCGATCCGGCTTGATGGTCAGGCCGAATAGCTTCCTCGCGTACGGATCGAGCGGCGGCGGAAGATTTCGCGATTCGAGATCGTCCTCGGTCAACGGATAATTCGCAGCGAATATCCCGTACTGCATTGCCAGGTACAGACAAGTCGGTGTCTTTCCCGAGCGCGAGACGCCGACGAGGATCACGTCGGCGCGCTCGTAGTCACGCACCACCGAGCCATCGTCGTTGGCCAAGGCGAAATTTGTGGCGTCTATGCGCGTGGCATATGCGTGAGTATCCGCCATGCGATGCGTCCTACTTGCGATATGGGTGGATTGCGTCTTGAGTTCGCTTTCGAGTGGTGCTAAGAATGGATCGAAGAAGTCCAAGAAAAATCCGCTGCTGCCTCGAACGACGTTGCGAACGTCTTCCCGCACGAGGGTGCTGAATATGATGGGCCGTACGCCTTCTTGAATACCCACCAGATCGATCTTGCGAACCGCCTCGATCGCCTTGTCAACCGTGGCGATAAATGGCACAGTCACCTGGCGAAATTCGATGCCATCGAATTGCGTCATGAGGCTGTGACCCATCGTTTCTGCGGTTATGCCCGTTTGATCGGAAACAAAGAATACGGTTCGTTTAATCACGGTAGCCTCGAGTGTCGGCGCCTCGCCGCCGACAAAGTGTTTCACTTAAATCACCGCCCCACAAGCAGCGCACTATGAAGCCCTATATCATTCCTTTCGAACAGCTCAAGAACAAAGACGTCGAACTCGTCGGCGGTAAGAATGCCTCCATAGGCGAGATGATCTCCGGATTGTCCGATCTCGGGGTCTCGGTACCCGGCGGCTTCGCGACCACCTCGCATGCGTACCGGGACTTTCTCGCTCAGGACGGGCTGGACGAGCGCATCAGGGACGTTCTGGCCGCTCTGGACGTCGACGACGTGGAAAGGCTGGCTGTCGTGGGCGCGCAGATTCGCGGCTGGATGCTGGCCACCCCTTTCCCGAAACGGCTCCATGACGAAATCTTGGACTCGTGGCGCAAAATGGGCAAGGCAGCCGGCACCGGCAGCGAATTCGCCGTCGCGGTCCGCTCCTCAGCGACCGCCGAGGATCTGCCGGAGGCATCGTTCGCCGGCCAGCAGGAGACTTTCCTGAACGTGCGCGGCGAAGAACATTTGATGTCCTGCGTGCACGAGGTGTACGCCTCGCTGTTCAACGATCGCGCCATATCCTACCGCGTGCACAACAAATTCGATCACAGTGCAGTCGCCCTCTCCGTCGGCGTACAGCACATGGTGCGCAGCGATCTCGGCAGCGCCGGGGTCATGTTCACGCTCGATACGGACTCCGGCTTCCGCGACGTGGTATTCATCACCGCAGCATATGGTTTGGGCGAGACGGTGGTGCAAGGCGCCGTCAACCCCGACGAGTTCTACGTGTACAAGCCCGCGCTGCGCGCCGGACGCCGCGCGATCCTGCGCAAGAATCTCGGCGGCAAGGCCATCAAAATGGTGTACGGCGAACCGGGCTCGAAGGATCGCGTGCGCACGGTCGACGTCGCGGCGGCGGACCGCAATCGCTTCTCGCTCACCGAGGAGGATATCGCCGAGCTGGCCAAGCAGGCTTTGATCATCGAGAAGCACTACGGCACGCCGATGGACATCGAGTGGGGCAAGGACGGCGCGACCGGCAAGATCTACATCCTGCAGGCTCGCCCCGAGACCGTGCAAAGCCGGGCCGGCCGCACGATTCTGCGATTCACGCTGAAAACCCGTTCGAAGGCATTGATCAGCGGCCGCAGCATCGGACAGCGCATCGGCGCGGGACAGGCCCGCATCATCAAGGACGTGAAGGAGATGTCGCGAGTCAGGGCGGGCGATGTGCTGGTGGCAGACATGACGGATCCGGACTGGGAGCCCGTGATGAAGCGCGCTTCCGCCATCGTCACCAATCGCGGCGGCCGCACCTGTCATGCGGCCATCATCGCGCGCGAACTCGGCATCCCGGCGGTGGTCGGCTGCGGCAGCGCCACGACCGCCATCAAGGAAGGCCAGGCGGTCACGGTGTCCTGCGCCGAAGGCGACACCGGATATGTCTACGACGGCATGCTCGAGTACGATCAGCGCACCATTGAAATGGACGCCATGCCGCCCATTCCGGTGAAGATCACCATGAACGTCGGCAATCCCGACCGCGCCTTCGACTTCGCAGGCATACCGCACAAGGGCGTCGGCCTCGCGCGTCTCGAGTTCATCATCAACCGCATGATCGGCGTGCATCCGCGGGCGTTGCTGGAATTCGACAAGCAAAGCCCCGAGCTCAAGGACACCATCGGCAAGCAAATCGCGGGTTACGACGGCCCGGTGAATTTCTACGTCGACAAGCTGGCCGAGGGCATCGCCCAGATCGCCGCGGCGTTTGCGCCGGAGCCGGTGATCGTGCGCCTGTCGGATTTCAAGTCGAACGAATATGCGAACTTGATCGGCGGCAAGAACTACGAGCCCCACGAGGAAAATCCCATGCTGGGTTTTCGCGGTGCCTCGCGCTACATCGACAAGACGTTCAGGCCCTGTTTCGAGCTCGAGTGCCGCGCCTTGAAGCGCGTGCGCGAAGAGATGGGACTGACCAATGTACAAGTCATGGTGCCTTTCGTGCGCACATTGAGCGAGGCGCAGGCCGTCACTCAACTGCTTGCCGAGAATGGCCTAAAGCGAGGCGAGAACGGTCTGAAGCACATCATGATGTGCGAACTGCCCACCAACGCCCTGCTCGCCGATCAATATCTCGAATACTTCGACGGTATGTCGATCGGATCGAACGACATGACGCAGCTGGCGCTCGGCCTGGACCGCGATTCGAGCGTCGTAGCCAAGTCATTCGACGAGCGCGACGCCGCGGTCAAGGCCCTGATGGCCATGGCGATCAAGGCCTGCAAGGCCCAGGGCAAGTACGTCGGAATCTGCGGGCAAGGCCCTTCCGATCATCCTGAGCTCGCACGATGGCTGGTCGATCAAGGCATAGACAGCCTGTCCTTGAATCCCGATACCGTGGTCGAAACCTGGATGTTCCTCGCGGGCGACAAGCCGGTCTAGTTAGGTGCTGCGCGCCGATTTTTAGGCGCTGCGCGCTACCTTTCAACGGGGTCGAAGCGACCCCGATTGACTATATCCGGAGGATATTCTTGCGGTAGTATTGCAGTTCGCGGATCGACTCGCGCACATCGTCCATGGCCAGGTGACTGGACTCCTTGTGGAAGCCTGCGGAAACCTGCGGCGCCCAACGCTGCGCCAATTCCTTCAGTGTGCTCACGTCGAGGTTGCGGTAGTGAAAGAACCTCTCCAGCGCGGGCATGAGGCGCGCCAGAAAGCGCCGGTCCTGGCATATGCTGTTGCCGCACATCGGCGACCTTCCCGGCTCCGCCCAGGTTTCGAGGAACCGCAGGGTCTCCTGTTCGGCGGCGGCCGTGTCGATGCGGCTCGCTAAAACGCGGGCGCTCAGCCCCGAACGCCCATGCTGATTGCGGTTCCAATCATCCATCGCGCCGAGCACGGCCTCGGTCTGATGGATCGCTAAAACCGGACCTTCGGCGAGCACGTCGAGGTGTTTGTCGGTTACGATCGTCGCGATCTCGATGATGAGATCGGACTCCGGCTTGAGCCCGGTCATTTCCAAATCGATCCAAACGAGATTTTCGGGAGATTTCATGATGTCTCGGCGGCCAAAAGCGTCATGGTAGCAGAGCAAGCCGCGGCGCAACGCGCCGGCATCGGCACGGTGCTCGCCAGCTACGGCCGCGGCGTTCTGGTGCAAACGGAAGGGAAGACCTTGCACTGCTCGCTATCGGGGCGCAAGCAGCGCGTCGTGTGCGGCGATCGCGTTGCCTGGGCGTTTCCGCCATCCGCCGATGGACCGTCCGTCCAGTCCGTTGAGCCACGCCGCAATCTCATCGAGCGCATCGACGCGCGCGGGCGTGCCGAGCCCGTATCGGCCAACATCGACCGGCTGGCCATCGTGGTGGCCGCGGAACCCGCACCGGATTGGTTCCTCGTCGATCGCTACTGGGCGGGCGCTGCCTTGAAGGACTTGGACGCCCTGCTCATCGTCAATAAGCTGGATTTGGGAATACAGCCCATCGAGCCGGAACTCGAGACCTATCGCGGCTTGAACCTGAACTGCGTCCAGGTGGCCGCTCAATCGGGAGCGGGACTGGCCGAGCTCGAGCGCTGCCTCGCCGGCGGCGTGACGCTTCTGGTCGGCCAGTCGGGCGTCGGCAAATCCTCCTTGGTAAATGCCCTGATTCCGGATGCCGCGGCGCAAACCGCGGAGCTGACCCGCGACGTCGAGGGGCGGCACACCACCACCACGGCGCGCTGGTACGCATTCGGCGCGGCGGCCGCAGTCATCGATGCGCCCGGTGTTCGCGACTTTGCGCCGCCGGCAAGCCTCGTGCGGGCGGCCGAGCGTGGTTTCATCGAGATTCATCGGCTGAGTGTCAATTGCCGCTTCAACGATTGCCGGCACATGGAGGAACCCGGCTGCGCCGTACGCAAGGCCGTCGTGTCCCAGGAAATCGCCGCGCGCCGTTACGAGAGTTACAGGCGGCTATTTCGCCTGTACGAGAAGCTGGCGCCGCCCTAGGAGACGGTGGTTCGCCCGGCCAGTGCGTGCGCCAGCGTACCGCCATCCACGTACTCCAGCTCGCCGCCGACCGGTACACCGTGGGCGATTCGAGATGCCTTCAATCCCAAGCGCAGCGCGAGTTCGCCCAGGTAATGCGCCGTCGCCTCCCCTTCCGCCGTTGGGTTGGTGGCTAGAATCACTTCGCGAACCTCACCGCCGCTCAGCAGGCGCTCGAAGTCGTCCAGGCCAAGTTCCGCGGGCCCCACTCCGTCAAGAGGCGACAAATGTCCCATGAGCACGAAGTAGCGGCCGCGAAATCCACCCGATTGTTCGATCGCGACCACGTCGGCGGGAGACTCCACCACGCAGAGCTGCGCCACGTCGCGCTGGGTCGAGGCACAAATCGTGCAGTATTCGCTTTCGGTCAGCATGCGGCAGCGCTTGCAGTGCCCGACCTTGTCGAGCGCCTCCGTCAGCGCCTGGCTCAATATCTTGCCGCCGTCGCGGTCGCGCTCCAAGAGATAAAAGGCCATTCGCTGCGCGGATTTTGGGCCAATGCCCGGGAGGCAACGCAAAGAATCGATCAAGCGGGCCAGCGTGGGCGAGTACTTCATCGGCGCGCCGCGTTGCTCAAAACGGCAGCTTCATGCCCGGCGGCAGATTGAGCCCGGACATGAGTCCCGAGTACTTCTCTTGGCTGCGCGCCGCAATCTTATGCACCGCGTCGTTGATGGCGGCCACGAGCAGGTCTTCGAGCATGTCCTTATCCTCGCCGAGCAGCTTCGGCTCGATCCACACCTTTTTTGCCTCGTGGTGCCCGTTCAGCGACACCTTGACCATGCCCGCGCCCGACTCGCCCGTAACCTCGAGTGCCGCGAGCTCGGCCTGCGCCTTCTTCATGGTCTCTTGCATCTGCTGCGCCTGACGCATCAGATTGCCCAATCCACCCTTCATCATCTCCATCTCCTCCTGGCTAGTTCGACGGTTTCACAGAGGCCGCGTCCACATCGGCGCCGAAGCGCTCGCGCAACCCCTTGACCGTGGGATCTGCCTCAAATGTCGCCGCGGCCCGCAAGACCCGATCCTGCTCCTGAAGCAGGCGCTGACGCGCCGGCGTATCCAGAGCCGATTGCGTCGTTTCGAACGTCATGCGAATGTCCCTGCCGAGATACTTCGACAAGCCCTGCGCGAGTTTGTCCTCGATAGGCCGTGTGCGGCGGTCGGCCGTCGCTTGGTCGAGCTTCAAAACCAGGAGATTGTCCTGGAACGCGGCGGGCAGGCAATTCAAGGCGAACTGGCGCACCATTCCGCTCAAATTGGCCGCATCGACCACTGCGGGCCAGTTGCTCGCATCGATGCTCGACAGCCTGGCGCCGGACGCATCAGGGGCGGCCGTCGTGACTGCATCGGGAGTGGCTGAATCGGGTGTGCCTGCCGACAAAGCCCCGCCGGGCATGATGGCGGCAGGCGCCGCGATGGCGGACGCGCTGCTGCGTGTCGCAGCGGCCGATCCCGTGATCGCCGTACGTCCATTTGCATTGCCTTGGATCATCCCTGCATCGGGACGAAACGCCAGCATGCGAAGCAGCGTCATTTCGAATCCCATGCGAGGGTCCGGCGCCATGGCCAAGTCGCGGCGCCCATTCAAGGCAATCTGATAATAGAGCTGGACGTCCTCGGGCGAAATCGCCTGTGCGAGCCGCGTCAGTGAATCCGCATCGAACTCCTCGTCTTGGAGCGCAGCCTCGGGCACGATCTGCACGATGGCGATGCGCTGCAGAAACGCCGCCAACTCGATCAGCGCACGATCATAGTCGGGAGCATCGCGATCCAGCTCTTTGACTTCGTTCAGCAGCAGAGAACCATCCCCGCGAGCCAGTGCCTCGATGAGCCGCCCGACATGTCCGCGATCAATGGTGCCGAGCATCGCGCGCGCGGCGGCATCGCTCAGGGAGCCGCCGCCGAATGCGATCAACTGGTCCATCAGGCTCAAGGCGTCGCGCATGCTGCCCTCGGCTGCACGCGCCAGCAGCGCGATCGCCGCCGGGTCGAACTGCAGATTCTCGGCCCCGGCGATGAACTTCAAGCGCTCGCCGATGAGGGAGGCCGGCAGCCGCTTGAGGCTGAATTGCAGGCAACGCGACAGCACAGTCACGGGAAGCTTCTGCGGATCGGTGGTCGCGAGCAGGAATTTGATGTGCGGCGGAGGCTCTTCCAGCGTTTTGAGCAAGGCATTGAAGGAATGATTCGAGAGCATGTGCACCTCGTCGATGAGGTACACCTTGTAGCGGCCCCGGGTGGGCGCGTACTGCACGTTGTCGAGCAGCTCCCGGGTATCGTCCACCTTGGTGCGCGAAGCGGCATCGACCTCGATGAGATCGACGAACCGGCCTTCGTCGATCTCCCGGCAGGCGGCGCAAACCCCGCAGGGATTGGAGCTCACGCCCGCTGTCTCGCAATTCAGGGATTTGGCCAAAATGCGCGCGATCGTGGTTTTACCGACCCCGCGGGTGCCCGTGAATAAAAACGCGTGGTGCACCTTGCCGCTGTCGAGCGCATTGCCGAGGGCGCGCAGCACATGTTCCTGCCCCACCATTTCGGAAAACCGCTTGGGGCGCCATTTGCGCGCAAGTACGATGTAAGTCATAGGTGCGATTTTAGCTTCGGAACACCACGGTCGCGTGGCTTTTAGGAGGCGGCCCGCGCCAGCAGGACTTCGGCGCCCGACTTAAAGCCTCTACCGCTGCTCCCTTCCGGGCCTGACGGGGTTCGTGGCCAGTCGTCGCGAAGATGCAAACGCGAGCCGCCATTGACTCGCTGTACAGAAATGGCGGGACGGAGACATCCATATCGCCATTGCACCGCACTGATTTCCGAATGATCTTCGGAATTCCTTGAATTTCGGTACCAATAAATGTACCGACCCTCAAACGTGTGTGCACGATACCCTAAAGCCCCGCGCCGGCGCGCATTAAAGCTGAAAGGTTCACGCTGATCAACTGCCGAGGAACAGGTGAAGTGACCTAAGTCGAAAGTGCCACGCTGATATTCGCATTGCCAAAACTGGCTTTTTGGGCACGCTCCGACGAAATGCGGGATCCGTTAGCGGTTCGATAGTTTTATTATGTTATTACTATTGTGATAACGTAGATCGGAAGTATCCCCAAAGGCCTTCATGGGATGGCTTAAATGATGGTACGTCGAGGCGACAATGATGCTGGCGCTCAAAGTTCGCAAGGTTGGAAATTCTCTCGGGCTCGTGCTTCCGAAGGAGGTGGTCAGTCGCCTCCGCGCAGGTGAGGGGGACGAGGTCTTCCTCCTCGAGGGTCCCAACAACACCTATCGGCTCACCCCCTTCGATCCGGCGTTCCAGCAGAAGATGGAGAAGGCCGAGGAGATCATGTCGCGCTACCGGAATACGCTGCACGTCCTGTCGAAATGAGCGAGCCGGCCTGGATCGAGGACGAGCTCGTGCTCGCGATCCATGATCGGCAGCTCGTCGAGCACGGGGGTGCCGAGGGGCTGCGTGATGAAGCACTCCCCCAGTCCGCACTCGGAAGGCCGCTGAATCAGTTCGCTTACGAGAGTAACGACATGGTCGAGCTTGCGGCGAAGTACACAGCCGGTATCGTGCAGAGTCACCCATTCGTCGATGGCAACAAGCGCACGGGTTTCGTTACCGGTGTGCTGTTTCTCGAGTTGAACGGTTATCGCTTTACGGCAAGCGCGGAAGCGGCGGCCCAGGCTGTCCTTGAACTCGCTGCCGGCAGGATGGACGAGAAAGGCTTTGGCGAGTTCCTGTGCGCTAACTCGGAGCGAGACTAGCGAAGTTTACCGGCAGGGGGGCGATAGCGAGCCGCCCTCGTTGAAAACGCTTGAGTTTCTGTCTGATGTTCTGGTTTTCTGAGCTGCCTACGCGGCAGTCCGCCTGGCGTGACGCCGGTAAAACGGAGACTCCCCGGAGGGGATCATTTAATCAAGATCTCTGATGGGGATCCAACCCAAGCCATCACGAAATTTGAGCGCCACAGGCGGAATCGCCATCAAGAATGGTGGCCATGCTCAATTCTCTGTCGCAAACCAGGTTTCATTGGGAATCAGTTCGATCGTCGCCAAAGGTAACAGCGCCACCGTAGCTGCCGGCTGGTCAGAGAGCTCAACGACGAGCGACAGCATCGCAGTTTCGACGACAACAGCGGAGAATCTGCAGATACCAGGCTGCGGATGTTTCAAGCTGCAAGGCACTTGGAAATCTCGATTTGGATGCCGCGGCGGCTGGAATCAACAGCGCAAAGAATCATGCCATTGGATTGGGCGGAGATACGGTACTCGATACGACACCAACAAGCATTTACGGAACTACCACGCTGTTAAGAACAGGCGTCGTATACCGTTGTGGTCCAGGTGTAGCGTGAGCTTCAAAGTGACGAAGCCGGCCAGACTGAGATTTGTCATCTCCTGACGGCCCCCACATATCGGAAACATTCCCATAAATAACCATAAATGGGAATGTTATATTGGCGTCCGTGGCCAAAGCCCCGAGAAAGACCGCCGCCGTTAAATTAGCGCCAATACTCCAAAATGGGAAAGTTCGCTTGAGCGGACGCACTACGAGGCCTTCAGCGCCGAGATCTCGAGCGGCCCCCTCCTCTTCCATCCCCCCTCGCCGAACCAAAAATCTTGATCGGCGCACCCGCGAATACCTGACGCCGGCGGAGGTCGAGAAGCTGCTGCAGGCCTCGAGCAAGGTGGGCCGTCATGGAGCGCGCGATCGGACCCTCCTGCTTCTGGCCTACCGGCACGGGCTTAGGGTGTCGGAGCTCGTCACCATGCGTTGGGAGCAGGTCGATCTCAAGGCCGGCCTGGTGCATGTGCCGCGGCTCAAGAACGGCCTGGCCTCGACCCATCCGATTCGGGGGCCGGAGCTGCGGGCATTGCGCGAGCTGCGCCGCGGCTATCCCGATTCGCCTTATTTGTTCGTGACCGAGCGCGGCGGACCCATGACGTCGGCGACGGTGAGGAAGTTGATTGCGCGCGCCGGCGAGCTCGCGAAACTCCCCTTCCCGATCCATCCGCACATGCTCCGGCATTCGGCCGGCTACAAGCTCGCGAACGAGGGACACGATACGCGGTCGATTCAGCAATACCTCGGGCATCGGAACATCACGCACACGGTGCGCTATACCGAGCTCAGCCCGGAGAGATTCAAGAATTTTTGGTGTGATTAACGAGCACGCACCGAATGCGCGGGATCGACCCGGAGGCGCCAGTCGTTACCGTCCGGTAGTCCGGTATGCGGAAGTGCAAAAGAAAACCCGGCACGTGGCCGGGTCCTTCAGGCGAAGTGTCGCGAGGATTACGCGCGGCGCTTACGTCCCCGCATCACGGCGAAGCTACCCAGCAGCAGCGTCATCGCACTCGCGGCGGATGCCGGGTCAATTTCCGGGGCAGCGACGGGTGCCTGGTTCGGTGTGTAGGTGTAAGTGACTGTTATATGGGCAGTCGTAGCGTTTAGCCCAACAACCGTAGGGGAAGGGCCCTGCTGTGAAGCTGCTGATACGTCTGTCACTGTCGTGTCTGTAAAAGCGATGCTATTTTTCTCATAGCTCGCCAGTCCCGACCCGCCCACGGTGAAACCTGCTGGAGAGCCCACGAGGGTTGTCGACACGGAGGCGCCCTGATTCTGACTCAGAACAGTTACAAACGGAGGGGCATTCAATTGTAACTTTGTACTGCCTCCCAGTAGGTCCGTAAAAGTATCGGTTTGCATCGCAGAAACAGTGACGGCACTGCTTCCAGGATTGTCATCAGTCACGCTAGCGGTCAACGCATCTGTTGCCGAGAATAGGACCGATACTCCCGTCAAAGTGCCCAACGACGCGTTAAACCCCGTGACGCTAAGATCGACTGTCGCATCGGATGGAAATGCATCTTGCGTCGTCTCAGTTAATGTGTCGGCCGCTGAATAGGTTGTTGTGCACGCCAAGACCGCTGCGCTGATGGCTACTGTCTGCCACGTTTTCAGACTCATCCCCTTCTCCTTGTCCTAAGTTTCCTGGTCCTAAGTTGATAAATTGCCGGCTGTCTGTGAAATGCCGCACGTTCCTTCTATCAGGATTTATATTTCGGATCTATCACATTTGACATAATGTATAAATTTCGTCTCGGCCGTAACGTGTCGCTGGGGTCAGCACCGTTTGCGGTGGTTCATTAACGTCGCCGTCCCCACAGCAGCGCGTTCCCTATACGGAAAAGAGGACAGGTCCAACGATTCCGATACCACTTACCACGCGTGCCTTTGGAAAAATCCGTAGTTGTCTTTCAGGACCGTAATAGTTACCGCTTGTGTAGCTTCAGCGACTTCCGGACAAAAGGCTAGCGCAGAAATGAGAGACTTCGATCTGCTGCGGACGCCCCGCAGATGGAGCGAAGCGAATGAGCAAACGAGAACATCGACGATTTACGGCGGAG
>Ga0302324_100008504_pt1 | contig 21633 bp, 16 predicted proteins | sample Palsa_T0_1_FD_201949 | JGI IMG/M metagenome (GOLD analysis project Ga0302324, IMG submission 201949) | Peat permafrost microbial communities from Stordalen Mire near Abisko, Sweden - Palsa_T0_1 | ecosystem: Environmental > Terrestrial > Soil > Palsa > Peat permafrost | place: Sweden: Abisko...
GCAGCGACGGCAGCGGCAGCCTGCGCGCCGCGCAATTCTGCCAGCCCGAGAAGCGGCCTAAAACCCCACCCAAAAAATCTCCGTTGCTTTGAATGTGTAAAGGATGTCGTGGCCCCATGCCAGGGCGCGTGCGCTCCCCAGAGTGCCGCGGCCAAACGAAGAGTGACGGCTAAGGGTTGATGGGGGGCGGCGGAACGGCGGCATTGATCGCGGCGGCGTTGTTGATCTGGGCGGCGGCATTGACGGCGTCGACGCCGCTCTGGATGGCCGCGGCGTTGGTCGCGTCGACCCCCGCCTGGGCTTCCGCTTCGGGCGAAGGCCGAGCAAAGACCAAGCCGGAACAACCCGAGAGAAGCATCGCTGCTGCGAGCACTGGCATGATGATGGTGAGGTGTTTCATATATTTACGGTGTATTATTGGCCGATCCCAACGGCCGCGGAGGCGGCGGCAGAGGCGGCGGCGGAATTGGTGTCATCGATCTGCGTCTGGTTGGCCGCGTCGGTCTCCTGCTCGACAGACTGCTCGTTCAGCCAGTCATCCATCCGCGCATCCGACTCCCATTGATTTCTCGCCGTGGAGTCGTCGGAGACGGATGAGTCGGGGACGTATTCACCGTCACCCGAGGCGCGTGTTTCGACGCCGGAGATGACCGTGCGCGGGATGGAAACGCGCGCGGAGGAAGCACCGGGCACAAAACCACCCGGTAACAAACCGGCACAACCCGTGAGCCACAGGGAGCCGAGCAGGACCGGAACGAGCATGAGATTACGTTTCATTTTCTGGAGTTCGTTATTGACCGATGCCGACGGCCGCGGAGGCGGCGGCGGACGCGGCGGCCGCATTGGTGGCGTCGAGGGTTGCCTGGTTTGCCGCGGCGTCGGACTGTATGACCGACTGCTCGTTCAGCCAGTCGTCCGTCTGAGCATCCGACTCCCATTGGTTCCGGGCGGTGGAATCGTCGTAGGGTGTGGAGTCGGAACCGTCTCCGGAACCGCCGAGCAAAAACCCGCCGGGGAGCAAACTGCTGCAACCCGACATGAACATGGAAGCAACGAGGGCCGGAATGAGAATTAGTTGACGCTTCATAATAGTTGAATATTGACACTATTTTTGACGCCCGTTCCTCGCAAATGTTCAACACAGAGGGCCCGGACCGTATTGGTGCGTATTTCCGGAAGCAGCGCGATGGGCGGGCGCGGCATCCGCCAGGGCAGGCCCGCCGCATGCAGCATCCGCCGTGCTCGTTTTTTCACATTCACGGCGCGGTTGCATTTCACCTCCACCCCGCGCCACCATGGGGGGGCCGTCATGTCTGCCCCTGTTCCTCTGCTGCCGCGCCGTCGCTTCTTGCAAGCGATGGCCGCGGCCGGCGCCGTCCATCTGCTACCACGTCCCATGTCCGCCGCTGAATCCTCCCCGTCTTTCAATCCGCGCAAGATCAAACTCGGCTTCGACAACTTCTCCATCCGGGCTTTCCGGTGGAAGGCGCCGCAACAGGTCGAATACGCCGCGTCGCTCAAGCTCGACGTCCTCTTTATCTCCGATCTGGATTCTTACGAATCGCTCGAGGACGGCTACCTGCGCGACCTGGCGAAGAAGGCGCGGGACCAGGGCCTGGAAATCTTTGCCGGCGGCTGGAGCATCTGCCCGACCTCGACGTTTTTCCGCAACAAATGGGGCACCGCCGAGGAACTTCTCGCGCTGGGCATTCGCGTGGCGCAGGCCGTGGGTTCGCCGGTCTTTCGCTGCATCCTCGGCAAGGCCGACGATCGCAAAAGCGAAGGCGGAATCGAGGCGCGCATCGAGGACACGGTGAAGGTCCTCAAGTCGCAGCGCAGCCGCGCCATGGACGCCGGCGTGAAAATCGCGATCGAGAACCACGCGGGCGATATGCAGGCGTGGGAACTCGTCCGGCTGATCGAGGAAGCTGGCCCGGAATTCGTGGGCGCCACTATGGATTCCGGCAATTCCACCTGGACGCTCGAAGACCCGCAGGCGGCCCTCGAGCTTCTCGGGCCGCACGCGCTCGTCTGCGGGTTGCGCGATTCCATGATCTGGGAAAACGCGGACGGCGCGGTGGTGCAATGGACCGCGCCGGGTGACGGCCTCGTCGACTGGCAAGCCTACGCGCAGCGTTTCGCCGAGGTGTGCCCAAAGGCGCCCTTCACCGTCGAGATCATCTCCGGAATCGCGCGTCCCTTTCCCTACCTGAAGCCCGAATTCTGGAAGCCGTATCCGCGGGCCCGGGCCGCCGATTTCGCGCGTTTCCTGGCGCTGGCGAAACGCGGACACCCGCTGGAGCCATTCAAGGCTCCCGAAGGCTCCGACGGCATTCCGATCGACCAGCAGTACCAAAAAGCGCAGCTCGAGCGCGCCCTCGCCTATCTGCGCGAGAAAATCGGCCTGGGCACAAAATCTTAAATCCCTCCCCTGCCATGCACATCGTCACGTCTCGTACCTTTGAAAGCCGCCGTCGTTTCCTCCGCCAGCTCGCGGCAGGGGGAGCGTTCTATTCCATGAGCGGTCTCCTCGCCGAGGCGCTGACGCTCACGCCGCGCCAGACACAGGGGCCGTTTTATCCGCTGGCGAAAAACATCCCGCTCGATAAAGACAACGACCTTGTCATGCTCGACGATCACACCACGCCGGCGGTGGGCATCGTCACTTATGTCACCGGACGCGTGCTCGACAGCAAGGGCGCGCCGATCCGCGATACGCTGGTCGAACTCTGGCATACCGACGCCGGGGGCCAGTACATCTTCTCGGCGGACGCGCCGCGCAATCCGCAGGCCGATCCGAATTTCGCCGGCTTCGGGCAGTTCCTCACAGGCTCCGACGGCGCTTACAAATTTCGCACCATCAAGGCCGGGCTTTATCGCGGACGAACGCGCCACTTTCATTTTGGCGTCACCATTCCGGGACAAAAAACGCGCTTCACCACCCAGCTCTATTGGAACGAAGTGCCGCGCGACGCCCAAGGCAACGTCTGGAACACGACCAACGAAAATGACGGCGTGCTGCGCGGCGTGCGCGACGAAGCGCTGCGGGCCGCGATCATCCGGGATTTCACCCCGGTGCCCGGCAGTGCCGCCGGCGAGCAGGAAACAAGTTTTGACATCGTCCTCGGGCTTACGCCCGTCGAGCAACCGTATCCCGGCTCAGAAGACGGAGTGCTGGTGCTTGCCGGAGTCGCGGTGTCGCCGGCCACGCCCGCGGGCAAACCCCGCTTCAAAATTACCGTGCCGGCCCAGGCGGGCTACAGCTACGAGGTGTATGCCGATCCGACTCTTGGCAATCTCGGCTGGGCGGCCTTGCCGTTTGCGATGGCACCGGGATCGAAGTTGGACCGAAACATCCAGACCGCCACCGCGGAAGGCAGCCTCGACCTATACGTCGAAAAACCATCCGTGAAAGGCTTCTACCACGTCGCCTTTCGGGTGCCTGGCGCGAATCTCGGCACGCCGGGGGAAATGCGGGACGGCCCGGGCGGGCCTGGTGGCGGGCCGCGGCGACCCGATGGCGGTCCACCGCCTGGATTTGACGGAAGCCGGCCGCCGCCGTGACCGAAGTGCCTGGTTCTTAGCCGTAGCGATGCAGAATTGACCGGGGAGAGAGAGCGCGCCTCGCGTGCGGTTTTCGGCGCTCACTAAATGGTGAGTTCGCTGGCGCGTACGACTCGTGCCCGGCGAGGGCGCGCGCGCTCCCCAGAGTACCGCGGCCAAACGAATAGTGACGGCGAAGAACCAGGAACTAAGGACTGGATTAAATCGTTTCCGCCTTCTTGCTCCGCGGCCAATCGCGAAGCTGCGTCTTCGCGGCTTCAATCTTCTCCGGCGTTTGATTGCAGAGCGCCACGGCCATGAGGGTCGACAATTGATAAGCCCGGACGACAAATTTTTTCTTCGCCAGGTCACCTTCAAATTCGACCCGCGTCGGTGGTTTGGAAAAGTCTCCGAGGAAATCGAAATGCAAATCGAAAATCGTGCTCGTGGCGTGCGGGAGGTACTCAAACTTGATGCGCTTTTTGCCGGTCATATTGGCGCCGGCCACATGGCCCTGGGCGATGGCTGCCTCCCAATGTTCGATCCGCCGCACGCCGCCAAGAATTTTGTCCGGATACGCCGCGATGTCGCCCGCCGCGAAAATGCCCTTCTCGTCGGTCTCGAGGTATTCATTGACCGGCGTTCCGTGGGGATAGGCGAGCGGCGTATTGACGACGAGGCCGAGATTGGGCTCCGCCCCGAGCGCGACGATGGCCAGGCCGGCGGGAAAACGCTGACCGCTCTTGGTCTGGACGTTGCGCAGCACGGTCCGTCCCTCGAAACCGTTGAGGGTCTCACCGAGCATCAATTTGATGCCGCGACCGGCCAGGTACTCACCAAGCCACGCGCCCGTCTCCGGACCGAGGGTGCGCGACCAGAGCAGAGTGGCCCGGTGCACGAGCGTGACCTGGGTTTTTGGCAACTGCGCCAGGAGCGAGGCCGTCTCCAAGGCGATAAAGCCGCCACCGATGACGACAACCTGGGTCTCGGTTTCGGCGATTTCGCGCAGCGCCTGCACATCGCGCAGTGAGCGCAGGTAAAAGACGTTGCCCAGGTTCGCCCCCGCCACCTGCGGACGCCGCGCCCGGCTGCCCGTGGCCAGCATCGCCTTGCGAAACTCGACCGCCTGTCCATTGCCCAGCACCGCGAGACGCCGCTCGATGTTGAATTGCGTAATGAAAGTATCAAGGCGCAGGTCGATATGCTGCTTCTGGAACCAGGCGGCATCGTGGACGCATAGTTTCTCGATCGAATTATTCCCGCTTTTGCGCAGGAGCGAGCCGAAGAGCTGCGGACGCTGGTACGGCAGCGCGATTTCGTTCCCCACAAGCATGACCGTCCCCCTTTTGTCGTGCTCCCGGATGCCTTCACAAGCGCTGATTCCCGCGGCACCGGCGCCGACGATAAGGTAGTCTCGACGAATCATTTACCAGTTTAGACTACGGGGTGTCGGCGAGGCTCCGCGAGGAAATTCGATTCGGGCGGTGGATTTCACGTTTGGGAGGCGCGGCGGCTGGGAGGATGGGAGGAAGGGAAGGAATGGGACCGATGCAGATTGCCGCGAGGGCAAGGCGAATGGTCATGCGCACGCAATCATTGCACGTAGGCGCGCACCCGATTTTTCCAGCCGTTCAGCCACCGTTCCTCGTGTCGTTCCGGCGGAGCATTGTGCACGCGGCGGGTCAGGACCTCCTCCGCGCTCCTGGCAAAAAGCGCCGCGGGGCTCGCGCCCTCGCTTTCTCCCATGCTGGCCAGCACTTGCATGAGACCCCAGCCTTCTCCGAGGTAGCGCTCGGTATCCTTGGTGCCCTCGCCCTTGAAATTCACGTAATCGACCACGGCAAACAAACCGCGCGGCGTGGCCACGAGCCGATCGTAGTTCGCCTTGATTTTGCTTCGCTGGCCGGACGGCGCCACCGCGAGCATCTTCGAGAGGGCATTCTCCATGCGTTGCACGAGAAAGCGCGTCTGCACTTCAATCGTCGAGGCCAGGAAATCGCGCAATTCGGTCATCTTCTCGCTCCTGGCGGCGGCCAGGAACTCGGCGCGCGTGCTCCACGGACATCCCTCCTCGGGTTTGATCCAGGGCGGCACTTTCACGCCGTTGGTGACGAAAAACTTGATCAACATCGGGAAGCTCTCCTCGAAGGGACCCGTCACGCCCTTGGGGTACCAGATGAAATGGCCAATCCCAAGCGAGGCGAAATTCTCCCCGGTATTCCACGACGTCAATCCTTCGCGGGTGCCGTTGCACTCATTCTGCCACACGCGGCGTCCGATGACGTCGAGTTCGCGCGGTGTGAGCGCGAAAGCGACGCCGGCAGCGAGGACGAAAGCGAGGACACAAAACAGGCGCATGAGGGCCACATGGCAGCGACTCGCGCCGCGCGCGTCAAGGGAAGGATAGAGATGAAGGATCAACGGTCAGAGCCCGGCGGCCACCGCCGCCTACTCCCCAAGATGCTCGGCCAGGCACTTGGTGATCGAATCGAGGCTCACGGGCTTCGCCAGAAATGGAAAGCCCCCGATATCGTTCTTCGTTTCCTTCTGGGAAACGATCGCCGTGAGAAAAACAATCGGCACGTTGGCCAGCATCGGATCGGACCGGATCTGCTGCGCCACGTCGCCCCCGTCGATTTTCGGCATGACGATATCGAGGAAGACGATATCCGGGCGAAAATCGCGCGCCGCGAGCCAGGCGTTGGTGCCATCGTTCTCCTCCCGCACGATATAGTGGCCGGTCCTTTCCAGGGTCAGCTTGAGCAGCCGGGTGAAGCCGGATTCGTCGTCGACGATCAGCAGGCGTTTTTTGTTCATGGTGGGAAGGATCAGGATTGGAACATGAGAGTCACGCGCACACCAGCGTCGTGGAGATTGCGAATGTCGATGGTCCCGCCGTGCAGGTCGATAATCGTTTTTACCACGGAGAGCCCGAGTCCGGTGCCGCGCCCGGTGGGTTTGGTCGTAAAAAAGGGCTCGAAGATTTTCGCCAGTTTGTCCTCCGGGATGCCACAACCGCTATCGTCGATCTCCGCCACCACAATGTGCTGACCCACGCGAAAGGATTCCGAGCGGCTGTCGGAAATATTCGCCCCGACGCCGGTGAGCTGCTTGGCATAAGTGCGGACCGCGAGCAGGCCGCCGTCCTGCATCGCGTGCAGCGCATTGGTGAAGAGATTCACGAAAACCTGGCTGATCTTGCCGGCATCCAGCTTCAGGAGCGGCAGGTTGGCTTGCAATTCCCGTTCGACCTCGATCCCGTTGTTCATTTCGCCACGCACGAGCTGGAGGGCGTTGTTGATGATCGCATTCAGGTCCTCGCGTTTCACCTCGAGCTGCTTGGGCGCCGAGAAATCGAGCAATCCCCGGATGACGTTGTCCGCGCGGGTCAGGGCGTCGCCCATCTCGTAGAGGATCTCCGGCGTGTGTTCGTCGGCCGGCTTTTGCGTGCCCAGAAACTCGAGGCCCATTTTCAGGATGGCCAGGGGATTTTTTACCTCGTGCGCCACGCCCGCAGCGAGCCGGCCGATCGACTTCATCTTTTCCGCTTCGATCAACTGCAATTGCACTTCGCGCAATTCCCCGTGCGCCTGCTGGAGGTTGCGCACGGCGCGCAGCAATTCTTCGCGGCTGGCGGCCAGCTCGGAGTTGGCCTTTTTCAAGTGCTCTTCCGCCCGCTTTTGCTCGGTGACATCGCGGCTGATGCAGACCAGCCCGACGGTGTGCCCCTGTTCATCCAGCCAGGGAATTTTCGAGGTGAGCCGCCAGCTATGGTTGCCGTGCGCGTCCTTCATGTGCTCCTCTTGATTGATCACCGGCTGGCGCGAATCGGCCACGGCCATATCGCCGCGATGAAATTCCGCGGCCACGTCGTCCGAAAAAAAATCGAACACCGTTCGGCCACGCACATCGGCCGGATTCGTCGCTCCGAGCCAGCGAATGTGCGCCATGTTATTGAGGAGATAGCGCCCCTCGACATCCTTGAGGAAAATGAGGTCCGGGAGATTGTCGATGACGGCGCGCAGCAGATTGCGCTCGGTTTCGAGTTGCTCCTCCATTTCCTTCATTTCCGAGATTTCGCGCGAGATGCCGCACGTTCCGACAATCCGCCCCTTCCAGTCGCGCAAAGGGAGCTTGGTCGTCAGCGACCACGATTTTCGGCCATCCGCGAGATTCTCGTACTCGATTTTGCCCAGCAGCGGTTCGCCGGTTTCCATGACGCGCAATTCATCTTCGAGGGCCTCTCCCGCGTGCTCGTGGCCGTAAAAGTCGGCATCGGTTTTGCCGTAGGCTTGCTCGGCGCTCCGCAAGCCGAAGAGGACGGTGAGGGCGCGATTGATGCGCACAAAGCGGCTTTCCCGGTCCTTGAAATAAATCCGGTCCGGAATGTTCTCGAGGAGCGTTTGCAAGAGATCGCGTTCGTGCGCCAGTTGCGCCTCGGCGCGCGCGCGCTCGACCGCATATCGCAACGCGCGCTGGAGCATGTGCGCATCCATGCGCCCTTTCTCGAGATATTCATGGGCGCCCAATTGGACGGTTTGCACGGCCAGCTCCTCGTCGTCAGTTGCGCTGATCACGATGATCGGCACATCGTGGGCGGCCGCGTGGGCGCGCACAACCGTGTCCAACCCCTGGCTGTCCGGCAAATGCAGATCGAGCAAGGCCACATCGAAATTTCCTTCCTGAAGCAGGCGCCTGGCTTCTTCGAGACTGCCCGCCTCCCCGGCCACCTGAAACCGCGAATTTGGATCCTCCTCGATCATTTCGCGCAGGAGAAATCGATCACCTGGATTGTCGTCGATCACAAGGACGCGATTTTTGACAGGGGGAGAAGTGGACATCGTTCCGTAGTATTCGAGTCGACAATAGGCAATCGAAGCGCAGAACGCGAGTGCTTAGAGCGTGTTAAAATAGGCCGCCCCGGCTTTAAGAGGGCGTCGACTTCGACGTGTTCCTGGAGCAGCCAGGCCTAGCGGTTGATCGCCTTGGCGATGGCGTTGCGCAACGTCGCCAGGGTAAACGGCTTGCTCACCACGAGATCCACGCCTGCCGGATGCTCACCTGACCCGCTCATCAGATCGCCAAAACCCGTGAGCAGCACCACCGGTTGCTGGGGACGCAGCTTCTTGATTTCCTGCGCGAGTTGATCGCCGTTCATTTCCGGCATCGCGCGGTCGGTCATGACGATGTCGAACTCGCCGGCCTTGAACTTTTCCAAGCCCTCGCGCCCATTCTCGGCGGTGACCACTTGATGGTGATCCTCATCGAGGTAGACGGTGATGACTTCCCGCACCAGGGGTTCATCCTCCACCACGAGAATCCGCAGCGTCGCGCTCGGCGGCGGCGCCGGTTTCGCCGCTTCCGGCGGTTTGACATGTTTGTCGAGCGGCAGCGAAACACAGATCGAAGTCCCCCGGCCTTCTTCGCTCTGGATGTCGATCTGGCCTTCGTGCCGGCGAACGATGCCATAAACGCTGCCGAGTCCCAGGCCGGTGCCCTCTTCCTCCTTGGTCGTAAAGAATGGCTCGAGGCATCGGGCCTTCACGTCCTCGCTCATGCCGATTCCATCGTCGGTCACCGTGATGGCCAGCCACCGGCCTTGCTGCTCGGTTTGGATGGTAATTGTGCCACGCTTCGGAATCGCGTCGATGGCGTTGAAGATCAGGTTGACGAGCATCTCGCGCAATTCCGCCTCATTGCCGGGCACCGTCGGCACGTTCCCCATTTCCGTCCGGATCTCGAGATTCACGCCGGCCGCCAGCGACTGATCCTTCCAGCGTGGCTGAGTGATCGAGATGGCCTGGAGGACCACGTCATTGATGACCACCGAGGTGAAGATCTCCGTGTCGTCGCGATAGCGGTAAAACTCGCGCAGACGGCTGACGACTTTGGCGCTGTCCTTGGCCGCGGTATGAATGAGTTCCATGTAGTTCCGCACTTTGTGCGGGTCCTGCAAATTCTCCGGCTTCATGAGCAGCAGCTCGCTGAACCCGAGGATCGGCGCGAGGGCGTTGTTGAAGTCGTGGGCGATGCCGTTGGCCATCCGGCCGAGGGCGTGCATGCGTTCGCGCTGGATGATCTCGTGCTGGGTGGCGCGCAACTGGCCCAGGGCGGCCGAAAGCTGGCGGTTGCTGTCCAGCAAGGCCTCCTCCGCGCGGCGGCGCTCGGCAATCTCCTGCTGCAATTTCGCGTTCGCCTGCATGAGGGCGTCGGTGCGCTCCCGCACGCGCACCTCGAGACTCTCGTTCGCGCGCTTGAGCTGGAGTTGCGCCCGCTTGCGTTCAATGGCGTACTGCATCGAACGCACCAGCAGATGATTGTCGACGTGGCCTTTGACGAGGTAGTCCTGCGCCCCCAACTGAACGGTCTCCACGGCCAGCGCGACATCGGTGATGCCGCTCAAAACGATGAGCGGGATTTCCGGCGCCGCCTCGAGAACCCGGATAAAGGTCTCCAGGCCATCACTGTCCGGGAGCGTCAAGTCCAGCAGGATGAGCTGGATTCCGCCGTCCTTGAGGCGCTCGACGCCCTGGGCCAGTCCGCTCGCCGTGTGCAACTCGAAATGGCTGCCCTCCGGGTTGGCCAGCAATTGCCGCAGGAACTGGACGTGCTCCTCATTATCCTCGATCAGCAGAACGGTAACGCTGCTCTCCGACATGGCTCAGGCCGCAGACGCGGTCTTCAAGACGGCAACCAGGAAATAGGGGGTGGGGCACACAGCGTTCATGAGCTTGGTGACGTCGAAAGCCTTGATGATATAGCAGCCCAAAGGAGGATTGCATGCGTTTAAAATCTGAATTTATGGATGGCACCCCGCAGCCTTCCCCGCCTTCCGCCCACGGGTCCATCCATGGCCGGGCTTTACCCTTCCGCGTCATCCAACACCTCGCGGATTTTTTTTGCGAGGTCGGCGGGCGTAAACGGCTTTTGCAAGAATGCGGTCCCGAGTTCGAGCCCGTGCCGTTTGAGGATGCCCTCATCCACGTAACCCGAGGTAAAGAGCAGCTTGGTGCGGCCATTGCGCGTGGCTCGGATCCAGTCGGCAAGTTCCTTTCCCCCCGCGTCCGGGAGGACGACATCCGAAAAGAGCAGGTCCACCTCACGCCCGTTATTGCTCTCGATGGCGTCGCGCGCTTGTTTGCCGCTGCCCGCTTCCAGCACGGTATAGCCGAGCCGGCGCAGGACGTGCGCGGTGAGGCTGCGCACGGTAATCTCATCCTCCACATAGAGCACCGTCTCATTGCCGCCGGGCAACTGGCCGACTTCCTTGCGGATGCTCGATTTCTCACCTGTCTCGTCGACGCGTGGCAGGTAGATGGAAAAGCTCGTCCCCACCCCCACCTGGCTGTCCACCGTAATGTAGCCACCGCTTTGCTTCACGATGCCGTAACAGGTCGCCAGCCCAAGGCCGGTGCCCTGCCCCTTTTCCTTGGTCGTGAAAAACGGCTCGAAAATGTGCTTCTTGATCTCGGGTTTCATGCCTGTGCCGGTGTCACAAATCGTCAGCTTCACGTACTCGCCCGCGGGCATTTCATTGACCGAATAGAAATCGTCGAGGAAGTAGGTCACATCCGCGGTCTCGATCGTGATCGACCCGCCCTTGGGCATGGCGTCGCGGGCGTTGACACAGAGGTTCAGCAGCACCTGTTCGAGCTGGCTCGGATCGGCTTTCAGGCGGCCAATCTCCGCCTTCAAATGGGTGTGGATCTGAATGTGTTCGCCGATCACGCGCTGCAGCATCTTCTGCATGCTCTTGACCGTGTCGTTGAGATTGAACACCCGCAGGAAAAGCGGCTGGCGCCGGCTGAACGCGAGCAGTTGATGCGTCAGCGAGGCCGCAAAATCCGCGGCTTTTCGGATCTCCGACAGGTGCTTGTACATCCACTGCTTCTCATCGATCTGCCCGATGAGCAGGTCGCTGTAGCCGAGAATCGCGGTCAAAATGTTGTTAAAGTCGTGGGCAATCCCTCCCGCCAGCCGGCCGACCGCGTCCATCTTTTGCGACTGGAGCAGCTCTTCCTCGAGCCGCTTCCGTTCGGTAATGTCACGCGCGATCGAGGAAAGTCCGGTGACACGTCCGCCTTCACTCCGAATTGGCGAATCCGTCAGCGACACGCTGATGCGTTTGCCGTCCTTTCGCAGCCGGACCGTTTCGTAATTGGCGAGGCTCTCACCGCGTTTCACCATGGACAGCGCATGCGGAAACTCGTCGAGCCGGTCCGGCGGAATGAGCCGGTCGAGTTGCTGGCCGACGGCTTCTTCCGTCGAATATCCGTAGAGCCGCTCCGCGCCCACGTTCCAACTCACGATCCGGCCTTCCATGGTGCAGGCGACGATCGCGTCGTTGGAGTGCGCCACGACGGCGGCGAGCTCGGAGGTAATGCGCTGCGCCTCGATCCGCTCGGTGGCATCGCGCATGTACGCGGTGAACATCGGCTTGCCGTCGATCAAGATGCGGCTGATCGAAAGTTCCACCGGAAATTCGGAACCATCCGAGCGCATCGCCGTCAACTCCATGCGGCGTCCCGGCATGCCGCCCACCGTCGTCACGCTGTACAGAGCCAGTCCGCGCCGATGGCTCTCGCGCAGCGTCTCGGGAATGATCAACTCCGCCATCTCGCGGCCGAGCGCCTCCTGCGCGGTGTAGCCGAAGGCGCGCTCCGCCGCCGGGTTGAATTCCATGATGTGGCCGTCGAGATCGAAAGTGATGATGCAATCGAGCGCGGAGCGCAGGATGGCGGCTTTGCGCACCTCGCTTTTGCGCAACGCTTCTTCGGCGCGCTTGCGCTCGATCAAGTGCCCGAGCTGGCTGGAGATCGAACCCAGGACCTGGAGCAGTTCGGGGTCTGGAAGCGTGATCCGCGGGCTGAAGAACTCGAGCACCAACTGGACTTCACCATCCACGCTAATTGGCACGGCAAAGGCCGCTGACAATCCGTAGGCCAGCAGCAAATCCGCATTCGCGTAGGCCGGCTCCGCCGAAATATCGGCGACCCATTTCGGCTCGCCATCGACCCAGACTTCACCGGCCAGTTTCTGGCCTCGGACGTGAAGGAGGTGGGGCAGGGCCAGTTTCAGCTCCTCGGCTTCCAGTTCGGGAACGGACCACAGGTCGATGGCGCGCAGCGTGTCGGCGGTGGATTCCCAAAAGATTCCCACATGCCAGCCCAGCGCTTTGCAAACCGTGCTCAGAATGTGGGGCCGGGCCTGTTCGACCGTCGCCGAATCGCCCAGCACCCGGCTTAGCGCGTACTGCAATCGCCTCCGCTGCTCGCCCCACCAGACATCGGATACGTCCTCGACGGTGCCTTCGAGGTACTGCAATTGACCGCGCTCGTTGCGGATCGCACGGACATTCTCCCGCACCCAGATCAGCCGGCCGTCGGCCCGGACGACTTCAAATTCGTAGTTCGACACTGCATCCTCTTTGCGCAAGGCCTCGAGCAGCGCCTGGCGCTGGGAAGGATCGACATAGAGCTGATGCGCCACGTCGGTCAGTTTTTCGATCAGTTGCTGTGGAGAATCGTAGCCATACATGCGCGCCAGCGCCCGGTTTGCCGTCACGAATTTTCCCTCCGCCGTCGTCTGAAAAATGCCCTCGATAGCGTTGTCAAAAAGCGAGCGATAGGTTTCCTCGGCTTTGAGCTTCGCCCCGCGAAGGCTTTCCACTTCCGCAGCGTTCCGGCGCACCTGACGCTCGCGCCGGACCAGGCCGGCCACGCTCACGGCAAAAATCAAGAGAAGCCCCCCGGCGATGGCGTAAGCCGCGCCGTGATATTCCTGCTCCAGGCGAAGGTGCTCCCGCGTGAGTTCCGCGGCGAGTTCGCCGGACCCTGGGGCCGCTGGCGATGCCTGGGTCAAGGCGCCGATGCGCTGCTCCAGGCGCGATGTCTGGTGGTCGAGATCCCTTGAGAACCAGAAAGCAAACCCCAGCACCGCGAGAAAGGCAATCGCCAGCCCGTAACCGAGAGCGCCGGTTCGTATGCGGGGACGATCTGGGGTTGGATGGTTGAGCGTTGAGGTCACAAGCAGCGGCGGAATCGCGCTTCGCGGGAGACAATCCGGGGAACAACCCGGAGCGTTGGGATGGGAAGTGAGCGAACTGAAGCCGGCAGCAGCCGTTAGGTTAATCGCGTTTCCCCCACCCTTCAAGGGGCAACCCAGCGCGACAGAGGATGGAGATCTGCCCGCCATCCGGGCAGATCGGGTGGATCTATCGGCTTAGAGGGCAAGGAGACGCCCAAGGCACAATGGGGCAATCCGGCCTCTCATCGCCCGACAAGTCCCGGTTCCCGCTGTGAGCTTCGCACGTCTTGGCGCGTGCCAGATCGCCCGTTCGTCATTCGTCATTCGTCATTCGTCATTCGTCATTCGTCATTTGCCCTTTCCCCCCACCCCACTAAACTCGCCCGCCGATGAAACCCGTCTCCGCCCTGCGCCGCCTGGAAATCCCTGAAATCGCTGTTTTCGAAACTGGCGAAGGCGATCTCGTTCGCCTCGCGATTCGTTCCAAGCTGGCCGAAGCCCACATCTACCTGCATGGAGCGCACGTCTCGCATTTTCAGCCGCGCGAGAAGGCCCCGGTTCTTTTCATGAGCCAGCAAAGCCAATTCGCCCCGGGCACAGCGATCCGCGGCGGTGTGCCCGTGATCTTCCCCTGGTTCGGCCCCCGCGCGGGCCGGCCGGACTCTCCCGCCCACGGCTTCGCCCGCACCGCCGACTGGCGGCTCGAATCCGTTTCCGAAGACGGCGACGGCGTGGTCACGGCGGCCTTCGAACTCACCGCCGATTCCAAGACGCGCGCCCTCTGGCCGTACGACTTCAACTTGCGCTACCGCGTCGCCGTGAGCCGCAACCTCACGCTCACCCTCGAAGTCGAAAACACCTCGAACGAATCCTTCGTTTTTGAAAACGCTTTGCACACCTACTTCGCCGTCAGTGACGTCCGCGAAACCTCGACCACCGGCCTGGAGAACGCCGATTACATCGACAAGACCGACAATTTCCAGCGCAAGAACCAAGGGAAGGACCCCATCCGCATTACCCAGGAAACCGACCGGGTGTACGAAAGCACGCGCAAGACGTGCACGGTCGACGACCCGGGCGTCCGCCGCCGGCTCATCGTGGAGAAGAGCGGTTCCCAGACCACCGTGGTCTGGAATCCCTGGATCGCCAAGGCCGCGGCGATGGCCGATTTCGGCCACGACGAATGGCCGCGCATGCTCTGCATCGAAACCGCCAACGCCGGCGCCAACGCCATCACCCTCGAACCCGGCAAAACGCAATCCATGCGCGCGGTGATTTCGATTGGGTAGCGGGCGCTATATGCAGTTTCCCTTCCGACGGGCTTCCACTGCTTTGCGAATCGCCTGCTCTACTTCCTGCCAACCTTTGCGACGCGGTGTAAAATCGAGAACGGGCTTCGCATTCCATGTCGCCGTCTGAATCTTCTTCAAAGTTTGCTCCAGTTCGACAGCGTCGTCCCAGTCCTTCCGATCCAGCGGTACGACAATGAGCATGCACCCTTTCTCTCGCCGGAGTTCCACAGCCCGCGGCGCCTCCTTTTCCTGGATGAACTTTGAGGCCCGCGACTCGCTCGAATAGAGCAGCAGAACGATGTCGGCCTGCGCCAGTTCGGAAAAAATGCGCTCCTCCCATTCCTCGCCCGCGATCAGTTGCCGGTCGTCCCACGGCTGAATGTAGCCGCGTCTGCCGAGAATAGTCAGGTGCGTAGAAAGGGCTTTGAGCTTCTTTTCGTCGACATGGGCATAGCTCACGAAAAGGCGCATCCGCCGCAGTGCCTTCGGACTCTCGGCCACGCGAGCTTCAATACTCTCCACCATGTTCAATGTCCGTTCTACCGGCAACTTTACGCGTTTCGCCGCGGCGCCGGCACCCACCGTAACCGGCAGTGTCTTTTCCTCCTCCTGCTCCGCAACGCGCAAGTCCGTCATTGACACCCATTTCTCCGGATCATCGAGCGCCTCCACCTCCTCGATGACCGGTACCTTCCCATGTAGCACCGCGAGATGTGCGCGGATGATGTCGAAGAGGCTCTGCCGTTCCGCCTCGTCAGCGCCGCGTACCGCAACCTCGGTGCGCCTCTCATTGCGATCGAGCCGTACCAGCGCCTGCGCGCCGTTCCATTCGAGCACCACACCCGAGCGCCAGCGCCAATCCGGATGCGCCGAGCTCATCTCGTGCGTACGGACGATCAGCCTCGGCAGCAGCCCCGGCGGGAGCGCCTGCGGATAGGTGAACCGCAGCCGCCTCACCCCCGACACGCGGAAATCCGCAAACGCCGCCGGCTGCGCCTCCGGCAGCAGTTCTGGGATTAGCCAGCGCTCTGGATGCTTCGGCTTGCCCGCCGCGGCCTCCGGCGCTTCCAAGGCAAACGCCACCTCAAATTTCTCCATCAGCTCCATTACGAAGCCATGCTTTTCCGTCGGATAATCCTGAGCTGGCAGGGCCTCGCCAATCCACCCCCGGTGGAGCACGCCGTGACAATCATTTTTTTGGGCAAATCGCAGGAGTCCATAAATTCCCTCGGTTACCCACTGCGGTTTGAGGACACTCGTTTCCCGCAGCCGGTGGTGCTCGCGAAAATTCAAGGCGATTCCCAGTCGGTGGAGTGTCTCTGCCAAGCTGTCCTGCTGCCGCTCGTCTGTCACGCCCATCCGCGCGCAAAGTGTTTGGTAGTCCCGATACTCTACGAAGCTCTTCGGCATCCGCGTCAACTCCTCCTTAACGCGATGCCATTTCCGCGGTACTCCCGCCCACACATGCGCCATTCCGTCCACCGTTCGCTCCAACAGTCCGCGCATTTCCGCGGTACCCCGACCCGTGAACGCATCGGTTTCCACAAACCCCACGATCTGCGGACAGCGCTCTTGAAGGCGGTATCGATCGACCGAGAAAACGTGCGCGTCGTACTTATTCAGCGCCACGATCACCGGACTGTCTTCGCCATAACTTCGGATAAAGCGGAGCCAGTAATCCGTCTCCATTTCCCAGTTGCTCTCCCGCCCCTCCAGCACCAGCACATAGACACACCGTTCGCTGAGAAAAATCTGATGCGTCCCGTGGAGAAACTCCTGCCCACCAAAATCCCACGCATGCGCCCGTGCCACACCCTGCGCGCAGGTCAGCTCCAACGGAAGCACCGTGATACCAGGCGTCTCCTTCTCCTCCTCGTTCGGCTCTTCGCGGCGCAGTACCCTTAATAGTGACGTTTTTCCCACCCGTCCCCGCCCCACCAACAGCAGCCGCACCTCCCGCATCGGGGCCTCCCCTTGGTCTTGCCGAGCAAAGTAATAGTCGAGGATGGCCTCCGGAACGGCCGGCCTAAGCTCATTATCGGCGTGCCCCCACGCCGAGCCAAGCAAACTAGTGGGGATTCCCAATCCTGGATTGCCGTGTAGCCAAAGACCCCTTAGCGCGGTGAGCTTGCGGATCTCGCGCGGCAATTCCGCGAGACAGTTATTCTTGAGCCACAGTTCACGTAGACTCGATAACTCACCGATCTCCCGGGGAAGCGTTGCAATTTGACTCGAGTTCAAGCACAGTTCACGCAGAGCCGTAAGGTTGCCAATTTCGCCCGGAAGCGCAGTTAGTTGAGTGTCCACCGCTGTGAGAATGGACATCGCCCCAAGCTTCCCGATTTCCGGCGGCAGCGTCGTGAGCTGATTCCTGGAGACGTTGAGCCTCTTAAGTTCCCTGAGCATCCCAATTTCCGGCGGCAACGTCGTGAGGTGATTTCCGGAAACATCGAGCGTCTTAAGTTCCCTGAGCTGACCGATCTCCAGCGGTAGCGTCGTTAGACCCAAATTTGACAGGTCGAGGTGCATTTCCGTGGTGGGCTCCTGCAGCAACGCAGCAACCCTCTTGATCGCCACGTCAAGTGAGCTCCGCTCTTTCAGATACATCTTTTGTTCCGGCATAGGCGCAGAATTAGTGCTGGCGCGACCAAACCATGGCGTCAAGGGCATAATTACGGAGTGGCCGGCAGGGTTTGAGCTACCCTCGCATGCCAGAGATTTCGCCCTAGAGCAGGATTAAAGCGGTGGGGCCCCGGTGCGGCTTTGCCATATCTCGAGAGAGACCATAGGCGCCTACGCGACAGTGCCCCTATCGAAACCTGCAGCCCCAATGCTCGGCAGCCGGGCCAGCAGACCAGCCACGGCGCTCTCGGCCGGCTGTCCCTCCAGCAGCACCCGCTTCAACTGGCGCTTCCCGTCCTTGAGCGTGAACGTGATGTCAAATGAAGCCACGCTTCCCTCCATCGCCGTGGTCCATGTCCGGCCCGCGATCTTCTCTTGCTGCTGGGCGAGCCATTTCGCGAGATCCTCTTCGCTGATCGCCGTCTGCCGCCAGAATTCGAGCGTATCGTAGGGCAGTTCCCGGAAACGCGGAATCACGAAGCCCGGCTCCAGGAAAGCCAGCAGATTCCCCGCCTTGGGCCCCTGCTCGCGATCCAGCAGCACGCGGTAAATCGCCTTGAAGGCCACAGGCTGTTCGATCGGGGTGAGTCGCGCGACCTCGAAAATCCTCGACTGCAAACTGTCATCATCCCACGAGGTCTGCGGCAAAGCATCCGCCAGCTGGTGGAGGAAGGCCCATTGCGCCGCGGTCAGTTCGCGGGCGCGTGCGGGCAGCGTTTCCTGCAAGTGCGTCTTCTCTTCCTCGCTCGCGTACTGCTCGACCCAGGTCTTCGCCGAGGCTATCCGCCGGTCGAGATGCCGGCGTTCGATCTCCGTGAGGGGCCCGCCCTTGCGCCTGGTAATCTGCTCGACCACGTCAAGATGCGGCATCTGCACGAGCGCAGCGACGAGCTGGAAATTTGCGTTGTAGTAGTCGCCATCGGCTTTCAGTTCGGAAAGCCGGTAGACACGGGCTTCATCCGGCGTGGCGTTCTTTTCGTGGACCGTCCGCGACTGAAACCGGTCGAATTCGTTGAACAACTTCACGATCCCCTCCTCGTGCACGTCGAAGTTCACCGGCGTATTCGGCCTGGTGCGAATCATGAGGAAGCGCAACACTTCCGCGGGGAGCAGGTTCGCGATGTCGCGCGCCGAGGCTCCCACGCCGCGGGAACTGCTCATCTTCGCCCCACCGACCAGGAAGAATTCGTAGGGCACATTCAGGGGCGGCTCCTTGTGGAAGATGGCCCGCAGGCAAGCCGCGCTCACGTCGCGCGAACCGCCCTTGGTCGAGTGGTCCTTGCCGGCGCCTTCGATCGTCACCGGAAAGGAGACCCACTTCGCGACCCATTCCAGCTTCCACGGCAGCTTGCCGCGCCCGTCAAACGGCGACACCCGCCCTTCATGCCCGCAGCCGCGCGCCCACTTCACCATGTCCGGCCGGCAGCGATAGCTTACTTCACGCCCGTCGTAGGCCAGGACTTCCGTCGTCCCGATGCGCCCGCACTGCTCGCAAATCGCCTGGAATGGGTACCACGTTTCCGGCCGGTCGGAGTTGCTCACCTCCTTGTAAACCCGCCGCACGGTCGCGGCGTTTTGCAAGATCGTGTCGATGGCGCTGTTAAAGCGGCCCGACTGGTAAACATCCCGCATCCGGTACTTTTCGACCGTCACTCCGAGTTCCTGGAAAATTTCAAAGAATTCCCCGATGTAATGCTCCGCCATGTCCGCAGCCGGCGAATTGTCCGGCGGCGGCACCTGGCACAGCGGCTGGCCGAGATATTGTTCAAAGTGCGCGCCCTTGCCCGCGGGAATCTCGTCGAGGGGATCGTAATCATCGACACCGAACAAATACCGCGCCTCGATCCCCTTCTCGCGAAGCGTTCGAAAAATCGCGTCATGGATGAGCACCCCCCGTAGCGCGCCGACGTGCACGCGCCCAGAGGGCGTCTTCGAGTCATTGATAATCTGCGGCCCGCTGCACCTGGCAGCCACGTCTTCAGTCCAAAACATAGTGGCTCCTCAAGGCCGCGGCACCGTCCACATCTGCTTGTTATCCAGCTCCTGAAGCACCACCTGGTCCTGGCTCATGTCGATGACCTTGAAGTTCGCGCCCTGCTCCGGCGGCCAGGTAAAGACATCTCCAAAGTGCACTTTCATGTTCGTCTTGCCATCGCGCGAGACCAGCAACGCATTGGAAGCCGAGGTCTTCGCTGGCAGATTCCCCGTGAGCACGTACTTCTCCTTGGTGGCGGAATCCTCGAGCGTGACCTGCGAGAGATCGACGTGCTCGCCATTCTTGTCAATGTCCTGCCGGGCCTCGACGTGCAACACCTTGAGCGGCAGCCCGCGGAGCGTGTCGCCCGCCTTCACCGTCTCGACCTTCCCTTCCGCATCGGTTCGCTTGAGGTGCGCCTTTTCGCCATCGATGCTTTCGAGCGTCAGGGGCAGACGCGCCTCGTTGTATTCCTTCACCCGCAGAAAGCGCGCGGGGTCCGGTGGATATGGCGGATGCGAATTCGGATCGAGCGGGTCGGTATTGGCCAGGAACTCTTCGCGGTTGCTAAACCCATCCCCATCCGGATCGGCATCGAGCATCGCCGGATCGTTGAGATCGAGGTGGTACTTCTTGAACCACGCCTCATAGGCATCTTTGTCCGCCTGGCTGATGTTCGCACTGGCCGCGACCGGCGCCGGCGTCACCTGCTCCTGCGGTGGCAATTTGCTCTCCGCTTCCTGCGCGACCTGGGCTGCCGGGGCTTCCTTTTTCTGACAGCCGGACACGAGGACCAGGGACACGCCCACGAGGACCAGCCGGCGAAGGGAATTTTTCATAGCGCGACCAGTGTACGAGGCGCCATCGATTCCGCAAACCTCAAGTCGCGCCGCGCGCAGCCCGATGGAGTCCCTGAGGCCAAAAAGGCCTACCCTCTGCCAGCTCACCTGGTCGGCAGCGGCGTGCTGAACGTGCCAGATTGCTGCGTGCCATCCGCACAAATGTAGTACCACCCGGCCGGCGTGGTGCTGCCGCGCTGGACGTAGATGCCGCCATCGTACAACAAGCTGGTGAGGTCGTTGACGACCACTTTGGACGGCGCCTGATAATAGTAGACTTGGTCATCCTCATACAGCGGACGGTATTCGCCCGCGGGCAGGATGACTTGAAACGGAATCGGCGGCAGCAAACCGGCGAACCCCCCTGGCGTTGTAGGGCGCGCGAAGCACGATCGATGGGACGGGCGGCGGCGAGGTAATCGGATGCATCGAAGCGCAACCCGAAAGGGTGAACAGGGCCGCGGTGGCCACCGGCAGAATTCGGCAGAAAAGGATCTGGCTCATAGGGTTTCGACGGGTATCCAGTTGAGCAAAGTTCCACGCCGCGTCCAGACGAAACGATGCGACCACAAGTTTAGCCTCCCGGTCGGCCACAGGCCTCGATCAACTCTCAATCATCAACCATCCACTCGGCCGTTGCCGCCGCCCTATCCCCGGCGAGAATCGAACTCGCATCTAGCGTTTAGGAAACGCTGGCTCTATCCATTGAGCTACGGGGACGTTGCGGCGCTCCGGGCGCCGCGGCCCGGAGCGAAATATCCCGAGGCAGATAACGTCATCCAAACGCGAAGGCAACTCCCGCGTGCGCCCCTACGTCAACCAAAAGCCAGGGTCAATGTGGCATCCCTCCGATCGTCCAAAAGCGCCTTCCAAAGCCAGCTCTCCCACCCACCCCATTCGTCATTCTCCATCGTCCCTTCGCCCCGATCCACCATTTCCGATCTCCCATCCCCGCCCGCATCCCCGCCTGCATCGCTGTGCGAAGCACTGCGGGCATGGGCTACGTCCCGCAGTCGCGGGATTGCGGGCAGGTCCGACCTCCGACCTCCGATCTCCCATCATCCGCGCCCATTCCGCTTGCCAGCCCACGCACCCCGGGCGCAATCTTCCACCTCCATGGGCTCTGTCATCGCCACCTGGCGCGCGCATACCACTGACGCACTCGTCCAGAACTCCCTGGCGGAATACCTGCAAAAGCTGGGCCGGCATCAGCAACTCCGGCGGGCTCAATCGACTGGCGGAGAAGTGCCGGCATTCTCAAAAATGCTCACGGTGCAGCGCAGCGAAGGTCTGCCCCCCATCTCGCAGGAGCGATTCTTCCAAAATCAGGCCATTC
>Ga0302324_100008505_pt1 | contig 21632 bp, 20 predicted proteins | sample Palsa_T0_1_FD_201949 | JGI IMG/M metagenome (GOLD analysis project Ga0302324, IMG submission 201949) | Peat permafrost microbial communities from Stordalen Mire near Abisko, Sweden - Palsa_T0_1 | ecosystem: Environmental > Terrestrial > Soil > Palsa > Peat permafrost | place: Sweden: Abisko...
ATCGCCTGCGGGCGGCGGCTGTTCATGTACGGCCGCTCAAAGAGCAAGTGGAACGGCCAGGTGATCGCCAGCACAATCGGCACGCCAATGAAGGTCATGCAGAGGTATTGGGCGTAGGGGCCAAATTGGGCTTGATTCAATCCGAGTTTTGCCAGCGCCAGCAGCGGATCGTGAATGAGATAGAGGCTGTAAGAGACCGCGCCCAGCCACGCCGCCGATGGGCGGGAGAGATTGCGAATCAGCCAATGATGGGGGCGATTGGTCAGCGCCTTGGTGTAAACGAGCAAACAAGCCGCGGCCGCGCCGGCGAGGGTGTCGAATGCCCAGTTGTACGGCCAGAGTCCTTCGATTCCGTTGGTGGTGATGAAGCGAAGTTTTCCCGCAGCGCATTCGGCCGTGAGGATAGCGAATATGAGCATGAGCGAAACGGTGCGGAACCGCCAGCGTTTGCGATTGGGCCGATCCGTCGCAGCCGCGGCCATTCCCATTGCGAATAATCCCAGATACCACGGAGCGGTCGCATGGCCTTTGCCGAGAATGAGGAATCCACCCAGCCCGACGGCCAGTGCGCAGAAAATCACGCCGATATTTCCCATCCGCCGCCAGATCGGCAGCAGAAGAATTGGAAACAGAAAGTAAATTTGCCATTCGGTGGCGATGGTCCAGAACGGCGGATTGATTTTCGACGCCCAATGATAGGAAAGATTATGAACCAGGAACAAATGCGCGAGGATCATGTGCGTTCCCCAGGCGGGAACGGCATCAGCCCATTCCGGGGCGAGCGTGCCATTGAGCGCGGGGACAAGCGCGATGATGCCGATGCTAATCAGTAATGCAGCGTAATACGGCGGAAGAATTCGTCGCGCCCGGCGTTTGATATAATCCCATCTCCCTCCCGGCAATTGGCCGGTACCCGCCGAGACCACCGGCCGCATGAGCAGATATCCGGAGAGAACAATGAAGAGATCCACGCACACGCGCCCCTGCAGAATCCAGCCCAGTGTGTCACGGACGATCGCCTGCCAGCCGGTCATCTGCGTGCCGACCAGCGTGAACCTGAAAATGTGATCCAGCACCACCCACAGCGCCGCCAAACCGCGCAGACCTTCGAGGTACTTCACGTTTCGGCCGCCGGTCGGTTGTCCATTGGCGGCGCGCAGATTATCGGTCGTATTCGTTTGGGGCATGGCGCTTCTGTGCCCGAAAATATCCACCATGCGCAATTGGGTTGCTAATTCGATCACAGCTCGATGCGGAGGATTTTCTTTTGTTTCCGGGTACATGGGCGAATCCGCCGCTTTATGCGGTTGGGACGGCCTCCTCTTGCGGCTCTGTCGCGGATTCGGCGATCTCCCGCGCCGGCTCCGCTTCGATTTCTTTCGGCTCGAAACTCTCCGGGCATTTGCGGTAAATCCAGAGCGCGCCCAGCCCGACGCCATAAACCGTCCACATCCAGATTCCGCCCGTGGGACCTTCCAGATAGACGTCGAACGCCGCGTTGGTCATGAAAGCGGCCCAATAAATAATCAGAAAGACAAACAGCGAGGTCCATCGGGTTTGCCCGCTACGATGGGCGCGCACCGCGCTGTCGATCATCCAATAGAGCCAGGTGAGATGGCAGACGATCCAGAGCGCCAACCCCGGCACGCCACCGCGAGCGAGCTGGGTGAGATGGCCGTTGTGCGGGCTGCGCAAACTGTGATCCTCTTCGACCTGAAATCCGTCATCATCCGCAAGGTTGACGCCGAAGCCTTTGCCGGTCCAGAAATATTTTCCGTGTATGGTGTAGTTAAAGATGGTGTCCCACCAGAGCAGGCGCCATTCCTTGCTGCCGGCCAGGTCCTGGTTGTCGGAGTTGGTGAAAATGCTCTGGACATTCTGAAAAATCTGGTCGGCGGAAATCTCCCGGAACGGTTCGTGCGAACTTTTGATGTGGATGTCATAAATCCACATGATGGCGACGCCGAGCAAAAGCGTGGCAAACACACCGCGGATGATGGGGGATTTCGGCCGCATACAGGCGAGGATGACTGAGCCCATGCCAAAAGTGACCATGGCCGCGCGACCGGTGAAGGTCGCGCCCAGGTCGATGATCAGGCCGGCGACGATGAAAATTGGATTCAAGCCGCCCAGCAGTACGGCAAAAGCGAAGATGCCGGTCAGATGCACCACGACATCGCCGCCCTTGATGAGAATCAGCGGCACATCCGCCCAGGGCGCGTCCGGCACCGCTTCGGGATAGAACACGTAGATGCAATAAGTGATCGGAGCGACGATGATAAATATTTTGGCAAACACTCGGAAATATCGTTCGAGTGTCAGCAGCCGGCGGGGTTCACAGGCGAGGAGGCTGGCGATGACGATGGAGAATAATCCCCAGATCCAAATGGCCGCGTCGCGCAACGCATCCGGTCCATAAATCGAAATGTAGGGAACCGTCCGAATCAATCCCCAAGCCATATACGCCAGCAGCGGCCAGACCCAGCCGGTTCGCAGCACACGGCTCCAGTTTTCGGACATGCAAAGCGCGAACACGCCGTAGGCCAAAACCATTTCCCCGATATAAAGCGGCGGAACACCGATGTAGGCGAATCCTTTTCCGATGACGGCGTACCCCAGGAGGGCGATTCCGAGAAATCGAAGAAAATAGTCGCCGTGCCCGATCTCACGATCGGTCGCCAAGGTCCGCATAAGCAGGACATCGGCCGGATATAGGGGTGAGTTTGGGTGCGGTTAAACGTGTCTGATAATCTGCGTGAGGCGGATCAATCCTTCGGCAACCGCATCGGCGTTTCGAAATTGGTCTCGCCTTCCTTAGTCTTGATCTTGCCCATGACCTTGGATTGGAGATCGACGTGGATTCTTCCGCCGAGATTGGTGAGATCGCCGCCGATCACGCCGCTATGGACGAGTTTGCCACCGGTTTGGACTTCGACATTTCCCTGCACATTGCCGAAGATATGCGCTCGGCCGCCGGGGGCGACGTTGATGTCGCCATAGACACTGCCGCGCATGTAGAGTTTTCCGCCGTCGACGACGGTGATATTGCCGGCGACTTTTCCCCAGAGGGTGAAAAGCTCGTACACCACGACATCACCGCTGATTGTCCCGCGTTCTTCTCGCATAACGAAATACAGACTTGCCTACGCCGACTTATCGGCCAACGGAAACGTCGACTGGAGCAGGCGCTTCGCCCAATGCCAATCGCATGCCGCGGCGGCTGCCCATTTGAATTTTGAGAAGCACCGCCAGCGCCACCACCGGAAACCCGACAAGTCGCGCCCAGAATAAGCCGACCAACTTCCAGCCGCTATCGTGCTCGCGGACTCGCAGAATCAATTCCGCCCAATTGTACAACACGCCGGGAATTCTGAACTCCGGCGAAGTGAATGTTGCATTGATCAAAAACGCCTGCCACGGAAACAGCAAAATCGCCAGGACGACGCACCACAAAAATGCCCAGACGAGATTCGCCACGCCGATCAATCGTCCCACCAGCATGATTGCCAGGATCAGCAGCAAATCCACACCCAGCACCACCGGCGCGATGATCCCCAAAAAATCCGTCACGCCAATCCAATAACGTAGAAAATCGTCTCGATTGTTGGCTTCGGAGAAGTCGATCTGATATCGCCCGATCAAAAATATCGAGATTTGCGAGAGCAGAATCAGCAGGATCACCAGGAAGAGAAGATTTTTGGCGCGACGGGCGGCAAGCATCGCATCGGCGTAGTCGGCCAGCGCGGAAATGGTGCGGTCATTCACGGTTGATCCTCATTTTTTTCGGCCGGGGCGACTCTGGCGGGCGCGGGCAAGCAGGGCCTGCTCCTTCTGTTTCGCCGAAGCGCCGGCGGGCGGTTGGTTCAGGGCGGCGCGGGCCTTGGCGGGATTGCGGTTCTGCCGCGCCACCGCCGCCACGCGCGCCAGACGGGTGTCCTCCGGATTGGCTTCGTCTCCGCAATTCTCGCAAATTTCGCTCTTGGGATCGTAAAGTTCCCCGCAATGAATGCATCGGCCGGCTTTGCGTAATGCGTCGATTTTGGCCCGCCGCTGATATTCAGTGATCCCGCCTTTGGCCGCATAGAATCCCAACGCTCCCGTCGCCGCCAGCACGATGAACGGGTTTAACACGCTCAGCACCAGCACTATGATGATCCACACCGCAACCGCGCCAAAGAAAAAGCCGTAGACTTGCAGTGGCGGCACGCCCTGCCCATTTCGCTGGGCCGCCTCGGATATGACCACCAAAACGCTGGCCGCCCCGATAAATGGCCAAACGGTCCACCCCTTGGTGACAAATATGTTCACGATGATGCCGACCAGGATCATCCCACCGATGACCAGATACGACCGCCGCAGATCGAGTTCAACAAATTCTCGTAGCGCCCCGGTGATTTTTGACTTTATTTGGCTCTCTTGCATGAAAATCGCGCCGACGTTGGTTACATCATTATAATGCAACAGCGCTATAATGTGCGATGGAGGAAAACATGATTCGGACATTGACGATTGTCATGGCAATCTGCGTCATCGGGGTTCTATGGGTCTTGGTCCGTGGCCAAGACCAGCCGGGTATCAAAGGGATTAACACAGCGACCACATGGGAGTCGAATATGAATTACGAAACCGCCACCTTCGCTGCCGGATGCTTTTGGGGCACGCAGTCCACCTTCGAGCGAATCCCCGGCGTGATTCACACCCGCGTCGGCTACACCGGCGGCAGCACCAGCAACCCCAGTTATGAAGATGTCTGCACCGATCTCACGGGCCATGCCGAATCGGTGGATATTCAATTCGATCCCAAGATCGTCACCTACCAGCAATTGCTGAATGTCTTCTTCGAGAACCACGATCCCACGACGGTCAACCAGCAGGGTCCCGATTTCGGGACGCAATACCGTAGCGTGATTTTCTATCACACTCCGGAACAAAAGGCCCTGGCCGAAGCCGAAAAAGCCCGCCGTAATGCCAGTGGTGATTACGTCGGCCCCATCGTCACACAAATCGTCCCCGCCGGCCCATTCTATCCCGCCGAGGATTACCACCAATTCTATTACGAGAAGCAAGGCGTAGAATGGACCTGCCACACGGGCAACGGAAAGAAGAAACAATAAAAGAAAAGCACTCACCGGGCTAACCACTTTAGTGGTTAGCCGAACGTAGTCGGATTATTTCCCGCCCTTCTCCGGCGGCACCACAACTTCAAATCCCACTTTCACTTCCTCCATCGGCCGCGCATCCACCAGGGACCCAAATTTCATCACCTCCGGCCAGATCAGCGCGACGGCGATCACAACGAGAATCGTCCCAATCCCTCCACCCACGACCGACGTAATGGGGCCGAAGAGTCGAGCCGTTAAACCGCTTTCGAATCCGCCCAATTCATTGCTGGCCCCGATGAACACATTATTAACCGCCGACACGCGGCCGCGCATCGAATCCGGCGTCAGCACCTGCACGAGCGTATGTCGAACGATGACCGAGATATTGTCGAACGCCCCGGTAAAAAACAGCATGACAAGTGACAGGCCGACGTTTCGTGAAAGTCCAAAGACGATCGTCGCAACGCCGAACGCGGCGACCGACCAAAGCAACGCGCGCCCGGCGCGTTTCATCGGCGGCAAGTGGGCCACGAGCATTCCCATCGACACCGCCCCCAGCGCCGGCGCGGCTCGCAAGGCGCCGAAGCCGAACGAACCGATGTGCAAAATATCCTTCGCAAAAACCGGCAGCAAATACGTCGCCCCGCCGAGAAGAACGGCGAACAAATCCAGGGTGATGATCGCCAAAATGATGCGAGTGCGCGCCACGAACCGCACGCCGGCGACCAGGCTTTTCAGCGTCGCCGGTTCGCGCGACACGGCATTGCCCCGCGTGTTCATCAGCGCCAGCGCGATCACAAATGCCGCCGCACACGCCGCCGAAACCAGATACGCCGCCGTGCTGCTGAAGATCAGGATGAATCCGCCCATCGCCGGGCCGGTCATCGCGGCGATCTGAAATCCACTGCTGTTCCAGTTGATCGCATTGGGAAAATATTCCGGCGGCACCAGCGACGGCAGCATCGCCGAGCGCGCCGCCCCGCCGATCGCCTTGGCAATCGCGGCGACAAACAACATTCCATAGATAATTGGGATCGGCCCCGCAACGTGCGCGATCCATGCCAAGGCCAGCGCACACAATCCCCACGTGACTCGCATCACCAGCACAATCCGCCGCCGATCCATGCGATCCGCCAGATGACCGGCCGGCAAAGCCAGCGCGATCACGGGAATCGCCGAAACCAATCCCACCCAGCCAAGCGTCAAAGCATTGTGAGTCCGCTGATACAAATCCCATCCAACCGCCACTTCCAAAATTTGCTCGCCGATGACCGCGATGATCCAACCCATGTTGTAGAGCCGAAAATCCCGAAATCGCAGGGCCGCATAGGGATCGCGCAAATCCGGCATGGGAGTTAAAGGGGAAGAAATCGGCGGAGACGACGATGCCGGCCGCTGATCGTCCGGCGGCTCGTTGGTCAAAATTGGCGGGGAACCGGGAGAATCACTCACGATCGTGTCTCGCGCAGTGCAGCCAGCGCTTTGGCCAGCGCTTCTACGAAAAAGAATTCGCCCCACATTACGCTCTCATCGACGCCCAATCCCTTATGAATGTGGTAAACGCCGCGCTTCAGGATACCTTCCCAATTGGGATCGTCCGTCGCCAAATACAGCGGCTTGGTCAGTGTGTTCACGATGTTCAACGCCGCTTCCCGATATTTCCGCGCCCGCCCCGCGTCCGGCGAGAGTTTTGCGAGATTGAACAATCCGCAAGCTGCGATAGCCGCCGCGCTGCTGTCGGGCTGATGCCGCGAAAGTTTCCCCGATTCCGGCGCATCATAATCCCAGGGTGGCACGCCATCGGACGGCGTGTTCTCCAGATAAAATTGCGCGTTCATCTCCGCGGTTTGCAGAAATCTCGCATCGGCATGCAGCTCGTGACACGTTCCAAATCCATACAATGACCACGTCAATCCCCGGCTCCATGCACTGTCGCCGCGATATCCCTGATGCGTCGTCTGCCGCAAAAATTCGCCCGTGTTCAAATCGAAAATCCCCTCGTGCGATGTGCTGCCATCCCCGCGCACCAGCGTCCGCCGGGTGGTCAGGCAATGTTTCATCGCCACGTCCAGCAGTTGCCGGTCGTCAGTTTGCCCAGCCGCATAAAAAATCACCGGCACGTTCATCATAATGTCGATGAACAATGATTCATCGCTAATGAACGACCGCAGATAATTGCCGTTCTTCTTGAATCGCATCGCCAGAACCTGCCCGGCGCGGATCACCACATCATTCAGCTTTGCATTCGGCTTGCCCTCGCGCACCGTGGCATCAAACCACCGCTTGTAAGTCCCGTGATAAAAAATAAATCCCAGGTCGTGCACATCCCGGTCTTCCTTGCGATGCTCCAGGTCGCTGGAATATTTCTCGGCCATTTTCCGCCAATATCCGGCATCGTCGGCCACGCCCGATTCGAGGAAAATCCACATCATTCCCGGCAAAAAACCGTCACACCAATGCGTCCAGGCTGGTTTGTCGTGCTTCCAACGGCCCCGCTCGGTGTAGAGCGGATAAAACCCGGGATGATTCTCGATTAATCGTCGCACCTGCATCTGCGCAAGCCCCAGCGCATGAGTGATCTGAGAAATACCACCTGACTGAAAGGTTGAAATGTGCTCTTTCAATGCAAAATCTCCTGCCGCTTTTCCCACAAACCAGCCCGCTGAGTGTAGCCAATTGGATGCTCCGATGCCAAAGGCGTCGCCCGCTTGCTTTGACGCGTTGGTTGCCAATAATCCCGCAAGGTTCGCAATGTTAAGACCGGGCCGTGGGGCGGAAGATTGGGAGCAAATGGAGAACCCATCATTGGACCTTCTGATGAGGCGAAGTTTTCCCGAACTGGCAGCGGCACTGCGCGACCGCTCGGCCAAAATTCTGGATCGCTTCCGCTCGCTTGCCAAGGAAGCGCTCCCCCACGCCGACGAACTCACCCTTGCTGAGTTGCTTGATGATCTCCCCAAAACGCTGGAAGATTTGGCCGTCACGATCGTCTCCACGGATGGCGCGATGCAGAAAAATTTCCTGGTCGATTCGCGCCGGCACGGCGTCTGCCGATTTCATCAAAGCTATAACCTCAGCGAACTGCTTGTCGAGTACGGCATCCTGCGTTCCGTGATCGTGAACGAAGTGACCGGCGCCCTCGGCCGGGCACTGTCGCTGGAAGAATCGATCGGCCTCCACGCCGGCCTCGACGCGGCGACACGCCGATCGGTCGAAACTTTCGTCAACTTTCAGCAGGACGAAATCAAAGCCGGCTCCGAGGCGTTCAGCAAATATCTTTCGTTCCTCAGCCACGATCTGCGGGGCAATCTCAATGCCATTTTGCTGGTGGTGGAAGTACTCCGCCGCGAACTGGCCGGCGTCCCGCAAGTCCAGGAATCGCTGAGCGATCTGGACAGTTTGCGGCGGGCGATTTTCATGACCGTTGGAACAATGGACCGCTTTCTCCAGGCCGAGCGATTCCGTCGCGGCAAGATTGAAGTCAAAATCGCCCCGGTGAATGTCGGACAGTTGGTGAACGATGCTGCCAATCATTTCCAGAGATTGGCCGAGGAGAAGAACCTGGCGTTGCACGTGCAGGCTTCGGAAGTCCCCGAAATTCCCAGCGACCGTGAGTTGATCGTGCTGGTTCTGCAAAATCTGTTGAGCAACGCGATCAAATATACACCCAAGGGCGGCGTTCGCATGGTCGCCGAGCCGTTGGCGGATGGCGGGTGCAGGGTTGGCGTCTCCGATGATGGACCGGGAATTGCCGATGACAAAATACGGGAGGTGTTTCAGCCGTTCGTGCGCGGCGCGGCCCACGGACAAGCGGGGACGGGACTGGGCCTGCACATTGCCCTTCAAGCCGTCGATTTGCTGGGCGCGAAATTGTGGGCAGAAAATAATCCGACCGGCGGAGCGACATTCTATTTTGAATTGCCGCCCAAGCCGCCGAATTCGTGATCGTGGATCAATGGGTGTCAACGGGTTCTGGGAAGGAGAGCGCAAAGAATGTCCGACATTTCCGAGATATCCAAACGGTTTGCCATTCCCCGCATTGTGCGCATCGAGCCGGGCCGGGGTGGATTGACCCGCTTGCTGGTCGAATCCGATCTTGCCCAGGCGGAAATGTATTTGCATGGCGCGCACATCACGCACTTTCAGCCGCGCGATGCGGAGCCGATTTTGTTTCTCAGCCGTCAGAGCATGTTTGAGTCGGGCAAGCCGATTCGTGGGGGCATTCCGCTGGTGTTTCCCTGGTTTGGCGCTGGGCGTGGCCAACCGCGCACGCCGCCACATGGATTTGCGCGACTTCGCGAATGGCAAATCGAATCCTGCGATGCCCGCGCCGATGGCTCGGTGCGAATCGCACTGACGTTCACAACCGATGAAGAGACGCTCAAGCTTTGGCCATTTACAGTCCGACTCCGATTGATCGTCATCATCGGCAAAACTTTGGATGCGACGCTGGAGATCAAAAATCTCTCGCAACAACCGATGGAATTTGAAGAAGCTTTGCATACTTACATTCATGTGGGCGACGTGCGGAAGATCGCCGTGAATGGTTTGAAGGACGTCGAATACGCCGATCGCACGGCTTCGGGGCAACATCGAAAACAGGTGGAAACTCCGATTCGCATCGCCGGCGAGACGGATCGCGCTTATCTCAACACGCAAAGTGCATGCACCATCGAAGACCCGGTGATGAAGCGGACGATTCGCATCGAAAAGGAGAATTCGGCCGTCAGCGTGCTCTGGAATCCCTGGGCCGCCAAGGCGATGTCCATGCCGGATTTTGGGGATGATGAGTGGGTGTCGATGGTTTGCCTTGAGGCCGCCAACGCGCTGGATTATGCTGTCACGCTTGCACCGGCATCCACGCACCGCATGAGCACGCGCATCGGTCTGGCCGTATAATTGGCCCCGATGCCCGGCCCGCCGACAACTTCCGTTTGGGACGACAATCTGTTGGCCAACCCGCACACCGTGGCAGACAAGCGCGGGCGGGTGCAGCAGATGTTCGCCGCCATCGCGCCGTCCTACGATCTCAACAATCGCCTGCATAGTTTGTGGCGCGATCAAGCCTGGCGTCGCGCCGCCGTGCGCATGGCGGATGTGAAACCAACGGATCAAGTCGTCGATGTCGCCTGCGGTACCGGCGATCTGGCCCTGGCATTTGCCGAGAAACTTTCCAACCCCCGCCAAGTGATCGGCATCGACTTCACTTACGAGATGCTCCCTCTCGCCCGGCAAAAAGCGCGCGACCGAAAAATCCTCTGGATCAACGGCGACGCGCAGGCATTGCCGCTGGAAGATAGCAGTTGCGATGTTCTCTCCATCGCCTTCGGCATCCGCAACGTGGCCGACCCGGCAGCGGCAATGCAAGAATTCCATCGCGTGCTGCGACCCGAAGGCCGGCTGATCATTCTGGAATTTTCTCTCCCCACAAACCCGATTCTTCGCCACGGATACAACCTCTATTTCCGCCACATCCTCCCGCGCACCGCCACTTGGATCAGCGGCGATCGCACCGGGGCGTACAAATATCTTCCGCAGAGCGTCAACACATTCATCAATCCCCAGATCATGTCCGAGATGATGGCCGCCAATGGATTTTCCGACATCGTGCAAAAGCCGCTCACTTTCGGAATTTCTGTCTGTTACCGAGGCCGAAAACACGGGTAGATTGCGTGGACTCGCCCGCCAAGATTTCCCCGCGTCAGAATGACCGGTTCGGATGGGGGGAGGGGGGGGTAAATGATGCAATTTGTTGCATTTCGTTGCATTTGTCCATGACATTTTGACACGCCCGGTTAATTCGCAGCCCAAACAGAGTTTCCATCATCAATTAGTACAACTTTCCATGCAAAATATTCCATTAAATTTGGAACATTTTTACATCGATGATGAGTCAGTCGAGGCTTCAAAACCTTTCCTCGTTTAGATATCATTCGCATGATGGATATCGTCACCGCCATCACCGGCGCCAGTGGAGCGATGTACGCTCAGCGGTTGATTCAAGGCCTCGTGGCGGGGGGTGTGAATGTGCATCTGGTCGTCTCGCCGCTGGGCAGGCGGTTGTTGCATGATGAGCTGGGGATGGAGGCGGTCGATCCGGCCGCGCTGGCTGGAACGGGATCGCACACCATCACGCTCTACAATTACAACGATGTCGGAGCCAAGCTGGCGAGCGGGAGCTTTTTGCATCAGGGAATGGTGATCGTGCCATGCAGCAGCAACACGTTGGCCGAAGTGGCGCACGGGCTCGGGGATAATCTGATTTCGCGCGCGGCCGCCGTCACGCTGAAGGAACGCCGCCGGCTGATCCTCGTGCATCGGGAGATGCCGCTCTCGCCGATCGATGTGAACAATTACAAAATCCTCAGCGACGCCGGCGTGATACTCGCTCCGGCCAATCCGGGGTTTTATCTGAATCCGCAATCGGTGACGGATGTGGTGGATTTTGTGGCGGGGAAATTGCTGGATTTGGTGGGTGTCGCTCATTCGATGGATACTCGTTGGGATCCGCGCACCGTTCGCCCGCCGATGCGGATCGATCCATGACCAGTGCGGGATTGAATTTCGTCGATCCCCCGCCGCGCGGATTGCCATCGCGCCTGCGGGTGTTTGCATCGGACATCAAGATTCAGCACACCGTCTTTGCGATGCCGTGGGCGCTGCTTAGCGCCGTGTTGGCTGGCAAGACGTATCCGAATTCCTGGGTCTGGGGAAAACTTGGACTCATCATCTTGTGCATGATCACCGCGCGAACCGTGGCGATGTCGGCCAACCGATTGCTCGATGCGGCTTTGGATGCGCGCAATCCACGCACCGCCCGCCGGGCGATTCCCGCGGGTTTGTTGTCTCGCCGATTTTTCTTCGCCGTGTTGGTGATCTGCTGTTTGATATTCGTCGCATCCACCGGGCTGTTTGAAATCCTCTACCGCAATCCCTGGCCGCTGATTCTGGCGTTGCCGGTGCTGGCATTTCTGTCGGCATATCCGCTGATCAAACGCTTCAGCGAGTTGTGTCATTATTACCTCGGCATGGCATTGGCGCTCGCGCCGGTGTGCGCATGGTTGGCCATCGCCGGACGGATGAATTGGCCACCGATCATCATGTTCGCCGCCGTTCTGAGTTGGACGGCTGGCTTCGATATCATCTACGCCTGTCAGGATTTCGAGAGCGACAGCCAGACCGGCGTCTTTTCCGTCCCCGCTAAACTCGGCATTGCCAACGCCCTCCGCCTCAGCCGCGCGACGCACCTTTTCAGCGCGATCATGATCGTCCTGCTGGGCGTGCTGACTCCCGCATTTTCCTGGCTCTACGCCATCGGCGCCTTCGCTGCGATTTTGCTGTTGATCGTCGAACAATCTCTGGTCAGTCCTACCGATTTGTCCAAAGCCAATCTGGCCTTCTTCACCACCAACGGAATCATCAGCGTCGTGCTGGGTACGTTGGGGATCATCGATCTCCTGCGGTGAAGGAGCACTCGGAATTCGAAGAGGGATGAACCGCCAAGACGCCGAGAACGCCAAGGAAGAAAATACGCCAAGGGGAGAAATCAATTTCGAATTTGAATTCAATTCTTGGCGTATTTTCCTAACTTGGCGTCTTGGCGTCTTGGCGGTCAATCCTCTTCTCCGCGTCTTTCATCCCGCGCGCGCCAGAGTTTCCGGAGCCTCTTCTTCCCGCCAGCGCTTCAGTTTCATGCCCAGTGTCCGCACGCCGATTCCCAGGGCGGTGGCGGTGCGGACGCGATGGCCTTTGAACTGTTGGAGCGTGCTGAGGATGACCTGTTTCTCGATGTCGGCCAATGGCCGCCCGGCCAATCCTTCGGCCACGGGCGCCATGACCGGCTGCTTGAGCCACGGCTCAATTGTCGGCGCGCGGACCAAACCTGGTTCGCTTTCCAAGACCGCGGCGCGCTCAAGAATATTTTGCAATTCCCGCACGTTTCCCGGCCAGTCGTAATTTTGCAGCAATCGAATCGCCTCCGGCTCGATGTGCCGAAACACCGTCTTCTCGCGTTTGCTCGCCTGATGCAAAATATGCCGACACAATTCCGGAATGTCCTCCAGCCGATTTCGCAGTGGGGGAATTTCGATGGGCACCACGTTGAGCCGATAGAACAAATCCCTCCGAAATTCGCCTTCTTCCACGCATTTTTCCAGATTGCGATTGGTCGTGGCAATCACACGCACATCCACCTGCTGCGTGAGACTGCTGCCGACGCGCTCGAAGCAATTTTCCTGCAGCACGCGCAGTAATTTCGCCTGCAAAGGCGCGGCAATTTCGCTGATCTCATCCAATAACAGTGTCCCGCCATCGGCCAATTCAAATCGGCCGCGCCGCAATTTATCCGCGCCGGTGAACGCGCCTTTTTCGTGGCCGAACAATTCCGATTCGAGGAGATTCTCTGAAAGGGCTGCGCAATTCACCGCCAGCATCGGCCGCTCGCGCCTGGGGGACGCCAGATGAATCGCCCGCGCCACGACTTCCTTGCCGGTGCCGCTTTCGCCGCGGATGAGCACCGTTGCATTGCTGCGGGCAACAAGATCGATCTTCTGCCGCACCTGATCCATCGCCGGGCCGGTCCCGATGATTGGACGCGGAGAGCCGATCTGGGTCATGCTGCGATACGCCTGGTTTTCCAATTTCAATCGGCTGTGTTCCAGCGTGCGATCCACCAACAACTTGATCTGCTCGCCATCAAAAGGTTTTTGGATGTAATCGTAAGCCCCCAACTTCATCGCCTCGACGGCGGTGGCGACCGATGCGAAGGCCGTCATCAAAACCACCGGCATGTCCGGCGAAACGCGCTTGGCCTCGGCCAGCAATTCCAGGCCGGTCATCTTGGGCATTTTCAGATCGGTGATGAGCAGATCGAAGCGGGAAGCGCCCAATCGTCCGGCCGCCACCGATCCGTCCGTGCACGACACCACCTCGTGTCCCTCGCGGGCCAGAATTCCCGCCAGCGAATCACGCATCATGTCCTGATCATCCGCGATTAAAATGCGAGCCATAGCAGTTCTCCAGCAAATTTAGATTCTCCGATCAAATTCTCAGCTCGAACACCGCCCCGCCGCCACTGCGGTTGGTGACGTTGATGGTTCCCTCGTGCGCCTCGACGATGCGATGCACGATGGCCAATCCAAGTCCGGTGCCGCTCTCCCGGGTCGTGAAAAACGGATTGAAAATGCGATCCATAACCTGCGCGGGAATTCCCGGACCTTCATCCGCGATCGACATCCGAAAATGTCCGTCTCCGGACGCCGACCAGGAAATTTTGATCGCGCCCTTCTTGCCCTTGCGGCTTTTTTCATTCATCGCCTCGGCGGCATTGATGAGGAGATTCAGAATCGCTCGCCCCAGCAGCAGGCGATCGACGCGCACCGCCATCGGCCGCGGTCCGCTGGTCCGACAGAGAATTCCCGCCAGCCGATGCCCGGCCAATTCGATTGCCTGATTCACCACATCCGCCAGATCGCAGTCGGCCGGATTGGCACGGATTTCCCGGGTAAAATGCAGCACCTGATCCACCAGCGCGTCCAGGCTCTTCACCCCCGTGGAAATCTTGTTGACCAGTTGCAGAAGCTGGGGCGAATCGGTCAAATCTTTGGCCAGCATGGACGCATAAAGCTGAATCCCACCGAGAGGATTGCGGATTTCATGCGCCATGCCGGCCGCCATTTCACCCAGAGCCGCCAGCCGCTGCCGGCGCGCGAGTTGCTGATTTTTCTCCGAGAGTTCGTTTCGTAGCGCCTGCACCGTTGCCTCGAGTTGGACGTGCGATTCCTGCAGTCGTTCGGTGACTTTGTTGTATTCCCGGATGATCTCGCCGAGATCTTCCACGCGCAGATTTTTGGCGCGGGGCTGTGGGAGAGAGATTTCGGCGATGGTGGTCATCGGGTTACCTTTGAATATCCAAAGTCGTGGCGCGCGGACTGTAAGCGGCGGCGGCGTAGCGGCGGTTGAATCGCCGGGCCGCGTTGGCAAGTCCGATCTCCCGGCCGAGATTTAATTTCCTCTGCTGCAATACCAGCGCATCGTTTCGGTCGGTCGTGGTGATTTCCTCGAGCAACTTGCGCGACTCGGCCATCATCTGCTCGGCCACCACGCGATCGGATGGCGTCAATTCATTCAGATATTCAGCCCACCGCTTTTTCGCCGGAGAAACGCTTTGTTCGAGATCGGCGATCTGGTCGAGCATTTCCTGCCGTTGCGCCAGCACGGAGAGCAAATCGGCCGTGCGGGAGGCGCGCACATGATCGTGCTGCGACATCGCCAGCTTCGCCAGATGCCGATAGCATTCGACTTGTTGAATCAGGGCCGTTAGGACGTTGTCGCTCGCCATTTCAAACTCCATTTACTGTTCCCACATTCCGGACGCGCTGGCCCATTGCAGCCACTGATCCCAATATTTCTTGGGCATTGAGAACGATCCATCGGCGAAGGCTTCGGGCGGCATGTGCTGCAACATCCACTTGGCGCGGTTGTTGGCGGCTTCGGCTTCCTTGGGTTTTCCCAGGGCAAAATAGGCGTTGACGATCTGCACATACGCCGACACCGAGGATGGATCGTTCTGATAATTGAAAGCGGCCGAGTCGTACAACTTGATAGCCTCTTCGTAATTCCCCAGGTCGTACATGCAGTCGGCGCGGTAGAAATATGCCAGCTTTTGGTAGAGCTTGTCCAAATCGGAATCGGGAGCGGACGCTTTGTAGAGATCGATCACTTGGTCGTAGAGTGCGCGGGCCTTGGTCCAGCGGTCGCGCTGGGCGGAGACGGCCTCGGCCATGTCGCTGGCGTTGGAGGGCTGCGAGGTTGCGATCTTGTCGCCGATCAATTCCGCGCTTTTGCGATAGCTGTCGCCCATCATGAAGATCATCTGCGGTTTCTGAGCGTCGTTGGGATATCGCTCGGTGAGTTCTTCAAGCCTTGCGATCGCTTCCTCGTATCGCTGGGTGCGATAGTAGAGTTGGGCCAATTCCCGGAGTGATTGGCGAAATTCCTCGGCGGAAGGATCGACCAGCGGATTGTCCTCGACGACGCTGAGCAATGTCGTTTCCGCCTTCTCGTAATATTCTGGACCCTTGGCCACATATGCCTCGGCCAACGGCACCGCCGATTTGCTCGCGGCCAGGCTCTTGGGATATCGGAATTGGTTTCGCTCGTAGGCGTCGATGGCTTTGTCGAACATGCCCGCTGCCTGATATGCGCGGCCCAAACGCAGCAGCGCATCTGGGGCCAGCCGATCATCCGGCCGCTCGGCCACGAAAATTTCCAACGCCGCGATCACCGCCTGGATATTCCCCGCCGCATCGTACAAATCCACGCCTTTCCACAAGGCATCGGCATATCCCTTGTCATCCGCCAACGTCAGATCGCGCGAGTAAACGATGTACGCATCTCCCGCCTTGGTGCGCATGTCGCGCATCTGCTCGCCGCGGCGAATTTTTTCGGTGTCGGTCGCATCGGGCAAGGATGCCTCAAGCTGATCAGCCCGCTTTTCATAGACGAGTCCGAGCCGGGCATAAAAATCCGGCGGCGGTGTCGGATCAAGCGTCTGCTCGTCCGCAAGCACTTCAAGGGCTGATTGATAATCCTGCCGGTCCGACAGAATTTGGCCCGCGTTGTGAAATCCATTCACCGCATCCTGCTTGAATTTCTCCCGGCTCGCCCGCGCCTGAATCTCGGCGGTCAATTCATGCAGATCGTTCAAGCCCGCATCATCCTGCCCCTGCATGATCCGGCACACGCCGCGCCCTAAAAGTGCAAGTGGCGCAACCTTGGCATCCGGATGACTTGTCAGGACATCCTCATAAAACGAAATTGCCGTCGCCGGGTCTGAGCGATCCTGATACACCCGGCCCAGGTAATAAGCCGCATCGGCATCCAGCGGATGGCTCACGCGAAGCTGGTCGCGCGCCAGGCGCAAATATCGCTCCGCATCTTCCTCCTGCCCTTCTTTGAATGCGCAATAGCCGAGTTGATAATTGAATTGGCCCTGATCCACCGGATCGGAATCCAATCGCAGTGCATCGGCGAGCAATCCCTTGGCCTCGGCGAATTTTTTCTCGTCGATGAACACGCCCGCGCGCTGATCCAGGGCCCAGGCGCGCTCGGTGTCGGTGAGGTCGGGCTGTTTGAGATAATCATCAAGCGACACATCCGCGCTGGCTGTGTCATCGTTGGCCAGTTGAAGTTCGATCATCTTGCGGCGAAGGCTCAGGGAATGATCGGGGTCCATGGCGATGGCCTGCTGATAATGATCGATGGCCTCAGCAGCGTGCCCCAGCGCGGCATAGCTTTCCGCCAATCTCCTGTGCACCCCAGCATCCGCTGTCCCTCCCATATCCAAACCCTGTTCGGTTTGCTCGATGATTCGCTGATAGTTCGCGGGGATGCTCAACTGCTGCTGTTGTTGGGCGGCATCCAGCGCTTCGCCGAGCATGAGATGGACGGACGCTTCCTTGTCGCGCGGAAGTTTTTCGGTTTGCATCAGCCGAACAAGCTGTTGCCACGCGGCATCCGGGCGATCCTGCCTGAGATATTCGCGCGCGACGGCGATTTTCTGGTCGATCGTCGCCCCGCCGGATGGATTGATGAAGAGATAACCCGCGTAGATGAACAGCGCAAGGGAGAGCACGAATGCCGGCAACTGCCAGAGCTGGGAAAATTTTTCCCCCCAATCGGCATGATCTCGCGCCATCGGCATCCCTGCCTTTCACAAACCCACATCGGTCATCCTGACCGAGCTTTACGGAGTATAATCCCCGGTGTTTCAAAGGCAAGCGGGGAATTTGGGAGATTGGGGGAAAAGGCATCAGGTTTAGCCCGCCCAGCCTCGGGCGGGGGAGTGGGAGAGAGGGAGAGCGGGCGAGGGAGTGACAAAGTGACCAATTTCAGCGCAGCACAAACGGCGCGCGACGACCGCCCTTTCCATCTTTTTATCTTCCAAGATTTTTCATCCGGCACTGCCGGGTTGTTTTCATTTGCTTCTTTCCATCATTCCATCTCTTCCTCTCGAACCCATTCGCTTTGACGTCTGTCAACGGGACCGTCGCAAGCCCTGCGTACAGAATCTCGCATGGCTCCTGTGACCATGCGACGTGGAGCTTTAGCATGTGTGCAACGACACATGCAGGTGGCCCCAGTGACATCCCCGTGTCGCCCGGACAAACTTCACAGGCGGACGCACGCGGGCCTCGGAACGGGCATTGGCAATCCCTTGCGCTATCCCGCCGGAGGTGGCCGGCAACGGCCCCGTTGACAGGCCCCAAAGCCTGTCGAGTTCCCCAAGCCGTTCATGAGGCGGCTGGGGATCGTCCGTACATATTACTAACAGTTTTGGTTGCGTCAAGAGAAAAATTGGAAGATTTTATTCGAGTTCGGGAGGTTTTTGTAAGGCGTTTGTTTGTGGGAGGTTATCGACGAATCTCCCCGGCGGAGCAGGGGGCTAACGGAGGGATTTATGCCGCAGGTGCGGTTGGTTCCGGCGCGATGGGATCGACGGATGGCGCGACTTCGGGGGCGGGAGTTGCCTCGATTTCGCCCGGGGACGTGAGTGGAAATGACTGGCGAATGCCGGCGCATAATTCTTCGCCGTGGGATTTCCAGAGTTCGCGCATTTTTCCCAGGTACACGTGCGCCTTTCGCAGGGTTTGTTGGGCCAATGAGAGAATCTTGTTTTGCAGTTCCGGCTGGTGCAAGGCCAGGTCGCAATCGACGGTCTCGCGGAGCATGACCTCGGTGAGGACGACGTAATCGTGCCAGAGGCCCAGCGCATCCTGCATTTTTTTGAAGAGCGACATCGTTCCGCGCGGGAGGGAAAATCCTTCCTGCTTGGCCATCTCCAAAGTATACCGCAGCGACTTGCCGGCGATGCGCAGCATATGCGGGTCGCCCTTTTTCTGCGGATCATCGCTTTCGGCCGAGCGCTCGGAAAATGCGTCGAGCTGAACGTGGACGGATTGAGCTAGCATCAAGTCGATGGCTTCCTGACCCTCGAGAATTTCCTGCCGCAATCCCCACCATGATCCCAACTTTGCCAGCACCTTGGCCGGGGGCGCTTTTTTTTGTGCCTCCGTTTGGACCTCATCGCGCTTTTGTATCAGGCGATCCCTGAGCCAGGCGTTGGCATCGGCGAAACGAGCCGAGCGCATCTCGCCCAGATGATCGAGCATGACATCCAGATCGCGCAGGGGGCCGAGTTGTTTGCGGAGCGCGCGGGTGATTTTGTCGAACGGTTTGCGGGCTTTTTTGGTAAGGATCGAATCCATCAGTTCCGTGGCCGCCTTCAATCGGCGGGTTGCGACGCGGGCCTGGTGGATCGCTTCCTTGTCCTGCTCCTTCACCGCCCGGGAGACCAGGCCGCGCAGATTTTCCACGAGTTCGTCCAGATATTTCAACAGACGGGATTCGGTTGGTTTAGGCGCAGGCATGAGGTTTATTTTCCGCAGAAATCGACGAGCCGGGCGATTTCGCTGCGCAAATCTTTTCGATGCACGACGAAGTCGATGAACCCCTTTTCCTCGAGGAATTCGGAGCGCTGGAATCCTTCGGGCAACTCGACTTTGATGGTATTCCAAATCGTGCGCGGGCCGGCAAAACCGATCAGGGCCTTGGGCTCGGCGATGATAAAATCGCCCAACATGGCGAAACTTGCGGTGACGCCGCCGGTGGTGGGATCGGCCAGAAGGCTGATGAAAAGTCCGCCGGCATCGTCGAGCCGCGCCAGGGCGGCGCTGGTTTTGGCCATCTGCATGAGCGACAGGGCCGATTCCTGCATTCGCGCGCCGCCGGAGCAACTGACGATCAGCAGGGGCAATTTTTCCTCGGCCGCGGCCTCAATGCTGCGCGTGATTTTCTCGCCGACGACGCTACCCATCGATCCCATCATGAAATCGGGGTTCATCACCGCCATCACGATCGGCCGGCCCTTGATGAATCCCCGGCCACAAACGACGGCATCGGCCTCGCCAGTGGATTCCTGCTCATCATCGAGGCGTTTCTTGTAGGTTTTTTTGTCCACGAATTTCAGGGTGTCGATCGGGCGAAGATCATCGAACAATTCTTCAAAACTCCCGGGATCGACGAGCTGCTCGATGCGCGTCCGGGCCGAGATGCGGAAATGGTGTTGGCATTCCGGGCAGACGTGCAGGGCTTCTTCCACGACTTTGCGAAAGAGCATGGCCCCGCATTCATCGCAGCGAAGCCACAGGCCTTCGGGCACGCCTTCTTTTTTAGCATCCGGGATTTCCTTGCCTTCGGTGGATTGATTGGCTGGTATCTGGGACATTTGCTACTCCAACTCAATGGTCGTCATTGGCTGCCGCTGATGCAAGTGAAAAGCGATGGCGGTAGGCGGCTCGTCGCGGAGGATTCCGGCGGCGATCTGCAGGGACAGTGGCCGCAGGGCCAGGGCGGCGTTGAAGCCTCGATTTCGCCGGAGGATCGCTCGTACTGCCGTGCCGATGCGCTGAATCGCCGAGTCCAGCGGTTCGCCATCTGGAGGATTCACGCCCAGCGGATTCGTTTGCCATTGCGGGAAGACCGTGGGGAACCGAAATTGCAGTTCCTCGGGCGTTAGTCCTTCCCACAATCCCAGGCCGACTTCATCCAGGTCGGGATTTCCGCGGAGTCGTAGCGAGAATCTTTCGGCGATCAACCGGGCGGTCTGATCGCAGGCTTCGTTGGCTTTGGCGCGATAGATGCTGTGGATTTCAAACGGCAATGAATCGACGAGCCGCCGAATGGCGTCGATCGCCTCAGCCACCAACGGCAACGGCCGGCGACCGACCAACCGCCCTTCCGTATCCCACGGCGTCGGCCCGGCTTCCAACAAAATCACCCGCGTGCCCATCGAAATACCTCGGGGAGAGTGTACAGGATCGAGGCGCTATTCCGAAACGGCCGGAAAATGCGGATGGACCGCCAAGACGCCAAGAACGCCAAGGAAGAAAATACGCCAAGAAAAACAAAATTCGGTTCAGAAAACACAAATCAAATTTATTCTCCCCTTGGCGTATTTTCCTACCTTGGCGTTCTTGGCGACTTGGCGGTTCATTTCTTCAGCCGGAAAGCGATTGTGGTATAATCACGGCATGACCACCGAAGACGTCCGCCAGGAATTGGAGCGCAATCCGTTCACGCCATTGCGGTTGCACTTGGCGAGCGGCACGACGATTGATGTTCCATTTCCCGGCACCGCCTGGGTCCGGCAGAACACAATATTGGTGGTTCATCCCCTGGCCAGAGGAAGCGCGGCGATTGGAAATTACGATGTGATCAACCTGCGTCTGATCGAGCGAATCGAACAAATCCCCGAATCGTCCGCGGCTTGATAATAAAGCGACAAGCATCTGTTTTATCCGTGTTATACCGCTTCCATTTTTCACATGCGCTCCTGAAGCCAACGAACGGCGCAGACGGATTTGATCAACTCCGCATTCAGGCAGGAGTGTTGCCAGGCGTCGCATGCGGCGTTCCGCAGTGCGTTGTAATCCTTGTAGCTTCGGTTCGACCAATGGTGGCTGCGCAACC
>Ga0302324_100008508_pt1 | contig 21623 bp, 18 predicted proteins | sample Palsa_T0_1_FD_201949 | JGI IMG/M metagenome (GOLD analysis project Ga0302324, IMG submission 201949) | Peat permafrost microbial communities from Stordalen Mire near Abisko, Sweden - Palsa_T0_1 | ecosystem: Environmental > Terrestrial > Soil > Palsa > Peat permafrost | place: Sweden: Abisko...
GAACTCGACGGTCGCGACCGAAAGAGAAATCCGCGTGTCGTCGCAATCCATCGTGTAGGCGTAGACGATGCGTTCGTCGGGTACGATGTCGGCATAGCGCGCGTTATAGGTGTACACCGGTCCGCCGGGCGGCCCGGCGCGGTTGAGTTCGCTTCCGCCGATTCGGAAATCGAGTTGGTGTTCGGAGGGACCCCATTCGGTGGGGGCGCCGAACCACTCCGTTTTCGCTGCCGAAGTCGACCACGCGGCGAACACGCGCGCTGGCGCGACGTCGTAGGTTCGTTCGATGACGAATGTTGCGTGTTCGGTCGAGCGTTGGCTCACGGTATGCTCCTCAAGCGGCGTGCGTGTCAGTCAGGATGTTTTTGTTGGCCAAGATAGTCGCCCAACCGATCGAGCCGGCGGCGCCACATCGCGTGCCGCTCGGCGATCCAGTTCTCGGCCGTCGCAAGCGCGTCGAGTTCGATACGGCACGTCTAGCCGCCGGCCATTGCTCCCACGACGAGTAGGGGCTCGTTGCCGGTCGAGACGGCGTCCGGCAACGGTTTGTCGGGCGAGTCGTGCGACAGATCTTGCTCGCAGGCGAAAAAGCGCACGAACGGGCGGCGCAGCTGCGTGACCTGATCGCGAATCGTGCCGCGCAAGGCGGGATAACGTTCCTCCAGCGCATCGAGGACCGCGCGTTGCGTCGCGGGCGGAGTGACCTCGAGCTGCGTTTCCCCGCTGATGCGTGCCAGCGTGCGCAAATGCGCCGGCAATACGACCCGAATCACGGCAGCGTTTGAACTTCGACCGACAAGACCGCCGGCAAATCGTGAACGATCGCTTTCCAATTGTCGCCGGCGTCGGGCGACGCGTAGATTTGTCCGCCCGTCGTTCCGAAATACACTCCGCACGAATCGAGCGAGTCGACGGCCATCGCGTCGCGCAGGACGTTGACGTAGCAGTTGCGTTGCGGTAAGCCGTTCGTTAACGCCTCCCACTCGTTGCCGCCCGAGCGACTACGGTGGACTTGCAGTTTTCCGTCGATCGGAAAATGTTCGGAATCGCTCTTGATCGGCACGACGTACACGGTATCCGGCTCGTGCGCGTGAACGTCAATTGGAAAACCGAAGTCGGTCGGCAAATTTCCGCTGACTTCGCGCCACGATCCGCCTGCGTCGTCGCTGCGCATCACGTCCCAGTGCTTCTGCATGAACAAGACATCCGGGCGCGACGGATGCATCGCGAGGCGATGAACGCAGTGACCGACTTCCGCATCGCGATCCGGAATTTGCTCTGACCGCAGGCCGCGATTGATGGGCGTCCAGGTCGCACCGCCGTCATCGGTGCGAAATGCGCCGGCCGCTGAAATCGCGATGAACATGCGCTCGGGATTGGTCGGGTGGAGTAGGATCGTATGCAGGCACATCCCGCCTGCGCCGGGCTGCCACGACGATCCCGATCCGTGCTTACGCAGTCCCGAAAGTTCGTGCCAGCTCCCGCCGCCATCCGTTGAGCGAAAGAGCGCGGCATCTTCGACGCCCGCATAAATGGTGTCGGGGTCGGTGAGTGACGGCTCGAGATGCCAGACGCGCGCGAACTCCCACGGGTGCGGCGTACCGTCATACCACTGGTGCGTGCCGGGAACACCATCGTATTCGAACTTATTGCCGGCCGGCGCCCATGTTTTTCCGCCATCGTCCGAGCGTTGGATCACCTGGCCGAACCAGCCGCTGGTTTGCGATGCGTACAACCGATTCGGATCGGCGGGCGAACCTTTGACGTGATAGATTTCCCAACCGGCAAAGTGCGGGCCGCTGACGTCCCACGTTTCGCGTTTGCCGTCCGACGTCATCACGAAGGCACCCTTGCGCGTCCCAACGAGTAACCGTACGGCGCTCATGCTCCGGCCGCGCGTGGAGCAAACGCGCGCACGTCCTCGGCGTCTAGAATATCGAGAATCTTTGAGAGGTCCGGACGCTCTGCCATAACGGGATGCCGCTGGCGAACCAACGCCTGATCGGCCGTCGACATTCGCTCGACCACGAACGTTTCGAGTTTCGCATTGAGCGCCGGAGCGCTTGCGCTATCGACCCGCGCCGACACCCATTCGGCGACGGCGGATTCGTCCGAAGCACGTGCGACCGCGTCACGAAATTCGTCCATGTCCAGGCCGGCTCGCTTGACGACGTACGCGCTAAAACCGATATCGTGATTTAGATAGCTTCCGATATGTCCGCCGGGTAATTCGGCGCGAAGCTTGTCAATCGTGCGCGGCAGCAAATAGAATCCGAGCAATGTTTCGCGCGTGCCGCGCGGTGGTCGTGCACGCAGATCGAGCGGCGTCATTATGTGGTGCTTCCTCCATTGCCGTAATTTTGGTAAGAGGGTATCCTGAGCGTTGTCTGTATGCTGGCTGAATGTTTTCTGTGCCGACGTTCATGAAAAATGGTCGGTTGATAAAAAATTGAATTGCACTCGTACACGTTTTAAATTTTCTCGCGCCGCTTTGCCGGCATGAAAGGTGCATTCATGATCGTTCCTGTGCGTTTACTCCCGATAGCGGCATTGACCGTCCTGCTTGCCGCATGCGGTGGCGCGGGATATTCGACTCCGGCCACGTCGGCAGCGCCCGGATCGGCCGGAACAACGCTTCCGGCGTCCAGTGCGGGCTCGCCTTTGTCTTTCGCGCGCGGCAGCTCGCAAGACGTTGACGCCTTTGCGGGGACGACACCGTATAGCTACGGCATTACGTCAAGCAACACGGCGTGTGCGAACGGCGCCCCCGGCACGGCCCAAAATGCCGGCGGGTACGGGGTCACCGTCACGATCCCGGCGGCTGCCGCCGTGGGTTGTTCGGCGACGCTGAGCGTCGGGTTTACCGTTCTGGGGACCGCCACGCCGGTTCTCACCGACGTCATCTACGTCTTCGTCGGCGCCTAGGGCGTCACGCCGCGCCGGCCGGAAGTAGCCGGTCTGCGCGCCGTCTTTACCGGGGGCTAAAACCCGGGAGGCTCCACCTATCGCGCCGTATGCGTGTAGCGCCTATGAGCCGGTTTTCCGTAGCGCTCTTTGTTTTGGCGCTCGTTGCCTTCTCGCATCTTCCGGCGCTGGCAGCATCGCCCGCGATCGCCGGTGTCGTTCTTGACGCCGCCGGAGGCGCAAATAGCGGTCCGGCCTTTACCGTCGGCGTCAGTCCGCCCGATGGGCGCTGGGCAGCCGGCAGCTATCAGGTGACGATCGAGTTGATGCGCGTCGAAACGGACGAAATCGTCGCGCGCTCGCGCTGGTTCGCCGGTGATGCCGACGTTGACGCCGGTCAAACAGCGTTCGTTGCTATCGTCTTTGACACGCCGCTCAATGTCACGGGGGTATTTGCCGTGCGTGCGCGCCTCGAGCACAACTCCCGAACCGTCGATGAAAACGACGAAACGGCAATCGCGCTCGGTACGGTCGCCGCAAGCGCAGACCGGAGCGTCACGGGGGCGGCGCGGGAAGCGACGGCGGAGCTTACGTCGACGGCGAATTTTCGCTCGCAAGCCAGCCGCACGTTTGCGCTGAACTTGGCGAACCCGTTAAGCCCCACGAGCACGGTGTTTGCAAATTTCGGGCTGTCGACGGTTCCGAACCTCGCGCAAAACCTCATTCGTTTGCAAGGCTCCGGTCAACAGGTACAAGCCGGCACGTTCGCCCTCGACGTGGATCCGCTCTTTCTCAACGGAACCAGCGTTGACGGTGCGAGTTTTGAGCGTGCGTGGGCGAATACACAAAAGCTCAAAGTGCTGTATGTGGAGTCGAGCGACCCGACCGCAAATCCGTATGATATCGCCGCGCTGAACTATTCTGCGCGGATTGGGCCCGGCGTTGCGATGATCACGACCGGCCAAATGCACGTCACGGGCGTCCTGGATGACACGGTGCCGGTTTTTTTACGCGACGGATTTTTTGCCGGTGCGAGTTACCGGGTCGACCGGCCGGCCGGCATCACCTACGACGTTCGCTACGGTCTGGTTACGTATCGTGATGACGCGTCGCAAACGATGCGAACGGACCGGATGATCGAAGCGAACACGGAGTTTTCGACGGCGACGATCGTCTGGACGATTGGTTTCAATCGCACGGGAACGTTTTTTCCAAATCTGGCGGCGCCGGAGGTCACGCCCGATCGTGAGGCGGTGCGCGCGGCATTCCGCGCACCGCTTGGGCGGCTGAGTGTTTCGGGCTCGGTCGAAGGCACGCGCGACGGATTGGACGCGGATTTTTCGGTAAACCCGACCAACGGCTGGCGCGAGCAACTGCAATTTGCCTATCCCCTCGGGGCCGGCAGCAATCTGCGTCTGGGCATTCTAAGCGCGGTTGACCACGGCGACGGATTTGTCGGCCCGCTCGACGACCTGGACGACACGCGTCTTTCGTACGCGACACGCATTCGCGAATATGTGTTGACGGCAGACATTGAATCCATCAATACGCGAAAGGCCACCGGTGTGCTGGCTCACGCCACAAAGGACTCGATTGGAATTTCGCGCGACACGGGCTCGGGTTTCGGCTTTTCGACCGATTTCAGTCTGAACAACCGCACCTTCAATGATGTCACGCAAACGGAGATATACGGTGCGGGGACGACGTCGGTGTCGTATACGCGGGGGATATTTTCGCTTTCCGCTGGTCAAGAGCGTTCGCTCACGCGGCCGTATCTCGGCGATGCCGGAGCGCCGCTCACGGTGCTCGAGTATGCACTGCGCGTGAGACCAACTCCGCAATTTCCGTACGGTTTGCTCATGTCCGTCGGTCTCCAGCATGGCTTCAATTCGTCAACCGTTGGGGCGCTCAACCTGTCGCGGGCGTTCTAACGTGCGTCGCTTGCACGCAGCCGCGCTCGCATTCGTCACGGCGATCGCCGTCACGACGGCGTCCGGCAATGCTGCCGTCGTAACCGAACGGCCGGAGATCCTCGAACCGAGCGGCCGCGTAAACCTCCCGATTGTGTTTTCGTGGTCGCCGCTGAGCGGCGGGAACGTCCCCGTTGTGGCCGCGGGCGGCCGGCGCCGCAGCGCGGTGTTGCCCGCGCCTTCCTATGAATTGCAAATATCCGACCGCGCGGACGTCGGCTCGAACGTGTTGGTCGACGTCACCACTACGACGACGTCGTATTTTTTCACGAATAATTTTCCGGCGACGGTCTTTACGACGCGTGCAGACGGTCCGCTTGCCGGCGGTATTTACTACTTCCGCGTGCGCGCGCATTTCGCGGCCGACACGGACTCGGAGTTCAGCGCGACCGGTTCGTTCACGCTCGATAGCGCAAGCGGTACGGCGGCCGCCGGCATTCACGTTTATGCGATTATCGATATTGCGCCGGTGGGAAAGCTGATCGCCGGGACTGCGGGGACGGTCGTCGTGCGCGTCCGCAATGAAGGTACGTTTGCGGAAAACTCGGGATTCGTGACGCTAACGTACGACGGCGTGCGCGCCGGGAGGGCCGCTGTTCCACCGCTCGCGCCGGGCGAAAGCGCTCTGCTCGAATATCCGGTTGCGCCCACGGCCGCGGGCATGGCGGAACTCGACGCCCGGCTTACCTTCGCCGATCAGAGCGCAAGGCGCAATGCGCTATCGAAAACGGTCGAAGTACGCGCTGCGAGCGCGACGATCACGTCGTTGCATGGCCGTATCCGCCGCGATGAGCAGGGCTTCGTTTTCGTCGACCTGGGCGGACGCGTGCGTGCCGATCTCGTGCCGGGCGCTATCGATCTTGCGCGTTACGCGGGCCAACTCGTCACGGTAAGCGGCGCGCTGACAACCGGCAAGCGTCGCTTCACGTTGACGGTCCGCTCGGTCGTGCCCGACCCCGGGGTGAAGTAACTCCGCCTGCGGAACACGGCGCTCAATGTTTTTCTCACAACGTGTTTTGGCCATTGCGCTGCTGCTGGCACTTGGCGCCGGTCTGACCGGACAAGCGCCGAACGCTCCCTCGTCTGCTGCCACAGACGTGCTCAAGGCGACGTTACGCAACGGCATGCGGGTCGTGATCGTCCGCAATGCAATCGGTCCGGTTGTCTCCACGGAGATGACCTATCTGGTCGGATCGCGCGACGATCCGGCGGGCGTTCCCGGCATGGCACATGCCCAAGAGCACATGATGTTTCGCGGCACGAAGAATCTGTCGACGAGCGAACTCGGTACGGTAGCGACGGCTCTCGGCGGAGATTTTAACGCGTCGACAACCGACACGACGACGCAATATCAATTTACCGTCCCGGCTGCCGACCTCGATGCCGTCCTGCGGATCGAATCCGATCGCATGCGCGATGTACTCGACGAACAAAGCCAGTGGCAAAATGAACGTGGTGCGATCGAGCAAGAAGTCTTGCGCGACGAATCCGAACCCGGCGCCGACTTCTTTAGCGCCGTGCATGCAATCGCGTTTGCCGGAACGCCGTACGGACACGAAGGCGTCGGAACACGGGCGGCGTTCGATCGTTTGACCGGGCCGCAGATCAAAGCATTCCACGATCGCTGGTATGCGCCGAACAACGCGCTCTTGGTCATCGCCGGCGATATCGATCCCGCTCGGACACTCGAGCAAGTTCGCGGGCGCTTCGAGGGAATTCCGTCGCGCCCGGTACCGGCGCACGAAGCAGCGCACCTCAAGCCGATCGCGCGGGCCGTTCTCGAGCGTCCGTCGACACTCGTTTATCCGCTCGCAGTCGTCGGCTATCGTTTTCCCGGACTCGATAATCCCGATTTTCTGGCGTCATTCGTCTTGCAGGGCGTACTCGGCGCGTCGCGCGGTCCGCTGCGTGCGCTCGTCGATACGGGCGAAGCGCTCGACGGTTCGTGGCTGGCGCTGCCATATGTTCCCGAAGCGCAGCTTGCTTTTGCGACGGCTGCACTGCGGCCGGGCGCCGACGCGGCGCGCGAGACGCAGCGGCTCGAAGCGATCACCGCAGCATATGCCCAGCATGGTGTTCCGCGCGAGCTGTTCGAGTCGACCCGGCGGCGCCTGATCGCTGATCAAGAGATCAGCCGCAATTCTATTTCGGCGCTCGCGTCGGATTGGTCGACGACCATTGCGCTCGACCGCGAGCCGTCAATTGCGCACGAACAAGAATTGATCGCCAAGGTGACGCTGGCCGACGTCAATCGCGTGGCAAAACAGTATCTCGATCCGAAGCACGCGATCATCGGCGCACTCACGCCATCGGATAAAGCCTCGCAGAGCGGAGCAGCGACCGGCTCGCAACAAGGACCCGAGAAGCCGCTCGCGGCGCAGCCGCCTGTGACGCATCTGCCGGATTGGGCCGAGCAACTCGTGCGGCATATCACTGCGCCGCCGGCGGCGCAGTTACCGTTGCCGATCAAGCTCGCGAACGGTTTGACGTTAATCGTGCAGCCGACGACGATTTCCGATTCGGTCTTCTTATACGGTCGCGTGCGAACGAATCCGGCGCTCGAAGAACCGGCCGGAAAGGAAGGCGTGAGCGCCGTTTTGGGAGCGATCTACGACTACGGCACGCAAAGTCAGGATCGTGTGGCATTTGTGCGCGCGCAGGACGACGCGGATACGGAGCTATCGGGCGGCGACGGGTTCGCCTTTGAGACGACCTCCCATTCGTTTGCCCGTGCGGTCGCACTTATCGCGCAGAACGAATTACAGCCGCGCTTCGATCAGGCGACATTTGAACTTGCCCGCCGTCGGGCAGCCGAAGAACTCGCAACGGCACTGAACGGTTCGAGCACGATCGTCAACCGGCGCGCGGCGAGTTTCCTGTTGCCGTTTGCCGATCCGGAATTGCGCGAGCCGACGGTCAGCGGTGTGCAAACGCTCACGCTTAACGACGTTAAGAGTTACTACGCCAAAACGATGCGACCCGACGTGACGACAATCGTGATCGTTGGGAACGTCACGGTCGACGCGGCACGCGCCGCAGTCGAAAAAGAATTCGGCGGATGGCACGCTGCGGGTCCCGTGCCCGAACTCGAGTTGGCTCCACTACCGCTTAATCTTGCCGGCGAGGTCAAAGTACCGATACCGTCCGGGCAAGACACCGTGATGTTCGAGCAGATCGTGCCGCTCTCGCGGACGGCCGCGCAAGCGTATCCGCTGCTACTCGGTAACGCCATTCTGGGCGGCGGTTCGCTTGGTCCCGAACAAAGCCGGCTCTTCCGTGACTTGCGGCAGAATGCGGGACTCGTCTACACGATCTCTTCGCAGTTGTCGCCGCGCCGTTCGCGTTTTCAACTATCGATCGGGTTTGCGTGTTTGCCGTCAAACGAGCCGCGTATCGCAGCGCTAATCGACGAAGAAATCGAACGGATGAAAACCGAGCCGGTTGGTGATTTTGAGTTGTCGCTTGCAAAAGCGTCGATCGTTCGCCAAGCGGCGATCGCCGATTCGTCGGTTAGCGACATTGGACGGGAACTGCTCGGGAACGCCGTCGCGGGGCTTCCCGCCAATCAGTCGCAAATCGACGCGGAAAAATTCCTGGCGACCGATGCACACGCGATCCAAGAAGCATTCGCGGCCAATATTAAGCCGCAAAACTTCGTGCGTATCATCGAGGGCCCATAGACGTACCATTCCGTTACTACGACAAAAAATGACATTCTCAAAGGAGACACCGTCCCCGAAGCTGCAAGAGAGCCGACCCAAGTGTAAAGCTATCGTTACGTTCTGAAGGAATGGGCATGATTCAAAGAACGCCGCTTTTGTCACTTTGCTGTGTGACCCTGATCGCGATGGCGGCTTGCAGCGCGTCGAGCGTTACGCCGTCCGCTCCCGTCGCAAACGCCCAGCAGGACGGCGACCGGAGCACGCAAAGCGCTACGCCGCCGCCTTTGGTGCTAACGCAAAGCACCACGACGCTGGACGCCGTCGTTGGGACGACAACGCAATACGCGTGCGCGTTTCAAATCGCAAGTTACTCGGCGACATATCCGTACACGCTTACCGACTGGGGCCTCGGAACAACGGTCTCGGGCGCCGGAACGTTTCCGATCTGGAATTACCCGCGCGCAAGCGCCCTGTCGTGGTCCATCGCGGGCGTATCCACGGCAGAGCACGCCGTCGCGAACTCCGGCTCGCCGGGCGAAACCGTGCTCACGGGTACCGCCGGTGGACTCGGGCAAACACACTGCGTCAATCTTGCAGTGACCGTTCCCGGAACCCAACCGACCGGCACATATAGCGCATCGATCCAGTACACGCTGCTCGAACGCGTTGGATTCATCGGGGTAGCCGTAACGCATCAAGCCGTGACGTTTACGGTCCTGGTGAGGGACCGCTAGCGTTCGGTAAGAAGAGTCCCTCGTTTTCTGCTTGAGCGAGGGACGAACGATGCGAAAATTCGCTACGATACTTGCCGTCGGCGCGCTGTGCGCCGGCTTCGGCGCACTGGGCGCGGCGCGGGCCGCGCAACAACCGTCATTGAACGATGCGTATCGCGTGATCGCCGGCAAGCAATTCGTCGATCTCACGCATAGCTTCGGACCCCAGACACCGCATTGGAAAGGTTTCCCCAAGGAAACCGCGCGGACGCTGTACTGGTACGATCCCAAGGCGGGCACGCTCGGCTCGGGTTTCTTTGCGCAAATGTTTTGCCACGTCGGCCAGTGGGGAACGCACGTCGATCCACCGGCGCATTTTACCAAAGGCGGCCGCACCGTCGACCAGATCGATCCCAAAGAAATGTTCTTACCGCTCGTCGTGCTCGACGTCCACACAAAGGTGGCGGCCAATCCTGATTACATACTGTCCCTCGCTGATGTAAAGGCGTGGGAAGCCAAGCACGGGCCGGTACCGGCGCATGCGTTCGTGGCAATGCGCACCGATTGGTCGAAGCGTTGGCCGAGCGCCGAAGCGATGGCAAATAAAGACGCGCACGGTATCGGGCACTATCCCGGTTGGAGCATGCCGGTCCTGCGTTATCTCTATGAGTATCGCCACATCACGGCGTCCGGCCACGAAACGACCGACACCGATCCCGGCATTCGCGCGTCAAAGGACGATTTTTCGCTTGAGACGTGGATTCTCAACCACGATCACTACCAAATCGAAATGCTCGCGAATCTCGACCGCGTTCCGGAGAGCGGCGCACTTGCAATCGTAACGTTTCCCAAGCCGCAAGGCGGATCCGGTTTCCCGGCCCGCGTGATTGCGATCGTTCCTTAACCTATCATCGAGCGGCCGCGTTGAATGAGCTTGTTCACGGCGAGACCAAGCTCGGCGAACCGCTCGTCGTGCGTTTGCCCGCGCACATAGCGCACGTAAATTTGTTGCAGGATGACCGCGAAGCGGAATACGGCGAAAATAATATACCAATTGAGATCGCTGACGTTGGCGCCCGAACGCTGCGCGTATCGCGCTACCGCTTCGCGCCGTGTGGGGAATCCCGGGCGCCAGGTTGGCATGCGGCCGTGGATCGATTCCACCTCCTCGCCAGGGTCAGTCCAGAGCGCCAGAAGATAACCGAGATCCATTAGCGGCTCACCACGCGTGCACATATCCCAATCCAGCACGGCGACCGTCTTCGCGGGATTCTCCGCCTGGAGCAACGTGTTATCGAGTTTGTAGTCGTTGTGTACGAGTGTGGTTCGGCGCGAACGCGGAATGTGCGCAGCGAGCCATTGGACGAACATGTCACCGCGATCGACATCGGGCGTGAGTGCCTGATGCCAACGCTCCGTCCAGCCGCGCACTTGCCGCTCGACGTAGCCGTCGGGTTTACCAAGATCATCCAGTCCCACGCTGACCGGATCGAGTGCGTGCAGCGCGGCGAGATTGTCGATCAGCGAAAATCCGACGCCCGAGAGAACGTCGGGGCGATCGATCCACGGTGCCGGGATCTCCCGGCGGAACGCGATGCCTTCGCGGCGTTCCATCACGAAAAAATCGGACCCGATAATCGTGTGATCGGTACACAGGAGATAGCTCTGCGGTGCAAGTGGATACCCTGCGTACAACGTCGATAACACCCGGTGTTCGCGGCGCATGTCGTGCGCGCCCGGCGCGACGGGCCCCAGCGGCGGCCGTCGCAACACGTATTCGTGGTCGCCGAAGCGCAGGAGATACGTCAGGTTCGCGTGACCGCCGCCGAATTGGCGAATCTTGAGCGGTCCGTCCGTGACGGGCAAGCGCGCGCGAAGATACGGCTCGAGCCGTTCCCGTTCGATCTGCTCCTCGGCCCGGACATCGATCGTTTCGGGATCGCGCATGCGCTCTTCACTAGAACGGCGGGTGCGCGAGTTCCCGTTCCGGAAAGGCGAACGGCTTTGCGTCTTCGCTACGTGCTGTTGTGGTTTGCGGGCGTCGACTTGCGTTTGACGCTCCTAGCGATTCCGCCGGTCATCCCGCTGATTCATCGTGATTTGCACCTCGACGAATCGGGGATCGCAGCGCTTTCGAACCTTCCGGTCCTCGTGCTCGCCGCCTCGTCCGTGTTCGGCGCGCTCTTGACCGCGCGCCTAGGAGCGCGCCGCGCGCTGGTCATCGGTTTATTGGTGGTCGCGTCGTCGGGTGCGTTACGCGGTCTGGGTCCCTCAATTCCGACGCTGTTTGCAATGACGCTCGTGATGGGTGTCGGAATCGCAATGCTGCAGCCCGCCTTTCCGTCGCTCGTACGAGCTTGGTTTATCACAGGCCGTCTCACGCTTGGGACGAGTATTTGGGCCAACGGGTTGCTGTCCGGCGAAGCGCTGAGTGCGTCGCTCACGATACCACTCGTGCTGCCGATGGTCGGTGAAAGTTGGGAGCGCAGTCTTGCGATATGGAGCGTTCCGGTTTTTGTAACCGCGCTTGCATTTGGTCTCTTGCGCGACCGTCCGGGTGATGATATGCCCGTCGCCGGCGCGCGCTGGTTTCCGAATTTTCGCGACCGGCGGATCTGGGCGCTCGGAACGTTTCAAGCGGCGGCGAGTTTGACATATTTTGGCGCGAATACATTCACGCCGGACTATTTGCAGGCGACCGGACAAGGCCACTTGATCGCTGCATGCCTAGCTGCGCTCAACATCGGACAGTTGCCGGCGTCGATTGCCGTAGGCTTCATTCCGATGCATGTGTTACGGCGGCCCGCAACCCTGTGGACCGTCGCGGTCTTCACGCTCGTCGCTCTGGCGGGCTTTATCTTTATCGGCGGCCCTGTCGCGATCGTGGCGTCGGCAATGTTCGGCGCGACTGCGGCGGTGGTCCTGACAATGAGTTTTGCGTTGCCGGCGCTGATGGCACCGCATCACGAGGTCGCCCGGATTTCCGCGGGGACGTTCACCCTGGGATACTCGCTGTCGTTTTTGACGACATTGCTGTCGGGTGCGCTCTGGGACTTCACCCACAATCCCGCCACGGCATTCGCGCCGATCGTCGCGGCGGCACTCATTGTCGTGTTTGTTGGGACGAAGCTGGCAACAATCCCGGACGCCGCTGCCCCTGCCTGAAAGAAAATTCGCTGCACTCGACGAGAATGCGGCAAGGAAACCCAAGGGGCGAAAGGTATACGCGCTAGATCATGTCGGCCACGCAGAATACCGGGCTTCTTGTCGAGCGCCAGGGCGGCGTCCTTACCGTCACCCTCGATAACGCAGCCGACGGGAACAAGATGAGCGGCGATATGTTCGACACGATGCTCGAGACGCTGCGAGCCGAAGCGAACTATCCCCTGGCGCGCGTGCTGCACATCCGTGCGACCGGCAAGGCGTTTTGCACGGGCCGCGAGCGTGGGGGTCGCGATGCAAAATCGATTCGTCACGAAGCGGCCCGCATCATCGAGGTGAAGCGGCTGTTGCGTACATCTCCGATGATTAGCGTCGCCGAAGTGCAAGGCGATGCATTGGGCTTTGGATTCGGCATGGCGATCTTGTGTGATTTTGCGATCGTTGCGTCGCACGTCACACTCGGTTTTCCCGAGATGAAGATGGGCCTTGCACCCGCGGCCATCATGACGTATTTGGGCGACTACGCACTGCCGCGGCATGCGTTTGGGCTCGTCCTATTCGGCGATCCGGTGACACCGGCGGATGCGGTGAAGATCGGACTTATCAACGAGGCGGTAGCGGCGGATGCGCTTTCGTCACAGGTCGGCGCGCTCATCGAACGGATACTCGCGCTCGATGAGACCGCGGCACGCAACTGCAAGCAGTTTTTCCAAGCGACGCTGCAAGCGTCGTTCGACGAAAATTGCCGGGTCGCGATCGACACACTGACGGTTGGAAGTCTCGGCGTGCTGGCGCGCGCGAACCACTAACACAAGGGGCATCAACCGGGCCTCGTGCCCGTACTAACAAGGAGTGAACCGCATGGTGAACGCCGTGAACGCCGGGGCTCGTTTAGACCGGCTCCCAATCTCCGCTTTCCATCACCGCGTGATGTGGCTGATCGGAATCGGTATGTTCTTCGATGGCTTCGACATCTATCTCGCAGGCGGCGTGCTAGCAACGACGTTAAAGACCGGCTTTTCAACGTTCCCGCAAAATCTGCAATTCATCTCGGTAACGTTTATGGGTATGGTCGTCGGCGCATTCCTCACGGGTTTTCTCGGCGACAAGTACGGCCGGCGCTTTACGTACCAAGCAAACCTTGCACTCTTTGGCGTCGCGTCGATTGCTGCGGCCTTTGCGCCGTCGATGGCGGTGCTGATCGCCATCCGCTTTCTGATCGGCGCCGGCCTCGGCGCAGAGACAGTCGTCGGATACGCAACGCTCACCGAGTTCATTCCCCCGAACCAACGCGGGAAGTGGCTCGGTTTGATGGTCGTCTTTGTGGTCACGGGATTGCCCATTGCGTCCTTAGTGAGTTTGGTCTTAATTCCAGCCTTCGGCTGGCGCCCGATGTTCATCATCGCGGGCGTGGGCGCACTGATCGTCTGGTACTTGCGCAAGAGCCTGGCGGAGTCGCCGCGTTGGCTCGAATCGGTCGGCCGCAACAAAGAAGCCGAGGACATCATGCAGGCGATCGAGCGGGAATCCGCCGTGAACGGCAGCCTGCCGCCGATTCCGGCGACCGTTCCCGTTCCGGTCCTGCAAGGCGGCCTTGCATCGTTGTTCGGGCCGGCGCTTTTACCGCGCCTCATCGTGGGCGCCGTTACCATGATCGTGGCCAACACGCTCATCTTTGGTTTCGTCACGTTCATCCCGCAGTTTTTCGTCAAGGAAGGCTTGAGTATCGCAACGTCGTTCGGCTTTACGATGCTCATGTCGATCGGCGCACCGATCGGCGCGGCTATCGGTGGATTGACCGCCGATTCGTGGGGCCGCAAACCAACGATCATCGGCGCGTCGCTGCTCACGATCGTGCTCGGCGCAATCTATCCGTACATGCACGACCCCGTACTGCTGCCGCTCGTCGGATTCTTGCTGATGATTCCGATCTACGTGCTGGTCTCGGTGTTAATCGGTATCTATGTTTCCGAGCTGTTCCCGACCGAAGTTCGTATGCGCGGAGCCGGTATCTCGAACACGTTCGGACGCGCGGCGACGGTTGTCACGCCGTTTATTGTGGGATCGCTCTTCGTATCGCACGGCGTGGGCGGCGTGATCGCGTTCCTCATTGCGCTCTTGATCGTCCAGATTATCGTGGTCGCCACACTCGGTGTCGAGCCGAAGGGCCGTGCACTCGAAGAACTCGAGGCGCCCAGCCCAGCGGTCCCGCTTGCCGCCGTCTGAAACGCTGATGGACGCTCCGCTGTTTATCGGCGGAGCGTTCGTCCCGGCGCAAAGCGGTAAAACGCTCGACGTAACCAATCCCGCTACCGGCGCGCTCATAGCGCACCTTGCCGCCGCGGGCAGCGACGACGTCGACCGCGCGGTTGCGACGGCACGCACGGCGTTCGAATCCGGCGTCTGGTGCGACATGCCGATCGCCGAGCGTGCACGCATCCTCAACCGCTTCGCCGACCTCTTCGAAGAGAACCTTGAGGAGTTCTATCGCCTCGAAACGCTCAACAACGGCCGCCCCATCACGGAAACTCGCGCGCAAATCGCGCGATTGCCGCAGTTCTACCGCTACTTCGCCGCGCTCGCGCTGACGCACCGCACCGACGTCATCCCGGTCGAAGGCCCCTATCTGTGTTACACGCAGCGCGTCCCACTCGGCGTCGCAGCACTAATGACGTCGTTTAACCACCCGCTCATGATTCTCTCGAAGAGCCTCGCGCCCGCGCTCGCAACCGGCAACAGCGTCGTCATCAAGCCGTCGGAACAAACCCCGCTCACAACACTACGCCTCGCCGAGTTACTAGACCGGGCCGGTATCCCCAAAGGCGTGGTCAACGTCATCAACGGCGCGGGCGTTGAGGCGGGCGCTGCACTGGCCGCTCATCCCGGCATTCGGAAGATCGTCTTCACCGGCGGAACCGACGTCGGCCGCACCATCGGCGCCGCCGCCGCGCGAAATTTCGCCGCAACGACAATGGAACTCGGCGGCAAGGGCGCCGTGATCGTTTTCGCCGACATGGATATCGAGCGCGCCGTCAACGGTGCGGCGTTCGCCGCTTTCATCGCCGCCGGCCAAACCTGCGTCTGCGGCTCGCGCATCCTCGTGCAACGATCGATCTACGACGCCTTCCTCGCGTGCTTTAAAACAAAAGTGGCCGCCATTCGCTATGGCAACCCAGCCGATCCGACAACGCAGCTCGGCCCGATGATTTCCGAGCGCTCGCGAACCCGCGTCATCGGTATGATCGATCGCGCCCGGAAAGCCGGCGCAAAAATGTTGACCGGCGGCGAAATCCCGACTGACGTGCCCAACGGTTTTTTCTTGCAAGCAACGGCGCTCTACGATGTTGATCCTGAGTCCGAAATCGCGCAAGAAGAAGTATTCGGGCCCGTCACCGTTGTGATACCGTTCGACGACGAAGAAGACGCACTCCGCATCGCCAACGGCACGCGCTTCGGCCTCGCCGCCTCAATCTGGACAAACGACGTCGCGCGCGCACACCGCGTAGCGGCCCGCATGATTTTCGGCATGGTCTGGATCAACGACCATCACCGCCTCGACCCCGCATCACCGTGGGGCGGCTTCAAAGAGAGCGGTCTGGGCCGCGAAACCGGCACCGAATCATTCGACCATTTCACCGAAATTCGCGCCGTAACCGTCAACACAACGGGAAAAACCGTCGACTGGTACGCCGACGATGCAGCCCCAAAGCGCCTAAACTAACATGAAGACCGACAATCTCCCAACCTACGACGCACTTCCCGCAGTAGAAGGCAGCGCACGCTCGGGCTGGGGCCTCTTCGGCAACGAAGACTGCGTCGGCCTCATGAACCTGCTCACGCCCGAACGCATCGCTGCCGCGGCAAAACTCGTGCGCCGCGGCGCCGTCTTCTCGCTCAACGCTCCACTTGACGCCGTCTCGCCCGCAATGTTCGCTCGCGGCGTCCCCCGCCACACGGTGCTAACGGTTGCAAAAGGCCGGTCGACCGACGATATCATCGACAACCTCTACCCGCAGGCATCAAGTCAATGGGACTCGCTTGCCCACGTCTCATTCGACTTCAAGAGGTTCTATAACGGCGCCACGCTCGACGACATCGTCACCGGCCGCCGCAACACGATCGACCACTGGGCCCGCCGCGGCATCGCCGGCCGCGCCGTGCTCCTCGACATCCAACGCACGCTAGCCGAAGACGGCGACACCTACGACCCGGGAACGTCTCGCGCATTCACAGTCGCCGAACTCGAACGCGCCCGCGAGCGCTCCGGCATAACATTCGCGTCCGGCGATCTGATCTTGCTTCACACGGGTTTCTTCAAGTGGTATCTCGCCCAGGACACGGCAAAAAAAGTCGCGCTGGCCCCCCGCGATTCACTGCGAGCTGCCGGCATCGAACACACGGAAGCCATGGCACGCTACCTCTGGAATACGCACGCCTGCGCAATCATCAGCGACAACCCCGCAATCGAAGTTTGGCCCCCCGACCATTCGCAACAAGCGTGGCCCTTCGGCTTCATGCACCACATGCTCATCGGCCAATTCGGTGTAGCCTTAGGCGAACTCTGGTGGCTACACGACCTAGCCGCCGACTGCGAAGCCGACAACGTCTACGAAATGCTCCTAACGAGCGCCCCTCTCAACATGCCCGGCGGCATAGGCTCCCCCGCCAACGCCCTAGCCCTAAAATAACCCCCTGAAAAAACCGTGCCGAAGTTCTTTTAGACGACGTCCGCATCATAGACAATCCGAAGCGACCCAACGCGCTGATCCCGCGCATAAATCGCAACCGAAAGATCGTTGTAAACGACCCCCGTGTCGCGCGCATACGTATAGATCGACCACGGCCGCACGGATTCGCGCATCAAAACGCAGCCGCGTTCGCGAAACACTCCGTACGGCGCGCGCGGTGCGATATCGTCGGACCGTTCTCCAAGTCCGACGCGCGAACTCCGCAGACTAAGCGCGTCGTCGAAGAATCGTTTGATGCGGTTGTTGTTGAGATCGGTCACGCGGTCACCGGTCCAGGCTTGCCGGCATTCGCGAAAATGCCCGACGCAAAAGCCGTTGAGATCCACGGCGAACATCGCTTTGATCGCCGGATGCTCGGGCACGCCCGCATCGATGAGCGCATCGAGACCGTCTTCAACGAAAGCATCGTAGCGTGTTTCGTATTTCGGCGGGTCGAAACCGTGCAGAGGAACTTTGGAGACATCGAACAGCCGGCCGAGCTTGGCGATCGCCGGTCCCGTGAGTTCGACGTAATTGGTGTCGAAACAATCGGACAGATCGATCTTTCCGCGCGCGATCGCATCGTTGTACACCGCGTCCATTTCGGTCGCGACGTCGAGTCCGATACGCCGGATGGTTTCCGCAATCGTGCCGAGCGGCCGGGTTGCCGCGAGCGCGTGAGCCCGCATACCGAGGTTGGCGAGCTCGAGCCGCCGCCCATCGGCGGCTGAAGCCGAGTCGATCTCGACCCGCGCGAGTGCGATCGCGACGGCAGCGCTCGCATCGTTGAGCGCCACGAGTTGTTGCTCGACGATCGAGGCGACTTGTGACGCGCGTCCGACGGTTTGATCGAGCTGCGAGCGAAGATCCGTCACGGTCGCCTGCATGCGCACGGTTTCGCCGTGAACGCCTTCGGTTTGGCTGACGGCAAGCGAGGTTGTGGCCGTTGTCCTCCGGCTTGCCTCGCCGAGACCCGTTAGGATACCGCCGATTTCCTGAGTCGACGTCGATGTCGTGTCCGCCAGTTTGCGAATCTCGTCGGCGATGACGCCGAAGCCGCTACCCGCCTCGCCCGCATGCGCCGCCTCGATTGCGGCATTGAAGGAAAGCAAGATCGTTTCGCTCGAGATCGTATCGATCAGTTGAAGAATCTCGCTGGCCCGCTCGGTGGCGGCGGCGGTTGAAACGACGGACATCTCAGCGTGTTGCACCGTTTCGCGAACGCGAACGACCCGCCGCAGCGCATGTTCGAGGGCTTCGACCGATGAGGCAAATCCGAGCCGCATCGCGTCGAGTGCCGCCCGCATCTGCTGCGCGCTCGCAGCGGCTCCGCGCGCACCGTCGGCGGTTTCCTCGATTTGACCGGTCGTCGACTCGAGTTGGACGTGCAGCGAACCCAAGGATGTCGCGATTTCCCGCCACTCATAGCTATTGCGCGCGATCGCGACGGCAAGTTTCGTGATCAAGCCCAATAGTTCGCGCTGATCGGCATCGACTTGCGCGCGCAGCCCGGCGGCGGCGTCGCGAAGCGTCGTCGGGAGCAGCGAGAGATCGGCTGTTCCGGCGGACTCGGTCCCGTTGCCGAGCTTGTATTGTCCGACGGTTGCGCGCAACTGCTCGAGCGCGCCGGCAAGATCGAGTCGGCTCGCGCGACGCGCGACCTCCGCGACGTTTTGGGCGTATCGCGCGCTTTGGTTGACGCCGTCGGCCGCGGCGGAAAGTTTCGTACTTTGTCCCGCGGCAATCATCGCAACGTCACCGATTGCTTCGGCAAGTTCTCGGACTTGCTTGCCGGTTTGCGTAGACTGATCGCGCGCCGACATGATGTCGCGCGCAAGTTCGCGTGCGATCGTGCCCGATTCGCCGATTGCGACCTGAACTTGAGCGCTCATCGCGTGAATCTGCTTTTCTATTCGTTGAACGTCTTGCGCAGATTCCGCCGTGGAGCTGCCGAGTTTTTTTACTTCCTCGGCAACGATGACGAAGCCGCTGCCGGCTTCGCCCAAATGCGCTGCTTCGATTGCGGCATTGATGCCGAGCAAACGTGCTTGGCGCGAGATACTTCGCAGCTGTTCCAAGAACGCGACGATTCCCGTGCTGCGCTGTTCCATTGCGACGGCCGATTTGCCGGCATCGTCGACCGTCGAAGCGAGGCGCCCCAGGCCCTCAAGCACGACGGCGACGCCGCCATCGTAGCTGCCGGTCGCCTCGGTCACGCCGGCGGTTAGGGCACGTAGCTCCTCGGCGGTAACGGCGACATGAGCAGCCGCGCGGTCGATTTCGGCGACCGCGGCGGCCGCGCGCTGGACGACCGAACTTTGCTCGATCGTGTTCGCGACGATCTGCTCGAGTTGACGCGCATTGAGCGCGGTCGTGTCGGCGGCCGAATCAACGACTGCCCGAAAGGCCGTCATCTCGTGACGCAAGCCCGCAAGAAAAGCCGTGAGCGTCTGGACGATCGCGGGATCGGTGTCTGCTAAGCGAGGAACGGCAGCGCTCAGATCACGTGTTGCCGCTAAATGCTGTAGCCACGAGGCGACCGGATCGAGGTGCGTTTCCGTAAACTCGGTCATGACGGGACTAACCGCAGGAAGCGGGTCGACCGTTTCATAGAAAGTTCCTAGAGTCGAGACCATAGGGTTCCCCCGAATCAGTAGGTCACCGAAAGCTGATGCCAGCACCAAGCGGCATGAAGATCGCGATTACCGGGGCTGCCGGCCTCATCGGACGCTTCCTGGCCGCCGAGCTCGAAGGCGACCACGAGGTCGTCCGAATCGATTTGGAGCCACCCGCTGTGGTCGCCGACGTGCGCGATCCGGTGGCATTGACACGCGCATTTTCAGGCTGTTCGACCGTCGTCCATCTCGCGGCGGTGGTGTCCCTTTCCGCCGGTTGGCAAGAGATCCTTGACACCAACATCGTCGGAACGCGCAACGTCTTTGAAGCGGCGCACCTGGCCGGGGTAAAACGCGTGATCTTCGCAAGCTCGAATCACGCCGTCGGCATGCACGAGCGCAGCGGCGGCGCCGCTCTATACGCGCCTGCCGCGGGGCTGGTCGTGCGCGATGATGCGCCGTTTTGCCCCGATAGCTGGTATGGCGTCGGCAAGGCATTCGGTGAAGTGTTGGGTCGCTACTACAGCGACGAGTTCGGACTGCAGGTGACGTGCGTGCGCATCGGATCGATCGTCCAAGGCGATTCGCCGGATGATCCGGCCCTCACCGTGCCGGCCTGGTTGCCGCATCTGACCCAAAGCGATGCGCATGCGCGTTACGCGGCGACGTGGATGTCGCAGCGCGACTTCGCGCGACTCGTTCGCGCGATCATCGTGCGCGATGTGCCGTTTGCCGTCGTCTACGGCGTTGGCGACAACGCAACGCGCTTTTGGGATCTCGAACCCGGTCGCGCGATCTTCGGATTTTGGCCCCTCGACGGCGTGAAGGCTCTCGTTTAAATGTGGTCGGTCGCCCAGTAGATATCGGCGTCGCCGGCGAGGATCCCGGGTGCGGTGTTGCTCCACGCGGTGTGCGCGCCCGGCGAGAGCAGTGCCACCATCGCGATTGCCGACGTGCGTCTTCTGACTGCGCCGCGCGGCAGGACCGCGCGCGCAAGACCCGGCGGAAGCCATCCGGTAACTTTGCGCAAATCGCCCGCGGCGCTGCGCAAGAGTGGCAGCACAGCATCGAATCCTTCATCACTCGTATAGGCAAACTCGTCGACGACAAACGCATCGACGCGCGGCACGCGGCGGCCAAAAACGTACGCTATGACGCCGCGGCCCCGGCGAACGCTCAACTCAATGCGCTGTCCTTCATGCGCGCGCGACTGCGCTGCGATCCGGAGCCACTCCCAAACCAGCGGCGTGCGCTTGAGCGCGAACGGCCGCCGTGCGTCGAGTGACTCGAAGCAGCGTCGAACTCCGCTCCAATCGTCGCTGGTGCTTTCGACTTCAAGCCGCCGAACCGGCAGCGTGTCGGCGCGTAAGGAAAACGTGCGCGACGGCACCGCTATGAAACCAAGTCGTTCGTAGAACACCGGGTGGATGTCGCTGAAGAGGTAGACGACGTCGGTCCCGGCCGCTCGCTCCGCGTCGAGCATCGCCCCGAGCAGCGCCGTCGCGTAGCCGCGTCCGCGCAACTCCGCCGGTGTGAACACTGCGCCGATCCCAGTCGCCCGCAGTGTCGAAACACCGCAGCGCAGTTCGCGTTCGTAGCGCTTGCACGAGGCGACGAGGGCACCCTCGATCCGCAGACCCGTCGTACGAAAACGGCGCCGGCCGTAGCCCGACGCCGCCACTGCGGCAAAATCATCCGCGTATTGTTCGAAGGTACGGCCCTGCGCCCAGAGCGAGCTTGAATGGGGGAGAACGTCGCGGACGTAGTCGGCGGGTGCGATCGTGGTCAGCTGCACCCAGTGAGTTTACACTATAGGAAGTGTATTGAACGTGCCGGCGATGACGTCGCCCGGATTACGGCCGAGCCACTT
>Ga0302324_100008509_pt1 | contig 21621 bp, 17 predicted proteins | sample Palsa_T0_1_FD_201949 | JGI IMG/M metagenome (GOLD analysis project Ga0302324, IMG submission 201949) | Peat permafrost microbial communities from Stordalen Mire near Abisko, Sweden - Palsa_T0_1 | ecosystem: Environmental > Terrestrial > Soil > Palsa > Peat permafrost | place: Sweden: Abisko...
GGTGATTAACGCTCCTCCGATCAACGGCAATGAACGAACCGTCTGGCTCATTCAAAGCCACGGCTCGCAGGAAATTTTTGTTGCTCATGCGCGGGAGCTCCGGGTTCGCGCCACCGGGAATATCGGTGATTCACCCTGCGCCCAATCCGACCGAATGACCATCAGCGTCGGTCTGGAGGACACCGACATCACCACCACCGAAGGCGGATCGGAACGCTCGAGTTTTTCCCGCTCATTTCCCATAACCATGCCTCCGGAATTGCAGGAAATGCGCGACCGTAACCTTGACGATTACCTGCACGATCCACGCCTCATCCCCCAAGAGCGCGCATATTTGCGGCACGAAGAGATCGTGGTGATTAATTCCGTCACGAGTGAATTGCATGGCCGCGCCAGTTTCGCGCTCAGTTGCCTGGTACTGGTCATGGTTGGATGCGCGCTAGGATCAATGTTTCGCAGTGGAAATCTGCTGAATGCGTTTGCCGTCAGTTTCGTGCCAGCGCTGCTGTGCATCACGCTGATCGTTTGCGGGCAGCAGGCGGCGACGCATGTGCCGTTCGACATGGGTCCGACGTTTCACAATCCGCTAAAGATGTCGCTCTGGTTCATTTGGATTGGCAACGCGATCGTGCTGGCCACGGCGATTTATCTAACCGGCAGGCTGCAACGACGATGAGCATGACCACACCGTTGCCCATTCTCTCTCCCACCAGCCAGCCGATGCGTCGCGAATCGCGGCTCTGGCTGACACCGCGTGGCGTGGCGATCCTGATGGGAATTTGGCTGCTGGTGCGATGGGCGCTGGCGGCCATTACGCAGATCGTTCCGGATGAAGCATATTACTGGGTCTGGTCGCGGCATCCGGCTCTCTCGTATTTCGATCACCCGCCGATGATCGCGTACCTGATCCGCTTCGGAACAAGCGTTTTCGGCGACACATCCATCGGCGTGCGTTGGCCCGGAACACTGCTGGCGCTGGGAACAGTGCTGATCCTCTGGCGCGCGGCGGCGAAATTGATCGGCGACGAAAAAGTGGCGGTATTCGTGCCGGTCAGTCTGTTGCTCGGGCCGGTCGTCAACGTGCTCGGCGCGATCATGACGCCGGATACCCCCGCGTGTTTCTTCCAGGCGGCGGCGCTAGCGGTAGTGTTGGACATTTTTTCGGCACGCGCACTTTTCCCCTCCCCTGATACTCCGGGGGAGGGTAAGGGTGGGGGTCTCCAGCGCGGGGAAAACTTTGATGCACTCGAGCCCCCACCCCAGCCCTCCCCCGGAGTACCGGAGGAGGGGGAAAGATGCGCGGCCAAGCGCTGGATAGCCTTTGGCCTACTCATGGGATTCGCATTGCTCTCGAAATACACCAGCGGCCTCTTCGGCGCCGCAGTGCTGGCGGCGATGCTATGTTCCCCCGATGGCCGGCAGCAATTGCGAACGCCGTGGCCTTGGCTGGCGGGCATCCTTGCATTCACCCTGTTCACACCAGTCATCATCTGGAATGCCCAGCACAATTGGGCATCATTCGCATTTCAACTCGGGCATGGCGTTGCGAATTCAATGTCGCCTTTGTCCGGCGAACTTGGATACCTCGGCGGCCAGTGCATCGTCTGCACACCAATCCTTTTCATCCTCGGCATGGTCGTGCTCGTGCATTTCTGGCGACGGCGAATTTCCACACAGACGAGAATCCTGCTATTTGCCGCCACGATCCCACTGGTTTTTTTCGGTTACTCCGCCCTGCATCGCCGCGTCGAAGCCAACTGGCCCATCTTCGCCTATTTGCCTTTGTCGATTCTCATCGCCCAGTATCTGGCCGAAAATTGGTCGCGCCAGCGAGTAGTTTGGGCGGAGGTGGCGATCAAAGTCGCTCTCATCGCCACCATTGTGATCCATCTCCCGATTCTCGTCTGGGCGATCAGCCCTCGGCTGGGAACATCGCAGTGGGATGAAATGTTCGGCTGGCCCCAACTGGCGCAGCGCGTCCAGGAATTGCGTGATGATTCGCCGGTGATCGCGGTGGATTATCATCTCGCCTCCGAGCTGTCGTTTTATTTGCCCGGACATCCGGACATTCCCGTGATCTGGGGCGAGCAGCGCCCGACGGCTTTTGATTATATTTTTCCGCGGCCCGATCTGGCGGCTTATCCGCGCGTCGTCCTGGTTCGCCGGATGATGCCCCCCAACGATATTCCACAGCCCGACTGGAGATTCGTCCCTTACTTCCGGCATTTCGATTACGTCTCCGTTGAATCGGTCCAGCAAGGCCGGCTGCTGCGAAAAACTCTGATCACGGTGAACACGCGATGAAAATCATCGACCGATACGTCCTGAGCATGTTCGTCAAGAACTACCTCATCAGCTTCATGGTGCTGATCGGCATGTACATCGCGCTGGACATGGTGTTCAACTTTGCCAATCTCACCCAATCCAAAAATGTCAGCATGACCAACGTCTCGATGGCCAAAATCGTTTACGACATCGGAGATTTTTATTTCTATCAGTCGTTCGTTTTTTTCGTGCAACTCTCTGGAATGATCGCGGTGGTGGCAGCGTCGTTTACGATGATGCGTCTGAGCCGGTTCAACGAGGCCACTGCCCTGCTGGCCGCGGGAATGCCACTGCTGCGGATGGCCACGGCCGTCATCCTCGCCGGCGTGGTGCTGAATCTCGTGCTGTTGCCGATCGATCAGGAACTGATCATCCCGCGCATGATTCCCAAATTGATGCGGCAACACAACGACGTGCATGAGACGAACATCTCATCTTTTTCCGTGCAGATGATGCAGGACGATCAAAACGGCCTGTTCAATGCCGCCAATTACACACCACCCGGCGAAGACACGCCCGCCCATATTGATTTTCTCGATGTCATCCAGCGCGACGCCAACCTCCATCCCACTCAGCGAATCACCGCCCAGCAGGCCGTGTGGAATGCCGACCTTCAGCAATGGGATTTAACCGATGGATTCCTGGTCGGAATCGGCTCCAGCGAATTGCAAAAACTCCCTCCGCCGCCGACGAAAATTGATTCTTACAAAAGCGACATCACCCCTGATGAGATCGCGCTCAACCAACTCGGCCGGGATTACATCCAGCTTCTTCCCACCGCGCGTTTGACGGAGCTTTTGGACCCCTCCCGCGCTAAAAGTTATGGGACGGTCGATTTGCTGCGCACCAAAAACCTCCGGCTGGTGCAGCCGATCGTGAACGTGATCCTGCTGCTTTTGGCGATCTCAGCGGTTCTGACGCGTGAGCCAGGCACATTGAAGCTGGCGGTGATGAAAAGCATGGTCCTGACCGGCGCGTGCATGGGATGCGTGTTTCTGACCTATCAACTTGCCGGCAGTCCACCCGGCGGCCGATGGACAACCGCCTGGCCGATTCTGATGGCGTGGATGCCGATTTTCATATTCGGACCTTTGTCCGCTTTATTATTGGATCGCATCAAGACGTGAAAAAAACATTTCGATTTGCATCGGTGAGCGGCGAATCGTAGATGATGTTTGTCAGGCACACGCACTGCAAGACTTGCTCACGTTGAGCGGCTTGCGGCAACCTGACAACGACGCTCCCCCTTTCCCACTTTCTGGCGATGCCGGCCGCGCGCAAGCGCGGCCGGCTTTTTTTTGATCGCCCTTCTCAGATTCCCAGGAATAATCCCCAGATTTGATCCGGCGACACTTCCTCGGCGCGACAAGTTGGGGCCAAACCCGTCGCGCTCAAAATCCGATCGGCATCGATGCCCGCATGGAGCAATGAATTTCGCAGCGTTTTCCGGCGCGAGGAAAATATCTTTTGCACGAAGATACCAAATTCTCGCGCGCGGCCATTTAGTCGGTCTTCTCGAACTAAATGCAACAATGCGGATTCGATCTTCGGCATAGGCCAGAAAGCCTGTGGAGGAATCGTGCGAAGAATCCGTGGCTTCGAGAGCATCTGGGCCATGATCGACAATGGGCCGTAATCCTTCGACCCCGGCGCGGCCACGATTCGTTCCGCCACTTCCTTCTGCACGGTGAACGTCAGCGATTGCACGCCGGCGATGAGCAGCTCGATTGTCAGCGGCGACGCGATATTGAATGGTAAATTTGCGACCAGTCGAATCGTGCCGTTTTGTTTGGTGCGGATGACCTCGGCCAATTCAGCATTAATCGCATGTTTGCCATCCAGTGCGTCGCCTTCGATCAATTGAAACTCCGGCGTTTCGCTGAATTTGTTTCGAAGGTGATTTGCCAGATCGCGGTCGATCTCCACCGCCAGGACGTGCGCCCCGCGCGCCAGCAATGCTTCGGTAAGCGTGCCGGTTCCAGGCCCAACTTCAATGACGAGATCGCCCCGCACAATCCCCGCCGACTCGGCCACGAGGCGCACGAGGTTGCCGTCGATCATGAAATTCTGGCCGAAGCGATGGCGGGGATGAATGTCCGCTTGCGCGAGGATCGCCTGAATCTGGTGCTTGGTTTGGGCCACGGTGGAATCTGATTACTGCATCGTCGCCGGCGAAAATTGGGTCATGGGTTGATTGTCCCACTCGGTCTGGCGGACTTGCAGCACCTCACGGGCCGACTCAGGGGAGTCGAGTTTGCCGGAAAGAATGTCTTGAGCCGTACGCGACGCTGCTTTGGTCTGAGCGGCAAAATATCCCTGCGGATCGTCCGGCAGCGCATCGTCCCGCAGAGCGGCGATGTCGACCTTCCACTTCCCGTCCACGCGATCCAATGTGATCGTCGAAATCTGATCGCCCTTGAGAACCGCTTTATCTCCTGTCACCGTTTCCTGGAGCAAATCCAATTCATCGGTTGAGAGAAATGGAAAAAGATCCTCGCCCTGTCCCGGTCCGAATTTGTCGACCATCACCTTCCGAAGCTGGCCCATCGCGGCGGACATTTGCTGCATGTCCTTCACCAGCGATTGCGTTTCCGCATCGGATGCGAGGCAAAGCGAAGGAAGATCGTCGGATTGGCCGCCTTCGATGGACAGGACGAATTGCTGAAACACTTGCCGGGGTTCATCAGGTTGGATGGTCGGTTGCGTGCTCGGCTGGGTCGCGGCATCCTGGGCAAATACCGATGCCGCGCAAAGTATCGTGAGACAAATGCAAATCTTGAGAAACGGTCGAGACATTTTGTGCTGCAAATATACCTGCATCGCAGCTTGACAGCGACGCGCCCCGCCGCGACGTTGCTGCCGATGCGCGTCCTTTCACCTGCCAAGATCAATCTCCATCTCCGCATTGGCCCACCAGGCTCGGATGGATTTCATCCGCTGATGAGTTGGTTCGTCACGGTTGGATTGTTCGACACGATGGGGATTTCGCCTTTGAATCGCCCGGGAATTTCACTTTTATTATGTGATCGAAGCGATGTTCCGATTGATCGGACCAATTTGATCGTCCGCGCCGGGGAAGCGATGTTGGAATCCATCGGAGATGGACGGCTAGGCGCGCTAATCGAATTGATAAAGGCGATCCCCATCGGCGGCGGACTCGGCGGTGGAAGTTCCAACGGCGCTTCGGCCATTCGCGGACTCAATCAATTTTGGCGATTGAATTGGCCGCTGGAAAAGTTGGCAACAATCGGCGCCAAAATCGGCAGCGATGTCCCATTCTTTTTTTTTGGTCCCAGCAGCGTGTGCACGGGTCGCGGCGAATTCGTCCAACCCATCGCGGCTCCGATGCCGAAATTCGCAGTCCTGATCTTCCCCAGTTTCGGCGTTTCAACAGCCCAGGTCTATCGCAAGTTCGACGAGATGAAACTCGGCAAGGTATCGGATGTCGAAATCCAACCCCCATGGTCCGATTGGACCAAACTTTCGGCCCGGCAACTCCTTCCGCTGCTAGTTAACGACCTGGAACCCCCAGCCTTCGCAATCTGCCCGGAACTGGGAAAGATGCGATCCGACCTGGAATCCCGCCTCGGCCGAATCGTCCGCATGAGCGGGTCTGGCAGCACGCTTTTCACCCTCGCCGATGACTGGGCCGACGCCGCCGATCTCGTAAGTCGTTTACAGCCAACCGGTTTGGATGCCCGCGCATTGGAGATATCTCCCGAAATTGCCGATGATTTGCATTGAATTTGTGATAGTTTTAAGTTGACGCGGCCGAGTTAGGTAATTATGCTGTTGTTTATGGGTTCATTGCTCGTTGAAGCTCTTTCGCCGCTCGCGGTGGCAGTACGATAGGCCGGCGCGCCTGGCGCCCGGCCCACCCCCGTCTGGTCCGATTTCATTCGCCTTGTTTTTAGAAATTCGCATCGTCCTTAAAAAGTGAGATTCGTATGTCAACGCTGCAAACCACCGTTCCAACCGCTTCGCAAACCGGCTCCAAGACCCGTTATCAGGGCAAAACCGGAGCCAAAATCTTCCACGAAATGCTCATCGAGCAGCACAAAGTGGATGTGATGTTTGGTTATCCCGGCGGCGCGATTCTGCCGGTGTTCGACGAACTGTATCGAACCCCCGCCAAGTTCATACTTAACCGCCACGAACAAGGCAGCGGCCATTGCGCGGATGGCTATGCCCGCGCAACCGGCAAGCCGGGTGTCTGCGTCGTCACCAGCGGCCCCGGCGCGACCAACACCATCACCCCGCTGGCCACCGCTCAGATGGATTCCATCCCGATCCTCGTCTTCAGTGGCCAGGTCGCGACGAAGGTGATCGGCAATGATGCGTTTCAGGAAGCGGATGTCACGGGAATCTCCCGGCCGTGTACCAAATGGAATTATCTGGTCAAGAACGTGCATGATTTGCCGCGCGTGATCAACGAAGCATTTTTAATCGCCACCTCGGGCCGGCCCGGTCCGGTGCTGGTGGATTTGCCCAAGGATGTGACCACGGGCATCTGCACGCGCGAAGTGGATGACACCCCGCGACCGCATATTCTCAAACGAAAAACCGCGTACATGCAAGCTCATGCCAAGCAAGTGCAGGATGCGGCGGAGTTGATCAATCGCAGCGAGAAGCCAATCCTTTATGTCGGCGGCGGCGTGATCATCAGCGGCGCGTGGCAGTCGCTGCGGAAAATCGCCGACAAGGGAAATATCCCCTGCACCACCACCCTGCTCGGCCTGGGCGCGTTCGATGAAATGGACCCGCGCGCTCTGTACATGCTCGGCATGCACGGCTCCGCCACCGCCAACTACGCGGTGCAGGATTGCGATTGTCTCATCAGCATTGGCGCCCGCTTCGACGATCGCGTCACCGGCAATCTGGCCACCTTCGCCCCCAAGGCCAAGATCATCCACATCGACATCGATCCCAGCAGCATCAGCAAGAATGTGGACGTGGATGTGCCGGTCATCGGCGATGCCAAGACATCGCTGGAAGCCCTGCTCCCGCTGATCGAATTCCGCGAGCGCGGCGCGTGGTGGGCACAGATCAATGCCTGGCGCAAACGGTATCCGTTCAAATATCTCGACGACAGCAAGAACAGCAAACCACAATATGTCATCGAGGAAATCAATCGCCAGACCAATGGTGAGGCGATCATCACCACCGGCGTCGGCCAACATCAGATGTGGGCCGCACAGTTTTATCGCTGGAGATATCCCCGCCAGATGATCACCAGCGGCGGCCTGGGCACGATGGGCTACGGCCTGCCCTCGGCCATGGGCGCGGCCCTCGGCAGCCCCGGCAAGCTGGTCATCGACATCGACGGCGACGCGAGTTTCCTCATGACCATGAGCGAGATGGCCACCATTGCCGAATACAACATCCCGGTGAAGGTCTGCATCCTCAACAACGATTTCCAGGGGATGGTCAAGCAATGGCAGGATTTGTTCTACCAACGCCGATACAGCCAGACGGCCATGAAGAATCCCAACTTCGCTGCGCTGGCGCAAGCGTTCGGAATCCATGCTGTCCGCTGCGACAACAAGGCCGATGTGCCGCGGGTCGTGGGCGAGATGATCAACCATGACGGCCCGATGCTGGTGGATTTCTACGTCGAGCCCAACGAGCACGTTTATCCCATGGTTCCCAGCGGCAAGGGATTGCACGAGATGGAATTGGGTACACTGGCGTAATGGTTACGTTTCCCAGTTGGGCAGCCGGTTGATGAGCGGCCCTCCGCGCGAAAAATCGGGCCAGGTCTCCAGGATCGGCGGAGCGATTCGTCTCCTGGGCCTGCTGATCTTCGCCGGCTTTATCATCTGGGCGACTTACTACCACCGCCCCGATCTCAACAACGAAGTCTATTTCAAATGGGGCTGGCGAGATTTGCCGATCTGGCGTGTGATCGGGTCCGTTGCACTGTGCGCTCTGCCGTTTTTCGCTGGACAAGTTCTTTACCATCGCCGCGGCGCTATCGCACTAAGTTTGGCATTGGCGGCGTTGTCGAGTTTTTTGCTGATGCTGGCTTGCGCGGCCATTCAAACCGATCCGCCAAATCTCCAGAACATTCCGCTGATCGTTCGCAGTCAAAATGACAACGGGTTTTTCGCCGATGCCCAGACCCTGCACGGCACCGGCATGACGGTGGGAAAATTGCTTCGATTCTATCCTGAGATATCCCCACAACTTGATCCGCATCCAAGAAACAAGCCGCCGGGTCCGCTGGTGTTCAATCTTCTTCTCATCGACCTCTTCGGCAACAACTTACGAGCGGCGATGATCGTGGGATTAACGGTCGCCATTCTCGCGGCGGCAGCGGTGCCGGGAACATATGTTTTGGTCGCTCGGTTGACCGGCAATCTCACTGCCGGTTTCTCCGCGGCAAGCATTCTTGCACTCTGCCCGGCGCCAATCCTGCTCTGTCCGACGTTCGACCAGAGCTTCCTTATCTTCACCATCGGCCTGGTATTGCTTTGGATGTTCGCACTTGGCAACGGCAATCCCATCAGCGCGGCAGCATTCGGGCTGCTGCTGGGCGCGACGTTTTTCGTGACCTATCTGCCGGCTGTGCTGGCGATTTTCCTTGGCGCATACACCTTGATTCGATTTCGCAAGGGCAACGGAACGCGCATCCTTTTATTGATAGTCATCGCCTTGACAAGTTTCGCCGTGTTTTATGTCGTGCTCTGGCTATTGACGGGATTCAATCCTATCGCCACATTCGCCGCCTGCTGGCACAACAGCCAGGAAACCCTGCGGGAGATGACGGCTCAGGGATACCTCCCGCGCAAACTCCCCGGCACCATTCCGTGGGATCTGTACGATTTCATCCGCGGCTCCGGCTGGATCAGCGCCTTTTTGCTCGGCTGTTACATTCTCACCGGCTGGCGCGACACCGCCAACTGGCGATTATCGCTCCTGTGCGTTCTGCAATTCATCGCCGTCGCCGTGCTGGGCCTGATTCAATGCGAAACATCGCGCGTATGGATGTTCATGTTGCCGCTGCTGATGATTCCGGTCGGCTTGGAATTATCGCGGTGGTCATTTGGCGCGCGGCTGGCGACATACGTTGCCCTGCTCGCGATCACGGCGGTAATGTGTCAATCAACAGTGTTTATGGCGTAAAGCGACTACAGAAAACGGGTGGGCAAAGCGTTGCAAGGTGTTATGATCCGAGCCAACGTGCAATGGTACGCAGCTCATCTTGTCATGGCAGTTGAGTTCAAAGATGGCAATCGTGACCGCGTTCCAGTTTTCGAAAACATTTTTCTTTTGCACGCGGCCTCTCATCAAGAAGCGCAAAAAGAGGCAACGCTTTTGGGCAAAGCGGGGGAGGGCGATAGCAATGGCTCCTTCAAGTGGGAGGGCCGCTCGGCGTTCCTTCGGTTCGCAGGAATTAGGAAGACAATTCTTTGCGTTGACCCGGAAACACAACCCACAAATGGCACAGAAGTCACGTATTCCGAGTTTGAACTGCCCGACGATGAATCTCTCTCGAAATTCCTGAAGGGAGAAGACGTGACGCTCCGATGCGTTGACTAATTTCGAAGCTTTCCGACCCCTATTCGATGCACTCTTGTCACACCCGCCGCCAAGCCATACAGTTGGGATATGACCGTGGCGACAGCACCGTCGGAAACGAAAACTGAACGCAAGATCACCCTTCGCATTCGCAGGCAGGATGGGCCGGAGGCGGCGGCGCGGTGGGAGGAATTTTCGGTTCCGCGCCGGCCGAACATGAACATCATCTCCTGCCTGCAATATGTGAATACTTATCCGATCACCACCGAAGGCAAAGCGACCACTCCGCCGGCGTTTGATTGCAATTGCCTCGAAGAAGTCTGCGGGGCGTGCACGATGGTGATCAATGGCCGGGTGCGGCAGGCGTGCTCGGCATTGGTCGACAAGCTGGGCGACGGGGATCTGATCACGCTGGAGCCGATGACCAAATTTCCGATTGTGCGCGATTTGTTCGTCGATCGGCATCGCCTTTTCGATGACCTGAAGAAAGTCAAGGCTTGGGTGCCGATTGATGGGACCTATGATCTCGGCCCCGGCCCCAGCATGCCGCAGAAGGTCCAGGAGACGCGATACCCACTGTCGCAGTGCATCAGTTGCGGATGCTGTCTGGATGCCTGCCCGCAGTACACGCCGGTGAATCATTTTGTGGGGGCGGCCATCATCAGCCAGGTGCGATTGTTCAACGATCATCCCACCGGCGCAGCGCTCAAGGAAGATCGTCTCGACGCCCTCATGGAAGCCGGCGGATTGGCCGACTGCGGCAAGGCGGGCAATTGCGTGGAAGTCTGCCCCAAGAAAATCCCGCTGCTGGAAAGCATCGCCTCGGTTCAGAGACAGGCCACCGTTTACGCCGTCAAGAAATTCTTTTCCAGATAATTCCAACACATGCTCAAGCGCTGGCACATCGGAATCATCGCGCTGCTCGCGCTGATTGCCGGTGTTTTTTATTTTGTCGAGAATCACGTCTCGCATATTTCCGGCCCGATCGTCGAGCAGGCGTACATCATGCAACCCGCCTGGTCCGATTCGCTGCGGCAGGCGATTTCCGATCATGGCGGAAGTTTTGACGAGCTGATTTTCTACGCCGCCGAAATCTCCGATTCCCCGCAAGGCCCGGTATTTGCGGTGAATCCTGTGGATTTTAAATGGCTGGCCCAGCAACACGTGCGAGCGGGATTGATGATCGAAATCGACTCGATGCCGCCCAACACGGATGCGGGACCGGCGCTGGCCAGCGCGGTGCGCGATCTGCTTGGTAAAGCATCCGCGGCGGGTGCAACGCCGGTGGATTTGCAGCTTGATTATCCGGTTCCCTCGTCGCAACTGCCGGATTTGGTGCCATGGATTCAGAAGGCCCAGTCCGCCGGACCGACGCCGATTTCGGTGATCGCCGAGCCGGATTGGTTGTCCACGAGTGAATTCCCTGCCGTCGCGAAAACCGCCGGCTCGTTTGTTTTGCGCGAGTCATCATCACCCAATTTGGACCCAGATCAGGCCCGCCGGGACGTGGAGCGCGCGGCGCATGTTGGTGTTCCATTTCGAGTTTCATTGCCGACCTACCGCTCGATGGGATCGTCCGCCGCCGCCGACCCCGCCGCGATGGCTGGTTTGATTCAAAGCTGGGTTGCATCCCGCCCAGAGCTGTTACATGCCGTGACCTGGGACCGATTTACTTCCGATGATGATCCTTCCGCCTGGCGATGGGTAACTTTGCAATCGGTGATGTCCGGCGTCGTTCCGCAGGCAAACGTGCAAGTCCAAGTCCGCCATGTCGAGCCGACGCTGAGTGAAATTGATCTGGTAAACAGCGGAACCGCAGATGGCTCCTTCACCTCCAATGTTGCGGTGACGTGGAACGATGCGGATTTATCGGATTACCGCGCGTTGCCCGATTTTGATGAAAAAGTCACCGGCCGGCGAAGCCTGACGCTGGTGCCGCAGCCGACGTTGTCCGACAGACCAGTCCGGCCTGGGGAGCAGCGCGCGATTGGGTGGGTGCGACTGACGGATGATTCGAATGTGTTCGCCAAGCCGGACGATTCGGCGGCGACGAATCCTTGAGCGTGCGATTATCCGTAATCTGGAACTTTTTTGGGATCGGAGTCTTGAACGGGGTCGGGCGGTCTGAATATTTGTAACGGTCTTTGCAAATCGAACACGCGTCAGGCTTAGCACTGAAGTGCCAAGCCCGGGGGAGGCTGTTGTTCCTAATCACCCCGTCATAGCCATCTTCGATCGGACATCCCGTTGCCCGGGTTGCGTTTTGAGCGGAAGAATAATCCAGAATGTCGCGCCTTGCCCAACGTCGCTTTGCACGCCGATGGCGCCGCCTAAAAGTGAGATGAGTTCCTTGGAAATCGCCAGGCCCAACCCGCTACCACCGTGTTCGCGGGTGACGGAGCCGTCGATCTGGCGGAATTTTTCGAAGATTACATCGTGTTTTTCGGGTTCGATGCCGGAGCCTTGATCGGTCACCGCAATTCTTATTTGTTCGGGGCCTTCCAATTTTGCGATCAGTTCCACCTTGCCGCCGATGGGGGAGAATTTGATTGCGTTGGATAGAAAATTGTACAACACCTGTTGCAGCTTGGCAGGATCGGTCTGGATGATCGGCACATCCGGCGAGACTTGCGACTCTATTGTAAGATTTTTTTGCTCCCCCAGCGGGCGCAGAAGATTGATTAATCCTTCAAACACATCGCCGAGCGACAGCGGCTCCGAGCGCACGTCCATTCGGCCGGCTTCGATCTTGGCGAGATCCAATAGATCGTTGATCAGGTCCAGCAGATTCCGGCCGGAGGCGAGAATGTTTTGCACGTATCGCAGCGTCTTGGCATCGATCTTTTCGGTAATCTGATCGCGCAACAACTCGGCAAATCCCAGAATGGAATTCAGCGGCGTGCGCAATTCGTGGCTGACATTGGCGAGGAATTCGCTCTTGAGCCGATTCGATTCGTAGAGCGCCACGTTCGTCTCAGCCAACTGGCCGAGCTTCAGATCGAGGGCTTTGTTGCTGGAGCGCAACTGCTCGTCGCTGGCGCGGAGATTGACCAGCATCGTGTTGAACGTGTCGGAGAGTTGTTGAAATTCATCCCCCGTGCTGATGTCTGAGCGGATGTTCAGATCGCCCTCGCTGACTTTTTCCGCCGTCTCCTGCAACACGCGCACGGGCTGGAGAATGATGCGGGTGGTGATGACGTAGAAGACGAGGATCGCCAATGTTCCGGCAAAAAGGCCGGCGATCAGAATCCACGCTCGGTTGAGGAACAGCTCGTTGGCATTCACCTCCGAGGGAATGTCCACCACCACCATCCCCAGCAGTGGCCCGGAAGCGGGCATGCTCGCCCCCGCCATAGCGCCAAAAGGCTCGGTGCTGGCCGCATCCGCATGGCACCGAATGCACGAGGGTTCATCTGTTACATACAGCGGCATTGCCATGCGATACCGCTCGACGCCCCGATACGACACGGTTTCATCGTAATGGGTGGTCGTGGTATCCCCGGCCATGAAGTGCTCCAAAGCCATTCTCTGGAACCTGCTCAGAGGCGCATCTTTGGGTGGATTGGCGGATATCAGCGTGGCCGGCATGTACCCCGGCACTTCGCCGAGGGTCTCATCACTCGGCATCGTCATGGGCGACACATCGCCGCCGAACTCCCGGGCGGCATGCTCGCGTTCCGCCTGCCTGGCGACAACCTCCCCAGCCTTCTGGTTGACCTCCTGAATAAGCTGCTCCATGCGATACCAGGGCACATAAAGTGCAGCACTGATAATCAATACAACAGCCGCGCCGAAAAGAATTTGGCACTTGGCTGCCAGAGATATCCGCAGGCGCCTGATCCGCTTGAGCATCCCCTGGCGATTGTAACGCCCGAGGGCTCAGGCGTCCCGTGCCAAGCGGCTTTTTCGCTATTCTCAGTGCCTCGGATTCCCTGTTCCCCCCTCGATTTGGCAGTTGTCCGCAAGCCGTTGGGTATGCTATGAATAAGACATGGTTTTGCTGCTGGGGACAGCCAACACGCGAGGCAGCCTATGACGATTGCGGGTCGAGTGCTTGTGGTGGAAGACCATGAGTCGGAGCGACGCGCGGTTAGTTCAATTCTGAAATCCGAAGGATTGACCGTCTTCGGAGCGGAAAGCGCAGATAAAGCCCTGGGTTACATCGAGGAACACATCGATGTCGTTCTCAGCGATTTGAACATGGGCGATGTCAGCGGCTTGGATTTGCTCAATCTCTGGAAAAAACGCCAGCCGGACACCCAATTTATCCTCGTCACCGGTCACAGCAGCATCAATTCCGCCGTCGAGGCGATGAAATCCGGCGCGTTTGATTACATCACCAAACCCGTGAACTCGGACGAACTGATACATCTGATCCGCCGGGCCGTCGAATCCCTCAACAAGGATAAGGAACTGGACAATCTCCGCCGTCGGCTCGACCAGAAATTTGGATTGGACCAAATTGTCGGGCAATCCCGCCAAATGAAGGAAGTGTTTGCCCGCATCCAGCGCGCCGCCCCGGTGGACAGCACCGTCCTCATCCTCGGCGAGAGCGGCACCGGCAAGGAATTGGTCGCCCAGGCGCTGCATCACAACAGCCCGCGCAAGAAAGGACCATTTGTCGCGGTCAACTGCGCCGCCGTGCCCGCGACCCTGGTCGAAAGCGAGCTTTTCGGCCATGTGAGGGGTGCATTCACCGGCGCCACAGATCGTCGCATCGGCCGATTCGAGCAATCCGACGGTGGCACGCTTTTCGTCGATGAAATCGGAGATTTTGAGCTGGGATTGCAGGCAAAACTTCTGAGGGTGCTCGAATCATTCACGGTGACACCCGTCGGTGGCCACGAGGATCGCAAAGTGAATGTCCGCGTCGTCGCCGCTACGAGCCGAGACATCCGCAAGATGGTTGAGGAAGGCAAATTCCGCGAGGATTTGTTCTATCGGCTCAACGTCGTTTCCATCACGCTGCCCCCGCTGCGTGATCGGCCGGACGACATCCCCATTCTGGTGGATCATTTCCTCAAGGAGATAACGGAGCAGAAACACACCGCACCCCGCCGAGTTTCGCGCGAGGTAATGGAACGGTTTCAGAACTACCGTTGGCCCGGAAACGTCCGCGAGCTGCGAAATGCTCTGGAAAGCATGATGGTGCTGGCCGAGGGGGACATCCTAACCGAAAAAGATTTGCCCGATCGCGTCGCCCAGGGCACGACACAAACCGGATCGCCCAGCCAGATCCCATCGGGGTTGACGATGGAAGAGTTGGAACGCCTGGCCATCAGCCGCGCACTGGATCAATGCGCTGGTAACCGCACTCATGCGGCTGGAAAACTCGGAATCTCAATTCGCACCCTTCAGCGCAAGCTTCGGCAGTACGAAATGGAACGCAAAGACCCCACCAACAAGGACGTTTTGTCCGGAATTTGAAATTCCGACGACATCCTGTCGCACCCAAATCAAAGGATGTCGGCCCCAAGACGCACTCAATCGGCATCTCTGACGAACCATCCGCTTTGGTACGACCGTTGCGTAACCTCCTTCACCAAAGACCCAAGGCAAAGGAGTCGCATATGTCGATCAGCATGGACAAATTCGCCGCCGAAGGCCATTTCGCTACCTACGATCCATTCGCTCCACTGGCGCCGAAGATCGCGGTGTTCCACCTGCAGTGCCGCTGCTGCGGCTTTGAGCCGGAGGATACTGTCGTGCCCCCGCGTCTGTGCCCCAAATGCCACGGCCAATCGTGGGAGCGCTTCGCCAAGCCCGGTGGAATTCTGGAAAACGCGGATCGTTACAGCGCATAATCAGCGGCAAATCGTCGGACGACTCGTTCAGGCGGCGGCCGTGCCCATACGGCCGCCGCCATTTTGTTGTAACATCCCCCGCCAAATATGCTGATCGACGTCGTTTACCTCCCCGCCGATTTACATGGGGCCAATCTCAGCGAGAAAACCGTCGTCGTCTTTGACGTGCTGCGGGCAACCACAAGCATCACCGCCGCATTGGCCGTCGGGGTTCGCAGCATCCGGGCGTTTGCCGATTTATACTCGGCCCAGTCCGCCGCAGCGACCCAAAATCCCCGGCCACTACTCTGCGGCGAAATCCACGCGCTCCGGGCACCCGGGTTTGATCTGGGAAACAGCCCGGGCCAATTCACCCCGGAATATGCCGGCAGAGAAGTGTTTCTCTCGACGACCAATGGCACCAAAGCCCTCGCCGCCGCCCGAGCGGCTGGGGTGCTCTGTTGCGGGGCGCTGGTCAACGCCACCGCCGTCGCAAAATTCGTCGCCGCAAAGGCCCGGGATGCGATTCTCCTCTGCTCCGGCACCGAGGGCGCGATTTCTATGGAAGATATCCTCGGCGCAGGAGCCGTCAGTAATGCCCTGCTGGAAATCGGCAACGCCACACTCGCCACCGATGCCGCCCGCGTCGCCCATCGCCTCTTCCAATCCACCAAAACCGATCTGCCCGCCGTTCTTCGCCAATGCCAAGGCGGCCGGAACATCATCCGCGCCGGCCTGGAGCCCGACATCGACTTCTGCGCCCGCTTGGATGCATTTGCTTTGGTCGGCGTCTCAGATAAAGATTTGGTCATTCGATCGGCCTGATTACGCTTCTGAATGCAAATGCAACCGCCGAGACGCCGAGAGCGCCGAGACAAACACCGAGAAAGATTTGCATTTATCCGTGTCTATCGGTGTTCATCGGTGGCTAAGAGCCTAAAACAAAATGAAACTCAAAACAGACAAAATGCCGGAAAATCAGGGATTTTTACGAAAACACAGTTCATTTTGTTAGAGGCTCTAAATTTGAATTTGTATTCCTCGGCGTCTGTCTCGGCGTACTCGGCGCCTCGGCGGTTGCATTTCACCTAACGGAGAAAAGCATGGAATCCCAGACCATCCCCGGAATCGTCACACTCCCCAGCAATTATTCGGTCGATCAAACCGTCGAACGATTGCAAACCATCCTCCAGCAAAAAGGCGTCGCGCTTTTCGCCCTGATCGACCACAGCGGCGAAGCGGAAAAAGTCGGCATGAAAATGCCCCCGACCAAATTGCTCATCTTCGGCAACCCCAAAGCCGGCACGCCTTTGATGCTGGCCGCCCCCAGCGTCGCCATCGATCTTCCGCTGAAAATATTGGTCGCAGAAGACACTTCGGGGAAGGTTTGGATTTCATACAATGCTCCCGAATATTTGCGCGAACGGCATCATCTCCCTGATGCGCTGATTCAAAATATCGCAGTTGTCGCTCTTTTGGCCGAAAAAGCCGTGGAATGACCTCGTTGTCTGGCAGGCCAAAACTTGTCCGACCTGCGGTCGTTGCTAAAATGTGGGCCGGCGCTTACAGGGAAGATCGTGAAAATTAACATTCGGATTTTTATCGCTCTCCTGGCGGTCGGTGCTTTATCGATACGATATTCTCGCTGCGCGGCGGCGGATGTGTCGTTGGATTCGGATTCGGATGGCCAGATCAGCGTCCAGTTCGCTACCGGCAAAACTGAGATCGCCACGATGTCGGAGGGGGTCCATTACTTTTTCGGTCGCACTTGGCCACTCCAGAATATTCCGCCCGAAATCGCGGGGCTGCAATTCACCAGGCGCACTGGCGGGAAACCCGCTGCGGTAGTACTGGATGTACAAGCCGGCGCCACGGTCTATCTCCTGGTCGACGGTGACACCGGACCCACCGCGCATCCGGACTTGAACAAACGCATTGCAGCATCCGGCTGGACTCGGCTTGCCGATGCGCAACGTGTTTACAAACGGACCGCCGATGGCGATCAAATGAGCGCGATTGCTGTTTACAGACAGGAATTTGCCTCACCCCAGAATATTTTGCTCGATGGTGGAGGTTGGGCGGGAATTGTCGTCGCCGGAAAGAATCTCCAGGTAAAGACAACGACAGATGCGCCTCCGCAAACGGATGCAAACAAGGACATCCCCGATCAGCCGCTGAACGTCACTTTACAGAATGAGGACACCTCTGCCCCCACGACGCAAATCTCTAAAAACCAATCCGAAATCAAGGCGCTGGAAATACTTGAGCAGGACGACGGCACTGAGCTCGGGGAAGCCACCGAATTTATTCTCACGGCCGAACCCGGCTCCACCAAGGGAGATATCCCTGTCTCGTTTGGTTCGGAAATCGGCCCGCAGACAAAACTAGTGCTGGCCGAACTGATGCGCTGGGTCCACGTTACCTACCCAAGAATTACCGGCACCAACAAACTCGAATACAGTTTCGAGGACAAATACATCAAGCACGATGGCGGCTCGATCGGCGCGGCGTGCGGCACGCTCCTGCTATCCGTGGTCCAGGGATTCGATGTCGATCCCAATCTCGCCATGACCGGCGATGTCACCGCAGACGGAAAAGTCCGCGCCATCGGCGGCGTGGCGGCCAAGCTGCGTGGCGCAGCGGCAGCGGGCTGCACTTTGGTCGCTCTTCCCGATGAGAATTATGAACAACTCGTCGATGCGGAAATCTATGATGGATTGTCCGCCGTCACCAACACGCAGGTGCTCGGCATTTCGACGCTCGATTCCGCCGCCGCCGTTGCAAGGGTCGATCGCGACGCCAAACTCGCCCAGGCCATCACTCTTTTCAGTGAGATTCAAGAAGCCATCAAGCAATCTCCGGATTATTTGAAGACCACGAAAGCCCAATCCGATTTGCAGCAGGTGCTCGATCTTGACCCAGACCATCTCTCGGCAAAAGTTTTGCTTTCAATCGCTCAGGGTACTGCACGAACACGCCTGACCGCGGGCGCATCGGAATATTACACGTTCGTCGCTGTCCAATTCGCTGTTCCCATGATCAACCAGCAGATTCAGTCCGGCACCAAATCCCCGGTGCTGCCGGCGATGGTAGAAGAATCCCTCAAACGTCTGCTGCTGGTGCACCAGCGATCCGATCCGCATATCGTGCCGCTGATCGACGCGTGGAGTGATTGGATTCAAGCATCCTCGGATTATGAATCCGGCAACGCTTCTGACGATTATCTGGAAACCAAACGCCAGGCGGCGCTGGATGCCATGACCAAATTGCAAGCCAACCGCGACCTGATCGAAAAGATGCTGCACGAGGGGATGTGAATTTTTTATTTCGCCCATGCCGTCGGTATAATGCGGGCCGACGCTCCAAGGGAAGATCGTGAAGCTGACAACTCGTTTTTTCGCCGCCTTTCTGGTGGCCAGCGCTCTATTCACCGCCCGCTCAATCTGCCCGGCGGCGGATGTGACGCCCACTGCCACTACGGACGGCCAAGTCAGCGTTACATACGCCAGCGGCAAGACTGAACTCGCCATTTTGAATGAGGGCATCCAGTATTACACGAACCACGATTGGATGCTGCAAAATATCCCCGCCGAACTTACCGGCATGATTTTCACCCGGCGATCCAGCGGGCAACCCGTGGGAGTGGAAATAGACGCCCCTGCCGGCGCGACAGTCTACCTTTTGGTGAACAGCGATAAAGGAACCGACCCGGTACAACCATTTTTTACGCAATTGGCGCCGTCTGGCTGGTCTAGACTTGCTGACGCCAACTACATTTCCGATAGCGGTAAGTCCTGGCCGATAGCGATCTTCAAGCAGACGTTCACATCGCCGCAGAAAATTTCACTCGATGACCCGGGTTATGCTGGATTCGTGATCGCCGCCAAAAACCTCGTCGTGAACGCCGCCTCGCCGCTGAAATCGTACTCCGTTCAAACGCAGAATGTCGCCCCACAGAATGAGGCTTCGCAGAGACCCGGCGCAGTCATTCAAGTCACGCCAATTGCCAAGCTCCAATCTGAAATCAAAGGGCTGGAGATCTTCGAGCAAGACGATGGCACTGAACTTGGCGAAGCAACCGAGCTCATTCTCACGGCCGATCCCGGATCTAAAAGTGGATATATCCCGGTGTCATTTGCCTCGGAAGTCGGCCCGCAAACGAAACTGGTGCTCGACGAACTGATGCGCTGGACGCATGTCAATTACCCAAAAATCAGCGGCACGGACAAAATCGAATACAGTTTTGAAGACAAATATATCAAACATGATGGCGGATCGATCGGCGCGGCCTGCGGAACGCTCATTTTATCTGTGCTCCACGGTTTCGATGTCGATCCCAACATCGCAATGACTGGCGATATCAGCGCCGATGGAAAAGTCCGCGCTATCGGCGGCGTCGCGGCCAAACTGCGTGGCGCCGCCGCTGCAGGATGCACATTGGTCGCCCTTCCGGAAGAGAATTACGAGCAACTCGTCGATGCGGAAATCTATGATGGATTGCCAGCCGTCACCAACACACAGGTTCTTGGCATTTCGACGCTCGACTCCGCCGCCGCCGTCGCACGAGTTGACCGCGACGCTAAACTCACCCAGGCCATCAACCTTTTCAGTCAAATTCAGCAATCAATCAAGCAATCCCCGGACTATTTAACAACGGCAAAAGCACGGGACGATTTGCAGCAGGTTCTGGAACTCGCACCCAATCACCTCTCCGCCAAAGTTCTGCTCTCCATCGCCCAAGGCACCGCCCGGACACGATTGACCGCCAGCGCATCGGAATATTACACGCTGGTCGCGGTTAATTTTGCTCTTCCCATGATCAGCGATCAACTCAAGTCCGGCACCAAATCCCCGGTGCTGCCGGCCATGGTGGATGAATGCCTCAATCGCCTCCGATTGGTTCACCAGCGCTCCGACCCGCAAATCCTTCCAATGATTGACGCCTGGCAGGACTGGATTGAGGCATCATCAGATTACGAATCGGGAAACGCCTCGGATAACTATTTGGAATCAAAGCGACTTGCCGTTTTGGATGCCATGACCAGATTACAAGCCAACCGCGACTTGATCGAAAAGATGCTGCATGAGGGGATGTGATATACTGTGCGACCATCGCGCAGAGGGAAGATCATGAAAAATAACATTCGTTTTCTCGCCACCCTTGTGGCGATCAGCGTTTTATGGACAGGTCGATCACTGTGTTTCGGGGATGATTTACTTCCTGCGTCAGATTCGGATGGCTTAGTCACCGTACACTATGCCAGCGGCGGCACCGAACTCGCGACGTTGTCGGAGGGGGTAACCTATTTCACGAACCATGACGCGGCTTTGCGAGATGTTCCTCCGGCGCTTATAGGATTGACGTTCACTCGGCGCTCTGCCGGACAACCCTCCGGTGTGGAGATAGACGCATCGGCCGGTGCGAAGGTCTACCTCTTGGTCGATGGGGATACGGGGCGAGATGCGGTGCCGGAATTGAACAAGCAAATCGCCCTTTCAGGCTGGTCCAGAATTGCCGATATCCAGCGCGATCCCGTCTGCCCAATGGTGGTTTACGAGCGAGATTTTGCCTCGGAGAAAACGGTTTCGCTTGATGGGCCCGGCTGGTCTGGATTCGTCGTCGTGGCGAAGAACCTCGAAATGAAGAGACCACCGAATGAGTCTGCGCCGCCAGATTCGGCGACGGATTCACCCACAAAAACCTCCGATCAACCACAGAATGCCTCCTTACAGAGCGCCGGCACAACCGGCCCAGCCATACAAATTGCCAAGCTCCAATCCGAGATCAAAGCGCTGGAAGTCCTGGAACAGGACGATGGCATCGAACTCGGCGAGGCCACGGACCTGATCCTCACTGCCGATCCCGGATCGAAAAGCGGAGAGATCCCCGTGTCATTTGCCTCGGAGGTTGGCTCGCAAACAAAACTGGTGCTCGACGAACTGATCCGCTGGACGCATGTTAACTTCCCAAAGATCAGCGGCACCGACAAAA
>Ga0302324_100008511_pt1 | contig 21618 bp, 21 predicted proteins | sample Palsa_T0_1_FD_201949 | JGI IMG/M metagenome (GOLD analysis project Ga0302324, IMG submission 201949) | Peat permafrost microbial communities from Stordalen Mire near Abisko, Sweden - Palsa_T0_1 | ecosystem: Environmental > Terrestrial > Soil > Palsa > Peat permafrost | place: Sweden: Abisko...
AACGGCTACGCCAAGGGTCACGCCGCGCTCGCCCTGCAGACCCTGCGCAACCATCCGGCCCTGCTGGCTCATTTCGTCTCACGGTACGCCGCGCCGTGACCCTGGGAGAGCTCGTGCACCACATCAAACCGCCCGCCGATCCGGCCACCCTGGAGCATCGCAACCTGCGCCAAGGCGAGTTCTGGCGTGCGCTGCCGGTGTACGAAGCGGTCGACGAGGCGACGTTCCTCGACCATCTCTGGCAAGCACGTCACTCGGTCAAGACGCCGGAGGAGTTGTTCGAGACGATCGGGGGAATCGTCGATCCGACCTTCCTCGACGACGCGCGCGAAGGTTTCCGGCGCGCACCGATGGCGGTGCGCGTCTCGCCGTACATCCTCGCCTCGATCGACTGGACGCGACCCTACGAAGATCCGATCCGACGGCAGTTCATCCCGGTCGCCTCGCGGCTGCTGCCCGATCACCCGCGACTGACCCTCGACTCGCTGCACGAGCAGGACGACGCGCCGGTCCAGGGGCTCACCCACCGCTACGGCGACAAAGCACTCTTCCTGCCGCTGCAGACCTGCCCGGTCTACTGCCGCTTCTGCACGCGCTCGTACGCCGTCGGTCCCGACACCGAGCTGATCGACAAGGCCGCGCTCGCCAAGACGCCTGAGCTGTGGCAACGCGCGTTCGACTACATCGCTTCGCGCCCGGAGATCGAAGACGTCGTGATCTCCGGTGGCGACACCTACCAGCTCGCGCCGAAGAACATCACCTTGATCGGCGAGGCGCTGCTGGCGATCCCGCACGTGCGGCGGATGCGCTTTGCGACCAAAGGCCCGGCCGTGATGCCGATGAAGATCCTCACCGACACGGCCTGGACCGACGCGCTGTGCGGCGTGGTCGAACACGGCCGCGCGCTGGGCAAGGACGTCGTGCTGCACACGCACTTCAACTCTCCCAACGAGATCTCGTGGATCACGCAGCGCGCGATGGAGGTCCTCTTCCAACGCGGGGTCACCGTGCGCAACCAGAGCGTCCTGATCCGCGGCGTCAACGACGACGTCGCGACGATGACGACACTGGTCAAACGGTTGTCGTGGATCAACGTCCAGCCGTACTACGTCTACATGCACGACCTGGTGCAGGGCGTCGAGGAGCTGCGCACCTCGATCGCGACCGCGCTCGAGATCGAGAAGGGCGTGCGCGGCGTGACCGCCGGTTTCAACACGCCGCTGTTCATCTGCGACGCGCCGGGCGGCGGTGGCAAGCGCGACGTCCACAGCTTCGAATACTACGATCGCGAAAACGGGATCACCGTCTACCACGCGCCGGGCGTCAAGCCCGGGCAGTCGTTCCTCTACTTCGATCCGATCGACACGCTCGCGCCCCCGGCGCAGGCGCGCTGGGCCGTCCCGGCGCTTCAGGACGCGATGATCCGCGACGCCCTCGCGCACGCCGGCGACAAGGTCACCGCCCTGGCATAAGGGCGGCGCATCGCCGCGTCGAAGGGCGAGGCGATGCTCATCAACGCGGTCACCTATACCTTCCCCGCGGAGCGCGCCGACGAGGCGCAGCGGCTCTTCGAGCAGCTCGCCGCGGCCTCGCGCACCGAGCCCGGCTGCCTGGGGTACCTCGTCGCTCGTGGGATCGCCGACCGAACGACCTTCGTGCTCTACGAGAGCTGGGCCGACCAGGCGGCGCTCGACGTGCACTACGCGACCGAGCATTTTCAGCGCCTGGGCATCAACGGGATCCGACCGCTGATGGCGAGCCGCCAAGCCGTACTCGCGACGCCCTTGCCGTAGATGCGCGTCTGCGTCTACTGCGGGTCGTTGCCCGGCGACGACCCGCGCTTCGCGGCGACGGCGCGCGCGTTCGGCGCGGCGCTGGCGGGCGCCGGTTACGGCGTCGTCTACGGCGGCGGGCGGGTCGGCTTGATGGGCGCCCTCGCCGACGCGGCGCTGGCCGCCGGTGGCGAGGTCATCGGGGTGATCCCGCGCTTCCTCGAAGAGCGCGAGGTCGCGCACCGCGGCGTCGACCTGCGCGTCGTCGAGTCGATGCACGAGCGCAAAGCGCTGATGGCCGAGCTGGCCGATGCCTTCGTCGCACTCCCCGGCGGCTTCGGCACCTTCGAGGAGTACTTCGAGATCGTGACCTGGGTGCAGCTCGGGCTCGCCGACGCGCCCTGCCTGCTGGCCAACGTCGAGGGCTACTTCGACGGGCTGCTCGCGCTGATCGACGGCGCGCACGCCAAAGGTTTCATCACCGCGCGCAACCGCACGCTCGTCGAGGCCTTCCCGACCGTCGAACAGGTGCTACAGCGGCTGGCGCTGGTCCAACCTCACGACGGCGCGTCGTTTTGATGCTGGGCGTAGGTGCGCGGGTCGAAGTACCAGGCCGGGAGTGAGGCGGGGAAGGTGATGTCGCGGAATTGGTAGTCGACGTCCTGTCCGTCGCCCACGTACTGCTCCCCGTTGCTGTCTTTGCCGACGACGCCGTGCAGATCGGTCACGACCGGGAGGCCTTGCACGTTGCCCATCGTGATCGTGAAGATGACCGCGTAGACGTGGTTCCCGGCGTCCCGGTCGAACAGCTTATCGGTCGCGATGAGCTTGTGCAGCTCGAGCGTGTTCTTGTCGCACCAGATCTCGCGTAACCGGTTGCGGTCGACGTCGCGGCGCGGCTCGACGTGCAGGTGCAGTTGATCGCCGACGGTCTCGACCGAGGTCACGGTGTAGTCGAACTCGAGTAGCGTGCGCACGCCACCGATCAGCGGCGGGGGTGTGTAGTTCGGCTCCGGCGTCGGAACCTCGGCGACGGGATGGTGGCGCAACGGCGCGGGCTCGAAGACGTCGGCGGTCGGAGGCCCGGGATCGCGGTCCTCGTTGAACGCCGGGCGGTCGAAGGTCAGGTCGCCGCGCGCGTCGTCGCGGTAGACGAAGCGCGTGAGCGCGGCCCGATCGCTGTTGCGGACCCAGATGTGCACCGTGTACGAGCCGAGTGGATCCGGATAGCCGTTGGTCGCGAGTTGCTTGCGGATCAGCGTGTAGGTCTCGTACGGCGGAGGCGGCCGGTGCGAGCGATATTCGGCGCGGATCATCCCGAGCAGCCGCTGCGGGCTCGGCGAGGCGCCCGCGTCGGGTGCGGGCGTCGCGATCTGCGCTAGGAGCAGGACGAGAGCGAGCATCGGCACGAGTTACGGCGCCGCCGGGGCGGTGGCCCGCCGTCCTCGCTCCGGAGCGGAAGGGGCCGCCTTAGGCCGCGGCGTGCGCGCTCCGCTCGCGCACGCCGAGCGCCACCCAGGTCAGATTCCCCAGCGTCAGCCCGCCGAAGGTCAGGAAGACGGCCGCGAAGCCGAAGCGGGCGGCGAGCGCGCCGCCGAGCAGAGGGCCGACGAACATCCCCATGAACGTCGCGCTGGCGACGACCCCGTAGACCGCTCCGCGTCGTTCGACCGGGAACATCGTCCCGATCCAGGCGTTGGCGGTCGGGAGCACGCCGCCCAGGAAGACACCGACGCCGAACCGCAGCGCCAAGAAGGCCCAGATCGAGTGGACGAAGGCCTGCGGGATCGTGAAGCACGCGACGCCGGCGAGCGAGATCGTCAGCACGCGCCGGTACCCGATCAGGTCGCTGCGCTTGCCCAGGAACGGCGAGGCGATCAGATCGGCGGCGCCGGTGACGGCGAACGCCGCGCCGGCCGCCGTCGCCAGCCACGGCGCGTCGCCGACCAGGTCGCGCACGAAGAGCGGGACGATCGGCTGCACGCCGAGCGCGGAGACTTGCGCCAACAGGACGACGACGAACAGCGGCGCGAGCTGAGGATGGCGGACCAGCTCGGCGAACTGTCCCCAGATCGGCCCGCGCACCCCTGCGCCGGCGGTGGGCCGGACGAATCGCTCGCGCACGGCCAGCGTGCAGGTCAGCGCGGCGACGAACGCGACCCCTGAGGTCCAGAAGAAGACCTCGCGGTAGTCGTGCAGCCAGTCGGCGAGCAGCCCGCCGGCCATCGGCCCGACCAGCCCACCGACGAGCTGTCCGGTCGCCATCCAGCCAAGCGAGAAGCCGAGCAGCCCTTCGGGAACCTGCGTCCCGACCAGCGCCGTCGCCGCCGCCGAGAAGCCGCTGAAGATCCCCATGCAGGCGCGGGCCAAGAACAGCACCAGGACGTTGGGCGCCAAGCCCATCAAGGCGGTAAACAGACAGACCGCCGCCGAGGAGCGCACGACCATCGCCTTGCGGCCGAGCCTGTCGGCGAGGCCGCCCCAGATCGGCGAGAAGATCGCCGCCAAGAGGAAGTTGACCGAGGCGATCGCCCCGGACCACAGCTCGACCCGCGCCATCGGCCGCACGCCCAGCTCGATGACGAACAGGGGCAGGAACGGCGCCGAGATCGAAAACGCGAGCGACATGATCGCCTGGACGGCGACCATCATCCACAGCGTGCGGCGCCACCCGGAGTGCAGGCTGGAACCCTCAGCGCGCGCGGTTCGGCACCGGGCCCAAATGCATTCCAGCGTCGAGGCTCAGGATCTCGCCCGTCACTGACCCGGCGTCGAGCAGCCAGACGATGGCGTCGGCGACGTCCTCGGGCGTGATGATGCGCCCCAGCGGCGCGGCCGCCTCCCAGGTGGCGACGCGCCGGGCCGCGGCGTCCGCGCCGAGCGCCGCCGCCGTCCAGCGCGTCTGGACCAGCCCCGGGCAGACGGCGTTGACCCGGATCGCCGGCGCCAGCGCCCGCGCCAGCGAGAGGGTCAGCGTGTTGAGCGCGCCCTTCGAGGCCGCGTAGGCGATCGAGGAGCCCTCACCGCTGAGCGCCGCCATCGAGGAGACGTTGACGATCGCGCCGCCCCGCTCGCGCAGGGCCGGGGCGACCGCCCGGGCCATCTGATACGGCCCGATGACGTTGACGCCGTAGAGCCGCTGGAAATCGGCCTGGTCGAGCGCCTCCAGATCGTGGTGCGAGGCGAAGACCGTGATCCCGGCGTTGTTGACCAGGCCGTCGATCCGCCCCCAGTGCGCGAGCGCGGCATCGGCCAGCGCCCGGCAATCGAGGTCTTGGGAAACGTCGCCCCGCACGACGATCGCCTCACCCCCGGCGGCGGCGCACGCGGCCGCGACCTCGCCGGCCGACGCTTCCCCAGCCGTGTAATTGACGACGACGCCGGCACCCCTCGCGGCGAGGCGCTGCGCGCAGGCCGCTCCGATCCCCGCCGACGACCCGGTTACGATGTAGACCGCCCTCGCGCCAGCCACCTGAATCCTCCGAATGCACAGACCCTGGGCCCCAATCCGGGCCGGCCCCCGCTGGAACGAAACGTTTCCTCTTGCCGTTCCGGGGTTGCGAAGGAAAGTTGCGGTCGTCTCCGCAAACGGCCTTCAGCCATGTCATGCCCCTAGGCATCACGTGTCGTTCTAGCCGTTCTCAAGAGGAGGGCGTTCCCATTTCGAACCTAGCTCACTTGGTCCGGCGCCTTTCGCAGCGCCGCACCAATACCGTGCTTCCGGTCGTGTGCGCCGTGGTCGCTCTCGTGGTTGGTGCCGTTGCTCAGGCGCAGGCGCAAACCACTCCGGCTACCACCACGACGCCAGCCACGACCACGACGACCCCCGTGCAGACCGCGCAGACGACGCCGACCGTCACGACCCACCAGGTCGTCGCCCAGTCTGCGACCGGGTTCAACGTCTCGCACTATCCGATCATCGACATCATCCCGATGTACACCGAGGAAGCTGGACAGTTCAGCAAGCCGGGTACGACCTACGATTACTTCGACGTTGGCGGGACGATCAAGCTCCCCGTCACGACGAAGCTCTCGTTCTCGTTCGACCGCAACATCGGCGGCACGCTGAACACCGCACCGACGCGCCAATTGAACCCGACCACCGGCGCGACGACCTACAACGCCGACTCACGCGACAGCGTGCTCGTCTACCGCGCCGACTGGACGTTCAGTCCGCAGTGGAACGCCGAGGTCGGCGAGCAGTTCCGCCACCGTGAGTATGCCGGCTGCTTGCCGCCGGTCCCCTCCCAGTGCCCGCTCAGTGCAACGGGCTTCAGTCAGAACTCCGGTATCAGCTCGGTGCCCTTCCCGTACTCGAACAACTCGACGGAAGCCCACTGGGGCTACCTGGGTCTCACCTACACGACTCAGCACATCCCGCAGCTGTTCGGCATCCAGTTCGCCTTCAACCTGACCGGCGACTGGCAGCGGGTCGACCCGCATGTCGCCGAGCTGTGCACGGCTGTCACGACGCAGCCGGCGATCGGGACGGACGCGGAGCCCTGCCTCGGTCACCTCCACCAGATCATCTACGTCCCCGAAGATTATCTGCAGACGAACCACGTGCCGCCGCTCAACCAGTCGAACTACTACGAGACGACGCAGTACATCGCTGCACTCGTCCCATTCACGCACGGCCTCACCGGTTCGGTGAACTACACCTGGGGCGCGCTCAACTTCTACGAGAACCAGGAGTACCCGTGGCGCTGGGCCGACAAGATGACGTACGTCTTGACCCAACGCCTCAACCCGGGCACGGCGATCTCGCTGCGCTACACGAACGCCACCGAGGATCTGATCGGCATCCCGTACTTGGGCACCGTGCACAACTACGGACCGATCGTCTCCAACGCGGTACACGTCGCGAACTTTGACGCGTACTTCACCTTCCACTTCGATTCGAACAGCCTCTTCCACTGATCCGGAACGTCCGGTAACGAAGAGAGGCGGTCCATACGGACCGCCTCTTTTTGTTTGTAGCCGGCGGCGCGCTCAGCGCTCGGTCAAGGCTTCGCGGACGATGCGCTCCTGCTCGACGACGTGGGCGCCCGGGTAGCCTTCCGAGGGGCTCGCGCGGTACGGGCGGCCGATGTAGCCGAGGTCGAACAGGCCGTTGGGGAGCTTCTCGACTAGACGACGCCGCACGTGGGCACGGGCGCCCATGTTCTTCGGCTCCTCCTGGACCCAGATCGCTTCCTCGACGTTCGGGTAGCTCGAGAGGATCTGCACGACCTCGCTGACCGGGAAGGGCGAGAGCATCTCGACCCGCACGATCGCCGTCTTCTTCGTCTGCTCGTAGAGCGGGCTCGCGATCAGGTCGTAGTAGATGTGGCCGCTGCACAACAGGATGCGCTCGACCGCGGACTTCTCGGCGCTGGCGAAGCGCGGATCGTCGATCGCCCGGCGGAACGCGCCGCCGGCCAGCTCGTCGAGCGTCCCGTACGCCGCGCGGTTGCGCAGCAGCGACTTCGGCGTCATGACGACCAGCGGGTACGGCTGCCCGCCCATCGCTTGCGCGCGCAGCAGGTGGAAGTATTGCGCCGAGGTCGAGCAGTTCGCGACCCGGATGTTGCCCTCGGCCGAGAGCTGCAGGAAGCGCTCGAGCCGCGCGCTCGAGTGCTCGGGGCCGGCCCCTTCGTAGCCGTGCGGCAGCAGCAGCGTCAGCCGTGTCGACTGCCCCCACTTGGCCGCCCCGGCGGCGATGAACTGGTCGATGATGATCTGCGCGCCGTTGTTGAAGTCACCGAACTGCGCCTCCCAGAGGACCAGCGCATCCGGCGTCTCGATGCCGTAGCCGTACTCGAAGCCCAAGCAGGCGTACTCGGAGAGCGGCGAGTTGTAGATCTCAAACGACGCCTTGGCATCGGCGAGGTGCTGCAGCGGGACGTACTTCTCGTTGGTGCGCGCGTCGTGCAACACGGCGTGGCGATGCGAGAAGGTGCCGCGCTCGGTGTCTTGACCGGTGAGGCGGATCGGGACGCCGTCGCTGAGCAGCGAGGCGAAGGCCAGCGCCTCGGCCAGACCCCAGTCGACCTCACCGCTCTCGCGCAGCGCCTGCGTCCGTTTGGTGAACTGTCCTTGGAGCTTGCGGTTGACCTGAAAGCCGTCGGGGGCGGCGACGACCGCGTCGCTCCAGCGCAGCAGCCGGCCGCGGTCGACGGTGCTCGCCACCACCGGCTGGTTACCGCGCTTGCGCGCCTCGTCGTCCTCGGCTTTGAACTCGCCGCTCTTGACCAGCTTGTACGCCTCGCTGATGCGCGCGGTCGCCGCGTCCTGTAGCGCCTTGACCTGATCGTTGGTCAGGATCCCCTGCGCGACCAGCTCGGCCGCGTAGAGCTCGCGGACCGTCGGGTGCGAGGCGATCACCGCGTACATGTTGGGCTGCGTGTACGCGGGTTCGTCCTGCTCGTTGTGGCCGAAGCGGCGGTAGCCGATCAGGTCGACGACGACGTCGCGGCCGAACTTGCGGCGGTAGTCGATCGCCAGGTGGACCGCCGCGATGCACGCGTCGACGTCGTCGGCGTTGACGTGGACGATCGGCAGGTCGTAGCCCTTGGCCAGGTCCGAAGCGTAGCGCGTCGAGCGCGCCTCGGAGGGATCGGTGGTGAAGCCGACCTGGTTGTTCGAGATGATGTGGATCGTCCCGCCGGTCGAGTAGCCGGCCAGGCCCTGGAGGTTGAGCACCTCGGCGACGATCCCTTGGGCGGCGAACGCCGCGTCGCCGTGGATGAGGATCGGCGCGGCAACCTCGACGTCGCGGGTCGGCGGGTCGACGGCGTGGTCGGTCTGCAGCGCGCGCGTCATCCCCTCGACGACGCCGTCGACGGCCTCGAGATGCGAGGGATTGTGCGCCAGCTCGACCCGAATCTTCGTGCCGACCGGCGTCGTGTACGTCCCGGTCGCGCCGTGGTGGTATTTGACGTCGCCGGTGACGTCGTTGGCGACCGTGTCGGGCGCCTGCAGCTCCTCGCGCGTGGCGGCCTGGTCGAACTCGGTCAGCAGCTCCTCATACGGACGATTGACGACGTGGGCGATCGTCGAGAGCCGGCCGCGATGCGCCATCCCGAGAACGGCAGTCTTGGTCCCGTCCTCGGCCAGCATCGAGATCGTCTCCTCGAGCATCGGCACCATCACGTCGAGCCCTTCGATCGAGAAGGTCTTCTGCGACATGAACTGCTTGCGGAAGAAGCGTTCCATCGTCTCGACCTTGGTCAGCCGTTGGAGGACCTGGACGCGGCGCTGTGGGGTCAGCGGGCGGCGGTGCATCCCCGTCTCGATGTACTCGCGCAGCCATTCGCGCTGCTGCGTGTTCGAGATGTGCTCGATCTCGTAGGCGATCGTCGAGCTGTAGGTCTCGCGCAGCTTGGGCAGCACGTCGGCGAGCGTGTTGCCCGGCACCTTGACGCGCAGCACCGAGGCCGGGATCGCGCGCATCATCGCGGGCGTCAGGCCGTAGCTGGCCGGATCGAGCGACGGATCCTCGGGCGGCGTCGTCCCCAACGGGTCGAGCGACGCGCCGAGGTGGCCGTGGCGGCGATAGGCCGAGACGATCGCCATCCCCGCCGCGATCGCGCGCAGCATCTCTTCCGAGGGAACACCGGGCAGCTCGCCGATCGGCGCGACGGCTTCGCGCAGCGGCGCCGGCGCGCCGTTGGCACTGGTCGACGTGCCGCGGATCGCCGCGGTCACGCCGAGCTGGGTGAAGACGGTCTCGTAGAAGCCGTCGGCGCCGGCGAGCAGCTCCTCGACGCGGCGCAGGAACTCGCCCGACTGCGCACCCTGGATGACGCGGTGGTCGTAGGTCGAGGTCATCGTCATGACCTTCTCGACGCCGAGCTGCTCGAGCGTTGCGCGCGACGTATGGGCGAAGCCCGCCGGAAAGGTGATCGCGCCGGTCGCGATGATCGCGCCTTGCCCGACCAACAGGCGCGGCACCGAGGCGACCGTTCCGATCCCGCCCGGATTGGTCAGGGTGAACGTCGCGCCGGTCTGCTCCTCGACCGAGAGCTTGTTGTCGCGCGCCTTGGCGACGAGGTCCTCGTACTTCTCGCGGAACTGCGCGAAGTCGAGCGTCGCGGCGTTCTTCAACACCGGGACGACCAGGAAACGCGAGCCGTCCTTGCGCTGCGCGTCGACCGCGAGGCCGAGATGGACGCCGGCCTCGACCCGCTGCGGTTTGCCCTCGACGCGCCGGAACGAGTTGGTGATCGCGGGCTGTTCGCTCGCCGCGCGCGCGAGCGCGAACGCGATCAGGTGGGTGAACGAGATCTTCTCGCCGCGTCCGGCTTGTTTGAGCGCGGTGTTCAGCTCGCTGCGGCGCTGCTCGAGCGTCCCGACGTGCAGCGTGCGGAACGACGTCGCGACCGGGATCGTCAGCGACTGATCCATGTAGGTCGTCAGCGTCGCCGCGGAGCCTTTCAGCTCGGTGACCTTCGTCTCGGGCGCCAGCGCCGGATACTGGATCGCCGGCGGCGCCGACGCGCTGCCGAGCCCGCCGGAGAACGCGACCTTGCCCGAGGCGACCGCCGCTTCGACGTCTTCGCGCAGGATGAGCCCGTCGGGGCCGCTGCCGCGCAGCTTCGACGGATCGATGTGCAGCCGCTCGACGAGCCGGCGCGCGTGATGCGAGAGCGCCCCGCCGACTTTTCCGTTCCCGTCGGCGCGCTCGTCCGGCGCGCTCGCGCTGCCCGCCGAGCCGTAGCCGCTCGGCGTCACCAGCTCGGGTTCACTCGGCTTCGCAGCCGGAACGCTCGGAGCGGCCGGAGCCGGCTTCGCCGCTGCTTCGGGCTTGGCGGCCTTCGTGTCGATCTCGGCGAGCACCGCACCGACGCCGACCGTCGCGCCCTCGTCTCCGTGCAACGCAGTGATCACGCCGCTCGCGGTCGAGGGCACCTCGACGTCGACCTTGTCGGTCGTGATGTCGACGATCGTGTCGCCTTCGTCGACCCAGTCGCCGACTTTCTTGCGCCACTCGACGATCGAGCCTTCGCTGACCGACTCGCCCATCTCGGGCAGGGTGACGTTGACGAGCGTTTGCACTACGGTATGGATCTCCGGACGGGGTGGTCTCGCTACGGGTGGAGTGGTGCTCTTCGGTCTCGCCCGAAGCGGCGGCCTGCCCCGCCTCTCATCATACGAGTCACGCCGGACAAAGGGAAATGCGGCCGCCCGATGGCAGGCAGAGCCCAGACCTATGGAGCTCCGCGACCTGCGCTCGTTCGTGGCGGTGGCGCACCAGCGCAACTTCAGCCGGGCGGCAGAGCAACTGCACGTCTCGCAGCCCGCGCTGAGCGAGCAGATCCGCAAGCTCGAGGACGAGCTGGGGGCGCCGCTCTTCGAGCGGACCAGCCGCGGCGCGACCCTGACCGATGCGGGCGAGGCCCTGCTGCCGCACGCCCGGGCGGTGCTCAGCCAGGCCGACCAGGCGGCCGAGGCCGTCCGGCTGATCGCCCGGGGCCTGGCCGGGACGCTGACCCTGGGGTTCATCGACTCGGCCGCCCTGGGTCTGCTCCCGCCGCTGATCCGCCGCTTCTCCGCCCGCCACCCCGAGGTGAAGCTGCGCCTGCGCGAGCTGGGGACCCGGGCCCAGATCGAGGCGCTCGAGGCGGGGGAGATCGACGTCGGGATCGTCCGCGGACCGATCTGGAACGCCGGGCTGACGGGGGTCACCCTGGCGACCGAGCCGCTGCTGGTGGCGCTCCCGGCCCAGCACCCGCTCGCGGCGCAGGCGGCGATCCGCCCGGCGGAGCTGGCCGCAGAGGGCTTCATCACCTTCCCAGCCGACCGCGGCGCCGCGCTCTACGAGGAGACGGTGCGGCTCTGCCACGAGGCCGGCTTCGATCCGCGGATCGTCCAGGAGGCCAACGAGATCGCGACGATCTGCGCGCTGGCGGCCGCCGGCCTGGGGATCGCGATCGTCCCCGCCTCGGCGGCGGCGATCGTCCTCGACGGCCTCGTCCACCGGCCGATCGACGCGCCGCATGCTGACCTGGAACGCTGGGCGATCTGGCACGAAAGCCCCTCGGCGCTCGTCCGCGCCTTCGCCGAAACGCTCGATGCTACGACATGATGTGTAATTCCGCGAGCTGGGTACCATGCGGGCTATGAGCAACCACTTCCACGCACTCAAGACCGTTCGCCCGGTCGCTCTCGGGTTCGCCTTCTTCGCCTCCGCCGGCGCGATGGCTATCGCGCAAGACCAGAGCTACACGACCTTCGATCCGCAGTACAACACGATCACCGTTTGGAACGCGGCGTGGGATCAAGGCAACTACGACCGTCACCACATCCTCCTCGGCACCGTCGCCGATTTCAAACCCTACCGCCTGCTGCTCGCGCCCGCCGATCCCGACGGTCACGCGACGATGGTCGACCTGAAGGACGGCACCGTCATCCGTCCGGACGGCACCACCCTGGTCCCCGGCATGCAAGTCGCCGTGCTGGGCTACTGGAGCAAGGGCACGTTCATCGCGAACCGCGTCATCCTGCGCAGCGGCAGCTAACGCACCCTCGCACTCTCTCTCCGAGCGAATCGCCCGCGCACCACGCGGGCGATTTTCTTTTTTGCCCCGTTTCGGCGAACGCCCGCTGTATGCGTCAACGCGAGTGGGTATGCCATATCATGACAACGCACTTTCATAAAGTACTCGATACCGCTCGCCCGCTCGCCCTTAGCGCCGCATTCGTCCTCTCCGCCGGCGCAGTCGCGCTCGCGCAGACCACGCCGATGCAGTCGGACACGTCCAACGGCTACGGCACGTTCGATCCGCAGTACAACACCGTCAACGTCTGGAATACGGCGTGGGACACGGGTACCTACGATCGCCACCACGTGCTGCTCGGCGTCATCGCCGACTCCAAGCCGTACCGGCTGCTGCTCTCCCCGGCCGATCCCGACGGTCACGCGACGATGGTCGACCTCAAGAACGGCACCATCATCCGTCCGGACGGCACGACGCTGGTCCCCGGCATGAACGTCGCCATCCTGGGCTACTGGAGCAAAGGCACCTTCATCGCGAACCGCGTCCTCCTGCGCGGCAACAACTAACTCCGCAGCGTAGAACGCACCAGACTTGCGTCTCCACCGTCGGGTGGGGGCGTTTTTCTTTTCATGTCATAGTCTGCGGCATGAGGACGGACGATCTCACGCTGCACGGGCGGCACGTTCGGCTGGAACCCCTCGCGCAGCGCCACATCGATGGGCTGGTGGCCGCCGCGGCGGAGGACCCCGCGCTGTATCGGTGGAGTCCGACCCCGCAGGGACGCGCGGAGGGGACCCGCTACGTCGAGACCGCTCTGGCCTGGCGAGACGACGGCAGCGCGGTGCCCTTCGCCACCGTGCGACTCGCAGACGGCGCCGTCGTCGGCTCGACCCGCTTCTTCAACCTGGAGCGCTGGGCGTGGCCGCCCGGTCATCCCTCGCACGGGCGCGCCGCCCCCGACGCCGGCGAGATCGGGTACACCTGGCTGGCCGGCTCGGCGATTCGCACGCCGGCCAACACCGAGGCGAAGCTGCTCATGCTGCGACACGCTTTCGAGGTCTGGCAGGTGCTGCGGATCTGCCTGCACACCGACGCGCGCAACGAGCGCTCGCGGGCCGCTATCGAGCGGATCGGCGGCCGCTTCGAGGGGATCCTGCGCGCCCACCGGATCGCCGCCGACCATATCCCGCGCGACTCGGCGCGCTATTCGATCGTCGCCGCGGAGTGGCCGGCCGTCAAAGCGCGCCTGGAGCAACGCCTCGCAGCTACGTGAGCGTCGATCGGTTTTTTCTGATCACGCGATCGACGCGCTCACCGTAGGTGCGCTCTTCCTGTTCGAGCGGTGCAACGATGGCGGCCGTATCGATCGCGCCGGAGTCGTCGATGCGAGCGGCCGCATGGGCGGGCAAGAACGCGCTCCCGTTGCGCTCGTCGACGTGGAAGACCGGGATCCCCGTCGCGACCGCCATCCGGCCGCCGTTGACCCGCACGGCCTGCGAGAAGAAGGCGTCGTCGGTCATCGGAAAGTCGGCCGCCCCGAACGGCAGCTGATCGGCGAGCCGGCGCAAGAGCGAGACGCGGTGACATAGGAAGTGCGTCGGGACCAGCTCGACGTCGACGACGGCGCCCGGCTCCCCGTGCACGCCTGGGATCAGTCCTGAGTCCCGATCGCCCGTCTTTATCAGCGCGGTGGCCTTCTGGTGCGGCGAGCGCGTCCCGCACAGCGCCGAGAGGAGATCGATGCTCGGATCCTGTTCCAGCGCGCGGATCATCATCGTGAAGGTCCCCTTCAAGAAGAACGCGTCGGCGTCGATCCAAAAGACGTACGGATCCGAACCGGCCTCGAACAGCGCGCGATCCGCTGCCGCGTCGAGCGCCTTCTGCGCCAGCCGGTTGCGCGCCGCATCGACCGGCAAGCGGGTCGCCATCCGGAAGACGATCTCGTAGCCTTCGTTGTGCTCGAGCAGCGCAAGCATCGTCTCGGCCGCTACCGTCCCGCGCGACGGCATCAAGACGATGATCCGCACGATAGTGCGAACTCTACCGTATAGCCAGGCCCGCCGCAAGGGCCGGTGTCGATTTCGACCTCCTTCGTTCGACGGGAAGGTAGAAGCACACCCGACAAGGAGAGCCCGATGCGATTTCTCGTCATGGTCAAGGCAACCAAAGAGTGGGACGGCGAGGCCCCCGCCGCCGCGATGGGGGCGTTTAACGACGCGCTGGCGCGGGACGGCGTCATGCTTGCCGCCGAGGGACTGCAACCCACCTCCAAAGGCGCGCGGATCAGCTACGCGGGTCCGCGCCCGGTGGTCACCGACGGTCCGTTCACCGAGACCAAGGAACTCGTCGCCGGGTTCTGGCTCGTCCAAGCGCGTACGAAAGAAGAACTCATCGAGCGCTACCTGCGCTGTCCGTTCGAGCGCGGAGAATCGATCGAGATCCGGCAGCTCTTCGAGGCCGAAGACTTTCCTGGGATCGAGCTGAAGTTCGCGCATAAAGGCTCGCAGACTCCGAACGCGAGGCCGTGACGAGCTCGGAGTCGGTTCGCGCAATTGAAGCCGTCTGGGGGATCGAATCCCCCAGACTCATCGCCGCGCTCACCCGCGTCGTTCGCGACGTCGGTTTGGCTGAGGACTTCGCGCAGGATGCCTTCGTCTCGGCTCTCTCGCAATGGCCGAGCGAGGGGATTCCGCGCAATCCGGGAGCGTGGTTGATGTCGGTTGCGAAGCGGCGCGCGATCGACTACTTTCGGCGAGCAGCGACGGCCGAAGACAAGTACCGCCTCCTCGGTCATGAGACGCAAGCCGAGGAATCGGAGGAAGCGATCTTCGCCGCTCTCGACGAGGATTACATCGCCGACGATCTGCTGCGCCTGATGTTTGTCGCGTGCCACCCGGTGCTGTCGGTCGAAGCCCGCGTTGCCTTGACGCTTCGTCTGCTGGGAGGCCTCTCAACGACCGAAATCGCGCGAGCGTTTCTCTCATCGGAGCCGACGATCGCGCAGCGCATCGTTCGGGCAAAGCGCACGCTCGCCGAGGCTCACGTGCCGTTCGAGGTTCCCGATGCGGGGCAGCGGATGCAACGCCTCACCTCGGTCCTCGAGGTCATCTATCTCATCTTCAACGAGGGCTACTCGGCCTCGAACGGCGACGACATCCTTCGCCCCGGGCTCTCGCAAGAGGCCCTGCGGCTAGGGCGCGTGCTTGCCGAACTCGCGCCGCAGGAGAGCGAGGTGCATGGGCTCGTCGCGTTGATGGAGCTGCAGTCATCGCGAGCGCGAGCGCGCGTCGGACCCTCGGGCGAGCACGTCCTTCTGCTCGAACAGGATCGAGCACGCTGGGACCAGATACTGATCCGGCGCGGCCTGACCGCGCTCGGACGCGCCGAACGGGTGGGCCAGCCACTCGGCCCCTATGCTCTGCAAGCGGCAATCGCCGCCTGCCACGCACGAGCGCGTCGGGCGGAGGAAACCGATTGGGCGCGCATCGCCGCACTCTACGATGCGCTCGCCGAGCTGCATCCCACGGCGGTCGTCCGGCTGAACCGTGCCGTTGCCGTCGGCATGGCCTTCGGACCCCAGAGTGGGCTCGAGCTCGTCGATGCGCTCCTCGCCGAGCCCGCGCTGCGCTCCTATCATCTCTTGCCGAGCGTGCGAGGCGACCTGCTCGAAAAGCTGCAGCGCTTCGGCGAAGCGCGCGCCGAGTTCGAACGCGCCGCGGCCCTCGCACATAACACGCGGGACCGCGACCTGCTTCTCGCACGCGCCGCTCGCTGCGCACGAGCGTAGGTCGACCGGCGTTCTTCGTTGGTGCCCAGGAAGGGACTCGAACCCCCACGGCCTTGCGGCCACTAATACCTGAAACTAGCGCGTCTACCAATTCCGCCACCTGGGCGCGGACCGAACCCGGTTCCGTGCCCGGGAGAGGGAGCCCTGCGGGGCGCTAGCCGTAGGCGCCGAGCTCGACCAGGTTGCCGTCGGGGTCGCGGACGTAGTGCGAGACGATCGGGCCGCGCGCGCCGGTCTTCGGGACCGGGCCGAGTTCGATCGGGACCCCGGCGGTTTGCAGCCGAGCACGGACGGTGTCGGGATCGACGGCGGCGACCAAGCAGAAGTCAGCCGAGCCCGCGGTCGGGACGGCGGCCAGCGGCGACCACGGCGCGCCGAGCTGGTGCAGGTTGAGCTTCTGCGGACCGAAGCGCAACGCGCGCCGGCCTTCGCCGAAGTGGACCAACTCCGCGCCGAGCGCGTCGACGTAGAACGCGATCGTGCGCTCGACGTCGCTACAGTTGAGGACGAGGTGGTCGATCCCACTCGCCATCGTCGCGCTCGGATCGGCCGGTCCGTACGAGGCGACCGTGCGCCGGATGCGCCCGTCGGCGTCGTAGGTGTTGGCGTCAGCGACCTGCCTGCCGGTCTCGCGCCGATAGAGCACCGTCGCTCCGCCGACGGTGCGTAGGACGTTCTCCAAAGTGAGACGCAAGTTCGGCGCCTCCATCCCGCGCGCGAAGTGCTCGCGCAGCCGCGTGCGGCCGCGCAGCGTTCCGTCGGCGATCCCCCAGCGCAGGACGACGTTGGGCGACGTGAGGACGACGTCCTCGGTGTACTGGAGCACCACCGCGTCGAGGTCGCGGCGGTTCCACGCATCGCACCAGCTGCGTGCCGCGGTCAGGGGATCGCGCTCTTCCATCAGGCTGCCTCCGAGGGAAGGGGTTCGCCGCGCGCGACCGGCGTCCGGCCGTTGCGCTGCACCAGCGTGATCCCCAGCGCGATCGCGGCCAGGCCACCGAGGTCACGCAGGTAGACCGGCTCGTGCAGCAACACCGCCGCAATCGCCAAGCCGAAGACCGGCGTGAGGAAATAGTACGCGCTGACCCGTGACGCCTCGCCGTGGGTGAGCAGCCAGAACCACAGCAGCGAGGCACCGATCGACATCACCAGGACGACGTAGACGAACGAGGCGACCAACTCCCACGACCAATGCGCGTGCGGCATCCCCTCGGTCAGCGCGGCGAACGGAATCAGCACGACGCCGGCGGCGAGCAGTTGCAGCCCGGTCACCCCGCGCAGATCGAGCCCGGCGCACCAGCGTTTGAAGACGATCGTCGCCGCGACGCTGGCCAGCACGCCGGCGAAGGCGATCGCGACGTCGCGCGGCGCGGCCGCGGCGCTGCCGGTTCGGACCGCGACGATCCCGAGCACGCCGCCGAACCCGAGCACCAGCCCGACGACCTTGGCGAACGAGAGCGGCTCGCGCAGCGCCCAGGGCGCCACCAGGGCCAACACCAGCGGGTTCGTCGCGGCGACGATCGCGCCCAAGCCGGAAGCCAGGTGTCGCAGCGCCTCGTAGGTGCAGCCCAGGTAGAGCGCATTTCCGAGCACCCCCAGGACGACGACCGCCAGCCAGTCGCGGCGCGTGCGCGGGAGGCGGACCCCGAAGGCCAGCGCCAGCGCGACGGCCAGGCTCCCAGCCACGGTGAACCGGACGACCAGGAACCACAGGGGCGAGGAATCGAGCACGCCGATCTTGCTGGGCACGTACGCCGAGGCCCACAGGAAGATGTAGAACAGCGCCGCGAGGGTGCCCAGTAGCCGCTGGCTCACCTGCCGATGGTACGCCCCTGAAACTCGCCAGGCGCCGACTCCGGTCACAGCGATGCACCATGTCCAAGGTCATCCCTATCACCGCCGAGCCCACCCCCGCCGACGGCTACTCGGCGACCGTCACGGCAGTCGTCGAGAAGGTCGCGCCGGCGGTCGTCGCGATCGAAGTCCGCGTCAACGGCCGCCGGGCCGGCAGCGGCTCCGGCTTCGTCGCCACCCCCGACGGCTTCATCTTCACCAACTCCCACGTCGTCCACGGGGCGCGCGAGATCGAGGTCGCGCTGCTCGACGGGCACCGCTATCGCGCGATGCTCATCGGCGACGATCCCGACAGCGATCTCGCCGTGGTGCGCATCGCCGCGCCCGATCTCGTCCCGGCCGAGATCGCCGACTCGGCCGAGGTCAAGGTCGGCCAGCTCGCAATCGCGCTGGGCAACCCGTTCGGCCTGCAGTGCGCGGTGACGGCCGGTGTCGTCTCGGCGCTGGGCCGTACGCTGCGCGCGCAGTCGGGCCGGCTGATCGACAACGTCATCCAGACCGATGCCGCGCTCAACCCCGGCAACAGCGGCGGTCCGTTGGTCGACGGACACGGTCGCGTCATCGGGATCAACACGGCGATCGTCGCCGGCGGTCAGGGGATCTGCTTCGCGATCGCCTCGAACACCGCGACCCGTCTGGCGGGGCTGCTGATCCGCGACGGCAAGATCACGCGCGCCTACCTCGGGATCGCCGGCGCCGACGTCGAGGTCCCGCGCTATCTGCAGCGGCTGCACGACCTCGAGCAAACCCGTGGCGTGCTCGTCCACGGCATCGAGGAGCACAGCCCGGCTTCGCGTGCGGGTGTCGAGGAAGGCGACGTGTTGGTCGCACTCGGCGACGCCGCGATCACCAGCGTCGACGGTCTGCACAAACTGTTGACCGATAGGCACGTCGACGCGGCGACGACCGTGACGCTGCTGCGCCGCCACGAACGGATGACCCGCACGATCATCCCGGCCGAGGCCCGCCCGCCAGAGTAAGCTGAGCAGGCGTCTTCTCGTTCGGCGCGAAGGCTGGCAGCCCGCATCGCTGCGGGGGCTTGTGCATTGCCTTGCCGGGGAGGTATCGCGTGTCTGCAAAGGTCGATGTCGCCATCGTCGGTGGGGGCGTGTCGGGTGCGTACTGCGCCTGGCGTCTTCGCCAAGCCGACCCTGCCAAGACGATCGTCCTGGTCGAGGGTACCGACCACGTCGGCGGGAGGCTGCTCTCGGTGCAACCGCCAGAGATCGACTACATGGTGGCCGAGCTCGGCGGCATGCGCATCTTGCCGGCGGTGCAGCCGCTGATCAACGCCTTGATCGGTGTCCTCAACGGGCTGCTGCCGCGGGACCAGAGGATAGAAACGTACGAGTTCCCGGTCGACGAGGACCAGAACATCGCGTATCTACGCGGCTCGTGGTTGCGTCTGGCGGACTTCCGCGATCCCAGCAAAGTCCCGTACCACCTGCCGTTCCTCGAAGCGGGAAACACGCCCGGGATGATCATGGTCGGCGCGATCGAGCAGATCGTTCCCGGCATCACCACGGAACCCAACGAGGAGCGGCGGCGGGCGATGTGCCAGGCGGCCCACTTCGCCGGACGACCGCTCTACGAGCAAGGTTTCTGGAACGTGCTCGCCCGCATCATCAGCGGCGAGGCGTACCAGCTCGGCGTCGATGCCGGCGGCTACAGCTCGACGTTGAGCAATTGGAACGCGGCCGACGCCATCCCGTGGTATCTCTCCGACTTCGGCATCGAACCGAAGTATCTCGGCTTCAAGCGTGGCTTCCAGCAAGTTCCCAAGACGCTCGCCGAGCTGTTCCGTCGCGACGGCGGCGAGATTCGGTTGAGCACGAAGCTGCTCGGCTTCGCGTGGAGCGACGACGGGCGCGCGCGACTGCGCCTCAGCGACGGCGAGCTCGACGCCGGCGCGCTCATCTTGGCGATGCCGCGGCGTTCGCTGGAGCTGCTCGCGCCTGCCAGCCCGCCGCTGCAGCCGAACCGGATTCAGGAGCTGATTGCGAGCGTGACGCCGCGGCCACTCTTCAAGATCTTCACGACGTACGACAATCCCTGGTGGCGCGCCGCCGGCTACACCAATGCGCGCAAGGAGTTCGTTCCGGTCGAGGCCGGCCGGACCGTGACCGACCTGCCCGTCCGCCAGACGTACTACTGGCCGCGCGACGACGGCAAACCCGCGACGAGTGGACCGGCCATGCTCATGGCGAGCTACGACGATGGCGCGAACATCGGCTACTGGGACGGCTTGCGCGCACGGCGCCATCAGGCATGGGAGCACGGCCTGGAAGTCCCGGTACCCGAGCAGCCGTACGCGTCGCAGGATCATGGCGCCGCCGACGGGTGGGCGCGGTACGAGGCGTCGCAAGCGATGGTCGAGGAGGTCAATCGGCAGCTCGGCCGGATCCACGGTCTGCCGTTCACGCCGGCAGTGCGCAACGCCGCCTTTCGCGATTGGGGCGACGACCCGTTCGGTGGCGGCTGGAACAGCTGGAACATCGGCGTGCGAAGTCCGGAGGTCAAGCACAGCATCGTGCAGCCGATCGAAGATCGGCCGCTGTACATCTGCGGCGAGGCCTATTCGGACGCGCAAGGCTGGGTCGAAGGCGCTCTGCAGACCGCCGACCTCGTGCTCGAGAAGTTCGCCCTCAAACCGCTGACGGCTGAGCTCGCGGCGGTCTGAAATCAGCCGCGCAAGTGCTTCGGCCGTTCGAGCGCGGCGGCCATCCGGCGGACGAGGCTGCGCGGGGCGAAGCGGACAGCGAACGTCATCAGCGCGTTCGGTAGCCCGTCGACGACGACGACGCGGCCGTGGTCGAGCGCGCGCAAGGCCGTCGCGACGACCTGCTCCGAGGTGCGCGCGGCGCCGACCCGCGCCTCTTCGATCTGGTCGAAGAACGCGGTCTCCGTTTGCCCCGGGCAGAGCGCGAGCGCGCGTACGCCGGTGCCGCGCAGTTCCTCGGCGACCGCCTCAGTGAACGAGAGCACGAAGGCTTTGGTCGCGGCGTAGGTCGCCATGTAGGGGACCGGTTGAAAGGCCACGATCGAGGCGACGTTGACGACTGCACCGCGTCCGCGCGCGACCATCCCCGGCAGGAGCGCGCGCGTCAGAGCGACCAGCGCGCCGACGTTGAGCGCGATCTCCTCGCGCTCGCGGGCCGGGTCGAGGTCGATCAGCCGGCCGTGCGTCCCGAAGCCGGCGTTGTTGACCAGCGTCTCGACGGCGATGCCGCGGCTTGCCAGCTCGCCGAGCAGGCGGTCGACCTCCTCGCTGCGCGAGAGATCGGCCGGGAGCGCCAAGGCCCGGCCGCCGTGCCGCGCCTCCAGCTCCTCGGCGAGCGCCTCGAGCTTCGCGACCGAGCGCGCGACCAGGACCAGATCCGCGCCGCGGGCGGCGAGCGCGCGGGCGAAGACCGCGCCGATCCCCGACGAGGCTCCGGTCACGAGCGCCGTTGGGCGGGTCATCGGGGCCGCACCGCGTAGCGGAACTGGCCGGGCATCCAGGCACAGACGCTGCCGTCGCGCATGACGAACGACTCGCAGCCGTCGACCTCGGCGTTGAACTCGCCGTTGAGCGCCTTGGTTGCCGGCCAATCGACCGCCGGCTCCCCGCGCGCCGCGGCCCGCGCCTTCACGTACGAGAATTGCGGGCCCTTGGCGAGCGCGTTGAGCGCCCCCGCCAACCGCCGAGCGTCGTCCATACCGGTTCGCCTCCTCCGCGAGCCTT
>Ga0302324_100008512_pt1 | contig 21616 bp, 23 predicted proteins | sample Palsa_T0_1_FD_201949 | JGI IMG/M metagenome (GOLD analysis project Ga0302324, IMG submission 201949) | Peat permafrost microbial communities from Stordalen Mire near Abisko, Sweden - Palsa_T0_1 | ecosystem: Environmental > Terrestrial > Soil > Palsa > Peat permafrost | place: Sweden: Abisko...
AGAAACAGCTAGATGAGTGATTCGATGGTCCGGCGAGGCCGCCAAGCAGTGTCCGCAGCCGCTGCGGTCCTGACCCAAGCGGGGATCGTCGCTGATCGACGCCGTCGGGCTCGGTCCTGGCCAGGGTTGGTCGTTTTTGCCGATGGGAGGACGAAAAGAGACCAATCCCGGATCCGCACCCGGCGGTCGAGCGGTTGTGGGCAGCTGGTCGAGGTCGGCGTCCGTCCAGGCCCCCTGGGGTCGGTGATGCTGATCAGCACCGCCGACTTCGACCGTGCCGCTCGTTGCTTCTCGAAACCGACGCCAAACTCGGCCCGCGCCGTGGACTCAACCGTCTAGCGGGCGCCTGAATCGGGTCGGCGGCACCGAGGTCGCCGCCGGCGCCTTCAGAGCGCCGAGGTAAGGATGCGCGTATCGACGCCGCGAACTCTTAGTGGGCCAGGTTGACGTGGGCGCGGTGGTGGTTCTCTTGCTCGATGAGGTCGACGAGCCCGGTCGCGTAGTCCGGCGCGGAGATTGCTCCGCCGTCCTCGGGTCGGACGGCGACGTCGTCCCCGAGCCGGTATTCACCCAGCCGTTCCCCCGGCGCGAACGCGCCGAACGCCAGTGCCGGGCTCACGAACACCCAGTTGAGGGTCTCCGGAGTGGCGGGGAGGTCCTCGATGATGAGCGCGGCCCCGGCGAGGATCTCATCGTGAACCTCGGCGGGAGCGTGGCTGAGGTCCTCCACGAAGCGCGGGGCCCCGGCGGCCGGACGCAGCGACGAGTAACCGCCGACGACGAACAGCCGGGCGTTCTCGGCGTCGGCGAGGCGCGCGATCGTGCGGTTCACGTCGCGGAAGTGTCCGGCGAGCGGCCCGCGGGGCGCGAGCGCGGCCACCACCACGTCCGCGCCGGAAGTGACCGATGCCAGGGTCGCCTCATCGGTGGCGTCGCCCTGGATGTAGTTGACGCCTTGGACGCGGTCGTCGGGAAGTGAGCGACTGAACGCCGTGACCTCGTGACCGCGGGCGGCGGCCTCCGCGACGATCGCCGATCCGGCGTAGCCGGTGCCGCCGATGACGACGATGCGAGACATGGGTGCCTTTCGTTAGGGGGATGGCGTACAGGTCACCATAGGAGAGCAGGCGTCGCCTGGGAAGAAGGCACCTCCTGGTAACCTACATCGAGTGGTGTGCGGCAACCCGTACGAGGCGAACTGCGCGACCCGCCGCATCCTCGATCGCATCGGTGACCGGTGGACCGTCCTGATCATCGGCGCTCTGGGTGACGGCGACGCCCGCTTCTCGGAGCTTCGACGGCGCATCGAGGGCATCTCGCAGAAAATGCTGACCCAGACCCTCCGCGGGCTCGAACGCGATGGCCTCGTGGGCCGCACGGTCTACCCCGAGGTGCCGGTCCGCGTCGAGTACTCACTCACCAACGCCGGTCGAACGTTGCTGGAGCCACTCAGTGCGCTCCAGGTGTGGGCGATCGAACACCTCGGCGATGTATCAGAATCGCAGGACGCCTACGACCGCGTGGAACGACCGTCCGCGTCCCCGGGTATTGACCCGCCTTCCGCGATGCGGAAGGCGTTGGGCGCAAGCGATCCTACGGCATGAACCGCCGACGAGCACGCCCCGATCTCCACACTTCCGCGACGCTGGCCACCGACAGGTGAGCGCCATCAGATCAACCGAGACCCGTGGTGGAGGCAGTGATCAGGACGGGCAGGCGACCGCGTGCCAGCCGGCGCTCGTGCCCGGGGTACCCGTGCCCGTGTTGCCCGTGCCCGTGGTGCCTGTGCCGGCGTTGCCCGTGTCGTTCGCCCCAGGCCCTGAGACCGTGATGATCACCCCGGGACCCGGCTGCGGCGTGTGGCCCTCCGCCACGCAGCGCGGAGCTGACTGATCGTTACCGACGGCCATCACCCGTTCGTGGACCCCCATCGCGGCGAGCTTGCGGTTCGCGCCGGCGATGCCCGACTCGCGGTTGATCTTCACCGCTACTGACCCGTCATGGTGGCGAGTCACAGCAAACGCCGGGGGCGTAGCGGTCGTCGCACTGACCGCGAGCACGGCCGCGGTGGCGATCGCGGCCAACCCGATGCTGCTGGCCGCTAGGAGTCGTGGGGCGGGTCGCCGCGATCGGCGTGGCGACGTTGCGAGGTCATGGGCGGCGGCCGTCAACTGCCGGCCGATCGCCTCCAGGTGCGGGGGCAGCTTGTCGTCAATCACTGGGAGACTCCTAGTCGGGTGGACAGCGTTTTCAGGGCGCGCGACACGCGGATTCGAGCGTTGTGCTCGGTGGTGCCCATCTGGGCGGCTGCCTGGTCGTATTCCATCTCGTCGACCACGCGCAACTGCAGGGCTTGGCGTTGGGTGTCGGGCAGGTCGTTCAGAGCCTGGGTCAGCTCGGGCGTCTGGATCGAAGCGTCAATCTGGGACTCGATCTCAGCGAGCTCATCGGGGTCGTGATCAAGCTGGATACCGAGCTTCTGACAGGTCGCGTGTTCGACCCGTCCGCGTCGGTGGTATCGGCGTACCAAGTTGCGAGCGATCCCGTACAGCCAGCCGCGCGCTGACTCGTCGGTGGCGCCACGGAACCGGTCAAGGCTGACCAGTGCCTGCGCGAAGGTCTCGGCGGTGAGATCGGCCGCGGTCGCCATATCGGGCGTCTGAGCGCGAATCCAGCGCTCGACCGCGACCGCGTGGCGGCCGTAGAAGTCGCCGAACGCGTTGGGATCGGTGCGCGCCGCGCGCAGCAGCTCGATATCGCTGTTGACGGGCCTGAATTCGTTCATCACAGAGGGAGTGCCAGCTGGCGCAAAACTGTGACACTCTCTGCGCCAAGCGCCGGGCAAGAGCATCGACGTACAGCTGATCGACGTTATTCGGTTCGGCGACGACGGTCTGGCCCACGACCACTGGGGGGATATCGACTCGCTAGCGATGATGCAGCAGTTCGGCGTCGTCCCGGTCGGCCCTCCGCCGCTCCCGCTTCGGACGAAGCGCAGCGCGAGTCAGGCGCCTTCTCGTCGGAGCGGATGGTCCAGGGACGGATGGTCGCGATGATGAATGAGCCGGCAACCACCAGGGGTCGTTGACAAGTCGTTCGTCGATGCCGGCCGACTCGGCCTCAGCGGCGAGCAGGACCTCGTGCTCGTCGAACGGGCCACCGGGCTCGGGCCCGCCGTAACTCCGGGGGTCTAAAATCGCTGCTCGCGTCGTCGGCAACGGCGCGGGCGGCACTGGCCGCCGCCGGCGTCAGCCGGCGCCAGTCGTTCCTGTGTCGGTGTCGGTGCAGTTGTACACGACATCAGGTTGGGTTCCGTTCTGGATCCGATTCGCGGCCTGGCTCAGCGTGTTCGCTGCCGTCGCGTTGCCCTCGGCCGCGTACTGTGCGGCATCGGTGCGCATGGCGTTTAGGTTGACCCTCGCTCCTGGGATCACGGCGCAGTCCGCCGGGAACGACTGGGTGGCGACTCTCACCCGCGCATGGATTCCTATTTCAGCGAGCCTGCGGTTCGCGCCTGCGATCCCCGACTTGCGGTTGATTCTCACCGACACCGAACCGTCATGGTGGCGGGTCACAGCGAACGCGGGCGGTGCGCTGGACGCGCTCAGCGCAACGATGGCTGCTGCGGCCGCTGCAGCGACTCCGGCCGTGCCACCAAAGACCAACGGGCGTCTGCTCCTCGTGGACGCAGCCGGTCGACACGCCGAGATGCGGTCCGCATGGTGCTCGGCCACGAGGTGTGACCAGAGGTGGTCGTCGAAGTTGGTCATGGCTTGTCTGCTCCTTTCCTGAGCCGGGCTCGCGCCCGAAACAACCGGACGCGCACCGCGCCCGGAGACACTTGCAAAACGGTCCCGGCCTCCTTGGGGGAGAGCCCCGCGAGATCGACCAACTCGATCACAGCCCGGTCGAGCTCGGGCAACCGCGCACACCGCTGGAGCAGCTTGCGACCAGCGCGCTGATCGTCGATCCTCGCGGCCAGCTGCTCAATCTCGTCGTCATCGAGGGTCAGTTGCGCGGCGAGACGCGAAGTCGCGTCCCGGCCAGTCGCCGCCGCCGCGCAGTGATCGGCGTAAACACGCCGGGCGATCCCAAACAGCCAGCTGCGCGCTGAGCCCTTGCGGGCGTCGAAGGACTCGAATGAGCCAGCCGCCTCGACGAACGTCTCTGACGTCAGATCGGCGACCGTCTGCGGGTCAGAGCAGCGTCGCGCAAAGAACGCCGTGACGACGGCGATGTTCGCGCGATAGACGAGGGCGAAATCCGACGCCGCGCGCATCACTGCCCGCTCCGCTGCGATCTTCCCGCTGGGGCTCACATCCCATAGTTCCGAGTCTGGGCTATAGCCGTTACACAAACCGCGAGCTCGCGCGCGAGGTCCCGTGGCGTTCCTGGGCCTCGAGCTCTACTTCCTCGACCCCAAGCTGACGCTGGCCCCACGAACGACCGCCGCCCGGCTGTACCGCCTCCAGAGCATTCGTGACCGAGACGCGCGCACGCTGGCGGAAACCCGGGCCGCGGCAGAGGACGCCCCATGAGCCCACCGGTCAGCGACGCGGCAGCACCACCGAGACAGCCGGAGCGGCGAGTGACAGGGAGCGTCGACTGGCCACGCTCGGACCGCTGGTCGGTCTCTAGTATCGCGGGGTGATGGCATCGCTGGCGGAAGCTCCGATCAGGTACGCCCGAGCTGCTGGAGTCCAGGTTGCCTACCAGATACTTGGGCATGGGCCGATCGATATCGTCTACGTGCCCGGGCTTTTGAACTTGATTGAGGCAACCGCGGAGGAGCCCGCGATCGAGCGACACTTCGAGCGGATGACGAGTTTCAGTCGGCTCGTGATCTTCGACAAGCGCGGGACCGGCCTATCTGATCGTGTGCCGGCGGAAGAGATGGCGGACCCGGCTCGCCGCCTTGAGGACCTCATCGCCGTTATGGATGCGGTCGGCTTGCCGGCGGCGACGCTGTTTGCGACTGCTGACGGCGCGCTGATCGCGCTGCAGTTCGCGGCGCGCTTCCCCGAGCGCGTTCAGGCGCTCGTGATTCTCGAGGGAACCGCCAAATGGGTCGCCAGCCAAGGGTATGACGCTGGGGTTCCTCTGGCGTTGATGCCGCCAGCTGAGATATGGGACGAGTTCTGGGGCAACGAGACTGAGCCTCAGGTAGTTGATCTGGTTGCGCCGAGCATGGCCGCGGACGCACGGTGGCGACGGGTGCTCGGGCGGATGCAGCGCCGGGCTGGCACGCCGGCCGCGGCGCGTCTGTATTGGGAGACGACGATGCTCAACGGGGACGCGCGCGGCTGGCTGTCAGCGATAGTTGCCCCGACGCTGGTCATGCATAGCGCGGAAGACCAACTGGTGCCGGCGGCACAGGGACGGTTCGTCGCTGCCGGGATCGAGGGGGCTCGATATGTCGAGTTCCCGGGGGCCGACCATTTTCCGTGGTTCACGAACGGGGACGCAGTAGCGGATGAGACGCAAGCGTTCCTGACAGGTAGCCGTGGCGCCGTCGCTGGCGGCCGACGGCTTGCCACCGTGCTGTTCACCGACATCGTTGGTTCGACAGAATGGGCGGGTCGCCTGGGCGACGCCCGCTGGCGCGACCTGCTCGAGGACCACGATCGTCTCGTCAGGCGGCAGCTCGCCCGCTACGGAGGGCAGGAGTTCATGTTCACGGGCGATGGCTTCCTTGCGCTCTTCGAGGATCCATTGCCGGCGCTTGCATGCGCGCAACACCTGTGTGGAGCGGTGAGAGACATCGGCTTGGAAATCCGGGCCGGTATGCACACGGGACACGTTGAGCTGCGCGGGGACGATGTCGCGGGCATGGTCGTCAATGTCGCGGCTCGGGTACTAGCGCTCGCTAATGACTCAGAGGTCCTTGTAACACGTACCGTCAAGGACCTGCTCGCAGGCTCAGGCCCCACCTTCGCGTCGCGTGGCATCCACGAGCTCAAGGGCGTACCAGACGCGTGGGAGCTCTACGCTCCACAGGGCTCGTCTGGCTGACACGACGCCGCGAGCCCTGATTGACGCACGCCGTGTCTCGGGGCAGCGGGTTCGCGTGTGCGACCGGTGCTCGGCACGCGCCAGCGGCACCCGGAGAACCCTGCTCTTCGTTGGTGCTCTAATCGCGTGAACAGCTCTATGGCCGCAACACGCGGCAGTGAGGTCCGCCGGGGCGGCGAGCTACTTGCAGCCCGGTCACGACTGGCCGATCTGCAACCGCCGCATTCACTACGAGGTTAAGGACCTCGACGTCCTTTACCGGTCGGAGACGCACTCGACAGTTGCCACGACGGCGAGCAAATCGTCGTGCAGGCGGCACAGTCGAAGGTGGTGCTGTGGTCCACTGGAGCAGAACAGGCGCGAGGCGGCTCCCTACCGGCACGCAAAGGTGATGGGCGTCGGTCGCGGCCGATGCCGGGACGGTCGCGGCTAGTTCTCCGAGCCGACCCTCAGTCGACGGGGATGAAAGCGGCAATCCGGGTGCCACCGTCAAGGGGGCTTTCCACCCGGAGACTCCCGTCCAGGGCGGCGAGCCGATCGCCGAGTCCCAGCAGCCCGGTCCCGTCCGCGAGAACGCCGCCGACGCCGTCGTCGCGCACCTCCAGCTCTAGGCGGCCACTATCGAATCGAGCGCTGACCGCGGCATGACGGGCGCGCGAGTGTTTTGCGACATTGGTGAGCGCTTCGCCGACGAGGAAGTAAGCGGTCGCCTCCACCTGCGCCGCCACGCGTCCGACGGCCCCTCCGCCGCGCCGCTCCGCCCGATCGTTTGCTGCGGAGCTGCTGACGGCCCGCAGGTCGACCAGGCCTGAGCGAAGTGTCCCCCCGGCCGAGGCGATGAGGCGATCAGGCCCCGTCGACCAGCGCGCGCGCCTCTGCGGGGCCGACGACGAGATCGTGTAGGTCGCCGCCCACCTCGAGTCGACTCGACTGTTCGATTCCGCCGACCTTCACCGGCTCGAAGCCGGCCGTCCGGATTAGCCGTTCGACTTCCTCGCCGGCACGGTCGTCGTTGGTCACGTAGAAGAGGACCGCTGGCTCCGGTGAGCGGTTGCTGGAGGACTCGAAAAGATCGGCCGACATCGTTCCGAACGCCATCGCCAAGCGCGCGCTCGCGGGCAGCCACCCAGCCACGACCGCGCCGGAGGATTGCCCTTCCAATAGCAGACGTACGACGTTGCCATGTGCGTCGAGGCCGACCGGGTTGCTGGGAACGACCACGACCTTGTCTGTGAGCGAGTCGGCCATCTCGTCGAGGACGCTCTCGAGCACGGTAAACCGCAGGGCAAGGACGGCGGCATCGGCGCCCTGCAACGCGTCGCGGTTGTCGGCGGCGACGAGCGCAGCGTCACCGATCTCCGCAGCCAGCTTTCGCGCCGACTCACGGTCGGCGCTCGAGAGGCGCAGGGTCTCGCCGCCCGAAGCGAGCCGGCAGGCGATAGCCGACCCGATGCCTCCCGTGCCGATGATCGCGGTGGTCATGGTCGAGACATCGTCGGCGTCGGGCACTAGCCCGCCGCCGCTCGCCCGAACTCCTCGGCGGACGTACTCGAGGGCCATTGAGCGGGCGCCCAGTCGCCCTCTAAGTCCGTGGTTTGCCCGACCTCGATCAGATGACCGTCGGGATCGCGGATGTAGCACCGGATCTCGTACTGGTGCTGTTTCGGCTCGGTCAGGAACTCAGCACCCCTCGCGCTCCATTCGGCGTACACGGCCGCGATGTCCTTGACGCGGATATTGAGGAAGCTGCTGACCTGGTTGGGATCGCCTGGCGTGTCAAGCGTGACCTCGGGCTTGTCGTCAGTCGGAGCTCCGCCGACGTTGATGATGATCCAGCAGTTGGATAACGCGACGTAGGTCAGCCCCCCTGGCCCGGAGAAGACCACCCTCCCGCCGAGTACTTCGGTGTAAAAGCGACGAGAGCGCTCGACGTCGTCCGAGACGATGAAGTGAGCCAGCACAATTCCCTCTGGGCGCGCTGGGAGCTCGGCCATCTGACACCTCCGCTGGTTCGGTCCCGCTTACGACGGGGTCTGCAGCCGATCTTATGACGCGCGCGAAGTCAGGTCGCGCAAATTTAAATCCGGCGCAGGGTGCGATGTGGGCGCCTGCCCCCAGTTCCCTGCAGGCCGTGCAAGGCAGGACGCTCATCCAGCGGGAGCAGACCGTGGTCGGGCGGGTGCTGCGGCTGTCTGCGTGCGACGATGTCAGTTCTTTTAGGCGGCGTGGGCGGCGTACACTGAAGCCGTCATGGGCACCGCGGAGCGCGGGCTGGCGGCCCGCCGGGAGCTTGACTGGTTGTGCGCGCAGGGCATTGGTTGGGCTGAGCTCGCCGACCAGGCGAGCGCGGTGATCACCCGCGTGGTGCCATACGAGCGCTTCTGTTTTCACCGCGTCGACCCGGGGACGCTTCTGCTCACGGGGAGCATGGCCCGCAACCTGGGCCCGCCGAGCGGCTACCGCCAGGTGATCCAGAACGAGTACGAGCAGGACGATGTCAACAAGTGGTCCTCGCTCGCGATCGCGGCCGTTCCCGTCGCGAGCATCGTGGCGGCGACGGCCGGCCGGCGCGAGCGCAGCGCCCGTTTCCAGGACATCCTGCGGCCGCTGGGGCTCTCGTGGGAGTTGCGGGCGGCGTTCGTCTCAGACCGACGGTGCTGGGGTTACGCGGGTATCTACCGCAGCGATGGCGAGTGTGACTTCGCGCCTGAGGAGACCGCGTTCCTCGCCAGTGTCTCCGGGATGCTCGGCGCGGGCTTTCGCCGCGCGCTGCTGGTGGGCGAGCTGCCGGCTGCCGAACGCGCGCAGGACGGGCCCGGGCTCGTGCTGCTCGACGCGCGCGACGAGCCGCTTCAGGTGAACTTGTCGGCTGCGCGTCTGATCGAGGAGATGGCGGGCGATGGGGATCCCGAGATGGGCTGGGTGCCGGTCTACGCTGTGGCGACACGCACGCGCTTTGCCGGTGGTCTCGAGGCCCATTCACGCGTGCGCACCCCTGGTGGGCGCTGGCTGACGCTCCACGGCACGCTGCTACGCAACGGCGGTCAGACGGCGGTGATCATCCAGCCGGCTCGGCCAGACGAGGTGGCGCCGCTGCTGCTGGCGTCCTACGGTCTGACGCGGCGCGAGTGCGATGTCACCGGATTGCTGCTGCGTGGCCGCTCGACCGCGGAGATCTGCCTCGCACTCGGGATCTCACCCCACACCGTGCAGGATCATCTCAAGGCGATCTTCGAGAAGACACGCGTGCGCAGCCGCCGCGAACTGGTCTCGCGCGTCTTCCTCGAGGACCACCTACCGCGGATCGCTGCCGGCGAGGCCGTCGGAGCCGACGGCGCCTTCGTCTGAGAGTGCGACCCCCAGGTTGTTGGGATAGACGCGGTGGACGCGCGCCGTTAGCCTCGTGCGCATCGTCTGACACGCGATCTGAGAGGAGCGGGGCGGATGGGCGGCTACACGGTGAAGGCGCTCGGAGAGATGGCGTCGCTCCTGAGCGGGTCGGCCGTGTTCGAGCTCGACGGCGAACCGGTCGCGCTCGACAGCGAAGGTGTGCTGTACGGGCGGCCGAGCGTGCGGCGTCGGCTCGTACCGGGCGCCGGCGGAGTGCGGATGCTGGCGGTCGGCTCGATTCCCGGCGGCGGCTACAAGCGCCTCGAGCATTTCGGTCTCGCGGACGCGCAGCGATGAGCACGAGTGGGCCGTTGTGGTTTCTCGGCACGCTCGTCCGGATCAAGCTCGACGGCGAGCTGGCCATGGCTACAACCTCCGCCGGATGGCCCGCGGGTCCCAGCCGAGCGGATCGCGGACGTCGAGCGCGAGCTCGGCGTCGTCCGGCACGGACCCCCAACCACCACCGCTCACAACAGGAGGATCTGAGAATGCAACTCGAGAAGAAGAACTTTGGGTCACCCGATGAGGTGCGACCGATGGCCGACAAGGGCCGCGTCGAGCTCATCAAGATCGGCGACGGCGTCGTCGGGAAAGTGACGTTTGAGGCCGGGTGGCACTGGTCTGAGCACGTCAAACCGATCGCCGGCACCGACAGCTGCCAGGTCCCGCACCTCGTCTACGTACTCTCGGGTCGCCAAAAGGTCGTCATGGACGATGGCACCGAGCTCGAGATCGGACCCGGTGACCTCGCCGCGATCCCTCCCGGCCATGACGGCAGTGTCATCGGCAACGAGCCATGCGTGGCACTCGACTTCGCCGGCATGGAGCACTACGCCGAACCGCAGTAGCGCTCCGCTCGTTGACAGTCGCGACCTGCGTGGCTCCGTCGGGGACGTGCAGCAGCCTGACCAGGGCTCCTGCACGTCTCTCGGCGCGCGTCGGTTAGCTGATCTTGGGGGTAGCGATGACGACTCCGGCGTCGAGCTGTAGCTCGGTTGCGATCAGGCCGCCATCCGGGTCGTTGACGTAAGCGCGGTAGCGGTCGTGGTCACGGCGCCTAGCCTAGGACGTCAGGGTTGAGATCACTAGGCCGGCATCGAGGGCCACCTCGGGCCGCACGACGATCCCGCTCTTGGGCTATGAGATAGTGGTGGAGTCGACCCCAGCGGCCGATCGAGCGCTTAACGCGACCGTGATCACGGCTGCCGGCTCGTAGACCTCGGCGACGGAACTGGCAGACTGGTCGGCCGTGGTGGGGACTCGGGGCAGGTGGTTGACGCTCGTCGCGATGACGTTGGCGAGCAGCATGATTCTGGTCGATCAGACCGCAGTGCCGCTCGCGAGCCCGGATGTCGTCCAGGGGCTGGGCGGCAATATCGCCGACGGTCAGTGGATCCTGACCGCGAACATCCTGCCGCTGGCGGCGTTCATGGTCGTCGGCGGCCGGCTGGGAGACCTGTTCGGATTGCGACGCGCCTTTCTCTGCGGCGGCGTCCTGTTCGCGGTTGCGACCGCGCTGGCGAGCGCGGCGCAGAGCATGGTCTGGATCATCAGCATGCGGGCCGTGCAGGGGACGGCGGCGGCGGTCATGCTGCCGACCGCGGTGGCGATCACGAGCGCGGTCTGGCCCAAGGAGCGCCGGGGCTATGCCTTGGGCGTACTGGCCGGCGGGTCGGCATTCTTCGCCGCGCTCGGCCCCGTGCTCGGGGGCGTGCTCACCGCGATCAACTGGCGACTGGTGTTCTTGATCAATGTGCCACTGGCACTGGCGGCGATTGCGCTCACCCTGGTCGGCACGCCGGCGCTGGCGCCCGGCTCTGAGCGGCGTCGGATCGACTGGGCCGGGACCGGGGTGTTCGCGCTCGCGATCGTCGCGCTGATCTACGGCCTGACGCGCGGGCAACCGGACGGCTGGGGAAGCCCGAGTACGTTGGGTCCGCTTGGCGTCTGCGTCGTCGCGTTCGCGGTGTTCGGCTGGGTGGAACGCCGCGCCGCCGACCCGCTGATCGATTTCCGGCTGTTTCGGCATCTGAACTTCCTGGCGTCGACGATCAGCCAACTGCTCGCCGGCGCGCTCGAGCTGGGTCTCGGCTACCTGCTGCCCTTCTATCTGCTGCTCGTGGTCGGGGTCGGTCCGGTCCTCGCGGGCATCGCGCTGATCCCCGGCACCATCCCGATCATCCTCGCCGGCCCGCTGGCGGGGCGCATGTTCGACCGCCGCGGAGGCCGATGGCCGCTGGTTGCCGGGTTCGTGATCCTGGCCTTGTCGGGTCTTGCGCTCGGCCTCGGGGCGACGGGCGACTCAGCTTTGGGGTTGATTCCCGGGCTGCTGCTCCAGGGTCTCGGCCTGGGGATCGTGCTGACCGTCAACGACCCGGTCGGAATGAACGCGGTTGCCGACGCAGACCGCGGCCAGGCTGCCGGGATCATCAACACCGCCGAGCAGCTGGGCGGCGCGCTCGGCATCGCGGGGCTGGGCGCGCTGGAACTGACCTACTACTTCCATGTCCTCTACGCCAGCCTCGCCGATCGTGGCATTCACCCGACCGCCGCCCAAACCCAGAGCGTGAAGGCCTTCATCGCCGAGTCCGAACAGAAGGGTCTGCACAACGTCCCGCAGAATCAGGTCGTTCACGACGTCTTTGGAGAGCTCGTCCGCAGTCACGCCCACGCGTTTCAACTCGCCTTCTACGCCTCGTCTGGCATCGCACTGGTCGGTGCGATCGCATGCGCGATCCTGGTCCGCCAGCAGCCGCGCACGGTCGATCACCCGATCTTCGGCCGGCGATCTCGCTGGGTCACCGCCAACGCTTCCGTGACCCCCGGACTGACCCGGCTCCCACCCGAAGTCATGGAACCTTGACCGGCCGCCCACGCTTCCCCATCCTCTCACGAACGACTAGCCACTCCGGCGTAGATCACCGACATCAGCGCGACGAACACGGCTGCGATCAGGACCGGATCAGCCAGATCTTCCGGATACGGAGGATCTGGGGCGCGCGGACGCGGGTCGCTCATTGCATGTTCCCCAATGTCGTCGCATTGCCATTGCGAGTGCGTTACCGGCCACGAGGGCCGCTGCGATGAACGCCGCGACCTGCCGGTGGCCTTAGGTCAGCAGACGTCTACGCATTTGATCGCGCAGCTCACTTGATTGGCCACGTCGGGTCGGGGATTATTCAGTCGTTCGCTGAGATGGTCAAGATCCTCCAGAGGGAGACGCGCATGGCTCAGCTCTCGCCGCACGGGAACCCGACTCCGGCTGCCACCAAGGCTGCGGCCCCTTCGGGGTCGGGGATCGTGATCGGGCTTGTTCCGTGGTTTTTGTTCACGATCATCGCCGAGCACGGGACGCTGAAGATCGCATCCGTCGCCGCCGCGGTGATCGCCGTCGGGGTGTGCCTGTACTCCACGCGCGACGGAGGGCGGCCGAAGATGATCGAGCTCGCCGCGGTGGCGACCTTCATCGTGTTCGCGGTGATCGCGTTCATCGCTGACCCGTCAGTCACACACTGGCTTACTCGCTACGCTCGCGCCGTCGCGGCCGGCGTGCTCGCGCTGCTGGTGTTCGGTTCGCTGCTGTTCGTCCCGTTCACCGAGGAATACGCGCGGCAGGCGGTGCCGCGCGAGCACTGGAGCTCGCCCCGGTTCAAGGCGGTCAACCGCCGGCTGACCGTGATGTGGGGCGGCGTGTTCGCGGTGATGACAGTCTCCCACGTGATCGCCGGTGAGATCGACCACCGGGGCACGAACATCATCTTCAACTGGGTGATCCCGATTGCGCTCGTAGTCTGGGGCAGCAAGCAATCGACCGGCGTCAAAGACGCCCATCCGGCGCACCAAGCGTCCGCCGCACACGAGTAAACCCCGTCAATTTCGCACAGACACGATCGCACGCGACACCGTCCGATGCTCGCATCGGCAACCTTCAGACGCAGACGCCAGTCGACGTTCGGCATCGGCCGAGGGGCGAGCCTTACCTCGCGAGCAGGCTCTTGGTCCCTTTCGGCCGCCCACCCCAGCGGCGTCGCAGCACCGACGATCGGTGCGTCCTCACAGCCGTAGACGCAGAAACCAGAATGGCTGATCTGATGCTGGCGCGTCCAGTCGTGCGTGTCTGCTCAGTCGGTCGCCATTCCGGCGCCGCGGAGGGCCGGCCGCGCGGACGCGCGCATCCGCTTCAGCACCCGGCTGGAGACCCGTGTCACCTGCGGGTGGACCCCGCCGTTGGCGCCGGCCTCGGCCTGCCACGTCTGCGCCCGGCGCGCGGCCTCGTCGGGGTCGTCGAGCTCGACGCAGTCGATGCCGTCGGTGTTGATGTCGACGACGATCGTGTCGCCGTCCTTGATCAGTGCGATCGGGCCACCGAGGAACGCCTCCGGCGCGACATGGCCGATCACCAGCCCGACCGAACCGCCCGAGAACCGCGCGTCGGTCATCAGCGCGATCGTGATGTTGCGCTGGCGACACAGCGCGGTGATCCGAGACGTCGGGTCCAGCAGCTCAGGCATCCCGGGAGCGCCGCGCGGGCCCTCGTAGCGGATCACGACCATGTCGTGGTCGGCGAACGAGTCGGGCTCTGACTCGAGCGCCTCGATCAGGCGCCGCTCGCTGTCAAAGACGCGGGCCCGCCCGCGGAACACCCCGTCCTCGAGTCCCCCTTCGACCCCGGCGATCTTCAGCACCGCGCCGCCTTCAGGCGCCAGGTTCCCGTTCAGCAGCCGCAGCCCGCCGGTCTCCTTGAACGGCGTGGCGACGCGGTGGATGACGTCGCCGTCGGGCGCGGGCGGATCGAGCCGGCGCACCTGATCGGCCAGCGTCTCGCCGGTGCAGGTCACCGTTTCACCGTCGAGCAGGCCGGCGTCCAGCAGCTCTGAGACGATTACCTGCAGACCACCCTTGGCGGCGATGTCAAGCATCGAGTAGACGCCGAACGGCCGCAGGTTTATGAGGACCGGAAGCCGGCGCGACAGCGCGTTGAATTCGCTCTGGCTGAGCACGTCCTCCCACAGGTCGAAGCCCGCGGCGCGGGCGATCTCAACGCTGTGCAGCAGCACATTGGTCGAGCCGCCCATGGCGATCGCCACCGTCAGCGCGTTGCGCACCGACGCGGGGGTGACGATGTCGCGCGGGGTGATGCCGGCGTTGGTCATCGCGACCAGGCATTCCACCAGCTGGCCCGGGAACTCCTGTAAGCGACGAGGGTCGTCGGACGGCGGCGCGACCATCTGCAGCGGCTCCATCCCGAGCACGGCGATGAAGGTCTGCATCGTGTTGTAGGTGAACATGCCCCCGCAGCTGCCCTGGCCCGGACACCCATGCAGCGCGATCCGCGTGCGAGTGTCCGAGTCGGGGTCCCCGGCGAACTGGAAGCCCGTGATGATGTCGATCCGCTCGCCGCTGTCGGGGTCGGTCCCCGGCCTGATCGATCCGTCGGACAGCAGCACCGCGGGCACGTTGTGCTCCAGGATCGCAGCCAGCGTCCCCACCGGCGGCTTGTCACACGCGACCACCGCGATCAACCCGGCCACGGTGTTGGCGTTCAGATGCAGATCGATGTTCTCGTTGACCAGCTCCCGACCGGCCATCGAGAAGCGCATCGAAGGCGTCCCGTTGAGCTGCCCGTCGGAGACCCCGATCGTGTACGCCGGCGCGATCAGCCGCACCGCCAGCCCGTCCTCGCGCACGCGCTCCGACAACGCCGCCTGGATCGCCGCGACCTTCGCCCGCACCCCCAGGTAGCACTGGCTGTCGCCGAGACTGCCCGTCACCGCCCAGACGGGGTCGTGGATCTTGGCCACGTCCTCGCCGAGAAAGCGCGCGGTGCCGACCCGTTGGGCGTCGCGCCCAGGATTCTCAGACTCAAAACCAATGCTGCTCAAGGCCGGAGGATTCTACGCCCGCTCGGCCACACCGGCCGCGTCCACAACGTCTCGACGCGGCTGGCAAGGTCCGGTGCCCGTCTACGCCGCGCTCATCGAGGGCGACGAGCCGGGCAACTAGCCGCAGAGCTTTCCACACGGTGGCGCGGTAGCGGTGGGGTCGATTCTTGACGCGCCCTGGAGCGGCTGACCCTTTCCCAAGTCCGAGACTTCCGGTGCGAAGAGAGGCGCTGCGGGAGCGACGGGACTCGAACCCGCGACCTCCGGCGTGGCAGGCCGGAGAAGGCAATCTAATTGGGCGCAGTTCTACGCGACGAAGCCTAGAGATACGCCGAAATCACGGGCGTTTCTGGCCAGAGCGGTACTCGCAGCGCTACTCCGCCGAAGCGCTACTCCGCGCTACTCCGGTGCTACGCTCAAGTAGAAAAGGGCCTCGACGATCGCGAACGACGCAGCTCCGCGGTCCTGGTTGGTGGTCACTTCAACGCGCGCCGGGAAGTTGATGTACGAGGCGGGTTGGCGCCACCGCCTGGACGACGGCGCACTGAAGACGATGAAGCGCCGACTCGGGCCGGCGTGGCTCGAACGCGACGGCGACGGCACCGTGGGCCGGCGCCGCGGACGGGTCAAGCCAGGCTTCTTGGATGAGCACGCGGCGATCGTTGAGAAAGACCGAGTCGTGCGTCAGGTCGAGCACGAGCTCGCCGTCCAGGCCGCGGACGCGGTGCTCAAAGCCAACGCGCCCGTGACGTTCCGGCAGGTCGCCCGCGCGTACCTCGATTGGCTGGATCGCGTCAAGGGCGCTAAGCCCGCGACTCTGCGTGATCATGCGTACCTGCTCGCAGAGCCTGGGTCTCCGCATCGCCGGGGGGCGGGCACGCATCCAGGATCGATCATGGCGGCGCTCGGCGCTCGACCGGCCGTGTCGGTGACGACTCGTGAGATCAACGCCCTGCTTGATGACATCGCCGCTCGCGGCGTGTCGGCTAGAACCGTCAACAAGCACCGGCAGTTGATCTGCGCGATCTATAGCTACGGATGTCAAGCGGCGACGTTCGAGCTGCCCTCGAATCCCGCGCTCGCTTCCGATCGGCGGCGCGAGCCTGAGCGTGCCCGCTTGGAGTATTTCTCACCAGAGCAGATCGACTTGCTCGCCGACGCGATCGCGAGGGGCGCTCATCGTGATGACAGGGCGCCCGCGGTGACCGAGCCGGAGTCGGCGGCGCGAGCGCAGGAGGACCGTCAGGATGGCGAACTCGTACGCGTCGCCGGGTACACGGGGCTTCGTCGCGGCGAACTTGTCGCGCTGCGCTGGCGAGACGTCGATTTCGAGCTTCGCAAGGTCGTCGTCGAGCGAGCCGTCAGCGCGAACATCGAGGCGTCGTCAGCGAAGTCGCGCCGTGCGCGCGAGGTCCCGTTGGCCGATCAGGCGGCGCGGGCACTCGAGCGGCTCGCGCGACGACCGGATTTCGTCGGTCCCGATGAGTTCGTCTTCGTCAACCGGCTCGGGCACCGGCTCGACGGCTCTGCGCTCCGGCGACGCGTCGAGCGTGCGCGAGACGCCGCTGGCCTACCACCGTTGCGGTTCCACGATCTGCGTCACACGTACGGATCGCTCTTGGTCGGCGGAGGTGTCGATTTGGCGTCGGTGAAAGCGGCCATGGGTCACTCACGCATCACAACGACCGAGCGCTACCTGCATGCGAGGACGCCAGGGGAACTTGCCGATAAGTTCAGCCGCGCCCTGGCGCCGGCACCGGCCCCCGAGATCGTCGCAGAGCCGAGATGATCGTCGATTACTCAACCGCGTCGACCTACAGCGGCGACGGCGGTCCTCGGCTCTTTGCAAGTAGGAGGTCACCGGTTCGATTCCGGTTGGCTCCACTTTAGGAAAGTGCTGGGACAGAACGCCTTCTCGCCGAAAAGAACGCCTTCTCGCCTATAGGCGATCAAGACGGCGACGGGTTCGGCATGGGCCGGGGTGCATGAGCGGTGCATCAGGGTCTTGTGCAGCGTTGCTCCGCTGATGCTTCAGCCCAAAGCGGCAGGTGCGCTGGGGGCTGGAGTGCCGACGTGCTCAGCTCATTCGGCCAAGACGCCTTTCCGGGCTGACTCGGTGATCCGGAGCGCGACGTTCGCGAGTTGAACGCTTCCGGAGATGACAACCATGTGCCAGAGACCCGGGGAAGCAACCTCGACGTCGATCAGGATCGCAACCGGGACACGCCATGGATCAGAGGCCGGAGGGATCGCAATCACCTGTCGTTGTTCTTGGCGCACGATATCGCGGTCGTCGCGGAGTTCAAAGAGAAGCTCAGTTGGGCGTGTTTGCGTGGGCTGCGCCTCCGCGAGAACGACAAATGGCGCCGTGAGCCGCCCCGGAAGCACGTCCAGCGAGAACTGATCCCACCCGCCTCCGAGCACGAATAGCAAACTGTCCCGGACCTGCACGACGTCCGCGAACATCGCTGCTGCGATGCTGACAGCAGGCCCGAGTTGTGCGTCGAGGACCGCTGCCCCGGATCGTCCGGGGTCGCCCGCCTCGGCCCGCGCCACGAAGTGATGGGTCCCGTCGCTCGAAACCCGGTAAACGACCGTTGGACGACCTGGCTCGGCCGGCCCACCGCCCTCGCCAACTTCGAACTCGAGAGAATCGCCTTCGTCCACCTGAATCGTCGTGGTTACGATTTGGCCCCCGCCGCCGCCCTCCCCGCCGACTGCGCCGGGCGCGAGCGCTCCACCGCCCCCGCCCCCGGCACCGGGCGCATCGCCCGGTAATCCGTCGAGATTAATGACGTCACCGCCCCGTCCTCCCGATCCTCCCGTCCCATCACCGAGTGCGCCACCGCCACCGCCGCCCGACCTAGGCGCAGATCCGCCCTTGCCGCCAAGGCTAACCACCGACCCGCTGATGCGTATTTGAGCGCCGTGCAGAAGCGCCACCTCAAGGTCGTCTGCGCTCACCGCACCCAAAGCATCGAGCGGTTCCTCCGACGTCCCCTCTCTGTCGACCTTCCACTGAGCCAGATCATCGACCGAGTAGCGCTCCGGGTAGCGCGTATCGATCAAATCGTGGTGAGGCTTGCAAAGGAGGATGAGATTCTTGAACGCCCGGCGCTCGTCATCGGACATCGACGCGTCATATCGATTCCCAGGTCTAGCGTCTCGGATGTGAGCGATCTGGAAGTTGATATACGGCTCACCGTCAACGAAAACGATGAGCTGTTCTGTGCAGCGAGGGAAGTAGCACCTACCGTGCGACAGGACAGCGAGCGCCGCGCGCGTTGACGCCGAGTAATCACGTGGACCAGGCATCTTCTTGTCGCGGGGTCGGAATCGCCCCCGCCGAGCAGTTTAGCTGGACGCCGCGGCACGGAGTCGGTCACGGCCTCGCTGCCGTTTGATCGACGACCGGCACTCTGCACACGAATCCATCGCAGCGCTGGTCCGAGATGAGCGCCGACGCGAGATGACCCAGCGCCGGCACGCTGCTAATCGCGCCCCGTTTCACCGGCGGCGAGGAAGTACGCCCGGTCCTTCGGTCTATCGGCCGCACGCTTTGATTTGTGGATGTCGTCGAGGGCAGCCACGAGCAGGGCAATGCGCGTGCTGGCGACAGTGAGGTGCTCCGCCCGGGCGCGAGTTCTCTGTAGCCGCCAGGGAAGCCGCTCGGGGGGAACGCGAGGTCGAGCTGCCCGTGTTGCGTCGCCAGTGTCCAGACGGTGGCGGCGAGGAGACTGCAAGGAGTGAAGTAGTCGGGTGGGAGTGGGCACCCAGGCGGCTGAGTTCGCGGGATCGCTGACGAAGCGGCAGTCGAGCTCGTTCAGCGCATCAGCGAGACGGTGCAGGTTGGCCTCGTCACGGTCGGGCGTGAGACCGATGTCGAGGGTGTCGTAGCGACGACCATGCGACTGGATGCCGGCGCCTCCGATGACGACGAACTGCACGCTGTGAGCCACAAGTGTCTTGAGGACTCCCGAGCACCCCGGAGGGGTGAGCCGCCGCACCCGCTCGAGCGGATCGAGTTCGAGTTCGGCGACTGGGGCGCCTTGCACCCTCGCGGCGTACCAGTCGTGGCGCTGGCGGGCAATCAAGCGGGCAATCGAGGCGGCGGGCCTGGACCACGGCCGGCCGTATGATCTCGGGCACTCGTTCGCGTCCCTGCTGCTCCACGAGGGGCGCTCCGTGATCTATGTCGCCCGCCAGCTCGGCCACGACGGCCGACTCACGCTCAGCACCTACGGCCACGTAATGGACGGCTTCGACGACACGCTGCGGCTCGACGCGCAGACGGCGATCGCCGAGGCGAGGGCGGTCGTACACGACGGCGCCGCCCCCACGAGCTGACCAACCCCGGACACCCGTCCGCAGCTCCCCTCGTCCCGCCGCCCGAAATGACGGACGCGAGGGTGCACCAGGGTGCATCAGGTTGACTCCCGCCGTCCTCGCATGTCCTCAGATGATCAGTAAGGAAGGGAGCATTTACAGGACTTTTCCGCACACGTCGGGACAGGAGCGGACAATCCGATCTCCTTTGCAAGCAGGAGGTCACCGGTTCGAGCCCGGTTGGCTCCACTGGAGAAGTGCCTGCAATTCCGTTGTATTTTGATCCCTGGCCTTGTTGGCGAGCGCTCGAATCCCGGATTGGGCATCGGGGAGCTCGAACCTCGCCTAGCCGATCTTCACCGCGGTTTGATGCCCAATCGTGACCTGTGCGCCCTGCTTAATGCCCCGGGCAACCGGCTCGGGCACCATTCGCCTGTCGAGTGTCCTAACGCAAGGCGATCGGTGGCTCCGCGCGTCTGCTCGGGTACTCGAGCCGACGCGGAGACAAATACGTTCGTGTAGACCGGCCCGGCCGCGCCGGGGACGTTCGGCGGCAGCAGGGCCCCGGGCGCGGCGCCCCTGGTGGGGGGCCAACGTCGCGCCGCGCGCGCCAGCGTCCGAGGGCCAGACGGAGTGCGTTTCTCGCCGACTGGGGAGCCCGGGCTCGTCGCGGGCGGTGTGACCGCAGGTATTCTCGGCTGACCGTCTGAGACGCTGGATCACCAGCATTGCTAGGAGCCGCGAACGCATGGCCGTTGACATCGACGCGCAGGACATGACCGACGAGCAGCGTGCGATCTGCGAGATGGTTCGTCAGTTCGCCGACGAGCAGATCATCCCCAACGCCGGGCACTACGACCACGGGGACGAGTTTCCTGAGCCGATCGTCGAGCAGATGCGCGAGCTGGGGCTGTTCGGGGTCACGATCCCCGAGGAGTACGACGGGATGGGATTGGATCTGTCGACCTATGCGATGATCGTTGAGGAGCTCTCACGCGGGTGGATCTCGATCTCAGGGATCGTCAACACGCACTTCATCGGCTCCTACCTGCTGATGAAGTTCGGTTCTGGGGAGCAGAAGCAGCGCTATTTGCCGAGGATGGCGACGGGCGAGATCCGTGCCGCGTTCAGCCTGTCCGAGCCGGAGCTTGGCTCCGATGTGCAGGCGATCAAGACCAGCGCCAGGAAGACCGACGAGGGCGACTATGAGATCAATGGCCAGAAGATGTGGGTTACCAACGGGCTGCGCTCGACGCTGGTGTTCACGCTGGTGCGGACCGACCCGACCGCGGAGCCGCGCCACCGCGGGATGACCTGCTTTATCTGCGAGAAGGAGCCGGGCGTGTCGCACAACACCGGCGCTCACAAGGGGCTTGACGTCCCGCCGCAGATCCGCAAGATGGGGTACAAGGGGGTGGAGTCGACCGAGCTGGTGTTCGACGGCTACCGCACTCCGGCCGACAGTATTCTCGGCGGCGAGGCGGTAGGGCTGAACAAAGGGTTTTCGCAGATGATGGACGCGCTGGAGCTCGGTCGCGTCAACGTCGCAGCCCGTGGCGTCGGGATCGCCCAGCGGGCGCTGGAGCTGGCGCTGGTCTACTCGCAGCAGCGGCGGGCGTTCGGCAAGCAGATCGCCCAGCACCAGGCGATCCAGTTCAAGCTCGCCGACATGGCCACCCAGGTCGAGGCGGCGCGGCTGTTGACCCGCCGCGCGGCGCGCCTGAAGGACGCCGGCGAGCGCTCGGACATCGAGGCCGGGATGGCGAAGCTGTTCGCCTCAGAGGCCGGGCGGTTCTGTGTCGAGGAGTCGTTGCGGATCCACGGCGGCTATGGCTACTCCAAGGAGTATGAGATCGAGCGGCTGTACCGCGACGCGCCATTGCTGCTGATCGGCGAGGGCACGTCAGAGATCCAGCGGATGGTGATCGGCCGAAAACTGCTGGAAAGGCACAAGATCTGAGCCGGGCCGCGGATTGCCGGCTGGGACGAGGCGAGCGGTACCCTTG